>Ga0105045_10001032_pt1 | contig 22117 bp, 20 predicted proteins | sample MAT02_FD_78089 | JGI IMG/M metagenome (GOLD analysis project Ga0105045, IMG submission 78089) | Freshwater microbial communities from Lake Fryxell liftoff mats and glacier meltwater in Antarctica - MAT-02 (megahit assembly) | ecosystem: Environmental > Aquatic > Freshwater > Ice > Liftoff... | reverse complement strand
GGCATTAATTCTATCAGCAACAAAATGATTACCAGCAAATAATACCGGTATTGCAGGGCGCTATTATTTTTAATGAGATTATTCAATGCTTCAATCTGTGTTAAAAAGCCATCGTTAAAATAATTGGTAAACACTGCTTCCTCTTTTTTAATAGCCGTTTCAATGTTGTTCAATTCATTTTCAACGGTGGTTATTTTGGGCTCATTGGTTTTTAGCATCGCCTTGTATTCGTCATCCAGTTTTTGATATTCATTTCCTTTGGCAATGGCAATGTCTTTAATACCTACTTTACCTGTTCCTCCGCTGCCATCCGTTTCTGACAAAAAATTATTTCTTGCAGTAGCTACGTCATTGTATTTTGATTCGTTTTCTTTTTGCAATATTTCTTTCTGTTGCAGTAATTCAGTCTTTCTGTTTTTGTATAGCGAATCCAATTCCTGTTTCTTAAACAGTTTCTTTTTTTCATTGTCGAGCGATGTCTGGAGCCGGATCTCTTTTTTAAACATATATAATAACGCAGGCTGGGCCATAAATACTCCAATGGTTACGGCCAGCAGTCCCCGGAACAGTAATGGTAACAACCTGTTTTTGTTAAACTTGTTAATTCCTTTGATCAGGGCTCTGTCAATTGTTAATATGATAAAGCCCATAAAAAATCCAAGCGGAATTGCGAGCCAGCTTGTATCCGTAACGGTGCTAAAAAAGTATGACCAGGCAAGTGTTGCAAATGCCCAGGTTGCCAATACAGTCATACCTACAATTCTATACCTGTTCCGATCTACTACAGCATCCACCAACAATTCCTTTTCGGCAGTGGACAACCACCAAAGCAATGCTGTAAATCCTGATGGAGTATAATTTTCCCTTTGAGAGATAGCGATATTCTTTTCCATTGTGTTAAAATACATTAATGATTACTAAAGTTGGATCAATAGTTGGCTAAGGGTGTTAAATGTTGAAGTGGTTGCAAAATACACAATGCCAGCAAGTTTAAATGATTTGTAAACGCATTTATTTTTTGTTGGCTTCACATTAACAGTTCATTCAAAATGGCCGTTGAACTGAACTTATGTAAACTGGTCTATTTTCCTATCTTTGCGGCCTTAAAAACAGGGTTGCTTAAAAAATTCAATTAAAATCAAATGAAAAAAATTTTAACTAGTGTTGTTTTATCATTGGTCTTCTTCGTTACTGTTAATGCCCAGCCCAGGGGAATGGGCAAAAATGATCCGGATGCAAAAAAAGTGTTGGATGCCGTAAGTGCTAAATTTAAAACCTTTAAATCTGTGCAAGCTGCGTTCTACCTTAAAATAGAAAACAGTGCCGGTAAAAATTTAGGCAGCAAGGCTGGAACGGTTTATATGAAGGGAACCAAATACCGGGTGAGCGTAATAGGGCAAGAGATTTTTTGTGACGGTAGCAATATTTCTACCTATGACAAATCAGCCAACGAGTTAACCATTACAAAAGTAGATCCATCTGCAAATTCTATTACGCCCCAAAAAATATTCACTAATTTTTACGACAAAGATTTTTTGTATAAGCTAAATGATGAAATCAGGGTGGGTGGAAAAGCAATCCAGCAAATAGAACTTACGCCACTTGATAAGAGCAAACCGTTTTTTAAAGTGCTGGTAAATGTAGATAAGAAGGCCCAAACAATTGTAAGTACTAAAGTGTATGAAAAGGCTGGAAATATATACACCTATTCCGTTTCAAAAATGAACACCAGTTCGGTTGTAAATGATACCCAGTTTGTATTTGATGCAAAAAAGTTCCCGGGGGTTGAAGTAGTTGATTTGAGGTAAAAATTTTGTCGGGAAATTAAATAAAAAAAATTTCGATGATGCGTTTCGATTACTCAATTGAGAATCAAACGCATCATTTTCGTTTGTCAGAAACAATTGCTCCCGGTGAGTAACCCCCAAAGGTAGACTCGCTGGGAGCAATCGTTTTTGAACGAATTAGATGAACTGCACGAATTAATACGGAGCCTGACTCATAGTGCCAGTCTCAAATTGGAGGGTTTACTTTGAGGGCATCTTTAAAAACTCATTTTTTTATTTGACCTCACCTTTAATTCCTCTCCAGAAGAGCGGGAAAGGTAAGTTTTTAGAGATGCCCTTGAGTTATTTTTTTGGCATAACATAACCTTCGTTTAGATGGCCGTTTCACCGGAAGATGGACCCCATCGATAGGTCTTTATTTTCAATCCTGCCAAATCTATCACCCGGTCTACAACAGTAGCTGCCACTTCTTCAATGGTGGCAGGCTTACTATAAAAGGAGGGGGTTGCAGGGGCAATGATACCCCCGGCCAGCGTGATGGTTTCCATGTTGCGGATATGAACCAGATTGTAAGGGGTATCTCTTACTACACAAATCAATTTTCTCCTTTCTTTTAGCACCACATCGGCTGCTCTCGAAATAAGATCATTGCTGATGCCGGTGGCAATGCGCCCCAAGGTGCCCATGCTGCATGGCACAATAATCATGGTATTGAATTGGCCGCTGCCAGAGGCAAAGGGTGCCATGAAATCTTGTTGGGTATAATATTTTACCGGGTAGTTTAAATATTGGGTATTGTCTAATTCTGTTTTCCAAACCTCTTTGGCGTTCTCCGTTAAAATAACCGCCAACTCATTCCACTGTTCTGGTATGGCCAATAATTTTTCTACTAATAATTTTGCATAAATTGATCCACTTGCTCCGGTGATGGCGATAACAATTTTATTCATTACTTTGTTGTTAAGTTAGAAAATGTAAGCTACTAAACAAAAATTGTATGCAAAAGGTTATCGTTTTTTTTATTGGAGCAATTATTTTATTGGTGTTTGCAGCTTACCGGGCACCCGAAAGGGAAAAGATAAATTGGTTAACCGTGGCTGAAATGCAGGCTGAATATCGTAAATCTCCAAAGCCTGTTTTGGTAGATGTATATACCAATTGGTGCGGTTGGTGCAAGGTGATGGATAAGCAAACCTACGGCAATTCAAAAGTGGCAGCCTACATCAATGAAAAATATTATGCAGTAAAATTTGATGCGGAAAGCAAAGCTGGAGTAGAATGGAATGGTGTAGCCTATCAATACAATCCACAGAACAAAGTGAATGATTTGGCGGTGTATTTGTTGTATGGCCAAATGAGTTATCCGTCTACTGTTTTTTTAAGTTCATTGGATGCACAACCTGCGCCCTTGCCGGGATTTTTAAAACCCAAAGAAATTGAATCGCCACTCAGATTTTTTGGAGACGGGTTTTATAAAACTAAAAATTTTCCGGAATTTATCAAGAGCTTTAACGGTTCCTGGTAAAACCCAGATCAGTAACACCGGGTTTTTGCAAATTTACCGATACGCTCCTGAAGGCATCCTGTCAGGCAATTATTAAAATACCTATGGAGATTTGACCATATTTAAAGTATGTTGCCGGAAATATAATACCTGCCTGTGATCAAATAAGTTAAAACTGCAACAGAAAGATCCATTCCCAATTTAATCTTTTTCATATTCTTATTTTTATTGTTGAAAATTGTATAGCGAAAATTATACCAAATCATTTTTTCTATAGCAGGCAGGTTTCAGTTTAAGTAGTATGCATGATTTTATTTTATTTGTGGTTCGGATGGCTTATAGGCGGTTGCCGATATAAACAGGATTTTACTGCTATGGCCGTCTTATATTTCTCTATTCAATTTATTTCCCGTCATTCGAATGACTATACCAATGCAGGTTTAAAAACTTAAAGTGATGCTATCCCAGGGTTGTAGTTGATATCCGGTTTTAGAACTAAACAGGCCGACACCTGTCCTGAAATTTTGACAAAGTTCATTCAACCTTTCCCTTTACGCAATAAGCGTGGAATGTGCTGGAAACTGTTGGGTTTCTCCTGATCCAATTAAAAGTGAAAAAAATAGTGGTGGCTTGTTAATGATGTGATTTGATTATTTTTGGGTATCGCTCATTCACACAATCACTTTATGAAAGCTTTTACCTTAATTGTTTCCCTCTTTGTTTTTATTATTCCTTTATCTGCACAAAATGCCTCGTTGCAGGGCTGGCATCTTAAAGATTTTACATTCTCCGGATATTACGGTATCAGCCTTGAAAAAGCCTGCCAGTTTTTGTTGGAAAGTAAAATAAAAAGTGCGCCGGTAATTGTTGCTATACTTGATGATGGTGTTGATACTGCTCATGAAGATTTGCAAAAAGTGCTTTGGATCAATAAAAATGAAATACCAGGCAATGGCATTGATGATGATCACAATGGATATATAGACGACTTGCATGGCTGGAATTTTTTAGGAGGTAAAGATGGAAGGATTGTAGGCTCTAACAGCAGCGAATGGATCCGGGTGTATTGGCGGTATAAAACAAAATATGAAGGCGTATCCATTGATTCCAATCAGCTTTCAGCGGAGCAGAAATATGAATATGCGCTTTGGCAAAAGGCAAGGAGTGGAGTTGTGGGAAAGGGGATGAAAGCGGAGGAACTGGATAATTTGAGAAGCTATTTTGCAAATGCAATTTTTTGCGATAGCATTTTAAAGCCCCATTTTACCAAAAACGAATTTACCGCTAAACAGCTCAACAGTTATAAGCCTGCCAGCAAAATGGAGAAAGAAGTGAAAACTTTTTTTCAGGAGGTGTTTAAGCAGTTTACAACACCGGATGTTACCAACAGTTTTGTTATAAATGAGTTGCAACAATATGTAGTGGGAGAAATCCGAAAGGCAAGTGGCGATAGAGTTCCGCCCGAAGACAATCGCAAAGATATTACCGGGGATGACGAAAAAAATGAAGCAAATCGATTGTATGGAAATCCGAATATTAGCAATGCACCCTTAATGCACGGTACACATTTGTCGGGTATTGTAGCTGCAGATCGTAGCAATGGAATAGGGATGCAGGGCATTGCAGATAACGTTCAAATTATGATGGTTCGCACTTCTGCCGAAGGCGATGAGCATGATAAGGATATTGCAAACGGTATTCGATATGCGGTAGATAACGGTGCCAAAGTGATCAACATGAGTTTTGGTAAAAGCCTGAGTCCGGATAAAAAAATGATTGATGATGCAGTAAAATATGCATTGGCAAAAGATGTGTTGCTGGTGCAGGCCGCAGGCAACAGTAAAAGAAATATAGATGCGTTTGATAATTTCCCCAATCCAAAATACATGCTGACTGATTCACTGGCACCCAACTGGATTACTGTAGGAGCAAGCGATTCAGCCGGTATGGCGGCAGATTTTAGTAATTACGGAGCCGGGGTAGTCAACCTTTTTGCTCCGGGTGTTGCCATTTATTCTACTATTCCCGGCGGTAATAAATATATGTCGTGGGATGGTACCAGTATGGCTTCGCCGGTTGTAAGCGGTGTTGCTGCTTTAATCAGAAGTTACTTTCCCGGATTGCTTGCAACAGATGTTAAAAAGATATTGGAACAAACAGTGAGTCATCCCTCTCAAAAAACATTAAAGCCCGGTACAAAAGAAATTGTCCCGTTGAGCCAGCTTTGCAGCAGTGGTGGAATAGTAAATGCCTTCGATGCAGTAAAGCTTGCAGCCAGTTTTAATCAATAATTTTTTTGAACCAATCTATAAAGAAAGATCAGTAAATTTTTATTGAACTATTTGTTTTATGCCTTGCAGCTAATAGTATCCATCCCTTGCTTTTTGGGTAGACATACTGCATAAAGTATCGTAATGCGATGTTAAAGAATCAAAGGATGATTTAGCCAATAATTCGATCGTATTTGGATGGTAAATTACCATCCTATAACTATAGGCTATAGAAATATTTACGATTGACCACCCGATCTATCAAGACACCATCGACATTGACCATTCATGATTGACCATCCACCATTCTCCCCATTCACAATTCATCATTGACCATTCACCATTCACCCCATTCAAATTTCACCATTGACCATTCACCATTCACCCCACTCACCATTCATCATTGACCATTCACCTTATTCACCAATTCAAATTTCACCATTGACCATTCACCATTCACTCATTCACCCGCTGTAGATATTTTTCTATACAAAGCTGGACGTATTTCGGGGCTTTTGTAAGAAAAACATTGCCTGTGGATTTTTTAATCTCAGATATTTTTCACTTCGTTCCAAAATCAATAATCCATTCTCCCGATTGGAAATCCAGAAGCCGGAATTGAGTAGTAAATTTTTGCCAACCAAGCTGTTAAGTGTTTGGCATCATTTAGGAAAAGATGCCTTTGTAAAAATGTACGACTGAATAGAATATTTTTTTCGATATAGAGTTTCATTTACTAGCGATGATCATTATCTATCAAACAAAAAGATTGATTATTTGAGTTGATTAAAAGGAACTGGATTTTAAACTTTGCTTAGCTGCTTAAAAAAAAGGGTATTCATTTTAACGCTAAAATATTATATGAAATAGCAGCACTTCCTTAGAAAAAATAAAATGATTTCGGTCAATAAATAGTATGTAAACTTTTTACCTTAAACAATAAACCATCAATAAAATTACCCGCAATGAAAAGTAGTGTTCAAAAATTGAAATGGATGTTTGGCTTTAGCCTGATCGTTTTCGGCTCCTGCAAAAAGGGCGATAGTGTTGCCCCAACACCTGATCCATCCTCTGGAAATGCAGCCGTAGATTAGTCGCATTAAAAGCATCCGCAGCATTTAATTATGAAATGCAAAAGAATATAAATGTAGATATCACCATTCTGGCGCCAGACAATACACCAATAAAAAATATTCCCATCAGTATATTAACCCGGTCAGAAGAATTGGGTGGTGTTATCTTATTTAAAAATCTGACTGATGCGAATGGTAAAATATCGGGTTCTGTAAAATTATCTACGGCGATTGACCAGATAGTGATTGATCCGAAATATTTGGGTGTTATTAGAAATGCTGCGGTAAACATTGTAAACGGTACCATCCTTTGCACCTTAGGTGGCAGCAACGGGTTCTCGGGTAACGTTGCATTAAACAGTCCTTTAACGGGTGGAAGGCCTGCCAATAATTTGGGTACAGGTATGAACAGACCGGTTGGAGCAGCGCCTTTTTATAGTTACATGGGCACGTACAATAGCCAGGGTAAACCTAACTATCTTGAACCAGTAAATGAAGTGATATCTGCAGATTTTTTAGCTAATATCAATGCCTCCCTGCCAGAAAGCAGACCCTTAATGACCTAGCACCCGGATTATTTATCCAACGAATTCGAAACCAATGCGAACATCACTGAATTAAGTGACGTATCGTTCACTTTTATTACTGACGGCGCTGGATATAGAAACAGCGTAGCTTATTTTACATACCCCACAAATACTGTACGGCTATATTTATAAAATAAAAGCGCCCAAAAATTTTCGGGCGCTTTTATTTTATTTTTTTTATTATGCAAAAAATGTTTGCCAATATGCCTTTTTCAAATCAGGCCTGCCGATTTCCACACATAGGCCGTTGGGAATTACATTTTGTAAGCGGATATACTATTTCTTAACTTTCAATATTTATTGAAAATACTATACCTTTGTATCTAAATTTTTACAAATTGAAATTACTAATAATCGGCGGTGGCTTTGGAGGATTGAGGCTGGCACGAAAATTAAGCAATAAACCTGGTTTTGACATTACGTTAGTCGATCGTTTTAACTATCACCAGTTTCAACCATTATTTTACCAGGTGGCAACTGCCGGTCTGGATGCCAGTAATATTTCATTTCCGTTGCGGAAGGTTTTTCAAAACAGTAAGAACGTTCGTTTAAGAATGGCAGAGGTACAGCAAATTGTTTCTGAACAAAATAAAGTGATTACGGATATTGGGGAATTTGAGTACGATGTTTTGGTAATTGCAACCGGAGCGGATACCAATTTTTTCGGCAATCAAAATTTAATTGACCACGCTTTTCCGATGAAAAGTACGGTAGAAGCATTGCAACTGAGGCATCGGCTCTTACATAATTTTGAAGATGCACTCACGGCTGAAAATGAAATGGAACTGCAGCAACTGATGACGATTGTGGTAGTTGGTGGCGGGCCTACCGGTGTGGAATTGAGTGGGGCTATTGCCGATATGAAACGATACCAGTTGCCAAAAGATTATCCCGAATTGGATTTTAGTAAAATGAAAATCTACCTGTTGGAAGGCACTGGCAAAACACTCGCAAACATGAGTGAAAAATCAAGTGAGCAGTCGTTGAAATATCTTGAGAATCTGGGCGTAACGGTATTGACCAATGTTTTTTTAAAGGACTACGACGGACAGCAGGCAATACTTCAGAACGGTGAAACCATCAATACTTCTCTTGTAATATGGGCCGCAGGTATTAAAGGAAATGTGCCCGTTGGAATTAGTCAGGAGCTGATAGCCAGAGGGAATCGAATTAGCGTAAACCGTCAATGTATTGTAAATGGATTTACCAATATTTATGCAATTGGAGATGTAGCCTATATGGAAGAGCCAGACTGGCCAAACGGACATCCGCAGGTGGCACCGGTAGCCATGCAACAGGCTGATATGCTCTTCGAAAATCTTCGCCGGATTGAAATGAAAAGTAGCAAGAAGCAAATGGTAGAATTTGTATATAAAGACAGTGGCAGTATGGCTACAGTAGGCCGCAACCTTGCGGTGGTGGATATGCCAAAACCCAAATTACATTTCGGCGGTTTTCTTGCCTGGATGATTTGGATGGGGTTGCATCTGATGCTGATCCTGGGAGTGAAGAACCGGTTTTTTGTGTTCTTCAACTGGTTATACAATTACTTTACTTATGATCAGAATTTGAGGTTGATCTTTAAGGAGTTTTATCGTCTCCCTAGATCCGTTGAATCCAGGGGTGAGCTGATTAAGCAGTAATATTTTGGTGATAAAGAAGTGCAGTAAACTGCTCCTAAATAAATTGAATCATGCCAACAAAAGCATTTTTAACAGCGGAATGGAATAACCTGATCATGGCGAATTACATCATTGACCCTTCGTTGTTGTTACCTTATCTGCCTAATAAAACAGAACTGGATGTTTACAACGGAAATGTATATGTAAGCCTGATTGGTTTTATGTTTGAAAACACCAGACTGCTGGGAGTAAAGATACCGTTTCATGTAAATTTTGAAGAGGTAAATCTTCGTTTTTATGTGCGGCATTTTGAGAATGGCGAGTGGAAGAGGGGTGCTGTTTTTATAAAAGAAATTGTACCAAAGCCTGCCATTAGTTTTATTGCCAATACCTTGTACAAGGAGCAATACAGTACCATGCGAATGAAACATTTTTTTAATAAAACCAGTGAGGAAATTCAGTTGGGCTATCATTGGAAACAAAAAAATAAATGGAACCGGATTGAAGCCATCACCGAAAATATGCCGGTACCGATGCTGACCGGCAGTGAAGAAGAATTTATAGCAGAGCATTATTGGGGCTACTCCAGATACAATGATACTACTACGGTAGAATATGCAGTGCATCATCCACGCTGGGAAATATACCCGGTAAAGAATTATACCATCGATTGTGATTTCAATGCTTTGTATGGCAGTAAATTTTCGATGTTGCAAACAGCAGTTCCCAATTCGGTATTCGTAGCGAAAGGTTCTGCCATCAGCATCTTGCACAAAAGAAATTTATAGGTTTTCGAATGACTTCAACAGATGTTTAGCCCGGCTTTTAAATGCGGACGTTTGATTGGGCAACTGTTTTTCAATCAACCATTTTATTTCGGGTAAAATCTCGGGATATAATTTTGCAAGATACCCTAACACGGTCAATGAATATGCCTTAATGGCAATCGCTTCTGTTGGGGACGCAACATACTGAAAACAGCGGTGCATTACTTCGCCCTGATATTTTTCAGGTATTTCAATTTCCTGTAAAATATAAAGGGTGTTTCTTTTGATTGCATTGTGGATTCCCGGTTTGTGAAGGTTTTTGATCAATGCTCCAAAATGCTTTTTTATAAATTTGGAATGCTGCTTTACGCAGTAACTGACTGGCCACGCAGCTCTTTGTGCCACCCGGTATTCTCCGTTTAAAAACAAGTTGAACAATTCGTCAAAACGTTTTTGATCATCACCCACCCATTCGATTATTTTATTGCATTGGGCTTTGGAATGTTCTTGTAAAATGGTTGATATAAGGTTGAATTGATTCACTTCAGTTTAAATTTATCTGCAACAATTAAGTGCTTTTTTCCTGATTGGCCTGGTGCGTACTTAACAACTGAATAATTTTCCGAACCTCGTTGCCATCTGTAACTACCGCCGTTAAATCTTCCCGCATTGCTTCAATAATAAATTCCATTTTACTGGAAGTTGAAACGCTGGCTGATGTATGAAATTCGGTTGCGCCTGTTTTTTCAGCCAATTCAACGATGTTTTCAGAACGCACGCCGCTGCCCGGCATAATGAGGATCCTGCTGTCAGCTTGATCGATTAAATTGGCGATCAATTTACTCGCTTCAATGGCTGTAGGCTTTTGTCCCGACGTGAGTATCCGTTCACAACCGATGGATATAATATCTTCCAATGCCTTAAAAGGATTGTTGGTGCGGTCAAACGCTCTATGAAAAGTCACGCTGAGCGGATAAGCAAGGTCAACCAGTTGTTTGCACCTCGCAATGTCCACCGATCCATCGGTATGCAGCATACCAATTACAACGCCATCGCAGCCCAGGTTTTTACAGCGTTGCACATCTGTTTTCATAATTTCAAACTCTGCATCGCTGTATAAAAAATCACCACCACGTGGACGGATGATGGGGAACAATTGGTTGGTTAAAAGTTTTCTTGCAGCTTTTATAAACCCGTAAGAAGCAGTGGTGCCGCCGTCATAAGGATTGTCGCACAATTCAATGCGGTGGGCACCAGCGGCCTGCGCAATGGCGCAACTTTCAATATTAAAACCAATTACTTCTAGCATTGATGAATTGTTGACTTGTTGAATTGTTTTATTGTTGGATTGTTGAATTGTCGTATGGTTGTATCGATGATCCTGTAGCTATCAGATTGTTCGGTTTTGTATAGTTGGATTGTTGAATTGTTTTAATATCTTATTGTTGGAATTTTCGATGAGAGGTTGGTTTGATGAAAAGTTTGTTGATCTGACAGGTTGGACGAATTAAAAATGATGAGTTATTTATTCTAAATAATGTGTGATGAATTAATAAATGAGAAACTCAAAAATTTACATTACCCAACAATAAAACATTTCAAATAAAACAATCCAGCCATATAACAATCCAATAATTTATCAATGTAACAAAATAACCATCAACCATCCGATAGCTATCGGATCAACAATCCAACAATGTAACCATCCATCCACCTTAACTCAACAAATACCCCGAAGGATGAATTTTATTTTCATTGTTTGTTTTTACAGAAAATACAAATCCTTTTTGGATGGCATAAGCACCGTATTGCCCTTTTTTATTCATAGCTAAAAAGCCTACCTGTAAAGTTTTTGCTTTTTCAAGGTTTCTTTTTACAATGCGTTCCACTGCTTTTTTGCAAGCCATTTCCGGGCTGAAGCCCTGCCGCATGAACTCTACTACAAGGTGGGTGCCGCAAATTCTGATTACTTCTTCGCCTACACCACTGCTGGTTGCGGAACCCACTTCATTGTCAACATACAATCCGGCACCAATCACCGCAGAATCACCTACTCGGCCATGTATTTTAAATGCCATACCACTGGTGGTGACACCTCCCGCAAGATTACCCTTTGTATCCAACGCCAGCAAGCCCATGGTATCATGGTTGGGGCTGCCATCAGGGAAAAAACTGGGAGCAAAAGGGCCGCTGTCTTTTCTGTTTTCTATGTTCATGATGGGTTTGTATTCTGAACTTTTCAGCCATTCCTTGTAGGCTTTTTCTGCACTCTCCGAAAGTTTACTGCTTTCTTTTGGAAAGCCGTGTGCCAATGCAAACTGTTGAGCACCGTTACCTACCAATAGTACATGTGGTGTAGTTTCCATTACTTTTCTGGCAACTGATATTGGGTGTTTAATTTGTTCCAAACCTGCTACAGCTCCACAGTTAGCATGTTCATCCATGATGCAGGCATCCAGCGTAACAATGCCATCTCTGTCCGGGTAACCACCCAATCCTACGCAACAATCGATGGTATCTTCTATTTGCCTTGCACCCGCTTCAATGGCATCAATCGATTTGCCGTTGGCAACTAATACCTTCCATGCCTCCGCATTTACTTTCATGCCCGAATCCCAGGTAGATATTACAATCGGCGAAACCGGTAAATTAAAACCATTTGCGAGGCTTTTTTTAGAGGCAATCAAAGGGGCTGAGAGTGCGGAGAGTTGTAAAAATTTTCTTCTGTCAATTTTGCCAGCCATACTATTTAAGTTATTTTAATTGTTAAAATATTGATGATGATTGATGGTTAATTTTTTCAGCATTTCGGTACTTACCGTATCTGCATACATGCCGTAAGCACTGGTTAAACTCCCTTTGATACTGCCATCTTTGGATTCGATCGCATATACAATATCCTCATCTGAAGGATTGCTATCACCTTCAAAACGGTACACCTCAGTAATCTCAAATTCATTTGGATTAAAGCACAATCCGTTTTCGTTGCAGATGATTTTATCAAAAGCGATATTAAAGTCGAGCGAGTAGCCTTTTGCCTTTAAGCCACTCAACGCTGCTACAACTGTTTCATAATTTTCCATGTTAAAATTTTAAATAAAGTTAAGTATTAAGTAGAATGCTGTATTTGTTAATAACAATGTTTTTAAAAAATTATCCCATTTACTGCTGGTGGGATATGGTCGGTTTTTGAGGCATGCCGAATAAATAAATTACCACCAGCAAGGTAACGCCTGCAGTAATTAAGAAAGTAATCATTGCGCCAAAATTATACCAAAGCAGTCCTGCCAGGCTGCTGGCAATTAATGCCGCTATACTTTGCAAACCGGCGTAGGTGCCAATAGCCGTGCCTGTTTCGGTTTTAACTACCATGTTACTGATCCATGCTTTTGAAATACTTTCTGTGGCCGCCGCATAGATGGCGTACAATGCAAAAAGCACAAAATAAAAAAAGAAATTATGGTTGAATGCAAAGCCTGTATAAACCAATGCAAACAAACAAAGGCCAATCAACAGAACTCGTTTTAAGCCAAATTTATCGCCCAGAATGCCCACTGGATATGCGGCAATCGCATACACGAGGTTATAAAAAATATACACGCCGATTACTGCTGTGTCATTCAAACCGCTTTCTTTCATTTTTAAAAGTAAAAAAATATCTGAACTGTTAAATAATGCAAATGCCATCAATCCCATTACTAATTTCTTATAAACAACGGGACTCGTTTTCCAGTATGCAACAATGGATGAAAACGGATTGATATTTCTTGCGGCAGCCGACAGGTTAATACCGGGAATGTCAGGTCTCTTTTTTTCCTTAATAAATAAAGTAGCGATGATGGATAGTACACCAGGAATAAAGGCAATTAGAAAAAGGGTGGTGTAATCATTTGGATTAAAATACAAATAAACCAACGCTATTCCGGGGCCGATTACGGCGCCAAGTGTATCCATACTTCTGTGAAATCCAAACACCCTGCCCTTGGTTTTTTCGGTGGCTTCATCGCTTAGCATGGCATCCCTTGCACCAGTGCGTACACCTTTGCCAATGCGGTCGATGGTACGGGACAGAAAGATCCAGAATGGGAAAACAAACACCGCCATCATGGGTTTACTTATGGCACTTAAGGCATAGCCGAACTGTACAAAGGGCAATCGTTTTCCGGTTTTGTCGCTGAGTTTTCCAAAATAGCTTTTACTTAATCCGGCCACCGCCTCTGCCACGCCTTCTAAAATACCAATGAAGATGATCGAAAATCCAATGTGTTTTAAAAAAACAGGCATCACAGGATATAGCATTTCACTGGCAGTATCTGTAAAAAGACTTACCAGTGATAATATCCAGATCGTACGAGTAATGATCCTATGTGGAGAATTTGTGGGTGTTAGCACTACTGTTGGTTTTATCGAATGTAGCAATAAGTTGGTACATTGCATTGGATTACAGTTTGGTATCGTTCAGCCGATTACAGATTGGTTGGTTTTTGATAGACCAGACTCGGTTCAGAAATCCTGTATGGCATTGGTTAAAAATGGCTCCAACTTCTAAGGTAGCTTTAAAATTAAACTTTTCATTGATGCAGTCAGTAAAAATAAGTCGTTGACAACTGGTTTACACAACGCTGGGCTGCTGCTTGATGCAGGTAAGAATGAACGGCAAAACAACAATGCTGTTTAAAATAAATAGAATGTAAATTTTTGCTGGCACTAAAAATGCCGGTATGAATACAAATGAATTAATAAATTATGAGTAAGGAAAGAAAAGCAAGTGATAAAAAATCATCACATAAGGAAAGTGTAACCGGTAAATTAGATATTGCCCGCAGTGGAATGGGCTTTGTAATTGTGGAAGGATTGGAGCAGGATATTGTGGTGAGACCAAATGATTTTCAGCATGCCTTTCATGGTGACACCGTGAGGGTGCAGATTAGCAAAGATAGCGGAAGAGGGCGCCGTACAGAAGGCAAGGTATCGGAAGTAGTTGAGCGGCTTAGGAATACTTTTATTGGAAATGTGCAGGTGAATAAGAATGTAGCCTTTTTTGTAGCTGCATCTGAAAAGCCAATCCCCGATTTTTATATACCGGTCGAAAAATTGAACGGGGCGGTTAATAACGACCGTGTTGTAGTAAAGATGGTGAAATGGAACAAAACCGATAAAAAACCGGAAGGTGAAGTTGTAACGATTTTAAAGTCGGAGGATGTAAATGATATGGCCATGAAAGAGATTCTGATAGAGTCGGGCTTTGCATTGGAATTTGATAAAGCAGTGATGGATGAAGCCATGAAATTGTCGGAAACGATTACCAGGGAAGAACTGAAGAAGAGAAAGGATTGCAGGGATATCCTTACGTTTACGATTGATCCAATCGATGCGAAAGATTTTGACGATGCTATTTCTATCCGCAATCTTGACAATGGAAATTATGAAATTGGAGTACACATTGCAGATGTAAGTCATTTTGTAAAACCGAACAGTATTTTAGACAGGTCAGCCTATGAACGGGCTACCAGCGTGTATTTGCCGGATCGGGTAAACCCAATGTTGCCTGAAAAAATCAGTAACGAACTTTGCTCACTAAGGCCCAACGAGGATAAATATACGTTCTCTGTAATTTTTCAAATTACCAACCGGGGAGAGATCAAACATAAGTGGATTGGCAGAACGATCATTCATAGCAATCACCGTTTTACTTATGAAGATGTAGATCAGATTATAGAAGCAAAGGATGGCCTGCATTATAAAGCAATACTATTATTAAACTCGTTGGCCAAACATTTCAGAAAAGAGCGGTTTGATAATGGAGCCATCAATTTTTCGTCAACTGAAGTTAGGTTTACATTGGATGAAAATGGCAAGCCAATCGGAATTGTGGTAAAAGAAAGCAAGGATTCGCACAAGCTGGTAGAAGAGTTTATGTTACTTGCTAATAGAACCATTGCAGAATATGTATCAAGAATAAAAAGTAATAAAGAACCAGTCCCCTTTCCCTATCGCATACACGCCACACCGGATGATGAAAAGCTGAAACCATTTGCAGCATTTGCACGGAAATTCGGTTACACATTTGATATTCACAATGAGGCTGAGGTAGCTAAATCTTTTAATAAATTATTGAAAGAAGTTAATGGTAAACCAGAACAACATGTGTTGGAACAACTGGGGATTCGCACCATGGCAAAGGCAGTCTACACTTCCAAAAATGCAGGGCACTATGGTTTGGGATTTGAGCATTATTGCCATTTCACTTCTCCCATACGTCGTTATCCTGATGTGATGGTACACCGTATTTTGCAAGAATGCCTGGATAAAGACCTGAAGATTGATAAGAAGATGGAAGAAAAATGCAAACATTGCAGCAATAAAGAACGCAAGGCAATGGAAGCAGAAAGAGCAGGTAATAAATACAAGCAGGTTGAGTTTATGCAGGATTATCTGGGCGAAGAATTTGATGGTATCATCAGCGGTGTGGCAGGTTTCGGCTTTTTTGTAGAAACGGTTTTACACAAATGCGAAGGCATGGTAACCATGAGAGATTTAAGTGAGTTTGATGAATTTAAATTAGATGATGCAGACTATGCGCTGGTAGGTGTACGCACCGGCAAAAAATTCAGGATGGGCGATTCCGTAAGAATTAAAGTGGTAGCTGCAAACCTTGAAAAACGCCAGCTTGATTATCACTGGGTGCAGGAAGAAGGTAAACCAGAATTAAAAATTACCAAAGGAAAAGCGATTACAAAAAAGGAAAAATAATTATTAAACGCAAAATTGCTGAGCCTGCACAAGGACTCAGCAATTTTGAATTAGAGCAGTTTACATTATGACCTCTTTTATAGAACTGTCAAAAATTTTTGAACAAAAATTCAATACCCGGCATTTTCCAACGCATACCGCTACGCTGTATGATCCAGCCCAATATATTTTACAATTGGGCGGCAAAAGGGTAAGGCCGGTTTGTGTATTGATGGGGAACGAATTATTTGATGAAATCAATCCGGATGCAGTTGAAGTGGCAACGGCCATCGAACTGTTTCATAATTTTAGTTTGATACATGACGACATCATGGATAAAGCACCGCTTCGGCGTGGGATGGAAACCGTACATATCAAATACGGTGAATCTACTGCATTGCTCGCCGGAGATGTGATGCTGGTGCAAGCCTATGAATACCTCAATAAAATAAAAGGCGATTATGTTCAAAAGATCATTCATGTGTTCAATGAAACGGCAAAGGCAGTGTGCGAAGGGCAGCAACTGGATATGGATTTTGAAAAACGGACTTCAGTGAGCATGGATGAATATGTAAACATGATAACTTTAAAAACCTCGGTATTACTGGCCGCCAGCCTGCAACTGGGCGCTATATTGGGTGGATCGGGACTGGGCAATCAGCAGCATTTATACGAGTTTGGAAAAAATCTTGGCATCGCCTTTCAGGTACAGGATGATTACCTGGATGCATTTGGTGACCCGGATAAATTTGGTAAACAAGTAGGCGGAGATATCCTGGCTAATAAAAAAACCTTCTTAATGATTCATGCAATGGAAGTTGCAACAGATATCCAAAAAAAGGAACTGGCGAACTTGATGAGTGATGCTGCCAGTATTGGTAAAGATGAAAAAATAAAAAAGGTGTTGGCAATTTTCAGAGATTGTAAAGTAGATGAATGGGCGAAGGAGTTAAAAGAAAAATATCTGCAAACGGCTCTGCAACACCTGGAAGATACTGCTGTGCTATCTGCACGTAAACAACCGCTTGCCGGGTTGGCCGCTTATTTAATACAGCGGGAGAGCTAGCAATTTCATTAGGTTCCTTTAATTGATGTACAATTGAATCAACCGAACTCCAATGGTTCTGTTTCTTTGAGACGGTATTCACCTGTTTTTACTTTAAACCATCTATAATCTACTTTTAAAATACACTTCTTTTATAGCGTTTTGATGATCCCTAAATATTTTTCCTTAATTTCCTCTCTTAAAAACTAACGCCTACATGTCCAACTCTTTATTTAGAACCAAGAAAATTGAAAATATTTTAGCAGAAGGAAGTGATGATACTCACGGCGGGGGTGGACTAAAGCGGGTACTTTCTTTAAAAGACCTTACATTTTTTGGCATCGCTGCTATCCTGGGTGCAGGAAGTTTTAGTAGTTTGGGTGGTGCTGTTTTTCACGGCGGACCTGGGGTAGTCATTCTATTTATTATTACAGCAATTGCCTGTGCCTTTACCGCATTTTGTTATTCAGAATTTGCAAGTCGCATACCGGTTGCCGGTAGTGCTTATACCTATGCCTATGCATCTTTTGGAGAGTTGTTTGCCTGGGTAATTGGCTGGGCTTTAATCATGGAATATTCCATCGGAAACATTTATGTGGCGTATAGCTGGAGCGATTATTTTACCTCTTTCCTTGAAAAAATAAATGTACATATTCCACAGTACCTCTGCACCAGCTATATGGAAGTAAAGGATGCGCTTGACAATGGGAGCACCAATCCCGATGTATTGGATGCCTGGAATAATTCGCCTGTTATTGGCAGCTTGCGCATTATTTTTGATTTGCCTGCTTTTGTCATCAACATACTCATCACTATGCTGGTGTACCGTGGTATTAAAGAAAGCCGCAATTTCAGCAATGTGATGGTGATTCTTAAAATGATTGTGGTTGGTTTAGTGATTTTGGTAGGTGGTTACCTGGTGTTTTCCAACGGGCTCACCTTTAACTGGACACCCGCCAACGATGACAATGTAAAATCATTTATGCCAAACGGATTTAGCGGAGTAATGGCTGCAGTAAGCGGTGTCTTCTTTGCTTACATTGGTTTTGATGCAGTTAGCGTACTGGCTGAAGAAAGCAAAAATCCCCAGCGTGATCTGCCAAGAGGAATGATTCTTTCACTGGTTATTTGTACCATCGTTTATATTTTGCTCACCCTTGTACTCACCGGTGCAGTTAATTATCGCAAATTTGAAGGTGTGGGCGATCCACTGGCGTTTATCTTTGAAAAGCAAAACCTGAATGTTGGCTGGATGCAGTTTTTTGTAGCCATCGCTGCAGTGGTAGCCATGACGAGTGTATTGCTTGTTTTTCAAATGGGCCAGCCCCGTATCTGGATGAGCATGAGCCGGGATGGTTTGCTGCCACCGGTATTTCAGAAAATTCATAAAAAATTTAAAACGCCTTCTTTTGCCACCATCGTTACCGGAATTGTAGTTGGTGTGCCTATTTTATTTACCGATAAAACGTTCGTACTCGATTTCACCAGTATTGCCACGCTGTTCGCCTTTGTATTGGTTTGTGGCGGCGTATTGCTGATACCCCGAAAAGAAAAGCAAGCGGGCAAATTTCACCTGCCGTATATCAACGGACAATTTATTTTTCCAGTGATTGTGATTGGAGCCTTATTTTTTGCAAGGGCATTGTCTGCCAGTTATTTTACAGATATGTTCAATTTTGATTTTAGTAACAATGCTGATTATACCAGTGGTAAAATCAATTTTATGGATGTGGCAACACCTAACATTTCACTGATTGTTTTTTGGGCATCTGCGTTAGTACTATCCGTTATTACCTTTATGAAAAAATATTCATTGATTCCGCTAATGGGCCTCATCACCTGTATGTACCTGTTGACCGGGATGACAAAAAGTAACTGGGCCTGGTTTCTTGGCTGGCTGGCCATCGGATTGGTGATTTACTTTTTGTATGGATATAAAAAAAGTAAACTGGCATCTTAATTTTTTTCAATAATTTTTGTCGGTGTAGGAACAGACCTTTGCAGGAACAGGCCGCGGCCTGTTCCTGCATCCCGATATATTCCAATCAAACAAATACGGCATTTTTACCCCTCAAACTATTATAACTTTGCGGCATTAAATACAAACAGAAAAAGAGGAGATTATGAAATACCAGGAAGGGGATAAAATAATCGTTTTGCTTACCAATGAAGAGGGAAAGGTGGTAGAGCTCATGAACGAAAAAATGGTGATGATTGAAGTGAAAGGCGTTCGCTTTCCCGCATACATGGACCAGATAGATTTTCCCTATTTTAAAATGTTTTCAGAAAAGCGGCTGGTTGACAAGAAGAAAATTTTTATTGACAATGTGAAGCAGGAAAAAAATGCGCCGAAGGTAAAAGTAGACAACGGCGTGTTCCTGGCATTTATGCCCATTTTTGATAAAGATGTTTTTGATGATGATGTGGTGGAAAAGCTGAAAGTGTATCTTATCAACCAAACTGAAACGGCCTACAACTTCAACTACAATTTATATTTCAGTGGTGAAAGTACATTCGGCTTAAAAAATACGATTGGTCCGCTTTGTGATTTTTATCTGCACAATGTAAATTTTGAAGACATGAGCGATAACCCACGTTTTGATGTGGAGTTTTCGCTTGTAAATGAGGATAAGAAGAAGACCACTCATTTTGAGACTACACTGAAATTAAAAGCAAAGCAACTATTTAAAAAAATTGAAGAGATACAGGTAAAAAATGAACCCACTTTTTCGTACCTGTTATTTGATTATTACCCGGACAGGGTGGAGGAAGAAAAAGTAGACCTCAGCGGTTTAAGCAATGCAGGATTCAGGATTTATGATGTGGCTAAAGTGAGAGAAAACCTGGCACCTTCCAGAACAGTGGTTGATCTGCACATAGAGAAGTTAATTGATAACTGGAAGCACATGAGCAATTTTGAAATACTAACCCTGCAGTTAAAGGACTTCGAGCGATTTTATGATTTGGCCGTTGCCCATCGGCAACCATCACTCACGGTGATTCACGGGGTAGGTGCAGGTAAATTAAGAGATGAAATACATGAAATACTTCGCTTAAAAAAAGAAGTGAAATCCTTTGTGAACCAATACAATGCTTCTTATGGATATGGTGCTACAGAGATCTATTTTTCTTTTTAGCTGATTTGTTGACGAAATAACTGCATCTATCTGGCTAAGTATTTCTAAATAGCTTTCTAAAACCGGTTTGTAAACTTATTTGAAATTCTTTTGTATTTATATTTTTTAAATCAGTTAGCATGCTTTTACCAGTCAATCCATTGGCTCAGGTGATATATGTTTTTATCCTGGGTATTGTCCGATACCTGTTCTTTGGTGGAATTGCTTTTTTGGTTTTTTATACTTTTTTTAAAAACAAAACCAGGCTAAATTAAATACAAAAGCGCTGGCTTTCCTTTAAAGACTACCAGCGGGAAATTATTTATTCTTTGATTACCTTTTGCATATTTGCATTGGTACCACTTGTATTAAACCACCCGCTAATAAAGCCGCATACAACCCTCTATTCTAAATTTGATCAGTACCCCTTGTGGTATTCGATTCTGATTTCCCCTGTGATGTTAATCATGCATGACACGTATTTTTATTTTACCCACCGCATGATGCATCATCCCCGTTTGTTCAATTTCTTTCACCTGATACACCACAAAAGTATCAATCCATCGCCCTGGGCGGTATTCTCTTTTAGTCCTTTCGAAGCGGTAGTTGACCCAGGCATTATTTATGTTTTTGCATTTACCTTCCCAATCCATTTCATGCACATTTTTGTGTTTCTTATTTTTATGACAGCCTACAATGTTTACGGTCACTTCGGGTATGAATTGTATCCAAAAGGATTCAATAAACATTGGCTCGGCAAGTGGTTCAATACTTCTGTTAATCATAATATGCATCACCAGTATTTTAAAGGGAATTACGGATTGTATTTTACATTTTGGGATACAGTAATGCACACACTACAGGATTATTATGACAGGCACTATGAGGCAGTTACTGACAGTCGAAACCCACTTGAAGCATTGGTAGAATCATGATTTTTCAATACAACTAAAAGAGCCTGAAATTTTTAATTTCAGGCTCTTTTAGTTGTATTGTTTTTTATGTTTGAACTTTTTATGGATGGAATCTACATCGATACCTTATCAGATTCAGTTTCTTCCGGGTATAATTTTTTGTTGGCGATAAAAGTTCCAAAAGGAACAAGAGATGCAATAAATGCCAGCAATATTTTTTTAATGGGCCATCTATATTCGATTGAAACCTGCAACAGCAAAACGATGTACAGCATAAATAAAATACCATGCGCCATACCGATCACATAATTTGGTTTAGGCATTCCCATCATATACTTTAAAGGCATCGTGATGGCGAATAGTAAAAAGGAACAACCCTCTAAAAAGGCTACCAATCTGAAACGGGATAATGAGTTTTTAAGCATACTTTAAGATGGATATTTTTATGATTATTTTTGTTTGGTTAACCTGTGCTCATTAAATGTTGCCTTGCCTAAATCTAAATTCAATAAAATAAACAACAATGTACAGATATTAATATTTAGTAAAGGGCTATGGTAAATGATAAATATTTCACCATTGACAATTTACCATTCACAAACGGATGCGATATTATATTCTTAGCATAGCACCATTATATAAACCGATTTAGCAATCAATTGTTCAGAACAAACAATTATCCCACATCATTTTTATCAGC
>Ga0105045_10001031_pt1 | contig 22127 bp, 20 predicted proteins | sample MAT02_FD_78089 | JGI IMG/M metagenome (GOLD analysis project Ga0105045, IMG submission 78089) | Freshwater microbial communities from Lake Fryxell liftoff mats and glacier meltwater in Antarctica - MAT-02 (megahit assembly) | ecosystem: Environmental > Aquatic > Freshwater > Ice > Liftoff... | reverse complement strand
TATCGAGATGAGACTTTTAATTTTGAAGTTCAACAAAAGAAAGCATTTTTTAATACCACGCTAAAATAATTTTCTTGAGTAAAGAATATTCTATATGGAATTAAAACGAGTTGTTATAACAGGTTTAGGAGCATTGACACCCATCGGTAATACAGTGAATGAATACTGGGATGCCCTATTAGCTGGAAAAAGCGGTGCTGCACCTATAAAACAATTCGATTCTTCTTTATTTAAGACACAGTTTGCTTGTGAAGTAAAGGACTTCAATATTGAAGACCACATGGATCGCAAAGAAGCAAGAAAATTAGATCCTTTTGCTCAGTACGCTATGGTTTCTGCTACGGAAGCTATGGCGGACTCGGGCCTAATGGAGTCAAATCCTGACCTTGATCGGGTTGGTGTGATTTGGGGATCAGGAATCGGTGGATTAAAAACTTTTCAAGATGAATCACAATCGTTTTTCGCTGGAGATGGAACTCCAAGATTTAACCCTTTTTTCATACCAAAAATGATTGCAGATATCGCCGCTGGGCATATCTCAATTAAGTACGGACTTCGTGGTCCAAATTACGTTACCGTTTCTGCTTGTGCTTCATCTACAAACGCAATTATTGATGCGTTTATGGTCATTCAACTTGGCAAAGCTGATGTCATCGTTACTGGCGGTTCTGAAGCTTGTGTGAATGAAATGGGAATGGGCGGTTTCAACGCATTAAAAGCACTTTCAACACGTAATGATTCTCCTGAAACAGCTTCACGCCCTTTTGATTTGGATCGTGACGGTTTTGTGCTAGGGGAAGGTTCTGGAGCTTTGATTCTTGAAGAATATGAGCACGCTATTAAACGTGGTGCGAAAATTTACGCTGAAGTAATTGGAGGCGGAATGTCTGGTGATGCATATCACATGACTGCTCCTCATCCAGAAGGAATTGGCGCTAGAAACACAATGCTTGCAGCTTTAAAAGATGCAGGAATTGAAGCAAGTGAAATAGATTATGTAAATGTTCATGGCACATCAACACCTCTTGGTGATATTGCTGAAGTAAAAGCGATACAACAAGTTTTTGGTGAGCATGCTTACAAATTAAATATTAGTTCTACGAAATCAATGACCGGGCATTTACTCGGAGCTGCCGGAGCAATCGAAGCAATTGCAAGTGTATTAGCTGTTTACAATGACATTGTTCCGCCAACGATTAATCATTTTACGGACGACCCAGAGTTGGATCCTAAATTGAATTTTACATTCAACAAAGCACAAAAACGTGTCGTGAATGTTGCTCTTTCTAATACATTTGGTTTTGGTGGACATAATACAAGTGTAATAGTTAAGAAATTCAAAGGGTAATTGGGAATATTTCAAATTTTTTTTGGTGAAAAAAAAACAAACAATCAACTAAAGTTGATTCGCTTTGTCATTTCCCGTTTTGGATATCGACCAAAAAATCTTGAACTTTTTGAAAAAGCAGTTACGCATAAATCTTTTTCTAATAATTCCATACGCGCATCAAACGAGCGATTAGAATTTTTGGGGGATTCAATCATTGATGCGATTGTTGCTGAATATCTTTTCAATAAATTCCCAAATGAAGACGAAGGATATTTGACGAAAATTAAATCCAAACTCGTAAATCGGAAAACACTTTCTGATATTGCTGAAGAGATGGATATGCGTTCTGTTTTGCGTTACCATACGGGCCGTTCTATTAATCTAAACACACTCGAAGGAAATGCTTTTGAGGCAATTGTTGGTGCAATTTATTTGGATGCAGGCTACGATGCTGCGCAAAAATCTCTCAAAACTTATGTTTTCCGTAAGTTTATCAACATAAATAAGCTGTTAGAAGAAGAACTCGATTTTAAATCGAAACTCTTTATTTGGAGTCAAAAAAACAAATTTATACTCGATTTTAAAGTTATTGAAGAAGAAAATCAAGGTACGAATTGGAATTACAAAGTAATGGTTGTGATAAACGATAAAAATTACGGACTTGGAACGGGAAGTTCCAAAAAAATTGCGGAGCAGGCTGCTGCGAAGGAAACTCTAGAATTAATGGGGGTATTTTAGGGACTTTAAAAATTAGCTTCGCTGTTGCCTTTGGCGGTGCTTTCTCTATGTTGAACTTCAAAATTAAAAGCCTCACAGACGAAAGTCAGCTAAGTATTTAATTTCTCGTCCGCCTAAATAAACCTAATTTTTTAAACTCCCTTTTAGTTTTTTAACCATTTCAGAAATGGTTATTTCAAGACTCCAGCGGTGTCAAACATTTTTAAAGCGGAAGAGGTCGCTCCGCAGGAAAAAAAAATCTAGTCAAATTAATTTTCTAAGGAACATAAAACAATCTTACTTTTACCTGTCACCTTTTGTCTGAATTGCGTTATTTTAATTAACGTTTTATTTTCGGAACGTTTTTTGTCTGAGTAAATGTATGAAGCAATTCTTATTTTTTGTATTTAGTTTTTGTCAGTTTGCCAGCTTTGCGCAGATGGAATTTTCAATGACGAAATATGATTTTGGTGAGCTCGAAACATACGACAATCGATTTGTAGATCTTCAGATTACAAACCGTGGTTCTATACAAGGATACATTTTAAGTGTTCGGAAACCATCTGAAGTTGTTTACATTCAAAATCATGCATTAATTGCAAAAGACAGCACCGTTACGGTTCGTTTTCAAGTAAATCCAAAACAAAAAGGACGATTTTCTTATGAAATTCAAGTTTATACAAGCGATAAAGGTGAAGCGACAATCGTTAAGTTAACAGGAAATCAAAAGTCTTTTGCTCAAAATGCAACAAGTTCACTTACCGATTGTCCCGATTTTAATTCACATCCCGCAGGTCGCAGAGCGAATAGTTTTGAAATGACCGTTATCACAATTGATAAAGAAACGCGTGAAGAATTAAATCAATCGACTGTTTCAATGATTCAAAGTGGACGTGTTTCATGGTCAGCAAAAACAGATAAGCGAGGGAAAATCAGAAAAGAAGGTACAATTGGATTGGCGTATTTTCATGCTAAGCACGATAATTATTTACCAGCAGAAAAAGGTGCGTTCGTTAGCAACGAGCGAAATCAAATTATCATAGAATTAAACAAGGATCCAAATCGTGTTGTTGCTTCGCCAATTGCTAAACAAGATGAAATTGTCATAGAAATTCCGCCTAGAGAACCAATTCCACCTGTTGCGGTTATGCCTCCTGTTGTCCTTCCAACGTCAAAACCAAAAGTGCCAACAGAAACAGAATGGGAAAATGAAACGCCAACAAAAGTAGAAATCGAAACACCAATTGCCTTGAAAGAATTGCCTCCAGATAATTTTGAAGCTAAATATTTTGCGCCAATTAACGTAACTTTTGTGTTGGATATTTCCTCATCGATGGTTCATGAAGACAGATTAGAATTGATGAAATATTCACTCATTCAATTGGTTGACATGTTACGACCGCAAGACAAAGTTTCGATTGTAACTTATGCTTCTGATTCAAAAATATTGCTTCCAACAACTTCTGGTTCAGAAAAAGTTGCTATTGAAGAAATTGTAAGCAAATTAAGAGCTTCTGGAATGACTGCTGGAGGAGAAGGAATCAAATTAGGTTTTAAGCAGGCCGACAAAGCATACATTGCCAATGGCGTCAATCATGTTATTGTGATTACAGATGGAGCGTTTAATAGTCGCTCAAAGGATTATGTGAAATACATAGAGGAATATGAGAAGCAAGGCATAAAAATGTCAATTGTTGGAATTAAAAACAAATTTGAAGACGAAGAGTCAATGCGCCAAGCGGCTCAAATTGGTGGAGGAACTTACATTCCAATTTTCAAGTTGGCTGATGCACAGGGAAATATGCGACAAGCTGTTAGAGTGATGTGTTTTTCTGAGAGATAGGTAATTTGTTTAGAATTCAATATGTTTATAATAAAAAGTTACGGTGACAATTAAAAAAAAGACATTCGTAAAACAAGCGAAAGCAATTATCGAGATGCTTCTAACGTTTATTTTTGTTGAAATTCAAGAAGTTAAAAGTCCTTACAACCCTTTATTTGTAGAAAAAATCAAAAAATTTGCAGCTAGTAAAAATAGAACAGAAGTAAATCCAAAAGACGTATGGGGCACTTTAGGGTTAAGTTAACGGATAATGCAAAGAATGATTTTGTTAAACAATGCAAATCTGAGAACAAGCAAACTATAAAAAAATTAGAACAACTTTTAGTTAAATTATCCGAACACTACGATACTGGAAGTGGGCAACCGGAGCAGCTAAAGCATTATCTTCAAAGCTTTTGTTCTAGAAGAATTAATCAAATAAGACAGAATGACTAATTCAGTAGATAATAAAACCGTAATTGTTGAAGTAATCTCTGCCATTGGACATTGCTAGGATAAATGAGCCAGGTTCAGCAACAGTTTTACTAAGAGTTGTGTTTTTATGGAAGCCAGAAGCTCAACAGTTAGAACTCTTAAAATAAGAAATAAATATTTTTATTCCTTTTATAAGCATCCTTAAATAATTCAAGGATTTTATTTGATAACTCTTCTTCTCTACTTTCTAATGATTGGTTATTAATATAGGTTTCCAACCTAAAAACACATTGTTTTATAATATCATTCGAATATATGATATCATCTTCATGAATTCCAATCATAGAATCATTCACTTCATTTATAATGTTAAACACCTTAAACATAGAATTAACCTCTACTTCGGTTAAAACTATTGATTGGTTATTCGAAATTGGTTGATAAAAATTATCCCGTGCCGAAACCAAAGTGAACTCATGGTCATCGACTTCATCATTAAAGACAACTATTTCATATTTAAACACTTGACTAATCGGAGTCATTTTTGTTTTAAATTCTTACTATCAAAAATACATTTTTTTCCACAGGATAAAAACTAGCCGAGATCCGTTTTGCTAAATTCAAACGCTGATTTAATTGAATTTTCTTCAATCTTCAAAGCTTCAAGTATGCCAATAACGAATAATCTCGTATTTTTAGCGTTCAGTCAAGCATGAATTTATACTCAAATAAACAAAATTGGAAAATTGCCTTTTTGGTGGTCGCACTGCTTTTAGTAGGTGCCTCCTTGTTTGTGTCCAATCAAATTGTAACAAAAGTTGGTGAACAGGAAAAGCAACACGCCAAACAATGGGCGGATGCCATTAAGAAAAAAGTAGAGTTGGTTCAATTAACGAATCGCACTTTTACGCAATTGCGAGAAAAAGAACGCGAAAAAATGGAACTTTGGATAAAAGCAACCAAAGAAGTTTCTGAGCAATCATTTTCTGATCATATTCCAGAATTTCAATTGCAGATTGTGAAAGACAATGTGGATATCCCTGTGATTCTATTAAGCAATGAGAATGAAATTTCTGGTTATCGAAACATTGCATTCGACACGAGTGATTTGCAACCAATTTACCCTACGTTTAAACCCAGAGAACTGAATAAAAAATACGAAGATTCTTTGGTTTCGCTTTCAGAAATTTGGAAGGAAAAAAATCCTTCTTTCACCATTGAAGTTTATGAAGGCTTATTCATGACTTATGTTTATGATGATTCAAAGGAAATAACCAAACTCGAAAAGGAACGCGATTTACTTTTTGAATCATTCAACGAAGAATTAATACGAAATGAAGGTTTAGTTCCTGTCGTTTTATTGGATCAGAAAACACGAGAAGTTATTGGGAGCAACATTGCCAAAGATAAACTAAGCGAAACAGAATTACCAAAAACGATTTCCAATCTTGCAAAAAGAAATGATTCGTTAATTGTTTTTTCAAATAAAGAGCACCCAAATGTATTGTACATTGATACAAGTGCTGAGTTGAAGCAACTTAAATATTTCCCTTACATCCAATTTTTAATCATCGGATTATTTGTTTTTATCGGCTATTTAATTTTCAGCACTTTTCGAAAAGCGGAGCAAAATCAAGTTTGGGCTGGAATGGCGAAAGAAACAGCGCATCAACTTGGAACACCATTGTCGTCGCTTTTAGCTTGGGTGCAATTATTAGAGGCTCAAGAAATTGACCCAATGATTGTCGAAGAAATGCAAAAGGATGTTACGCGACTTCAAAAAGTAAGTGATCGTTTTTCAAAAATTGGTTCCGAAGCAAAATTAAAAGACACGGATATAAATTCAACAGTGAAAGAAGTTGTTGAGTATTTACGACCGCGAATTTCACAAAAAGTGAAAATCACATTTACCGCAGATAAATCAATTGTGGCAAATCACAACGCATCACTAATCGAATGGGTTGTAGAAAATATTTGTAAAAACGCTGTTGATGCTATGGAAGGGAAAGGCGAGTTGCATGTCACGATGAGTGAAAGTCCTGAATGGGTTCACATTTCGATACGTGATACTGGAAAAGGTATGACTCCGAAACAAATCAAATCAATTTTTAAACCCGGCTATACCACCAAAAAACGTGGTTGGGGACTTGGCTTATCGCTCGTTCGAAGAATCGTGAAAGAATATCACCACGGGCGTGTTTTTGTCTTAGAATCACATGTAAATGTGGGTACCACTTTTAGGATAAGTATTCCGTTGAAAGAGTTATAAGGTTTGAACAATGAGAGATTAGTAAAAAACTCATCTCAAAACTTATCTCTCATAACTCATATCTATCTAAATCCCTTGTAAATCAACCTGTCTCATTGCAATAAACGATTTTAAAACAACTTCTCCGGTACCTGGAACTTTGACGTGTATAAAATAAACGCCTGATGCGATTGGAATAAGTTTAGAATTCACAAGCAACCAATCTACCCAGGTCACTGGGCTATCTTTTTCAATGGATTTAATCAGTTTACCAGAAGTACTGTAAATATTGATGGAGCATTTTTCTGGTAAATTCACAATTTTAATACGACTATCGATACGGTTATTTTCATATTCTGAAAATGCATAATATGGATTTGGGACTACATTAATCATTGATAAAGCATCTGCCAAGGCGTTCGGGTTTCTGACAGAAGTTGCCAGTCCATCCATGTTCCAAGAATACATTGGTTTACCATTATTTTCGCCCGACGCAGCATAATTTTTATACTCTTTATTCATGCGTAATTTAATCGTTACATCAGAACTTCTAGTTAATTGACCAGGAATAGTTATTGGATATAAAACCCACATTAAATTTCCATAAACACGGTCAAGAGCGCCTTTTCTCAATGATGTAGCTAATGTCGTATTTGCGATTATTTCAAACTGTTGTTGCAAATAATTAGTTGATTCAGCAGTTGCTGGATCGTATGCTGGAATTTCTTTTAGCGTGTTAAAAGAGTTCACTTTAAACATATCCGCCGCAAAAATCCAAATTGGTTGCACTCCACCAAAAATGGGTTCTCCGTTTGGCAAAATCAAACGAGAAGTTGGATTCCAAATCATATCTGCGCCCCTATCAGTTGACAAGAATGAATTTTCCCCAAACGCAATGTGCATCCTAGTTCCCGTCTCCAAATCAATTGCATATCCTGGAAACCAACCCATTCCCGTGCCTGAAGATTCATTTGTTCCATCTTTTTTAACACTTGGACTTTTTCTTAATTCTCCAGGATTAGCACCATTTACATTCAAAGAACTAACTCTACCCATTTCAATTACAGGACAACGCGTCCATTTGCTCTGGTCGGAGGTAATAACGATGTTCACACTTGGCAAATAGGAAATTCCAGCATTATCACGAACGAACTCAATATTTGATTGTGTTGCAAACGGATGATAAGCCATTGGCATATAATCGGCCTGATAACCCGTTAGTTTATGTGGAGCAACACCACCGTTCAGCAATTTTGCAAAGACTTTAGAGTTGTCAAAGTCTAGTTCGTCTATATAGTTTTTAGGATCTAACCAAGCATTACTGCCTGCAGGCAAATGATCCGTTGCAGGTGAAGCATAAGTTCCAGAACGAATCCAATTTGTTGGGAAATATTGATCATTGTCTGGAACAAAACCAAGCCATCTTTTATTACTATCCGAAAAACTAATTGTGGCAGACAAAGGATCGGTTACAAACGTTCTCAGTGAAACTAACGCCGTAGATTGTACATATTTCTTTTGATGAATTTGAATCGAAACTCCCCACTGTGGAATCAATTGTTCGTTGTCATTTTTAATCGTTTTTTCCGATTTAACAGAGTCAATAAGTAATCCCCCATCACTTGTATAGCGATAGGCAATCCAAGAAGCAGTGTCGGCAGCATTTGCCAAATTATTCACGTTATAATTTCTAAACTTCAACTCAAAATGACCCGGAGCCACATTCAATGGGTCAACAACTTTCACTTGAATTGGCCCACCATTAAGCTCATAAGTTGGATTGCTCATTGAACCCAACGTTAGTATTTGGTTTGCAGATGCGCCAGTCAATTCCAAAATTCCATATCCATTTCCTGTTCCATCTATACGGGTAATTCTTGGTGTTGTTCCAAATTCAACATTTTGATAAGTTCCATCGGTTTCAGGCATTGGATTGTGAGGGACGGCAGATATCACTTTAATTTCACCAATTGCCGCCTTTCTACTTGGCAAATAAGGCTTCTTTTGACCGCCAAGCGCATCCGGATTCATGGGATTATAAGTGAGGTAATTGTTATGACTGTAGGCAATTGCCATGTAATGATAGGTTTTAAAGTTAATGAGCCTTTTATCTCCCGACGCAAATAAATCTTCTGTTATGTGAAACGCATGCTTGATGCCTTTATCCTCACCATCCACCTTAAGTACAGGAAAACTTCCTTCAGAAATTGGATCGAATTCAAAATTAACAAGGCGACTAACACCATCTTTTATATCGCACTGAGCTACGAGTCTCGCTTTTGAAGAATTTTCTAATTCAGAAGATGAAACCGCATCGTTTACCAATTGAAAAATTTGATACCCTTGAAAACGATAAAATTTATCTGGGTTTGCTTCTGGAGACACAATAAATGGATCAAGTTCTTGGTAATTTCCATTAAAATTATTCGAGGTAGGACTGTTAGAAAGATACATCACCAAACCATTGCTAATTTCTTGTATTGATAGTTCTGGTGCGTGCGGACCATCAAGCACACGAAAACAATTTTCAAACAAGGCTTGAGCTTTATCATCTGCACGCCGTAATACTTCAACAGAAGCAAAAGGTCCTCCGCTATTTGCTCTAGCCCAAACAACACCAACTGTAATATTATTTACCGCTCCAGGAACCAGCACGAAAGGTCCAGCAGATTGAACAAAACGTCTGTCATTCGGCACATTTTGGGCAGATTCTTCTGTCCATGGAACTTGAGGAATTCCATTTGTTCCCCAACCTAAAGGATCGGTATCTCCAGGAAACATAAAGTCACATGGTGTTGTTGGGTCAGCCTCAGGGTCTGAAATATGACCACTACCGCCATAAATGAATTTAGAACCGTCTTTCCAAAATCCTCTTAAATAATTGTAATAATCAATGGCATCAATCGGGTCAGTTTGGTTTTCATTTGCCCCATTTGTAGTGTTGCTGTAATATAAAAATCTGCGCATTCCGAATCGCTCATTATCAACAATTCCATCCCCATAACCGATTCCATTCAAGGCTTCGTTTGCACCAATTCCAAATGCGTTGTCTATTCCGTCATTGTCTTGGTAGGGGCCTTCAAAAAAATCCACTCCTACAGCTGGTGGGTTGTTTCCATACCCATAAAAACCAGCATTGTCGGCATCAAAGTTATTTCCATTATAGTAATAACCCAATCCTCTATTCACATCACAACCTACAAAATCATCGAAAGGATTTCCGAGTGCCCCATCAGTAAAAGAACCAAAATAGGTGTTTGCAAGCGTTTGACTTCCACGATTTATTAATTCATAATTATAAAAAGTCATATTATTGATTTCATCATTGGAGGCAAAAGAAAAAGCTTGCGCACGTATCTCCATACCAATCGGTTCCGAATTTGTTTCTGTATGAAGATTCCCTTTATCATTCATAATCCACCAAAAATTCAAATCGCCATATAATGAAACGCGACGATCCACACCGCATTCTTTCGTTCTATCCAAATCGTACCATGGATAATCACCATTTTCCCAATTGTAACTCCCGTCTTGATCAAAATCAAAATAGGGTGCTAAATAATAATCTTGACCTGCAGTCACATCCCCGTGTGCTGGCCAATTTTTGATAATCGTTGGAACTTGATAATTTGGGAAAAGATCTGATTGAATCGTTGTGCCATTTGCGGCATCATCTATACCTGCTTGAAACCAAGATTTAAACTCACGAACCTCATCTGCCGTTGAAATGAAATGGCGGTCATATTGTTCACAAATTTCGGCTGTTACAGTGGCGAAATTTTGAGTGAGTGGTCCATTCCAATAATCCTGACCATTGCGGTAACGCAATGCTGCCAGTTTTAATTGACCATTTAAATCCGTTCCACCGAGCCAAAGTGAACCAGTGAACAAGCACATAATTCCAGAGTTTTTTGGTACTTCGTACATCGAAATATTATTAGAAGGTACTTGCCATAAATTTCCAGCCGTGTGAACAAGCATTCGCACGTTGTTAAACTCCATCGTGGTTGAAGTGTTTGGTGGTGTACAAGAAGCCGCCTTCGGAGTTACTTTTGTTGATTTTTTTTCCGTTCCTTGATATGGCTGAGCCACGCTTGAAAACCCTAAAAATGAAAAAGAAATGAGTACTAATTGCTTCATAAATATCGTATAAAAAATAATTTTTTAATTCACTTTTGTATGCTTAAGTCATTGCACTTTTTAGCTGTATGCGCAATCTTTTCGAATTCAAAAATCTTTCATGCACTAAAGTTACATTTTTTTAATTTTAGATAATTGGAATTTGAATCAGATTTTTTTAATTTTATACGAGTTTGGTAAAATTTACTTGAGAATCAATGTAATCGTTATTCACCTCATTTTTTTTGTAATTTTGCAAACGATATCACTTAAAAATGTCTAAAATTCAAACTATGAAATTCATTTACTTATTTTCTCTTATGTTTATTGCGCTGAGTTCATGCAATTCAAAACCAATCGAAAAAACAGAAGAAGTTGAGAAGCGAACATACGCCGACTTTGGTGAGAAGTTCTCAGAAAAAGATCCTTTAACAGCTCTTCAGATGTTGGCTGTTTATGATAAACTAAAAGCTGGAGACACCGTTAATGCTAAGTTCACCGGGACAATTTTCGGGGTTTGTCAGAAAAAAGGATGCTGGATGCAGGTAGATCTAGACGATGATTATGCAGCGCATATCACGTTTAAAGATTACGACTTTTTTGTTCCTATGAACGCCATGGAATCAGTTGCAATTGTAAAAGGTCGCGCTTTCGTTACAGAAACATCTGTTTTGGAATTGAAACATATTGCCGAAGATGAAGGGTCAACACAAGCTGAAATTGATAAAATTTCGGAACCAGAATTTACACTTGGCTTTATAGCGGACGGCGTTTTAATCGAAGAATAATGAGAAGAATAGTTCAATTTGCGTTCATCCTATTTCTATTTTCATCTTGCAATCAGGAGGTTGAAAAAGCACCTGTAAAAGAAAAAAAGAAGTTTGAAATGTATAAATATTCGGAAATGGCGGCATTGATGCGTCAAATGTATTCGATTAATGAGGCATTGAAAATCAGAATTGAAAGCGGTGAAGATTTAGGAACCTTTCCAACAGAATTTGAACAAATCTTGAATGCCGAAATGACCAAAAAGCAAAAACGCGATGATTTTTTCGAAAAACATTCTAGTCTCTTTTTAGAATCTCAACGCAAAATATACGCTAATCCAAAGGATGCAAAAGCACTCTACAATGAGTCAATCAATTCTTGTGTTGAATGTCATAGAACAAAATGTCCTGGTCCAATTGAGAAAATTAAGCATTTAGAATTGAAATAAGCATCACACACATCTAACGCAGACAAAAACCTAGCACAGCATCAATAAAATCTTCTGCAGCTTCTGCGTGAACCCAATGTCCAGCATTTGGAATGGTGATTAATTCTGAATCAGGAAAAGCATTTTCAATCGCAGAAAAATCTTGGTCTAAAATATAGTTTGATAATTCGCCACGAATAAAAAGTGTAGGAACAAAACATTCCCCGGAAGGTAAAGCCCCTAAAATTTCAGGCATTTCTCGCTCAAGAACAGGAATATTCATACGCCAAGCCATCTTTCCTTTTTCAATCCAATAAATATTTTTCAGTAAAAATTGTCTAACTCCTTCCGAATCAATATGTTTTGCAAGTTGATTTTCAGCTTCTGAACGTGTGTTTAATTGAGATAAATCGATTGAATTTAGTCCTTCCAAAATATGGTCGTGATGCATCGGATATGATTTAATTCCCATGTCAACAATGATTAATTTATCGATCAAATCGGAATATTTTTGAGCGAAGAGCATGGCAGTTTTTCCACCCATCGAATGACCAAGAAGAATGAAATCATCCAAATTCAAATCATCACAAAGTTCTTTTACATCATCCGACATGAGTTCGTAGGAAAAATCATCAGTCCAATCGGAATGACCATGATTTCTGAGATCCACTAAAATGACTCGGTAATATTCTGCCAATTTTTTGGCATGTGTTTGCCAATTATCTGAATAACCAAATAAACCATGTAAAATGATAAACGGTTTACCTTCGCCTAGTTCACGGTAATGAAGTTTCATTTATTTTTACGAGAAATTAAATCCAACGGATTGTTTGAGGAATTATGCGATTTGCAATGTGACACAAAATCAATTAATCACAGACTTCAATAAATCAAAGAAATTCGGCAATTCAAGTGATGAACTTTGAACAGAAATTTTTGATTTCTCTGCTTTACATTGATCTTTGGATGATTTACAAGAACTAGAGATTGTTTCGTCCACAAAAGCTTCAGAAGATGTTTCACCTACTTTAAACTGTTTATCGTTTAAATCAGAAACTATTTTTTTGATTTTGCCAACTTTAATTTTTTCTTTATCGAAATAAACCTTCGCAATATTTGTTGCTTTATCCATGTCAAATTCTACGAATTCAACCCGTGAAACAGCTCCAGTTTCTAACAATGCCTTGCGAATCGAACCACCACATGCCATTTCACATGACATTCCAGTTACTTCCATTTTCAAAACACGGTTTGCAGCAACAATCTTTGCGTGAGATTTCTCTTCTGTCACCCCTGAAGCCATTTCGTTTTTGCTTGTTTCAGAGCAAGCTGCCAATAAAATAAATCCGAGAATTAAAGTCGCTAAATGTTTCATAATACAATTTTTAGAAATTGAACATCAAAAGTACGAAATTTGAAGTACAACACTTAAGAATTTTTGTTAAAAAGCGAATGATTTAGTACCGATTCTTTGTGTCCTTAATCTTAAACTATCCACAATTTTAGTACATTTGTAAGATATTGAACGAGCTTAAAAGCCTTATTTCGCTGTCGAAATTTTTAATGAAAATAGTGAGCAACTAGACCGAAACCAATTTAAAACATGAAAATAAAAGAAGCAACATTCGTCATTTCAAACACAGAATATAAAAAATGTCCTGAAGATGATATTCCAGAGTACGCATTTATTGGTCGTTCGAATGTTGGAAAATCTTCATTAATCAACATGCTTACAGAGCATAAGAAACTAGCAAAAACATCTGGAAGACCCGGAAAAACACAATTAATAAATCACTTTTTAATCGATAAATCATGGTTTTTGGTTGATTTGCCTGGTTACGGATATGCAAAAGTTTCAAAATCTGCCCGTGCAAGTTTTGAGAAATTTATTTCAGATTATTTGATGAACAGAAAGCAATTAGTGACTGTATTTGTGCTTTTAGATTCACGTTTAGAACCGCAAACAATCGATTTAGAATTTATGAATTGGTGCGGAGAGAAACAGATTTCTTTCTCAATGGTTTTTACAAAAATCGATAAATTGTCGTCAACATCGCTTCAAAAAAACTTAGCGAAATACAAAAAAGAAATGATCAAATATTGGGCTGAGATTCCGCCAGTTTTCACAACATCGGCAGAATCTGGATTTGGTCGCGAGAAAATATTAAATTATATCGGAAGTTTGAATGAAGCTATCATACATGCTGGAAAGAAGTAATACTTTTTTTGGTTCTGATAATTGAATAGTTGTGATAGAATGACACTAAACTGCTTTAATTGTCGCAGCCAGCAGTCCGTTGTGAAGTAGAAACAAAAATCTGTTTTTGGCGTGTGTTTTTGGCACGAAAACCATGACAAAAACAATAATTCTAAATGATTTGCCTTTCCTTAGTAATAAAAGTTGCACTTATATTCGCATAAATTTCCGAAATTTGAATAGAAAATCAAGATTATGAAAATAGAACAACTATATACAAAATGTTTAGCTCAAGGAGCATATTATATTGAAAGCAAAGGCGAAGTTGCGATTATCGACCCTCTTCGTGAAACAGAACCATATATCGAAATGGCGAAAGAGAATGATGCCAAAATCAAGTATGTTTTTGAAACGCATTTTCATGCTGATTTTGTTTCTGGGCATGTTGATTTGGCGAAAAAAACGGGTGCACAAATTGTTTACGGCCCAACTGCAAATCCATCTTTTGATTTCATTTCAGCCCAAGACAATCAAGAATTTAATATTGGAGATTTAACAATCAAAGTTCTGCATACGCCTGGACATACGCCAGAGTCTGTAACCTATCTGTTGATTGATGCAGAAGGAAAAGAAACAGCAATTTTTACTGGCGACACTTTATTTTTAGGCGATGTGGGCAGACCAGATTTAGCGATTAAAAGCAATTTGACACAAAATGATTTAGCCGGAATGTTATTCGACTCTTTAAGAAATAGAATTATGCCTTTGGCAGATGATATTTTGGTTTATCCAGCTCATGGCGCAGGTTCATCTTGCGGAAAAAACATGAGTTCAGATACCGTAGATACTTTGGGAAATCAAAAAAAAACGAATTATGCTTTGCGCGTTGATATGACTAAAGCTGAATTCATCAAAGAAGTTACGACAGGCATTTTACCACCACCACAATACTTCCCTAAAAATGCACTAATGAATAAAATGGGGTACGAAACTATTGATTCAGTGATGGCAAAAGGAACACAAGCTTTGGAATTGGCTGATTTCAAAAATGAAGTTAACAATGGCGCATTGATTTTAGACGTTCGTTCTCAATCTGAATTTATTGAAGGATTCATCCCCAATTCATTGTTTATTGGCTTGAATGGCACTTTTGCAATGTGGGTCGGTGCCTTGATTGAAGATATACAGCAAAAAATAGTTTTAATTTCTCCCGAAGGAAAAGAAGAAGAGGCTGTAATACGATTATCACGAGTTGGATATGACAACACCATTGGGTTCTTAAAAGGTGGGATCAAATCTTGGGATGCAACATTGAATACAATCACGAGTGTTTCGGCAAATGAAGTAGCGAAAAATGTAGATTATTTGAATATCGTTGATGTTCGTAAACCAGGCGAATATGATTCTGAACATGTACAGAATGCTGCACATTATGCATTGGATTTCATGAATGACGACCTTACAAAATTAGATAAGAACAAAGAATATCATGTTCATTGCGCAGGTGGTTATCGTTCTGTCATCGCGATTTCATTATTGATGCGCAATGGTTACACAAAATTGATAGACATAGCAGGAGGTTTTAACGCTTTAAAAAATACAGATATTCCTAAAACAGTGTGGGTATGTCCTTCGACATTGTAAAACAACATTTATAAAAATATTAAGATTCATTCCTAAAATAAAAACGCGTGCTGTGAATATTCAAAAAAAGTATTCATAGATTTTTATCGACTCCTTGAATTCATGGATAAAAACAATATCTAACTCTTGTAGTTTTGAGCATATTAATTCTTAAAACAACAAAATATGAAAAAGTTATTTTTTGGCGTAGGTCTTTTATTCATTGGCTTATCGTTCACATCACCGAGCAATGATCTTCCAAATTGCAACCAGGGAGCCAAAGTTGCAGAGAAAACATGGGAAAAATGGGGCCCTTGGAAACCAAATTTACAACTAAATCCTTTTAAAACGGCCGTAACCCAACTGAGAAATCATTGGAATTGGATTGTGAGTAACAGTCCTGCAACGGCAGGTCCAAGAAGATTGGAAATGGATGGCGGGTTTGAAACTGGAAATATAGTTGGGCAAACCAAAAGCACTTTCGTAACGCCTCCATCATTTAATGACCGTGTTGTCATCACGATTAACAAAATAGATGGTAAGGCAGAGACTGGAATTGCAATTTGCACACACGACCAATCTGGAGTTTCAAATACTGCGACGACCTATCTTTTTCCAAATGATAATAATGCAAAAACAAAGACTTTCGTGGTTACAAATGCAAAAGCAAAAATAATTAGCATCGCAATGAAGAATAATTCTGTAGGAAATAAATTTCAGTACAAAATCAAAGCGGAATAATAACTCCTTTAAATAATAGAAATGATGATATTAATTATAGCAGCATTAGTAATCTTTCCAAATTTCACAGCGTTTTCTCAAGAAGGAGTTGAGGTTAGTACGGTAATCAATTTAGAATCAAACAATTTGACGAAAAATCAAGAACCAGCAATTTACGCTTTTGAGGCGTTGCCAAATGGAACAGTTAGTTATTCTGGAAATCTAAATCAGGGAACAGTACTTGAGGATTTGTCTTGGGCATGGAGCAGTCAAAATGCATGTTTTCCAGAAACACAAAAGTTAAAATTTACGGGAAGCCATGTGCTCTATACAGGAGTAATACCAGCTTATTCTGAAATGATTATAACCCTTACCCCTGATAATGAAGCTGACAATTTTAGTCTGTATGCTTATGAAATAGGTGCGAATTCAAATGATTTTGTTCCAAATTTACCCAGATGTATTCGCTGTGAAGCGGACCATAAATGGGACAGACCTAAAAAAGGTAAAACGCAAGATCATTCTCGAATTGTCCGTGACATTCTTGCACTTGCTAATCCATATCGAGTAGTGATTGGCATTGCAGGAGCAAACGGTTTAACAGAAGGTGGATTTACTCTTCAAATTGAAATGAAAACACGTTAGATAATAAAATTTCTAAAGACGTGCCAATTTTTAAATGTTGGCATGTCTTGTTTTGAATATAAATTTATCTTAATTTCAACTAAATTATTAAAGAATGATAAAAATATTCATTTTATTTACTTTTTTGAATTTTTTACCTATCTGTATTTCTCAAGAAAATAGTGAAATAGATAGCCTATTGAAAATTATCCATAATTCGAAGAATGATTCACTAATAATGGATACTTACAATAAGTTAAGAAGGGCTACGTCATTTCTAAACAATGAGAATTCATTGAAATTCACTAAAAAATTTCTAGAATACGCAAAAAAAAATAAGTATTCACTTGAAACGGCAATGGCTCAATATTATATGGGCAATGCGCACGTAGCCCAGAGTGAATATCCAAAAGCACTTCAATACTATTTAAAATCAGCTGCGTATTTCGAAAAAGTTCAAGACTCAGTAAGACTTTCTTCAGTCATAAATGGAATAGGCGCTGCTTATGAAAAAAATGGAAATGATTCACTTTCGTTAAAATATTTCTATAAAGCTTTTCACTTATCAAAAACCATGGGTGATAAACGCCGAAGTGCATTGGCGCTGAATAATTTAGCAAACATCTACAAAAGACGAGGAGATGCAAAAAAGGCCTTGTTCTTTCAAAACAAAGCTGTTGCGTATTTAAATCCTAATGATATACCTTATTATGCGTTAGCCCAGGTAAATCTCGCTAACATATTGATGGATAATAATCAATCTAAAAAAGCACAAAACATTTTTGAAATAATTTTAAATACAACCGACCTATCACAAGATGCCTACACTTTTATAAATGCGAAAAAAGGATTGGGATTTATTGCTTTTGAAGAACAGAACTATGCGAAAGCTTCAATAATGATGGAAGAAGCATACAATGTAGCAACACAAAATGAATTTTTTGAATTGCGCTATGAAATTATGGGCGAATTAATTAATGCTTATTCTCAAACTGGTCAAGATAAAAAGGGACTCGAAATGTCCATTGAGTATTTAAAAATTAGAGATTCCATTTTTTCGAACGAGAGAGATAAAAATCTTAGTAATGCGATTCAAAAATATGAGGTTGCTAAAAAGGACAAAGAGATTGTTGAACAAAAACTTCAACTTGAAGAACAGACCAAGGTAAGAAACTGGTTAATTCTAGGTTCAATATTTATCGTATTTTTCGCATTACTCATTTATTTCTTCCTAATTAAAAGAATCACATATCAAAAGCTTATTCGTCATCAATCTAAAGCATTACAAAAACAAAAAATTGCGGAGATTGAACAGCATACAAAAGTTATTAGTTTGAACAGTATGATAGAGGGTCAAGAAGCTGAGAGGTCAAGAATAGCGAAAGATTTACACGACGGCTTAGGTGGTTTGCTGAGTACTGTAAAAGCGTATTTCACATCATTTCCCGTCGATTTAACAAATACAAAGGATTCAAAGATTTACCATAAGATGAACGCGATGATTGATGAAGCGTGTGGCGAAGTTAGAAGAATTTCACATAATATGATGCCTCATTCTTTAAGTTTATTAGGTCTTGAAGAAACAATTATTGGTCTTGGTGAGTCATTGAGACAAAACAATATTCAAACTAAAATTGAAGTTGGCAGCATTCCATTTGAATTAGAAGACACAAAAAAAATAATGATTTACAGACTGATCCAAGAATTGGTTTCAAATATTCGGAAACATGCAAATGCTGAAAATGTATTAATACAATTATTAGTTCACAATGATATTATGAATATTACAATCGAGGATGATGGTTACGGTTTTGACCAAAAAAATCTTCCTAAAAAAGACGGACTAGGTGTAAATAGCGTAATAAGTCGAGTAAATTACCTAAACGGAAAAATTGAATATGATTGTCAAATAAATAAAGGTTGCTCAGTTAACATTCAAATTCCTATGCCATGATAAAAGTATTCATTATTGATGATCATGAGATGTTTATCGAAGGTTTAATCTTGAACATCGGTTTAAATCCTGAAATTGAGACCATTGGTCAAGCCCTGAATGGTGAAGATGGTATTCGTTTGGTTTCTGAATTACAACCAGATGTTGTTTTACTTGATATAAACATGGAAGGAATCAATGGCATTGACACATGCAAATTACTCATCAAAGCTCACCCAAAATTGAAAATAATTGGGATTTCCATGCACAAAGAAACAAGGTTAATTAAAACGATGTTAAACAGTGGTGCGATGGGATACGTGCTTAAAAATGCAAGTCAGAAGGAATTAGTAGAGGCCATCAAAACGGTTTATTCAGGAGAAACATTCTTAGCCGAGAGTGTAAAAATCTTAATATTAGAGAGTTTGACCAATAAAGAAAAAAATCAAATACTATCAAGCCCATTTCCGTCTTTATCAAGACGAGAAAAAGAAGTTCTGGCATTAATTTTAGACGAACATACTACTCAAGAGATGGCAGATAAATTATTTATAAGTTTTGGCACTATTGAAACACATAGAAAAAATATGCTTTCCAAAACAGGCGCCAGAAATACTGCTGGATTAGTTCGCATTGCTATTGAGTATAATTTATTGGCAGACGACTAATTTGAGTTTCATTTCCAACCTTTCACTATTATAACTAACCAAAATCTTTTCCCCAAAAAATAGTACTACAAGAAACTGTTCATTTTTAGATAATAGAACATCCATGTTTTCATAGATTTTACAAATGCTCATTGTTTTCTTGGATTACACAGCAACTTAGTTACTTTACTTTTAACCTGAATTTCGATTATAACGAAAAACCTAAATAATATTTATCAAAAAATTAAATTATGAAAAAATTAATTGTATTAGGAGTTTTTGCAATGACTTCTATTGTTGGAATGGCTCAATCAGGTGAATTGAGTTTAAATCAGAGAATGAGTAAAATCAATTTTTCAGCCTCAGAAACAGGATTCAAAAAATTAGCAACGGACGCCGGATTAAGTTGGGAATGTTGTATCGAGCTAAAATGCGATTGCACCGATTTAAAAGATCCTTGGGAGGCAAAAAAAACAGCTACACCTAAGGAACAAATTTCTTCTATTTTGAATGACAAAACGGTGAAAAAAGTTCAAAAAGACATGGCTATGTTTGAACAAGCAATTTTGAGCGGGAAAGGCAAAAATTTACTTTCTGCAAAAGTTGCGCAACAAGCTTTTGAAAAACAACCAGGATATTCCAAAAATTCCATAAAAAATAGATTAGAAATATACATCCTTAGTATGCAGTCAGAAACTGAGGATGAATAAATAATTTTTTAGATGATTACTTTTCACTATGAACAAATCTAGTTCAATTCTTTAATAACTCTCAGTAAATCAATTGCTGAGAGTTTTTTTCAAACATGGAATCTCATAGCCACTCACTTTTCCTTGCTTCTTCCAAAATTTCCCTGACCACATCGTGATAAGTATCAATAGATTTTGATTTTTTTATCTTTTTGAATGTCTTATGCGGATTTTCAAATTTTTCTGAAAAATATTCCCAAAAGGAAGTCATTTTTGATAGTACGTGACTTTTTCCAGAAAGCGCACCAACATAACCATCAAACAAATCATCAATAAAAGCCTTAAAAATTTCAATCCGATTTTCTGGATAAATTTCCGTATCTTGTTTTATCATTGAAGGCAAAAACGGATCAGAAATCAATCCACGTCCAATCATCCAATGATCAATCATTGGGAATAAATCTTGCATTTTCCTGAAGTCGGCAACTGTTCGAATATCTCCGTTGTAATAAATCTTATGTTTTGTTCTGTCCAAACAATTTTGAAAAGAAACTAAATCGACTCCACCTTTGTACAATTGCTTTCCGATCCGTGCATGAATTGCAATATTTTTAATTGGATATTTATCTAAAACAGGAAAAACATCCAAAATTTCTTCAGGATGATTATAACCCATGCGCATTTTCATGGATACGATTACATCCGTTTCTTCGTGAACACGTTTTAATAGTGCATCAATTCGATGAGGATCACTAATTAATCCTGAACCCATGCAACGTTTTGTTACCATTGGATACGGGCAACCCAAATTCCAGTTCAGTTCATTATAACCTAAACTCTGAATATATTTTACAACAAATATAAATTCGTCTGGGTCATTTGTCATCACCTGAGGAATCAATTCAGAAACAAAATTATTTGCTGGCAAAAGATCACGTTGGTAATTTGGTTTTATTTCAAGTTTGCCATTTAGCCGAATGTAAGGAGCATAAAAAGCATCAATTCCACCAAAATACTTCTCGATTCCATTTCGAAAACGAAATTCTGTAAAACTTTGTAATGGCGATGATAAAAGAGTGAATGACACTTTAAAAATATTTTTGCAAAGATGTAGGTTTTTCGGCAAATAAAACAATTGGCAACACATTTCAATTTAAGCCTAATAGCTCCAAGAATCAAAAATAAATATGAATCATTTTCTAATTTTCATCTAGTTAATCGTTGTAAGTGGGCTATTATCTCGGTTTGTTTTACTCCGAATTAATAAATTTTAGTATATTTAGTTCCAATGACAGCAGCTATAATAATTACTTTTTGCGTTTTACTTCTAATCGCTTATGTTTTTGACTTAACATCATCAAAAACGAAAATCCCTTCAGTCATCCTTCTATTATTGCTTGGTTGGTCGGTACGGCAATTAAAAAGCTACTTTGGTGTTGATATTCCAGACGTTTCTGAATTTCTCCCAGCTCTGGGAACTTTGGGTTTAATTTTAATCGTTTTAGAGGGTTCATTAGAATTAGAATTTAATAAATCGAAATTTATATTGATTAGAAAATCTTTTCTTGGAGCCTTAATTTCCATGCTCGCTTTAGCATTCCTATTTGCTTTTTTATTCAATTATTTCGGTGATTTTGGATGGAAAAAAAGTTTAATAAATGCAGTTCCTTTCTGTGTGATTAGTAGCGCAATCGCAATTCCCAGTGTACAGTATTTGGCACCAAAATTAAAAGAATTTGTTATTTACGAAAGTAGCTTGTCTGATATTCTTGCAGTTTTAATTTTTAATTTTTTGGTTTTAAATGCTACTATTGATTTGCACTCTTTC
>Ga0105045_10001029_pt1 | contig 22132 bp, 2 predicted proteins | sample MAT02_FD_78089 | JGI IMG/M metagenome (GOLD analysis project Ga0105045, IMG submission 78089) | Freshwater microbial communities from Lake Fryxell liftoff mats and glacier meltwater in Antarctica - MAT-02 (megahit assembly) | ecosystem: Environmental > Aquatic > Freshwater > Ice > Liftoff... | reverse complement strand
ATTGGCAAAGTTTAGCAGCTTTAACATCCATAAATGGCGTAAGCCATTGGAGGCAATAGCACAAAAACTAACACCAGTAATACGAGGCGTGCTGAATTATTATGGCAAGTTTTGGACGACACATATAGACAGGGTTTGGTATCAGTTAAACCAGCGTTTATTAAAGTGGGTACAATGGGAAAAAGGCCTGTACAAGAAAGCGGACATCAAGTGGCTGAAACAAAAGTATAAGGAACAGCCCCGTTTATTTCCACACTGGCAATTGGTACGTCCATAATGTAGCAATACATTTGTGATTTAAAACAGGAAGAGTCCGCTAGCTAGCGGAGAGACTTTCACGCACGGTTCTGTGAGAACGTAAAGGTATAATACTTTGCGTGACTCGACTGTGCGCAAACTTTTTGACACACCCTAAAAATTGAGAAGAACTAATCTTGTAAATGGCGAACCGGTGTTTATTTCGACACTCATTATATTACCGACACTTTCTTTACTAATTTAGCTTACAGGCATTAGAAACCACAGAATGCTCTACCTGAATTCTCTGATCTTCAGGACCATTCTTTCAATCGTGTTTTTTCTTTCATTACCATCGGACTTTATAATGGCTGGAAACTACGAGACAACCACGGCAACTTCCTGGACAAATTTGCTTCAGGGAAAAAGCCGTCATCATCGGCATTAGACGTTTCGGGGTTTGACTTAATTGAGACAGAAAGTTTTATGGGAGCAATCGGAGCAGTATTTTTATAGATTATTCTTGCTTTATTAGGTTCAATAATTTTCTGTATAATTGGTGCCATTTTTTGGGCAAACATTTTACTAGTCGGAGGAATGTTATACTGGATTATATTTAGAGCCTATCGAATGATTTTTAAAAATTCAGCAAAATGCAAAGGTGACATAATTAAGAGCGCCGGGACAGTGCTGCTGTTTACATTTTTATACAACTGCTGGATTTACGTTATCATTTTTGGAACACATTATTTAAATCGTTAGTAAAAGCAGGCGCATGCCTGCCGCCATTTTAAAAAGTGACAGGTACTACTCGCAACAACTTTTCCCAATGGCTTTGGCGATTGCAGCGGCAAGCCTTTATGGGTAAAGTGTACATCTCATTCAATAGTTTCCAGCATTATTTTATGAACCAGTGCCGCGGCAAAAAGGCGCTTTCAACATTATTTGAATGCTTTATTATTTTTCCCTAAATTCGACTTTAAAAAACCAACCATCTAATTTGTTGCTTCCATCCATTTACACCCTGTTAGCCACGCCGCTATATTTTAATTTTTAACATAGCGAACCAAAACAAGAATCAGTATGAATAATATTATTTTCTTTTTAAACGAATTAAGTCTTTATTCAGGAGCTATATGGCTGGAGAATGATACCATCAAACTTTCAACACCAAAAAAACTTCAAACAGAAGAAACCAAAAATTTTATTATCAGCAACAAAGGGCAGATAACTTCCATCTTGCATGAAAATGATATTTTCTCAAAAGAAAGGTTTTTAAATGTCGTAATATTCAGAGATAATATTTCGGATTATTATCCATTAAGTCTTGCACAGGAGCGTCTGTGGTTTATAGAACAGTTTGAACAGGGAAGCAACGCATACCACATACCATCCGTGTATCAACTGGACAGTGACGCGGAAACAGCCGGTATAAAATACGCACTGCAACAAGTTGTATCCAGGCATGAAATACTGAGAACTACCATTGAACAGGATGAAAAGGAGCAGCATTTACTCCAACGGGTACACGACGAGCCATTGCTATTCCAGGAGGTGACTTTAAACAGCAAAGAAGATTTTGAACTTGAGATCGAAAACGACATCAACCGTCCTTTTGATTTAAGCAACGAGTACCCAATACGGGTTAAGTTTTACAAAATTACAGGAGGTAATGCAGTCGGCGGTTTTGAAGATGATAGCACCTTTTTGCTGGTCAATATTCACCACATAGCTTCCGACGGCTGGTCAACTGATATATTCGAGACTGAATTTTTTGCCTTCTATGAAGCTTACCAAAAAAGGGACATTGATTTTTCTTTGCTGCCTTTGGAAATACAATATAAAGATTATGCGGTTTGGCAAAGGGCTTACTTAAACGGGGAAGTTTTAGAAAATCAACTACGGTATTGGAAAGATAAACTGGCTGGTTGGCAGACACTGGAATTACCCACTGATTATGCAAGACCCGCCGGAATAGATCATTCGGGAGCAAGCCTGGGTTTTACAGTTGACCGGGAAACAAGTGAAAAATTAAGGGCATTGGCGCAAAAATTCGGAGTAACACTGCACAGTGTGATGCTGGCCAGCATCAACATTTTGTTGAGCAAATATACAGGCCAGCAAGATATTGTTACCGGCTGCGTGCTTGCGAACAGGCATCACCGGCAAACGGAAAACACCATTGGATTTTTTGTAAATACACAGGTAAACAGAACAGTGCTTAGCCGAACGCAAAGTTTTGAGGAACTAATACAGCATGTGTACCAGGAGCAGACAGAAGCACAACAATACCAGGATTTGCCTTTTGAAAAATTAGTGAATGCATTAGATGTTGAAAGAGATATTTCGCGACACCCTGTTTTCCAGGTAATGTTTGAAATGCAGGACTCCGGTGATTTTAATAACACCCTCAACCAGTCCGAAGATGAAGAAACCGGTGATGAAAAAAAAATACCTTTACGACCCGCACACGATGAAATAGCCTACCAGGTAGAAAAGTTTGATCTGTCCATTGTATTTGAAGAAGGCAGCGACGAACTGATAGGACAGATCAGCTATGCCACCTCTTTATTCCACGAGAACACGATTGAAAGCATTATTCATCACTACACACACCTTGTGCGGCAACTTACAGCAACGCCGCAGCAACCCTATGCCAAATTTAGTTTACTTGATGCGGAGGATTTTAATAAGGTCGTTTATGATTGGAATGATACAGACAAATACTTTCCCAAAAACAAAACCATTCACGAATTATTCCAGGAGCAGGCAGCAAAAACCCCTGACCATACTTCCTTAATTTATGGAGCCAGTTCATTGAGCTATGAAGAACTCAATAAAAAAAGTAACCAACTGGCTTGGCATATCAGAAAACAATTTGAACAACGAACAAAGCAACTGCTGACACCGGATACCCTGATTGCTTTGTACCTGGACAAGGGTATGGAAATGGTGATAGGAATGTTGGCTGTTCTAAAAGCCGGGGGTGCCTATGTGCCAATGGATATTACTTCTCCCCAACAAAGAACTGACTATATATTGGAAGACACGAAGGCTGAACTTATACTTTGTCAAAGACGATTATGCGAAAACAGCCACCTGCTTCTGCCGCAGAACAAGGTTATTTATATAGATCTCCGGGAAGAATTATATAAAGCAGAAGAAGTGGCAAACCTGCCTCAATACAGCCAGCCGAAAGATTTAGGATATGTGATCTATACCTCGGGAACAACAGGCCAGCCTAAAGGTGTAATGATAGAGCAGGTATCTATTATAAGTTTAGTTTATAGTGATTTTATGAAGCCATCATCTGCAGATGTCTTTGCGTTTTTATCTTCTCCCGTATTTGATGCTGCTACCTTTGAAGTGTGGACGCCATTGCTTAATGGAAGTCTCCTGGTGATACCCGAAAATCTAAAAACCCTTGCTTCCGATATAAATGAATTCAATAAGTTTATTACCCTCAATTATGTTTCTGTTCTGTGGTTAACAAAGTCGTTCTTTGAAAGCCTGTATCATTTTGACAATACCATTTTTAAAACCTTAGATTATTTAATAATTGGTGGAGAGGCCCTAGACAGAAGTGTTATAAATAAATTAATAAACAGCCATGCAAAGCCAAAGCATTTTTTAAATGGGTATGGGCCTACAGAAAGTACCGTATTTACCTGTATTTATAATCTTTCTGATGAAATATTGTCTTCTAATGTGCCTATAGGTTCTCCAATTTCAGGCAGAACAGTCTTTATGGTTGACATGAATAATAACCCTGTACCCGTAGGTGTTATTGGAGAATTATGCATTGGCGGAGCCGGGCTGGCCCGCGGTTATTTAAACCATCCTGCTTTAACCGAAGAGCGGTTTATCTCAAATCCATTTGCTACTGGTGCCGACCGGTTAAATGGCTACACCAGGATATATAAAACCGGCGATCTTGTAAGATGGCAGCCGGATGGCAACCTCGAATACTTCGGCAGAAATGACAACCAGGTAAAGGTGAGAGGATTCAGAATAGACTTAGGGGAGATAGAATATGCCTTGTCACAAATCGGTGCCATTAATCAAAGTTGCGTAGTGGTTAATGAAACACGAACGGAAACAGGTAGTAATAAATACCTCGTGGCATATTATGTATCGAACAATAGCAATGGTGTAGTTAACCAAAATTATATTATTGATAAATTATCGCAATCCCTGCCGGAGTATATGGTGCCGGGCATACTGGTAAAAATGGAATCATTCCCGCTAACCGCGAATGGAAAATTAGATAAGCGGGCATTACCCAAACCTGACTTTAACAATGGTAGCCAGCATATAAAACCCGTTACCGAACTGGAAATAAAGCTGTGCCTAATTTATGCAACTGTATTGGGACTGGGGATTGAGCAAATTAGCACCACTCAAAACTTTTTTAGGATGGGTGGCAATTCCATTTTGACTATGCAGCTTAAAGTGAAGCTGCGACAGCTGGATGAATTTAAGCAGATCAGTGTAGCAGATTTATTTAAATACAATTCTATAAACAAACTGATCCAGGCAATACAAAAAGATTATCAAACTGAATATAAGTTCCAAAAAAATATAGCGCAAACTAACGGTAACCATGAAGTTGCCATTATAGGAATCTCAGGCGCATTTAGTGGAGCAAATAATATGGACGAATTTTGGCAGTTATTGATAAACCAGCAGGAAGGCATTGAATATTATAGTACGGAAGAATGCCTGCAGCTTGGGGTGAATGAGGCATTGCTGCAAGACCCCGGTTATATTGCAGCCGCAGGTAAAGTTAAAGACATAGAATTATTTGATCCGCTTTTTTGGGGCCTCTCCCCTAACGAAGCAAAACTAATGGATCCGCAAATCCGCAAATTTATTGAGCACTGCTGGTTTGCATTAGAAGCATCAGGCTATTCAAATCAACGAAAGAATTACCATATCGGAGTATTTGCAGGAAGTGGCAATAGTGATTATTTCAATGAGCACATATTACTTGGTAAAATGGCTGAGCAAATTAATATGTGGGAGGCATCTATGGCAAACAGTAAAGATGCGTTAGCCACCAAAACGGCTTTTCTATTAAACTTAACCGGCCCTGCAAATTCTATCAATACCGCTTGTTCCACGGGATTGGTTTCGGTGGTGGAAGCATGCCGCCATTTACAACTTGGCACCTGTAATATGGCCCTGGCAGGTGGCGTGTCTCTATCGATGCCCGATAAGTTTGGTTATATCTATGAAGAAGGAATGATCTCTTCCTCGGATGGTCATTGCAGAACCTTCGACATAGATGCATCAGGCACCATCGTGGGGTCGGGCGTAGGTGTTGTTTTGCTCAAGCGTTTAGACGATGCCGTTAAAGATGGAGATACCATTCTCGGAGTTATCAAAGGTTTTGTAACCAATAATGACGGGGCCCGCAAAACAGGCTATTCTGCTCCGTCGCTCATAGGCCAAACTGAATGCATTATTAATGCTCAGTCAATGGCCGGGGTTAGCGCTGATGGCATAGAGTATGTTGAGTGCCATGGTACAGGAACTAACCTTGGTGACCCGATAGAAGTACAGGCACTTAAGGAAGCTTTTGAATACCATCAAATCCGGCCAGGCCGTTCAAAGAAAAAAACTGTTTTAGGGGCCGTGAAGGCTAATATAGGCCATGCTGATTCAGCAGCCGGCACAGCGGGGTTATTAAAGGTGGTTGCAATGCTTCAGCACAATATGATACCGGGACAAGTAAACTTCGTTACAGCCAACCCCGAACTGCATTTGGATCAAACCAATTTTGAGATCATTAATGAAAACAGGCCATGGTTACCTTACGCCGATAAACAACGCCTGGCGGCAGTTAGCTCATTTGGTATTGGGGGTACCAATGCCCATGTAATAATTGGTGATCATGTTGCTCCGCTATACCACAAACATAAAAGCGGCGAACAAAAAAGTATCTCCACAAAACAAGAACAGAATGAACCTTTACAATATATTATTCCAATAACGGCTAAAAGCAGGAAGTCGCTGGAAAGCTACAAACAGGCACTAACGAAATACGTTTCCCCGGGGAATAATGGCCATCGATTTTCCATTAGGGATATCGCATACACGCTGCAGGAAAGAAGGGAACATTTTAATTTCAGATCCGCGTATGCGGTTCGGAATACAAATGAATTGATAAATAAATTAACCGGGGTAACTTCCTATGCAGAGACAAATACTGAAGAAAGTAATAAAGTGGTGTTTATGTTTCCAGGGCAAGGGGTACAGTATAGGCAAATGGCAAAAGGGTTGTATGATAACGAGCCGTTTTTCAGGATTACAGTTGACCAATGTATATCAATAGCCAATCAGCATTTGCCCATTGACCTTTATGAGGTGATGTACCCCCGCAATGAATTTTCAGCATACGATATTAACGAAACGCAATGGACACAGGTATCGCTATTTATTGTAGAATATGCATTGGCTAAATACCTGGAGCATATCGGCGTTAAGGGAGATGCTTATATCGGGCATAGTATCGGGGAGTATGTAGCCGCCACATTATCAGGCGTGTTTGATATTAAAGATGCCATAAAAATTGTGATTGCCAGGGGTTCACTAATGCAGTCAATGGAGCCGGGAAGCATGTTGCTAATTAACAGTAAAGAAGAAACAATTGGCTTCCTAATAAAAAAATACGACTGTGAAATTGCGGTGATTAACTCCCCGGAAGATATTGTTATTTCAGGCGGGCACAATGACATTGACACACTTTGGCAGGCTTTAGACAAACAGGAAATGCAGGCAATTAAATTAAACACCTCTCATGCCTATCATTCAAATATGATGGAGCGGGCTGCCCAAGATTTTAAAACCGCTTTTAGAGACATTAAATTATACAAGCCTAAGAAAGATTTCATTAGCAATGTAACCGGTGAAATTGCCGGAGAAGAAGTAACAACGCCTGGCTACTGGAGCAGGCAACTTAGAAATACAGTGCAATTTGCAAAAGGTATAGAGCGCATAAGCAAGCAATATAACCACCAGGTCACTTTCATTGAAGTGGGTGTTGGCGGGGGCTTATGTTCTTTTGTAAATAAATATAAAAGCTCCGTCGCTAACAGATCCATACAGACTGTGCAACTTTTACCGTCGGCAAAAGAAGCGCTTGATATGGAAGAGAAGGCAACTACATATCGCAACATTTCAACCGGTGACGACTTGAAGGCTACGCTCTGGATGAATGGAATATTGCCCGAAGCAAATGACCCTGCTATGTTTAAGCAGGCAATACTTCAAACGGGCTTACCACCCTACCAGTTTGATTTTCAAAAATGCTGGCTGGAAAGCAGCGACGAAAATATTTTAACCCATCAACCTGAGCTCCTTTCTAAAGAAAGCTGGCTAAGTACCCCGGTTTGGTCTGCAATCTGTAACCTCGATAATTACTTAAATAACGATGCCGGCATTTTTAAGAATGCGCTTGTTTTTTTAAGAGCAGATCAGCTTAACTCGCTTGATTTTAACATGCTGGCCGCGAATATACAGTACGTAGTATTGGATACCCGTGTTTCAAATATTGATAACATGGATGCCTCCGGAATAATTAGAATAGATCCGGGAAATGAAATTCATTTTAAGACGCTTGAAGAATTTTTTAAAACCAAAGGAAATGTGTTTGATACAATCATTCATATGTCTTCAATTAATAACGTTGCAGATTTTGACGAGTCATTACACTACAGTTTTTACTCTCTGTTTTTAGTTAGCCGACAATTCCTGAATGCTCCCGGGTTAGAAAATCTATTCGTTTTTACAAATGGATTATCACAAATAACAAATGAAGATGTTGTGCATGCCGCTAACGGCACCCTCGTGGGTGCGATAAGAAATATTAATCATGAATTTCAAAATATAGATGCACGTATTATCGATATCGGTCATAATTCTATGAATGTGTCTGCTTATATCATGCAGGCTATAGATAATATTGCTTATAAAAAAGCTGAAGGTTTGATGGCAATCCGGTTTGGGAAACTCTGGATGCAAAATTTTGAAATGATCGGCAATTCTTTAACGAAGAACGAGATAATCAGAGAGGGAGATATTATTTTAATTACAGGGGGACTGGGTGGTATTGCATTGTCTCATGCGCAACATATCTCCGGCCAACACAACGTGACATTTATTTTAGTGAGCCGGAAAAATATCTATGATGAAGAGTACCCAACTGAATATACGCAGGAAAAAAATGAAATAATTGAAGGCATAAAAGCCAATGGTTCTTCTGTTGCCATTATTTGTGCCGACATTTCTAATAAGAAACAAATAGGTGATCTATTAAATAAAGTCAGGGAAGAATATGGTACCATATCGGGCATTATTCATACAGCAGGAGTATCCCCTCTTAGTCCCGAAGACTATAATGTGGAAAATATTAAAAGTGTTTTTAAGGGAAAGGTATATGGCGTGGATAATATCATCACATCAATAGATCTAAATCATCTCAGATTTATCGCTTCTTCTTCCTCACTGGCATCTGTAATGGGCGATATAAATCGTATTGAATATTGTGCTGCCAATAGTTACCTGGATTATTTATCGGCTGATAAGCTAAGATTTAAAAACACAAAGATCATTTCAATCAACTGGCCAGGCTGGTCTGATATCGGAATGGTAAAGAATAATTCATTTTACGCTGAAACAGATGAGGAGCCTATAGACACATTACAAAGATTAATGGATTTAAATTCGGTCAGTCATCTTGAAGGTTCTGCCATATTTTACCAATTAATAAATCAGACAAAATACGACCAGGTTATAGTGTCCAAGCTGGACATACCGATGTTGAAAGAGAGACTGTTTAAGCAGATCGAATCGAATGCTGCCTGTCAGGAAATACGCCTGCTTGAGGAGAACTATACAGACACTGAATATCAAATCGCGAAAATATTTGGTGAGGTTCTGGGTGTTGAAGAAATTTCAGTGCATGATGATTTCTTTAGGCTCGGGGGCAATTCTATCCATGCCACCCACGTATCGCATTTGATAAGCAAGCTTTTAAATTGTAATGTTTTCGTTAGCGATTTGTTTCGGCATAAGACCATTCATAACTTAAAAGACATGGTATTGATGCAACCAGGTAATGATAAAATTAAAGGAAAAGTTATTGAGATATGAACATAGTAAAACTGATCTGCAACTTTAAGAAAAATAATTCCATGCTTTGGGTTGAAGCAAATAATATTAAGTTATTTGTTGCAGACGACTTTGAAGACCAGGATAAAATGATAGAAATAATAAAAAAGTGCAAACCGGAAATATTGGAATTCCTGGTATCCAACAAAATATTTTCAAAAGAAGCTTTTCAAAAAAAGACCATATTCAAATCAAACGACAATGAAGCACCGTTATCTTTTGCGCAGAGGCGCTTGTGGTTTATTCACCTGTACGAGCAGGGAAGCAACGCCTATCATATACCATTAGAGATCGGGCTAGATGCGGGAACGGATACGGAAGGAATAAAATACGCCATGCAGCAAATTGTGGCAAGGCATGAAGTATTAAGAAGCACCATTGAACATGGAGATAACAAAGAATATGGAATTCAACGAGTGCATAACGAACCGTTGTTCATCGAAGATAAAACCGTGAGCGGTGAAGAAGAATTTAGATCTGTAATCCGGGAAGATATCAACAGGCCCTTCGATTTAAGCTACGAATACCCGATCAGAATTATCCTCTATACTATTGAGGCCGATGACATAGTAACGGAAGAATTACCCAATCGAAACGCACTGTTGATCAATTTTAATCACATAGCAAGCGACGGCTGGTCAATTGAAATATTTGAAAGAGAATGGGCCGCTTATTACGAAGCATATATGAACAACGACCTGGATTTTTCGTTGCCTCCATTGGAAATACAATATAAAGATTACGCCGTTTGGCAAAGAGCTTATTTAAGCGGGGAGGTTTTAGATAAACAATTGCGTTACTGGAAAGAAAAACTGGCAGGTTATCAGCCCCTTGAGCTATTCACCGATTATCCGCGACCTGCCGGCATAGATTACAGCGGGGCGCACCGCACGTTTTCACTGGATGAGGAAACAAGTGAAAAAATAAGAGTATTGGCACGGCACTATGGTGTAACCATACATATAATGATGTTGGGCAGTATTCATGTTTTGCTTAGTAAATACACAGGCCAGGAAGATATTGTAACGGGTAGTGTGATTGCCAACAGGCACCACCGGCAAACGGAAGATATAATCGGGTTCTTCGTAAACACACAGGTGAACAGAACACTGCTTAACAGGCATCAAAGTTTCGCAGATCTTATTAAACAAGTTCAGCAGGATCAGACTGACGCCCAATCGTACCAGGATTTACCCTTTGAAAAGTTAGTCGAAGAGCTCGGTGTGGAAAGGGATCCCTCGCGGCATCCGGTTTTCCAGGTAATGTTTGGCATTGAGGATTTTTCAAGCCCGCTAACTACAGATGAACAAAAAAATAATCAAAAACCACAGCCGACGGATATCACCTATGAAATGGAAAAATTTGATTTATCAATTAATATTTTCGACGGGGCGCCGGCAATTTCAGGGCAAATTAGTTATGCAACTTCCTTATTTAAACAAGACACCATAGACAGGTTTATTGACCACCACAAACGCCTGCTCAAACAACTTATTGCGTTTCCGGAGCAGCCCTATAGTCAATTGAGTTTGCTAAATGCTGAAGAATACAAAACGATCGTTTACGAATGGAATGATACAAAAAGCGACTATCCTGACCAGGTTACCATTCACCAATTTTTCCAGGAGCAGGCTGAAAAGACTCCCGATAATATTGCCCTGATTTATGAAGGGTTAAAACTAACTTACCGTGAGCTCAATGAAAAGAGTAACCAGTTAGCCAGGCATATAAGGGAGCAATACAGTCTAAGAACAAAAAAGCCAATTGTGCCAGGCACGCTAATCGCCTTACATCTTGACAGAAGCCTGGAAATGATAATAGGGATACTTGGTGTTTTGAAAGCCGGAGCAGCGTATGTGCCGATGGATATTACTTACCCGCAGGAAAGAACAAATTTTATACTGGAAGATATAAAGGGAGAATTGGTACTTTGTCAAAGACACCATCCTGGCGATCATGCTACTCAACTGCCGCATGAAAAAATCTTATATATAGACCTGGCAGAGAAATTCTTCAAAGATCAGGACCCATCTAATCTGCCGGAACATTGCAATGCCACAGACCTTGCCTATTTGATTTATACCTCTGGCTCCACCGACCGGCCAAAAGCGGTTGCTATAGAACATAGATCTGTTGTGAACATGGCGGTAAGCAGGGTGGTTGAATATGAAATGAGCGGGTGCGAAAATTCTTTACAAATTGCATCTGTTTGTTTTGACGCATCGGTAGAACAAATTTTTGTAGCCTTGTTTAGCGGCGCCACGTTAACCCTTATAACAAAAGAGGTATTGGCCGATGGCAAACAATGCGAGCTTTTTATTAACGCAAACCGGATAACACATTTAGACACGGTTCCCTCTTTTTTAGAAACACTTGATTTTTCAAAACTAAAATATCTGAAACGAATCGCTTCAGGCGGAGAAGCCTGTTCGGTAGAATTAGTTAATAAAATTTTACCCTATATAGATTTTTACAATGAATACGGGCCTACCGAAGCAACGGTAATAGCCACACAGCACAAGATTGCAAAGGGGACTAAACTATCGGAGAAGATACCCATAGGCAAGCCTATTAGCAATACAAAAATATTTATACTGGATAAGTATTTAAATGTGGTACCGGTGCAAATTGAAGGAGAAATTTATATAGGGGGCGAATGTTTAGCGAGGGGTTACCTGAATAGCGAAACATTAACCGGGGAAAAATTTATTGAAGCTACGTTTCGTGTAGCGGGCACGCCAACCAAACAAAGACTATATAAAACCGGGGACCGGGGGCGATGGTTGAACAATGGAGAAATACAGTATCTGGGACGAACCGACTACCAGGTAAAGATAAGAGGCTATAGAATTGAACTGGGAGAAATTGAGCACGCTTTATCACAAATCGACGGTATTGCGCAAAGTATTGTATTGGTTAAAGAAAGAAAAACAACATCGGGCATTACCAAATATTTAGTTGCTTACTATAAATCGGATGATAATCACCAGACGCTTACCTCCGCAGCTATTATAGAAAGGCTATCCCTCACGTTACCTGAATATATGATCCCGGCTGCTTTAGTTGCTATTGAATCATTTCCTGTAAACATCAATGGCAAACTGGATCAACGGGCACTACCCGAACCCGACTTTAATTCATCTGAAGAAGAATATGTAGCACCCGTAACCGAACCTGAAACAACAATTTGCGATATCTGGCAAGATGCGCTGGGACTGGACCGGGTAGGCGTGACAGATAATTTTTTCAGGATAGGAGGCCACTCGATATTAGCCATCCAGGTATCACATCGAATGGCCAGAGCCTTAAACTGCGACGTAAATGTTGGTGATATTTTTAAGTATAAAACAATATCCCAATTACTAACTCATAGCCTCGGAAAAGCCCGGGTAATCATACCCAAATCAGAAGCTGACGAGGCTGTGTTGTCTTTTGCACAGGAACGGTTGTGGTTTATTGAGCAATATGAACAGGGCAGCAATGCATATCACATACCATCGGTGTATGAATTGGATTCGGGCACAGACGCAGATGGAATAAAATATGCACTTCAGAAAATTGTATCAAGGCATGAGGTTTTAAGAAGCACTATTGAACCGGGAAATAGCCAGACACACGGTATTCAGCGGGTACACAATGAACCAATATTTATTGAAGATATAGCATTGACCGACCAGGAAGATTATTCAGTGCTCATTGAAGAAGAGATGAACCGCCCCTTTGATTTAAGCAGTGAATATCCCATCAGGGTGAAGTTTTATTATGTTCATCCAACAAAGTCAGCAGTTGAAAGCGCTGAACACCGGACTTTGCTGCTAATCATTTTTCATCATATTGCCAGTGACGGCTGGTCAGGCGATATTTTCGAACGAGAGCTAAGTGCTTTTTATGAAGCTTATATCAACACCGATACGCACTTTTCTTTGCCAGCCCTGCAAATACAGTATAAAGATTATGCAGTATGGCAGCGGTCGTATTTAACGGGAGAAATATTACAAAAACAATTGGGCTATTGGAAAGAAAAATTATCAGGTCTTCAGCCGCTGGAATTACCGACCGATTTTGTAAGGCCGGGCCGAATAGACTATAGTGGTGCAGGCATAAGCTTTACTGTGAGCGATAAAACAAGTATAAAATTAAGGGGCCTCGCACAACGATTTGGAGTAACTATGAATAGTGTTATGTCAGCCGGCGTAAGCATCCTGCTTAATAAATATACCGGGCAGCAAGACATTATCACAGGCAGTGTGATTGCCAACCGGCATCACCAGCAAACAGAAGATTTGGTCGGCTTTTTTGTAAATACCCAGGCCAAAAGAATACTATTAAATTACACGCAAAGTTTTGAGGAGTTGATACAGCAGGTTCATAAAGAACAGGAGCAGGACCAGCTATACCAGGATGTGCCATTTGAAAAGCTGGTTGAAGAATTGGGGATTGAAAGAGATTCGTCGAGGCACCCCATTTTCCAGGTAATGTTTGGTATGCACGATTTCGGCAGCCAGGCCGATACTGTTGATGAACAAATAAGCTGTTTAAAGCCACTTGAAGAAGAAGTTCCTTACGAAGTAGAAAAGTTTGATTTATCCATCAATATAATAGATAGTAACCAGCAACTTTCAGGATATATCAGCTACGTTACTGCGTTATTTAAAAAGGATACCATTCAACGCCTCGCAGATCATTATTCGTATCTTCTTGACCAGCTTGCAGAAAACCCGGGCCAGCCATATAGTAAAATCAGTTTGCTAAACACAATAGAGTACGAACAGGTTATTTATGGGTGCAACAATACAGACAAGGATTATCCCAAAGAGCGAACACTTCATCAATGGTTTCAGGAGCAGGCAGCAAAAAGCCCGGATCACTCTGCGTTAATTTTTGAAGGGCAAAAACTAAGCTATAAAGCGCTCGATGAAAAGAGCAACCAATTAGCCCGGCATATCAGGAAACAATACGAAACGAGGACAGGACAACAACTGGCGCCGGAAACGCTTATTGCTTTACACCTGGACAGAAGCCTGGAGATGATGATCGCAATACTCGCCGTACTAAAGGCAGGAGGCGCTTATGTGCCAATTGATACTCAATATCCGCAGGAAAGAATAGATTATCTTCTGAAAGATACCCGTGCGGAAATTATACTTTGTAAATGGCAGCCTGGTGAAAGCAGCAAAACAATATTGCCGCAAGAGAAACTGATAAATATTGATCTTTCTGAAAAGCTTTACGTAACGGAAGATATTTCGCCGGTGGTGGCAGGCGGTGAAGACACTGCCCACGGCGGGCCGCTGTTGGCGCCCTCAAATACAGACGAAAATTTTGGAGGCAATCGCGGCCTGGCTTATGTAATTTATACTTCCGGAACAACGGGCAACCCAAAGGGTGTAATGGTAGAACAGGGTGGAGTAATTAATTTAATAACTGACTTACTTGACAAGTATAATATTAATCCCTCAGAAAGATTTTTGCTTTTTGCCAGTTATGTCTTTGACGCATCAGTTGAACAAATGTGGTTAGCATTATTGTCGGGCGGTGAATTATACATTATCACCGATGAATTAATTACTGATACTGATAAATTCGAAAAATATATTGTTGATAATCATATCACACACTTACACGCAACACCATCTTTTTTAAGCCTGGTCAATCCACTAAATCTATCCACTTTAAAACGGGTGGTGTTTGGCGCAGAGTATTTATCAAAAAGCTTATTTGAAAAGTTTAAGCGTGTTGTTCCTGTAGTTATTAATGAATATGGCCCCACAGAATCCACCATTACATCCTTGTGCTCCATTAATTCAAATTTGTTGGGGAATGCAACAATTCAAAACACAAAGACATACATACTTGATGCCAGCCAAAATCCTGTTCCAACCGGCGTAACAGGGGAATTGTACATTGGCGGAGACGGCCTGGCCCGTGGTTATTTAAACCTGCCAGACTTAACAAATGAACGTTTTATTAAGAGCTCGTTTCACGCTGAAGAAAATAAGAACAACCATGATACCCGCCTGTATAAAACAGGAGACCTTGTGCGCCGGTTACAGGATGGTACATTGGAATATATAGGTAGAAATGATGAACAGGTAAAGATTCGTGGCTACAGAATAGAGCCAGGCGAAATAGAATCGGCATTAACGCAGATTGCCGGTATCTCGCAGAGCTGTGTAATAGCCAGGGAAAGAAAAACAGAATCCGGCACTGCGAAATACCTGGTGGCTTATTACAAATTAGACAGCAGCGGAAACATGCTGACCGAGGTCACTATCTTAGAAAAGTTATCATTCGTATTACCTGAGTACATGATACCTGGCCACTTGATCCGGATGGAATCTTTTCTTTTAACCATCAACGGCAAGATAGACAAGAAGGCATTGCCCAATGCTGACTTTAACCCATTAGAAGACGAATATGTAGCGCCGGCCACAGAAACGGAAATAGAAATATGCAATATCTGGCAGGACTTGTTAGGAGTGGAAAAAGTAGGGACAACAGATAATTTTTTCAGGATAGGAGGCGACTCTATTTTAAGTATCCAGGTATCCGGTCGCATACGGCAGGCCGGTTATAACTGCCGGGTAAAAGATATTTTTGAATGCAAAACTGTAGGAAGGCTGGCAGAACATTTAGATAAAAACAATCCGGAACTGCTACTAAAATCAGAGCAGGGAATATTAACCGGAGAAGTACCGTTGTCACCCATACAACAATGGTTTGTACAAAAAGTGAAAAGCGGTAAATTCCCTCTACCGAATCACTGGAACAATAGCTTTTTGATAAGAGTACCGGAGTTAGACCTGGTTAAACTTGAATCTTGCATCGAAAAGCTGATTGCCTACCATGACATGTTGCGTGTCACATTCACCAAAACTCCTCCTGAATCAGCTGGTCAGGAACATTTGCATTGGAAGCAATTGTATCAGCAAAATATCTCACTTCCCCCACTACACACCTTAGATGTTAGCCAGTGTGCAACCGAAGAAATTGAGGAAATACTTACAGACTGGCAAAGCGGCTTTGACCTTGAAACGGGATACTTATTTCAACCTGGTTATTTATATGGCTATGAAGATGGCAGTGCCAGGATATTCATGGCGATGCACCATATTATAGTGGATGGTGTAAGCTGGCGAATATTGACAGACAATATTCTGACCTTATACAACGGAAATACTTTGCCGCAAAAAGGCAGCAGCTATCGTCAATGGGTGGACGTTGTTTCTAAGTATGCGCTTCAATATCCCAAAGAGGCTTTTTGGTGGCAGAAACAACTTCATGGAATGCCGGATATTCATTTAAACCAACAAAATGTGTCCCCATCGGAAGATGGTTTTGAATTGGATAAATCATCTACCAGGTTCTTATTGCAAACCGCTTCCAAAGCATATCATACCGAAATAAATGACCTTTTGCTAACAGCATTGGCTTATGCTCTCAAAGATGTGAACCAAAGCGATGTACAGGGAATTACGCTTGAAGGGCATGGCAGAGAAGATATAGATGCTCTACTTGATACTAGCAGGACTGTGGGCTGGTTTACGAGTATGTTCCCCGTGAAGCTGGTGCTGCGGAACGATATAAAAGAAAGCATACGGTCAATAAAGGAGCGCTTGCGAAGAATACCCAACAAGGGAATCGGCTTTGGCGTATTCGCAACAAAAGATGAAACCAGCTATTCTACTAAAGATTTACCACCAATTAGTTTCAACTACTTAGGCCAGTTTGAAGCAGCAGAAGAAGACTGGCAAATTGTATCGGAAGGTAGCGGCATCAGCATGCACCCGAAAAACGAAGACCATAACCTGGTAAATATTAACGGAATGGTCATCGGTGGAAAAATGATGTTTAGTATTGAAACAAAACTGGGCGAACAAACAACAAACCAAATTTGCGACAGCTTTAAAACGCATTTAAAAAAGATAATTACGCATTGTAAGAAAAGCCTGGATGGAGAAGAAAGCAGCTATACCCCGGGCGATTTTAGTTCAGTTCGTATAAGCCAAGCCTTATTAGACCGGCTTGTTGCGAAAGCAAAATTCGATGCAAATGAGATCGTTCAGATATATGATGCTACCAGTTTGCAGCAGGGATTTATTTATCATGCCCTGAGCCAGCAGGAAGACGATGCCTATCGTATTCAACTGTTGATGGATTATCACGTTGAGTTAGACGTGGAAAAATACATGCAGGCATGGAAGCTATGTGTAGCCCGCTACCCGATACTACGCACCGCATTTAATTGGGAGGAAGATATTGTGCAGGTTATCTATAAGCATGGCAGAATGGAATGCAAGATGCATGACATTCAACACCTGGCTACACAGCAGCAAAAAGATGCTGCAGTAAGCGCCATTCAGATTGAAGACCGGAAACAAAGTTTTGACCTGACCAAACCAACGCTGTTTAGATTACATATTATAAAACATGCCGAAGCGCACTATACAATATTAAAGAGCGAACATCATTCCATTTCTGATGGATGGAGCTGGCCTGTACTGTTAGCCAGTTTACATCAATACTACGAAGCACTTATCGAGGGCAAAAAAGTAGAAGTAACGGAAGATACAGCCTGGTTATCGGCGCAGGAATACATACATGCCCATAAGCATAAGGTTCAGGAATACTGGAGTAAAACTTTTGCCGGAGTTAGCAGTGCCAATGATATTAATGCGTTGCTCAGCAGCCCGATAAACATGAGCAGCTACAGGGAGGTAACATCTCCGGCAAAAAATATTTTGGAGTTCAAAGGCGACTTCTGTAATAGCCTGAAAGCATTTAGTAAAAGAGAAGGGATAACTATAAATGTAATCGTTCAGTTTGCCTGGCATAAGTTGCTGCAGGTTTACAGTGGCGTTGCTCAAAGCATTGTTGGCACAACGGTATCAGGCAGAGACCTGCCTATTGATGGTATAGAAGAAAGTGTCGGTTTATATATCAACACACTCCCTCTGCTTATTGACTGGGGAAACCATAGCACAATCAGATCGCAACTTAGCCAGGTGCAACAGAAAATAACTGCGTTAAACACGTATAGTTTTGCCGATTTAACAAAATTACAAATAGAGGGAGAACGGATATTTCATAGCTTATTGGTCTATGAAAATTATCCCGTGCCTAAAGGAGGCGAGGAAGATACAGGTATCAGTTTCAGGGATTCTATCGAAAAAATTGACTATCCTTTAAGCCTGGTAGCATTCGGGTATAATGATGCGCTGACACTTAGTTTGGACTATGATCGCGAACATTTAACCGAAACTAAAGCGCAACAGCACCTTGCAACTTTGGAAATAATTATTCGCCAGGTGGTGGAAGATCCCGGAAAATCCCACAACAGCATCTCATTATTCAAAGCCAGAGAATACAATCAAATCATATACGGTTGGAACCCGCCGGGCAGTTACTATTCAAGGGATGTTACAATTTGTAAGTTATTTGAGGAGCAGGTAACAAAGTTTCCTGATAATGTTGCGTTGATTTTTGAAGAACAACAGTTGACCTACAGAGAGCTTAACAACAAGAGCAACCAACTGGCCCGTCATATACGAACGAAATACAAGCAACAAACAGAACGGACGCTTGGTCCCGATACCCTGGTTGCTTTATACCTTGACAGAAGCATGGAGATGTTGATAAGCATACTGGCCGTGCTTAAAGCGGGTGGCGCTTATGTGCCCATTGATATTAATTATCCGCAGCAAAGAATAGATTACATGGTACAGGATACCCGTGCAAAACTTATTCTCAGCACCAGGCTCTTAAATAACGGAATTGAGAATGGTTTACCGCAGGATAAGATCGTTTACGTAAACCTGCAGGAACCATTTTATAAAACTGAAGAAACAGCAAATCTTCCCGAACATAGCAAACCCAACCATCTTGCCTATGTAATTTATACTTCAGGAACAACCGGTAAGCCAAAGGGGGTAATGGTGGAACATCATAATGTAGTGAAGTTTGTAATGGAGAATAACTATATCAACTGCGAAGAGGTAGCCGTAGTGGCGGCTTTAGCAAATTATGCTTTCGATGGTAGTATTTTTGATATCTTCTTTTCGTTATTAAATGGAAAGCAATTGGTGCTGATGGGTAACAGCTATTTATCAGACACATCCATATTAGACAACTACTTTTCAAAATATAATGTAGACACAGTTTTCATTCCAACAGCTTTGTTTCATACGCTTGTACAAAACCAATCGCAATGCCTCAAAAATCTAAAACATATTACCATTGGAGGCGAAGCTTGCAACAGGGAAATAATTAACAAATTTAAACAACAGCATAAGCAGATATCCTTAGTTAATGCGTATGGGCCTACAGAAAATGCTGTTTATTCTCTGTGTTGCAATTTAAGTAATTACAACACCGAAAATGTTGTACCGATAGGCAAGCCCTTGTGTGATAAATATGTGTATGTACTGGATGAAAACCGCTCGCCTGTTCCTATAGGAGTTACAGCAGAACTGTATATTGGCGGGCCGGGCATTGCCCGCGGATATTTAAATAACCCGGAGCTAACTAAAGAACGTTTTATCATCAATCCCTTCGCCACCGAAGCAGATAACTCAAAAGGCTATTCAAATATGTACCGTACAGGCGACCAGGTGCGATGGTTGCCTTGTGGCAATATGGAATTCATGGGCAGGAAAGATGAGCAGGTAAAAATACGCGGCTACAGAATAGAATTAGAGGAAATAGAATATGCGTTAACCCTCATTACCGGCATCAGGGAAAGCTGTGTATTGGCCCGCGAAAGAACAAAGAGCGAGGGGAGCCCTAAATACCTGGTTGGGTATTATGTAACGGATGATAGTAATGGTTTACTTACGGAAACTATGATCAGGAATAAGTTATCACAATCTCTTCCCGGGTTCATGATACCAGATACTTTGATAGCCATGAAATCTTTCCCTGTAACAGGCAATGGCAAATTGGATAAAACGCTATTACCCGACCCCGGCTTCTACGCCCCTGTCGGCGACTATGTAGCACCGGTAACCGAAACAGAAATAGCTGTGTGTACCATCTGGGGGGATGTTCTTGGCCTTGAAAGGGTTGGCGTCACAGACAATTTTTTCAGGATAGGTGGCAATTCTATTTTAGCCATACAGGCATCACATCGTATGAGCCGAAAATTAGGGACTGATGTAAAGGTGGCTGATATTTTTAAATCAAAAACAATACAGATACTGCTAAACAATAGTACCGCTAAGCAGCTTGACCCCGAAAATGTTGAATGGGACATTTCAATAAATACTAACAACGTAAAGTATATTGATCTCGTAAAGGCTTATCATTTTAGTCAAAACAAAAATCTAGATAATTTAATTTTTATTCATCCCGGCCATGGTGGCTCGGAAGTCTATCAGCATTTGGCGGATCTATTATCAGTTAACTATAATTGCATCGGGATAGATAATTACAATATTCATCACATTGATAAGATAAGTTCATTAAATGAACTGGCATCTTGTTACCTGTCGGCTTATGAAAAAAAGTACGTTATTGGCGAACCAATTAATCTAATCGGCTGGTCGCTCGGCGGTCAGATTGCATTGGAGATGGCATCTATCCTGGAGGGAAAGGGCATTAATAATATCAACGTGTTTTTATTAGATACATTTATCAGGGATATTGGTATGGCAAGCCTTCAGAAGGAAATATGGGATGAATTGCTTAGAAAACTTATTGTCCGGGGAAATTTTGAGCAGACCTATATTGATATGATAACTGCTGCATCCGAAGCCGAGAGGGAATTAGCCAATTCGAGCATAAGCGACAACTTACAATTTGCACAGGTAACGTTATTTAAAGCAACAAAAAGTGAGGAGGTTAACGGTAATAGGAAACCAGGAACAAAAGGACTGGATGTAGAAAGGCTGAAGAAAAATTTCATCGATGCAGTCGCCAAAAACCTGGAGGTAATTGATTTGATTTGCCATCACGAGGATATTCTCGATACCAATAGCGAAACGATCGCTAATTATCTCTTATACAAAAACTCAGCGGATATAAGGAAAAGAACCTGGTGATGGATCCTGAAGAAAGCAATTGAAATGTCGGAGACCATTGTTCCATTGTTGGAGGAGTCTATTCAAATAGAAATCCATACCAATTGACCAAAGCGCTACCACTAACAGCGGTTTGGCAAAAGTGGCGGTTCAGTGTTCCGCAGACACATTAGTGGTTAATCAAACATTGGTTCTCCGCATCAACATTTGTGTTGAAAATCGCCACCTTCGCCAAGCCGCAAAACGTGTGTGTCTTGAACTGAATCAGATGTAATATTAGGAATCAGGTGCCGTACAAAACATGGAAGACATTTCAGAGAAAAGATTTATAAGTATGGAGGTCAAGCGAACCGACTGGCCGGCTTGAAACTTATCAAAGAAAAGAACTGAACTTCCGCAGACGACTTTCAGGAGTATCCGCTAGCTAGCGGATAACTTGCTGCATTAATCGGAAACTCTTTTTGTGGTGAACGATAAGGAAAAACGGGAACTTGATTCCTGTAGGTACGTATTGCAGAGCTGAATAAATTAAAGTAATTATGAAGCCTCGTTAAGTAAAAATCGATGTCGAAAGCAGGCAGCTACGTTTGTGCCTGTTAATAGTGTAAAAGTTACCTGATTACTGTTTACATGACATTCGGGGTAAAGTTGACAGGAATGCAATACAGGGTTTTGTATGGAACAAGAGAAGTCGTTGGTGCGCT
>Ga0105045_10001027_pt1 | contig 22137 bp, 17 predicted proteins | sample MAT02_FD_78089 | JGI IMG/M metagenome (GOLD analysis project Ga0105045, IMG submission 78089) | Freshwater microbial communities from Lake Fryxell liftoff mats and glacier meltwater in Antarctica - MAT-02 (megahit assembly) | ecosystem: Environmental > Aquatic > Freshwater > Ice > Liftoff... | reverse complement strand
TCGCGGTAAAAAAAATTTGTAAAAAACGATATAAAAGTACATATCTTCGTAGTTAAAGAAATGGTAAGTAAACGGGAGTGAAAAAAATGCTTTGTGGTGTCGTGACGGGACCGTCTTTTGAAGAGGTGCAGCAGCAGATTGAACAGGCTTGTCAATATGCGGATAGTGTTGAATTACGATGGGATTGTTTTAATTCCTTAGATTTTAAAATCAGTTGCCCTATCCCTAAGATTTTCACTCTAAGGCCCCTATCTCAAGGGGGGTTTTACAGGGGAAGTGAATCTTCACGATTACAGCATTTAGAAAAATTATTAGAGCTAAAACCTGATTATGTCGATTTGGAATATAACGTTTCAAATGAGGATCTAAAAAGGTTTAAAAAGCATCCTGTTAAAATTATACTTTCCTATCATGACTTTGATAGCACACCTGATGATCTTGAAGGACTTTTTTCAAATTTAAAAAAAAGAAAAGCCGATTTGTATAAAATTGCAACATATGCAAATTCGACACTTGATAGTCTAAGGATGTTAAACTTTATCAAAAAATATAGTACTCATTTAATTGGTTTATGCATGGGAGAATATGGGACGATTACGCGTATACTTAATCATTGGAGCTATGCTTCAATTTGTGAGCCAATCGCAAAAGGGCAGCTCTCTTTAAAAGAATTGATGGAATGTTATCGCTTCAAAAACATAGATAATGAGACAGCCATTTTTGGACTGATCGGTGATCCTGTCGATAAAAGTCCTTCAAACATCACTCATAATAATGTTTTTAACCTTTACAATCAAAACGCAGTCTATGTCAAAATGAGAATTACAGTTGATGAATTAAAAACTTTTTTTGAAGAAATTAAATCGCTTAATTTTAAAGGCTTAAGCGTAACTATGCCATTAAAAGAAGCTGTAATGCCTCATTTAGATGCGATCGATACAAAAGCTTCATCGATTGGTGCAGTCAATACAATTGTTTTTAAGGATGATCAAAAAATTGGCTTTAACACCGATTGCACGGGTGCAATGAACGCCATCGAAGAAAAAATGTGTGTCAAAGGAAAAAAGGTTTATATTTTAGGAGCAGGCGGATCTGCAAAAGCAATTGCCTTAGGTGCCACGTTAAAAGGTGCTGATGTCACAATTTTTAATCGAACAGAAAAGCCTAATACAAAACAACTTCATGAAATAACTAACGATTACGACATTTTAATTAATTGCACACCCGATGAGATGCCCGTTTCATCTGATATCATTAAAGAAAATAGTATTGTCATGGACATTAAAAGTGTCCCCAAATGGACAGAGCTTCTTAAAGTTGCAAATGCCAAAAACTGCGCCCTCATCTTTGGCTACGATATGTTCATTCATCAGGCAATCGGCCAATTTGAGCTTTGGTCAAATTCTCTGACTTTTTCGTGCAAAAATGAAGATTTATTGACTATTATGCACGCAAATGCGGAAAAGTCTTGACTATTATGCATTTGCGTGCATAATAGTCGACATGGAAAGATTTCAAAAAAAACAAATACTTCGCGATTTAGAAAAAAAAATGGTTTTTTTGGCAGGACCTCGACAGGCTGGAAAAACAACCTTGGCAAAGCAAATTGCTTTGGAATTTTCTTCGTCGCTATACTTAACCTATGATCGACAAGGTGATAGAGAAATTATTCATAATGAATCATGGTTGCCATCAGTTGAGTTATTAATTCTCGACGAAATTCATAAAATGCCAAAATGGAAAAACTATTTAAAAGGTGTATATGATACTAAGGCTCCCCATCAAAAAATTCTTGTCACCGGAAGTGCTCGCCTTGAGGTATTTAATCAAGTGGGAGATTCTTTAGCCGGTAGATGTTTCTTGCATCGGTTAATGCCACTTTCTCCCGCAGAATGCAGTAAAGTTTATGTTCCCTATACAATCGATCGATTTCTAGAACGTGGTGGCTTTCCGGAACCTTTTTTAACAGAAGACGCCGCTGATGCTGATCGTTGGAGGTTGCAATATGTAGAAAGTTTACTGAATATTGATGTCCTTGATTTTGAAGCCATTCATGATCTTAAAACAATGCGACTGATTTTTGAATTACTTAGGGAAAGGGTGGGGTCACCTATTTCTTATACTTCTCTTGCAGAAGATGTTGCCGTTTCCCCGAACACTGTCAAGAAGTACATCCAAATTCTAGAAGCGCTTTACATTGTTTTTCGTGTGACTCCATTTTCTCGAAATATTGCTCGAAGTTTACTTAAAGAACCAAAAATTTATTTCTTTGATACAGCTCTTGTTAAAGGCAATCCGGGTTTAAGATTTGAAAACTTTGTAGCTAATTGTCTGCTAAAAGATCTTTTTGCAAAAGTTGACTCTTTAGGAAAAAATTATTCATTATCCTATTTGCAAACTAAAGAAAAAAAGGAAGTGGATTTTGCTATCATCTTTGAAGATCAGGTACAATCCATGATTGAAGTTAAGCATGCGGATGATTCTGTTTCCTCTGGGCTTCTCTATTTTCAAGATAAATATCAGATCCCAGGAATTCAATTAGTTAAAGAACTAAAGAGGGAACGCCTTGATAAAGGAATTGAAATAAGAATGGCAAGTGAGTATCTTAAAACTCTAACTCTGTAAATTAGCAATACAAAAGCCCAAGAAATCAAGATTCTTTGATGTATTGCTGCAGGAAGGAGCGGCCGAGCCTACGGGAGCTTTTTAATTTAAGATGGGATAACTGATCAACACCTGGGATGGAATCTTTTGAATCTTCTATGAAAAGTTCGCCGTTATTCTTTAAAAGATTGCTGTCATTAATTTTTTTTAAGATGAGCATACTAAAAGAGATTTGTTCGCCATCTATCACTTTAAAAGCATCATAAGGTGGATCCACGTAAATAATATCGAATTGTTTTTCTCTTTTTTCAAGCTTCTCCAACTGCATAAAAGCATCCCCATATAGAACATCCATTTGGTTCAAAATTTTAAGGTTTTTACCGTTTGCTTCAATGGATGTTAGCGATTCTTTGGACTGATCTACAAAAGTTGCGTGTTTAGCGCCTCGACTTAAAGCCTCAATTCCAATGGCACCGGAGCCTGCAAAAACATCTAAGAATAAAGCATCTTCAATGTATCCTTGGCAAATATTGAAAAGAGACTCCCGTAATCTTGCAGAAGTTGGTCTGACAACATCCCCTTTTGGAACGATCAATTTTTGATTTTTAAATTTTCCGCTGATAATATGCATGGGTTGAAGATACCATTTTTTTAAGTTGTTTTCAATTCATTTTTAATCTAAAATTCTATGTATTATTATCTTAAATGATTGAAAATACAAATGAAAAAAGAAATGAGCGTCGGCGTTGTCATCCCGACATGGAATTCCAAACATCACCTTGAACGTTGCATCACGCCTCTACTTCAATCAGCTTTAAAACCAAAAATTCTTGTTATCGATTCCTCATCAACTGATGGCACCATCGAAATGGCAAAAAGTCTTGGCGTTGAAACCTTCCAAATTCCAAAAAATGCATTCAATCATGGTTTAACGCGCGAATTGGCAAGAAAAAAATTGATGACCGATATTGTGGTCATGATCACAGACGATGCGTACGCACTCGACCATACAATGCTTGAAAATCTAACTTTGCCCATCATGGAAGGTAAAGCCTCCATTGCCTATGCAAGACAGCTTCCGCGTATTGGTGCAGGTTTTTTTGAATCCTTCCCAAGAGAATTTAATTATCCTGATTCAAGCCATGTCAGATCGATATTTGATAGCGAGACTTATGGCGCCTACACCTTTTTTTGTTCCAATTCTTCTGCTGCTTATTTAAATTCTGCTTTGGATGGAATTGGTGGCTTTTCTGATGTTCTATTGGGCGAGGATACCGTTGCAACAGCTACCCTTTTAAGAAAAGGCCATAAAATCGCCTACACTGCAAACGCTGAAGTCAGACATTCTCATAGCTATTCATTAAAACAAGAATTTCAGCGCTACTTTGATACAGGTATCGCAAGAAAAAGCTACCAATCGCTTATCACTTGTACAGGCTCGGACAATAAACGAGGAGCCAATCTTTTTAAAGAAATGATGAAACGCTTGCTAAAAGAAAAGCCTTACCTCATTCCCTATGCGATTCTAAATAATGCCGCCAAGTTTATTGGCTACCATCTTGGAAGACGCTCAGATCACTTTCCTCTTTTTCTAAAAAGAGCCCTCAGCAGCCAAAAGCACCACTGGTTGGACTAAAACGTGTATACGGGTTTTACTTCAAACTGAAAAAATAATAGCATTTAAATTATGTGTGGCTCACATTTCAGATTGCCGCTTTAGCCTTCCTGCAAATCCTGTAAAAAATCGAAGATGTTATAGATTGTTGAGGTCTAATGTTTTCACGCTCGAGAACTCTGGATTTTGTAGGTATTAACTTTAGAGCTTTTTGAGTTTGGCAAGTTTGAGCACGATGCTGCGTTCACGGTCATCCTTTGAAAACTGAATCTTGGCCGTTGTTCCAATCGAGCCTTCATAAATATCTCTGATAACACCGGTCCCAAAAATTGGATGAAAAACAGCATTTCCTACTTCAAACGAAATCTCTTCATCACCATCCGGAACTGTTTGGTCCATATCATCCATAAACCGAACTTCTTGAATCACAGGTTTTCTGTAGGCTGAATGTGCAGACTGCATATTGCTTCTAACTCTTTCAACATATTCAGGCGGAATTTCACGAATGAAACGGCTTGGAACTTGTGAGCGCGATACGCCCCAGATGTAACGCTGCATGCAATTTGTCATATAAAGATATTCTTTTGCTCGAGTCATTCCGACATAGCAAAGCCTTCTTTCCTCTTCCAACTGTTTTTCACTGTCACGTGAATTGACATGCGGGAAAAGATCCTCTTCCATACCCACAAGAAAAGTCACTTTAAATTCCAAACCTTTTCCATTATGGATCGTCATCAATTTTAGCCGCTCTTCACCGGTGCCTGCCTCATCCAAACTCGTCTTTAAAGATAACTCTTCTAAGAAAGCTGAAAGGGTGGCAACTTCTGCTTCATCTTCCCATTCGATCGCTTTTGCTATAAGGGCATCGAGGTTTCCTTTTCGCTCTTCATAAGTTTCAGGATCTTCTTTTAAAAGGGCCAAGTAATTACTTTTTTCAATGAGTATTTTTACAAGGTTTCCAAGAGAAATGACTTTTGAGGCGTCTCTTAAATCATGAATTAAAGTTACATAACCTGTTAAACCAAAAAGTGGTTTCTCCGAAAGCTTAACTTTATATTCCAAGGGCGCTTTTTCAACCAATGCACTCACGTAGCTAATGATTGCCATCCCTTCTTCTTTTGCTGCTGCTTGTAATTTATCTAACGTCGCAGGCCCTAAACCTCTTTTTGGAAGGTTAATGGTTCTTAAAAAAGAGATGTAATCGCTATTGGAATGCACGATGCGTAAATAGGCCAAAATGTCTTTGATTTCTCGTCTTTGATAAAAGGAAAGTCCCCCAACAATCAGGTAAGGAATGCGTTTATTAAGAAAACTATCTTCAAAGGCTCGCGACTGGGCATGAGTTCTGTAAAATACCACCATTTGGTTCAATGAAATATTAAGTGTTTGACGCATCTGCTGGATGCGATCGGCAATAAAATGCGCCTCTTCACGCTCGCTTGAGGCTGTATGGATCTTAATTTTTTCGCCGGCTCCCAATTTACTCCAAAGCTGTTTTTCATAACGGCCTGAATTTCTTGAAATAACGGCATTGGCAGCTTCTAAAATATTTGTTTTACTTCTATAATTTTCTTCTAATCGTATGACCTTAGCACCAGGATAATCTTTTTCAAAATTTAAAATATTGCTGATATCAGCCCCGCGCCATGAATAAATGGATTGGTCTGGGTCACCTACAACAAAAATATTTCCACTTCTTTTAACGAGCTGATGAGCAATTTCATATTGAGAAGCATTCGTGTCTTGGTATTCATCGATTAAAAGATGAGAATAGCGATTTTGGTAATACTCCAAGACATGTGGATGTTCGCGAAATAAGCGCACAGGTAAATAGAGCAAATCGTCAAAGTCAAGTGCATTATAGCGTTTTAAATTCACTTGATAGAGCGCATAAACTTTTGAAAATAAAGCTTCTACATCAGATTCAGGCTTTTCGTTAGATGAATCTTCAGCCGATTGTAGTTTACTTTTTGCGCCTGAAATTAAATGACGAAAGGCTTTTGCCTCCATTTTTTTATCATTAATTCCAAGCTCTTCAAGGCAGGTTTTTAAAAGTTTTAAAGAGTCATCTTCATCGTAAATAAGAAAATCTCTTCCATAGCCCAAATGTTGGATGGATTCCCTTAAAATTCTAGCCCCTAAGCTATGGAAAGTGCAAATAAGAACATGATTGGAAGTTAACTGATGAACCCGCTCTTTCATTTCTGCAGCTGCCTTATTGGTAAAGGTCAGCCCAAGAATTTGATTAGGATGAATTCCAAGCTCAATCATATGGGCAATACGGCAGGTTACAACTCTTGTTTTTCCAGAGCCTGCTCCTGCAAGAACAAGAAAAGCACCGTCCACAGAATAAACTGCTTGCTTTTGCTCATCATTTAATTGTCTTGTCAATTCATTCATTTATATGCCTTTATAAGAGAAGTTCTTTTTTCTTTTTCCCGCACTCCTAAATTACCGTAACGATGATAATCGATACTGATTGTAACTTCCCTCAGGTAATTTAATAATTCAAATCGACCATTTCCCATTACTTTAGAGACAAGCACATTGCAGGCAACAAAGGCCAAAGCATTTTTGAGGGTTTTTTCAGGTTCCTTTAGAAGACGAAGACGTTTAACTTTTCCTTTCATGACATGTTCTATAAAGTCGTTTTGGCTTATTACATTTACATTAAGACCTTCTATTTTATGATCGGCACTGATGTTCAATTCTGTATTACAAGTGGCAGCGGCAGCAACAACTCTTAGGATATCGACCATTTCATCGCCTGCCTGAATGCGAAAGTCCATTTTCTTTTGCGGAACATATTTCAAATAATTATCCTGACCGATACATAAACTTTTATCGGTTTTGACACTGAATTCAGATTTAAAGAAGTAAGCATAACTTCCAATACTTGAATTAAAAAGTTGAAGATCTTTATCTTTTAGATTTTTCCCCAAGGTCTTACCCAACGCCTTAATTGATTCTTTTGGATTTTCAACATTTTTTGGAAGCTCTACTTCAGTCGTATGCATAAATTGAATTAAATGATTTGGGCCGCCAGCTTTTAAACTCATACCAAAAGAGCTTTCTTTACATCCACCAAAAGGTTGTCTTTGAACAACAGCACCCGTGATTCCTCTGTTGATATAGCAATTTCCTGCCTCTATAGTGTCTAGCCAAATAACCTGCTCTCTTTCATCCAAGGATTGAAGACCGGAAGTTAAACCGTAAGCAGTTTGGTTTGCCAAATCAATGGCATTTTTTAAATCGGTCGCCCGCATGACACTTAAAACAGGACCAAAAAATTCCGTTAAATGAGAGCGGCTTTTCGGTTTAACTCCAAGCTTGATTCCGGGAGACCAAAGATCTGGATTTTGCAAATCTTGGATAGGCTTTAATAGCCACTCCTCTCCCTCATCAAGGGTTGTTAGAGCCTCTAAAAGATTTTTATTTGCAGGTCCAATTAATGGATTGACTTTTGTTGACAATTTGAACGAAGATCCGACTTTTAAACTTGCTGCTGCACTTTTAAGCTGCTCTCTAAATGCTAAATCATCGTAAACTTCCAATTCTAATATAGCCAAACTACAAGCGCTGCATTTTTGTCCTGAAAATGAAAAAGCCGACTGTACAAGGTCTTTGATGCTTAAATCCCTGTCTGATAGAGCTGTTATAATCATTGCATTTTTGCCGCCAGTTTCGGCAATAAGATCAAGTCCCGGTCTTAATCTAAAAAAGAGTTTAGCAGTTTCGGTAGCACCTGTTAGTACAATAAGATTTACTCTTTCATCCTCGATCAACAACGTGCCAATAGGATCATCCTCACATACAATAAATTGTAATAAATCTTGTGGAACACCCGCCTTCCAGCAAATTTTAGCAAGTAAGAAGCCAACAAGAATAGATTCTTTTGCCGGTTTAAAAAGCACGCTATTACCTGTCATAAGAGCTGCGGTTATTCCTCCGAGCGATATGGAACAAGGGAAATTCCAAGGGGATGCTATTAAGGTAACACCTTTCGGACTATATCTAACATTTTCAACTTCTAAAAATTCTTTCATGCTGCGAAGATAATACTCTGCAAAGTCTATGGCTTCTGAAATTTCAACATCAGCTTCGGTTACAGTTTTTTTATTATCCAAAACCATTGCCCCAATGAGCACTCCTCGTTGAACACGAAGCTCATGAGCAATTCCTGAAAGCATTTTAGCTCGATTTTCATAAGTTAAATTACCATATTTTTTTTGGGCTGAAACGGCTGTTACAATAGCTAATTCAATTTGATCTTTATCAGCTAATGAATAACTATAAAAATTTTCATTTTGTTGGTGGGGCTTTACTCCTACATTTTTTGTCAAAATGAATTCATTTCCAATATGTAGAGGGATTTGTTCAATTTTTTTGTTAGACCATTCTTCGATAATTTTTTCTGTCCATTGTCTGTTTTGAATAAGTGAAAAATCAGTGTCTGCTTCGTTAAAAAAGGGTTCTGTAATAGGAATCAATTCTGGTTCAAGAAAACGATTTTGGATGCGTCTTTGATAAAAACTGACATTAGAGCTATTTTCGCAAGATTTAGAAAAAATTTCTGCTTGTATTTTCCAATCGTTTGTGTCAGGTTTTAGGGAAAAAGCTTCTCTTAAAAAATTCCCCGGAGCTGTATTTTCATCAAGACGTCTGACAAGGTAGGCTACAGCATTTTGAAATTCTTCTTTGGTTGCTGCCGGACAATATAGAAGCATATCGTTTGATAATTCCTGAACTACTCGTCGCATATGATCAGCCATCCCCTCAAGCATTTCAAAGCAAACATATTGCTCAATTTCTCTTTCAGAGCAAATTAAAAGTGCGTAAGCCAAATCAAATAAATTATGGCTTGCAATACCAAGGTTTGCGGCTTTGACATGCTCTTTTTCGGTTCCGTAAATTACCATGCGCTTGAAATTGGCATCCACTTCAGCTTTTGTTTCATATTGCGGTTGAGGCCAGCATTTAATCGAAGACTCCACTTGCTCCATGGCAAGATTTGCCCCTTTTACAATCCGTATTTTGATTGGCGCACCCCCACTATTGACTCGTTTCATTGCCCATAGCGTCAATTCTTGCTGAACAAGATATGAATCCGGAACATAGGCCTGAAGCACAATCCCTGCAGAAAAATTCCTAAATTCATCCATTTCTAAAACGCGTTTAAAAGCTTCTACCGTTAAGAATAAATCGCGGTACTCTTCCATGTCAAGATTGACAAATTTAGATACCCTTGTTCCATCTTTTCGGATAATTGGGTTATGCTTTGCCTGTAAATAAAGAATTTTAAGCCTTGAAAGAAGAACGCTTAAAGTTTCTTCCCATGACAATAAATTAAGCTGGCTGCAAATTGTAGAAATTTTAACGGAAATGTATTCAATTTCAGGATTTGCCAAATCGTTTAAATAGGTATTGAGGCGTTTTAATGCTTCATCTTCACCTAAAATTGCCTCACCCAAACGGTTCAAATTAACTCTGATGCCTTCTTTTTTTCTTAAGCGGATATGGCTGTTTAATTTATTTACTTCTCCAGGAAGAATCACCTGTGCAGTTTTACTTCTGATCATCGATTTTGTCAGATTCGTAAATATAGAGGGGGCTATTGACCCTAAAGACTTTACGATTTTTAATCCCAACTGCTGATCGAGACTTAAAAATTGAGGTTGGCCACACTTATCAATTAAATATTTAATTTGATTGATTACACGTTTAGAATCTTGGCTTCTAAAGGATTGGTCGGTCATTTGTATAAGAAAATTTTTACCGTTTTCATCCTTCATCATCTTTGCAAGTTCGGTTTGGATCTTTTTTTCCTTGTCAGTTTCAATTGCATGAGCTTCATTTAGCATCAATGCGGCAAGGTCTATTGCCATTTGGCGTCGCTCATCAATGAGAAGTGATTTTCCTTTAACGCTAACAATCATTTGTTTAGCTTTGACGATCAGTATTGATGCGTTCATATTATCCCCTTAATTGAAACTTAAAATGAGTGTTAAAAATAACAGAAATTCTCATTTAGGAGTAATATTATCTCCGATTTTCGATTTTTTTTACCGCCAAGATAAAAAATGTTACAGATATGGTTGAGGTATTCTCGGCATTAAAAAAGCTCTTAGTCATTAGTGTTGTAAAATGATATGTGAAATGGTATAATTTCAAATATTTACAACTCAATTATGGATAATATGAGCAAGATAACATGTACAAGAAAAATTCATTTTTCATCAGGTCACAGAGTACTTCATCATGAAGGCAAATGCGTAAATCCACACGGTCATAACTACTATGCCCACATTTTTGCAGAGGCTGAACATTTAGATTCTCTTGGACGGGTGATTGATTTTTCGGTTTTAAAGGAAAAAATCGGATCATGGATCGATGAACATTTTGACCATACTTTTTTAGTTTATGAAAAAGATAGCGAAATGATTGCTGCATTGAATCTTGTCAAAGGCTCAAAACCGCCATTTATTTGTCCTTTTAACCCAACAGCTGAAAATATTGCGAATTATTTGCTGACAGTTGTTTGCCCCGATCTATTAAAAGAGTACGCAATTAAAGTTACAAAGGTTATCATTTATGAAACCGATAATTGTTATGCTGAAGCCAGTACATCATGTCGATTAAATTGATGGATAATGTGCTTTAAATTTTGCCTCTAGGTTAAGAATTAAATTTTAATACCCTACATTTTTGTAGGATTAAAATTTAAGTCTTAAAATAGAGGTGAAAGAAAAGTATAGTATCTATCAATTTAGATGACATGGTGTACTGAAACTGAATCAAGGAGATTAAATATGCTTAAGGAAAATTTAGAGATAATAAAAAAAACAAAATTATTTAATGAACTTAACTTCGATTTAATTGCAAAATCTCCTCTTTCCAAAAATGCACATTCCGAAGATGAAAAAATCGTGATCATTTCCCATCACTTTGAAAAAATTTTAGAAACGCTCGGACTAAACTTGGAAGACGATTCCCTTTGCAAAACACCGGACCGTTATGCAAAAATGCTGGTACAAGAATTGTTTGCCGGGCTTGATGAAAAAAAATTTCCAAAAATCACGACTCAGGAAAATAAATTCCATTATAACCAAATGTTGATCGAATCAAATATCGGTATTAAAAGCGTGTGTGAACATCATTTCATCCCCATTTTAGGGCATTGCCACATTGCTTATTTTCCGGGTGAAAAAGTCATTGGCTTATCTAAACTTAACCGTGTGGCAGCCTATTTTGCTGCAAGACCGCAAGTTCAAGAAAGAATGACAAAACAAATTAAAGAGTCGCTTGTACAAGTATTAGAAACAGAAGATGTCGCAGTCGTCATAGATGCCCTTCACTTATGCGTAAGAATGCGTGGTATTCAGGATGAAAATGCTTTGACAAGAACTGTAGATTTTGGCGGAAAATTTCTTGATCTGGAAGTTAGACGCGAATTTCTATCAACAATTCCAAACCTAAAAGATTTAAAGATTTAATAGACCTTTTTCGAAATTTGCTGCTTTTAAAAAATTAGATTTTTTTGAGTTTGTTTTTTGATAAATTTTGAGAGAATATAGCTATAGGGTCGAAAAATTTAGCGAAAAACAAGCCAAAAAAGGCAATTTTAATAATCAACTGGAATTTCGAAAGAGGTCTAATATATGAAACTTATTATTTGTCTTTTCCTTGCCTCATTTAATTTCTTAATAGGAACGACACGACAAGTAACGATTGGTGCAGATTTATTTTTTTCAAAGGAATACGCACCGCTTCTTAATCAAAAAAAAATCGGATTGATCACAAACCAGACGGCCATTAACGCCGATATGGAATCAACCATCACTCTTTTAAAACGAAACGCTAAAACCTACCACTACACAATCACAGCTCTTTTTGCACCGGAACATGGAATAACAGGGGCAAGTCATGCCTCAGAGCAAATCCTCGATGAAAAAGATGAAGACAACATTCCCATCTACAGTCTTCATGGAAAAACAAGACGTATGACAAAAGAGATGTTAAAAAATGTTAATCTTCTTGTCTATGATATTCAAGATATAGGCTCAAGAAGCTATACCTATATTGCCACTTTATTTTATTCCATGGAAGAGGCCGCAAAATTAGGTATTGACGTTGTCGTTTTAGATCGTCCAAACCCAATCAACGGCGTTGTTATTGATGGCCCCATGCTAGATGACCCCTTAAGATCCATTGTGGGATACATTAACGTCCCTTATTGTCACGGAATGACCATTGGCGAGCTTAGCCTATTTTTTAATGCAGAGTATAAAATCGGATGTAAACTTCATGTTGTAAAAATGAAGGGCTGGAATAGAAAAATGAGTTTTCCCGATACTGGCCTTCCATGGATTCCAACAAGTCCAAACATCCCAGAGGCCACAACACCTTTATACTACCCGATGACCGGACTGATCGGTGAACTTCAAATTGTCAATATTGGCATCGGCTACACCCTGCCATTTAAAGTGATTGGCGCGCCATGGATTAATGCAAAAAAGTTTACACAAAAATTGAATGAACAAAAATTTCCCGGTGTCTATTTTGAGCCTTTTTATTACAAGCCCTTTTATGGCCGTTTTAAAAACGAGGAATGTGAAGGGGCTCTTATCATTGTAAAAGATCCTTTAACTTATAAGCCTGTTTCCACACAATACCTGATGATCGGTATATTAAAAGCACTTTATCCCGACAATTTTTCTGCAGCAATTAATGCTTCAAAAGATCGTAGAGAAATGTTTACTAAAGTCAATGGATCGCCTGAAATCTACAAGATTATAACAGAATTGACCAATATCGTCTGGAAACTTCGCTCCTTTCAGGAAAAGGAACGGGCAGACTTTAAGGAATATCGCAAAAAATACCTCATCCCCGACTATTCTTAAAACATTAAAGCGTCCTTTTTCTAAACGGAGACACAAGGTTCTCTAATTATTGAGGTTGTAATTTTTTAAACAAGAAGAACACGAAGAACACGAAGATCGTTAGAAATTCATGAAGTTGTGTTTATTTTCTAATAAAAAATAACACTTGTTACCATAGAAAATCTTCGAGTTTTTAAAAAACAACCATAATAATATTTAATGGTCTTCTAAGTCTTTGTGTATTCGTATAAAAAATCAAAACCCTGTGAATTCTTAACGGTCTTCTAAGTCTTCGTGTTTAAAAAATCAAAACTCTGTTAATCAACCCCAGGATTGGACAATGGGAAAGCGTCTTCCAACGGTAAAGGCTCGTCCTGAAACGCGAAGAGCGGGGGGTGCTTGGTAACGCTTGTATTCATTTTGATGAATTTTTTTGATGAGGTCTTTGACAATGTTTAAAGGGTAATTGAATTTTTTTGCGATTTGATCCGGTGACAGATGCTCTTCCAAGTAGATATTAAGGACATTATCCACGATTTCATAATCAGGTAGGGTGTCTTGATCCTTTTGATTAGGTCGTAATTCGGCTGAAGGAGCTTTTGTAAGGCTGTTTTTTGGTATAATTTCTTTTTCACGATTGATCCAATTGGACAGAGCGTAAACTTGAGATTTAGTTACATCGCCAATAACGGCAAGACCTCCGCACATATCACCATAAAGTGTGCAATAGCCAAGAGCCAACTCCGATTTATTCCCTGTTGCTAAAACAATTGATCCATATTTATTGGAAAATGCCATTAAAATCATGCCACGAATACGGGCTTGCATGTTTTCTTCGGTCACATCAAAAGGCTTATTTTGAAAATGAGGCTCCAACAAGTTAAGATAAGCAACAAACGGTGTCTCAATAGAAATTTCTTTAAATTTACACCCCAAATTTTGGCAGAGTTTTTTAGCATCCGTGAGGCTTTCAGGGCTTGAAAACCTTGAGGGCATTGCTATGCAGAGCACATTATCGGGGCCTAACGCATCAACTGCAATACAAGCAACGAGTGCAGAATCTATGCCTCCGGAAATACCCAAAACAGCCTTTTTAAATTTAAGCTTATGAAAATAATCGCGACATCCAAGAACAAGGGCTTGATAAAGGTCAGAAAAGCTGTTTTCTTCTATTTTTTTTTGTTTTGGTTTTAAAGATAGATCAACAACTAAAAAATCTTCTTCAAATCCTTTTGCTATATCCAGTAAATCACCTTTTTCATTAAAAACCATGCTATACCCATCAAAAATCAAGCTGTCATTGGCCCCAATTTGGTTGCAATAAAAAAGAGGGGCTGACATAGTTTTGGCTGCGTTTTCACAGATAGTCATTCTATTTTTTAGTTGATTAATACTATAAGGGGAAGCTGAAAGATTAAAAACAAAATCTGGATTTTGTTTTTTTAATTCAATAACAGGATTTGAAAGGTAATTAGATTCATGTTCCGTATGGCCCCAAACATCTTCACAAATGGTAATTCCCACTCGTTTGTTATTGATTTGCCAAATTTTTGAAAGCTTACCCGGTTCAAAATAGCGCCTTTCATCAAAAACATCATAGGTCGGAAGTAAAATTTTATCTTGATAACCCATGAGCTTTTGGTCAAAAATTACTGCAGCACTATTATAAAGACGTTTTCCATGTTCATTTCTATTTCTTCTAATCGTGCCAACAACTACCGTTATCCCTTTTGTAGCTTGAACAATAGCTTCAAGTGCTATTTCATTTTCAGTGATGAAATCAGGTATATGTAAAAGATCTTCTGCAGGATAACCACAAAGCACAAGCTCTGAAAAAAGGATAATTTCAGCTTTTATGGCTCTTGCCTCATCTATTGCCTTGATGATTTTGGCAAGATTACCTTTTATATCCCCAATGATCGGGTTCAATTGTGCAAGAACAATACGCATTTACAAGACTCTTTAAAAATTTTAACTTCCAAAGTCATCCAGAACAATATTTTGACGAGGAACGCCATAATCATCAAGGAGCTTTAAAACACTCTTATTGTGAAGTGGCGGTCCACAAACATAAAAAAGAGCCTCTTCAGGATAATCCATTTGCTTTAATTGTCCAAGCTCAAAGGCCTTGAAAAGATAGTTTGTTTTAAGTGGGTCTTTTGCCGGCCAACCTGATTCGATATCTTCCGGTAGTGGCTCTGAAAGAACTAAGTTATAGCTAAAATTTGGAAATTCAGATTGTAGTTTCCGGTATTCTTCCTCGTAGATATTTTCACGAAGGCTTCTTGCTCCATACCAAAATGAAACTTTACGTTTTGTTTTTTCTGTTTTAAAGAGCTGTAAAACATGACTTCTTCCAAATGATGAGCCGGCACCTCCGATTAAGAAAACAAGTTCACGATCACAAGCTTTCATATAGGATTCACCGTAAGGGCCGGATAATTGAACCTTGTCACCGGGTTTTAGACCAAAAGTATAACTTGAGCAAATCCCCCAAGGAATATCATCGGCTATTTTTCCTTGAACAAACGGCGCGGTTGCAATTCGAATGTTGAATCTTATAGTTCTTCCTTCCGCAGGATACGATGCCATCGAATAAGCTCTAATAATTGTATTGCTTCCTGAAGGTAAATTGGTAAAATCAATTTCTTTTCCAAATAGATTAAACTTTTCCCAATCAGGAAAATAAGCTTCATTCATTGTTTGCTTCCAATCTTCAGTATTCGTTTTAAAGGGAGGAACGTGAAATTGCAAATAACCGCCTGCCTTGTAAGGAATTTCAGTGCCTTCCGGCAATTCAACAATCAGCTCTTTGATAAAAGTGGCAACATTTTCATTGCTGATCACCGTGCCTGTCCATTCCTTTACATCAAGAGACTCTTCATCGACATGAATTTTCATATCATTTTTAACTTTATGCTGACATGAAAGACAAAACCCTTCTTTAAGCTGTTTTTTTGTAAAAGTTGATTTTTCTGTTTCAAGAGGTGGGTCTCCCCCCTCTACCACTTGAATCACGCACTGTTTACAGGTCGCCTTTCCACCGCAAGGGCTGGGGATTGGTATTCCGTTGGATGTTAAGGCTGAAAGAATTGTTGATCCACTATCAACTTCTAGAGTTAAGGCAGGATCATCGTTAATCATGATTTTGCATTTTTCCTGGGAGACAAGCTTTGCTCTTGTAAAAAGAATGAGCGATGCTAATCCAACGCCAATAATTGTAAAAGCTGCGATGGCATAAAATGAAAGAATCGGATCTATTCCTAAAAAATTGCTTAAAATCATGACTTACCTCATAGTTATTTTATAGCCAATTACTTCATTTCCAATCAACAGCCATATGTATCAAACCAATAATATTTTTTTACCAGTGAGTCTCGTTGAGAAAGATATAAGGTAGAATGTCTTTTAAGTACAAAGTTTAAATGTGTTCAAATCTTTTGCAGCCTCTTTATCAAGGGTATAAGTAAATACACAATCATTCGACTTGTTCTGTCTTCCGATTAGGCAGTCTACAAAACCTGCATATTTAGAGCCTTTGTAATCCTGTAGGGCTTGAAAGACAAGATCATGTTTTTCAACAACTAATTCCACAGTTTGTAAAAGGGTATGTAAAATTTCAATCATTTCGCTTTTTGAAATTTTATAAGCGCGTTCTAGCACCCAAACAGTCTCTGCAAGCGTCATTTGGCTTATCCAGAGCAATTCTTGGCCGTCAACAGATTTGCTAATTAATTTATTTGCTATAACTGATTGAATGGGATCATCTTGTGTTAAATATCTTACAATAACATTTGTATTTAAACCGATCATTTCATCGCCTCATTTGCCCCTTCTGCAATTGCATTTTTCATTTCAGCTAATGAAACAGATTTTTTTGCTTTAAATTTGACAATTCCTTTTAACTGGGAAACATGTCTTTGAATGGGAATGAGGAGTATATTTCCATCGCTTAAGAATTGAAAATCAACATGGGTTCCTTCATGGATCATTGCTTTAACTCTAATATCTTTTGGTATGGTAACTTGGCCTTTACTAGTGACGGTTGATTTACTCATTTAATTCCTCCTTACTTTTATTACATATCCTTACTTTCCTGTAAGAAATACTGTTTTTTTTGTCAATAGCTCAGTAATAGTGTTGAGAAAAAGGAAAAAATTCTTTAAGATGGCGATTTAACTTTAGGGAGGATTTTAAATATGACGAAAAAAAGCTTGGAAATTCACAGTGAGAATATTTTACCGATCATTAAAAAATGGCTTTATTCTGATAAGGATATTTTTGTCCGAGAACTTGTTTCAAACGCTTGCGATGCGATTCAAAAAGTTAAAATATTAAGCGATCGAAATGAAATCAAAACCGGTGATATTACTTATCGAATTGATTTAAAGATTGACAACCAAGCTAAAACATTGGAATTTAGTGACAACGGCATTGGGATGAGTGAGGAAGAAGTTCAAAAATATATTGCCCAAATCGCCTTTTCAGGTGCTGAAGACTTTGTTCAAAAATACCAATCTGCAGAAGAAAAAGATCAATTCATAGGACATTTTGGGCTTGGATTTTATTCTGCCTATATGGTGGCATCCAAAGTTGAAATCAATACTCTTTCTTACCAACAAGGTAGTAAGCCCGTTTTTTGGAGTTGTGATGGCTCTTCTGAATACACCATTGAAGAGGGCACAAAACTAACCCCTGGTACAACCATTACCCTATTTGTCGACAAAGATAGCGAAGAATTTTTAGAAGTTGCCAAAATTAAACAAATTTTAAATCAATACTGCTCTTTTCTTCCCTACCCTGTTTATTTGAACGATGAGCAAATTAACACTGTGGAACCCTTATGGATTAAAGCACCAAGTGAATGTACTGATGAAGATTATTTAACATTCTACCGCCATCTTTACCCAATGAATGAAGATCCTTTGTTTTGGATTCACCTCAATGTAGATTATCCTTTTAATTTAAAAGGGATTCTCTACTTTCCAAAGCTTAAAAAGAATTACGATCTTGATAAAAACACTGTTAAACTCTATTGCAACCGCGTTTATGTTTCAGATAATTGCAAAGACCTTATTCCAAACTATTTAATGGCGCTTGAGGGCATGATCGACAGCCCTGATATTCCATTAAACGTTTCAAGAAGCTATCTTCAGATGGATCGTACCGTTAGACAACTTTCAAGTCACATATCCAAAAAAGTATCCGACAGCCTTTCTAATCTCTATAAAAATGAGTATGATCGTTTCATCAAGTGCTGGAAGGATGTCAATTTTATTGTAAAATTAGGTGTTTTGGAAGATGAGAAATTTTATGATCGCGTCAAAGACTTTTTAGTTTGGCAATCCATCAAAGGCCCTTGGATGACTATTCAAACCTATTTGGAAAATAACGGCGCAAAAATTAAAGATAAAGTCATTTACACAAAAGATGAAAAACATCTTCCCCATATCGTCAACACGTATAATGAAAAAGGGATCGATATCCTTATTGCCAATAGTCCAATTGATCAATATATCATTCAAAACCTTGAAAGAAATTTAACCCCCCTTCACTTCCAAAGAATTGATGGCGCAATTGATGAGCATATCATTGATCAGGAACGTGAAAAAACGATCCAGGATGAATCCGGAAAAACTGAATCTTCTCATCTTGCTGAATTTATAGCAGGAAAATTGTTAGATCAGCACATTAATGTTGTTGCAAAAAGTTTGCATAATGATGCACTTCCAGGCTTTATAATGATGGATGAGAATCAAAGACGTATGAGAGACTATTTTTCTCAATTAAATCCAGGTGAGAACAAAAATGAGCTTTTTGGAAAATCTACATATGTAATCAACACTAACAACCCCCTCATGAAAGCCATCAAGAAATTAGACGAAAAAAACCCGGAACTTGCAAAAGATCTTGTTTTACAAACTTATGAGTTAAGTTTATTGTCTCAGCATGAAATGAACCCAAATCTCTTAAATGAATTTGTTATCAGAAGCAATAAAGTTTTAAGTCAATTGACTGAACAATTAACAAAAGAATAAATTAAATGTTCAAAAAGATCGCTTTTTTTAATCTATTTTTTCTCATTTTAACATTGAATTGCTTTTCAGGTGAGGCTGATGATCCGCTATCGGTCTACCTCACCTGGACAATGAGCCCTGAAACGACCATGTCCATTCAATGGATTTCCAAAAATTCGGAAATGGATAACAGTGTCTATTACAAGCCTTTTAATATCTGTGATGAAAAAGAGCAGACTCCTTTTTTCCATAAATTAGCCACCTACGAAAAAATGCCTGATGGTCATCCCTTTTTGATCCATCAAGTTGAATTAACGGATCTTTTGCCGGGCGTAATTTATGTTTTCAAAATCTCTGAAAATGGGCAATTGTATAAATTTAAAACAATACCCAAAGAACTGACAGAATTAAAGTTTGTTGAGGGTGGCGATATTTATCGAAATGGTATCGACATTGTCGAAGAGACCAACCGTCAGGCTGCCGCACAAAACCCAATGTTTGCTGTCATTGGCGGAGACATTGCTTATTCTGCAGACCCTTCCAACGCATTTTTTCCTGAAGATGCCTATCGTTGGTTAAGATTTTTTAAGGCATGGACAAATACGATGGTAACAAAGGAAGGCTTTTTAATCCCTATCATACCGGTAATTGGCAATCACGAAACAAGGGGCGGTTATGGACAAACGCCTGCTGAAGCCGCCTTTTTCTATGCCTTTTTCCCAATGCCCGGAAAAAAAGGGTATAATGTTTTAGATTTTGGCAATTATATGAGCTTAATTCTTCTTGATTCAGGCCACACTCACCCAATTTCTGGGCAGCAAACCGAATGGCTTGAAAAAACTCTAAAGGCAAGAAGTGCCGTTCCCTATAAATTTGCCGTTTATCATGTCCCGGCTTACCCATCGATCAGAAATTTTTCAAATGCGGTAAGTTTAGCCCTTAGAAAAAATTGGGTTCCTCATTTTGATACTTACTCATTAAAAGTTGCCTTTGAACATCATGATCATACTTATAAGCGCACTTATCCCTTAAAAAATGGCAGGAAGCATGAAAAAGGTGTTATTTATATCGGAGATGGCGCCTGGGGTATTGCAAAACCACGGCCACCAGCACGGCTAATTCCTTATGTGGAAAAAAGCGCACAAAGTAGAAATTTTATTCTAGTGACTTTGAATGAGCTTTGTGTTACATATGAAGCAATCAATCCAAATGGGGAAATTATAGATCGTGTCATACAAAAAAAGTAAGCTTTTACTTCTATTTTTATGCCTTTCCTTTTTTTATAATTCCCCCACTTTCACTCTCGAGCCAAAAACCGGCACACTCATTGCCACCTACCAGACCGGTCAAAAAGGCGAGCGTTTAAACCGCATCCGATTTTGGTTAAAAGATGAAAATCAAGACATACATATGTACCCGAAAGGTTCGAACTTTGTCGATGATGCAGAATGGATGTCGCGAACAGTAGTTATTGAAAATTTACCTATCGGTAAATACACCTTAAGATTTCTTATTCCCAATAAAGATGGCTTTTTTGAACAAGTCGCGCCACGCGAGCTTGTCATTCAAGAAGGCGAAACCCTCAAAATCAATCAAAAAATCAAGCCCCAGCGCTTAAAACCTTAAAGTGCCATATAAAAATTAACTACCTTTGTATTTTTTAGGTTCACATTCGAGATTAAGTTAGCTGGGACTAATACCTTTGTAGTTGGACACGACATTTCTACTTAATTCTGACAGATGAATATTATGCTGATGGAATCTATCAAAATTTAACTAAAGAAAATAAAAAAGGAACTTACAAGTGCACTTGTTTCTAACTTTTCAAATTTTATAAAAACAGAAATAGCAAATTTACATAAATTCGATAAAAATCAATTGTATAAAACCTGATCTAACCCCGTCAAACTATTCGATTAGCATTTCAAGCATTTTTCAAAAATAATGCCGATGATTTCAATGGGGAATGGATCATTACGCATACAGGAAGCGTTATCATAAATACCTCTCCAAAGAGTTTTCATCATAAAATATTTTAGCTTGAGCTAGGCTGTCATAACTTTCTGGATCATATACTTATGTCAGCTCAATCGCACCAATAATTTTTTTAACTCAATAAAACTGGATTTAAATCTATTATTTGAAAATTATCATTAATTCTAGCTTTTATAATATCCTTCATCTGATAAATATCATGTTCAAAAATATTCCTAATTAATTTGAAAAACTCTTTGTAACATACATAATACCGATTATAAATTTTTGATTCCCTCATGATCTTCCAAAGTCGTTCTATTGGGTTTAAATTAGGAGAATATGGGGGTAAATAGTGAACTTTGATTCTTGAATTCTTTAAATATTCATCTATTTTTTTGCATTTATTAGCTCTTGCATTATCAATTATAAAGTGGATTATAGGTGCTTTTGAACGAGCTTCTATTTCTTTAAAAAAATCAATAACTGAGTCCGAATCGATGGTTTTATATTCTTTCGTAATTATTTCCATTCCATCTAATCGTAGTGCACCCATAATATGTATTCGGTATTGTTTACCAGTTGTTTGAAGTGTCTTTTGTTCACCTTTTTGGATCCATCCACAAACACTTTGGGATTGATGTTGAGGGTGTGTTCCATCACCGAAATAAATTTCCTCATCAGGTGAAATTGTTTTTTTTAGATCCTCATAATATTTAATAAAATCTAACTGTTTTTGAGGATCTAGTTTTCCAGGAATTTTTAAAGGTTTTTTATATGCAAACCCATTTTGAGAAAGCCATGCGTTCATTCCAGTTCTTGAATACATAATGTTATACTTCTGTAAAACGTAAGAAATAATATTTTTTACCTTAAGATATGTAATTCTAGATAAGTGATCTTTTAAATCTGCTGATTGATCTTCGCTTAATTTAGAGCTTGAATCACCTCTAGGACAGGGTCTTTTGATTAAAAATACTTTACAGTTCTATGTCGAAAATTCTTGACAAAAGCCTCAGTGTCCAAGAATCATCCCAAGCCGCTTGTC
>Ga0105045_10001026_pt1 | contig 22141 bp, 25 predicted proteins | sample MAT02_FD_78089 | JGI IMG/M metagenome (GOLD analysis project Ga0105045, IMG submission 78089) | Freshwater microbial communities from Lake Fryxell liftoff mats and glacier meltwater in Antarctica - MAT-02 (megahit assembly) | ecosystem: Environmental > Aquatic > Freshwater > Ice > Liftoff... | reverse complement strand
GCCATCCATCATCGCCGGGATGCTTAGCAGTGGCCCGCAATCTCGGACAAAATCGCTCCGCTGGCGCATGATGCAGCTGTAAGAAAGAGTAATTTGGTCGCGACCGACAGGTAAGCGGAGAAAAATGGCCGCAGTGGTTCGTTTAGAATGTCGGGATTTGGGCCTGAGCAGAGATTTGGTTTTGCCTTCAGCCCGCCGCCTGATGCGCGCGCAGCCAGTGATATATTACCCCCGCTGCCGCTTCCCACTCGACGTCACACATTACGTCATGCGCGGTCGGGACCACATCGTGTGTGCCGCCATAAGCAATGGCGAGCTTGCGGTTCTTATATTGCGGGATTGACCAGTCCTTTTCGCCTGAAACAACAAGCACTGGCATGGTCGTAGGCGCGGGCTTTGGCGGGTCTGTGTAGAATGCGTCACGTGCGGCGGCAAAAGAGGTCAGGCCGTTGAGCCGTGCGGCGATCTTCGATTTTTCTGCCTCTGCCATGCCGGGTGACAGGAAGAACGAGAGAAAGGCTGGCAGTGCCAACGCCATGTCCCGCCCCATCGCGGCGCGCATCATAGCCCCGGGATGGGTGACGGTCATCTTCAATGCCGCACGGTTCGACCCGCCAATCGGTGAAGGCGCCAGCAGGATCATGCCAGGATAGCCGCCGGTCACGGCAAGCTTCTGTACAATTGTCCCGCCCAGCGAATGGCCAATCAATATGGGCTTCTGGCCGATTTGCTCGACAGCCCAGGCCGCGTCGGCGACATAATCGGCGAGCCGCCAGTCATCATGCCGCCCCGTGCGCGCGCTGGCCCCGTGATCACGCAAGCTGATCGCATAGCAGTCGAAGCCGCGTTCGGCGAACCAAGGCATGAAATGATCGGCCCAACACCACGCGCCGTGAAATCCGCCGTGGACGAACAGCAGCGGCGGACCTTTACGTGCTCCCTTGGCGGGCGTGGCCAACAGTTCGAGTTTGCAGGCTTCGGGTGTCATGCGTTGCGTTCCCTGATCTGGCGGGCGAGGCCATGTTGCTGCAGAACGGCGAACAGCGCGACGATTGCGGTCGAACCAGTCTCAAGCGCGATGCCCACTGCATCGGCGCGCTGCCAACTGAACAGCAACCAGATGGTTGCGATGACGACAAAGCCCCAATCGAGCAGAATGATTGTTCTCACCAGCCAGTCATCCGGATGCGAGGCCGCAAACAGCAGCATCGGCACATAGGACAGGAGCATCAGCCCCAGCCCGGTAATCCATATTTGCGATGGAATACCGGTGTGGCGGAGAAGCATTTCGCCCGCGAGCAAGCAGACGAGGCTGCAGGTCAGGGTGAAGAGTGCATTGGTACGGAGTGCGGCTGGCAAATTCATGATGGCGAATCGCTTTAATTATATATAGCAGTTGATTTGCTAGGGCGAAGGCGCGAAAGGTGCAAGCGGATCATGCGAGACTATCGGCAAAACTGCGGCGTCGCCCGCGCGTCGGACCTTTTGGGCGAGCGTTGGACCTTGCTCATCGTCCGTGACCTGTTGATCGCGCCGCGCCGTTTTTCAGAACTGGAACGCCGTCTTAAGGGGATGGGCACCAATCTTTTGGCCAAACGGCTGAAGGACTTGCAGGCAGCAGGGATCATCCGGCAGGAAGAAGGCGAAACGCCCCATTATGTTCTGACGCAGATGGGCCAGTCGCTGGAGCCACTCGTGCTGGAACTCGCCCGCTGGGGCATGCGCTGGGCGGGATCATCCCGAAAACCCGGCGGACTTCATTTTCCGGATTGGGACTTGCTGGCGCTCAAGGCGCTGTTCGTTCCCAATATTGGCCAGAAACACCCGATCATTGCCGCATTTGCCGACGGCGAGTGGGCAGCATGGGTTCGCATCGACAGCAACGCCTTCGGCTTCGGCTTGGGACCGTCGCCCGCCATGCCCGACATTGCGTTTGACTGCCCGATCTCCGCTTTGCGTTACCAGTCCGCCGTGGTTGCGAGCCTTCGTCCAGCGCAACGAAAGATCGCAAGCCGCTTTCTGGACTGCTTTCCTATCTCATCAAACTCGCCGCGCTGAATATGCAATTCAATCCATAATGCTGCAATTGTGCATGTCGCGGACGTACCGAAACAAAGATTCCAACATTGCCCCAAAAAATGATGCATTGCACAATAACGTGAAGCGCCTAAATTGGTATCTTAAGCTCATGCGCCAGACGGGTGCGGACCCGGCGGGACAAGATCATGCTTTATCACGCGTTTGAAATGCAAAAGGCCTGGCTGGCTGGGGCGAGTGCCTTTGCCACGGCGGGCGCGCAGGTGTTGGCGCATCCCGCCAATCCCTTTGGTTATATCGGCGGCGGGCAGATGTTTGGATCGGCGCTCGAAGTGTTCGCGCACGCCGCTGCGCCGCGTGGAAAACCCAAATTCGGGCTGGCTACAACCGAGGTGGACGGCAAGACCGTGCCGGTGCGCGAGGTGGTTGAGGCGCGCAAACCCTTTGGCCAGCTTAAGCATTTCATCCATGCCGGAACCAAGGGGGCGCCCAGGCTGTTGATCGTGGCGCCGATGTCGGGCCATTATGCAACGCTGCTGCGCGGAACAGTCGAACGCATGCTGCCCGGCCATGATGTATGGATCACCGACTGGCGCGATGCGCGCAACGCGCCGCTGACCGCCGGGGGGTTCGATCTGGAAACCTATATCGATTATCTGGTCGAATGGCTGGAGTTTATCGGGCCGGATACGCATATGCTGGCGGTGTGCCAGCCCTCGGTTCCGGCCTATGCCGCCGTGGCGGTGATGGGCGCGGCCAAGCATCCGTGCCGACCTAAGACGCTGACCATGATGGGCGGGCCGATTGATACGCGCGAGGCCCCGACCGAGGTCAACAACCATGCCACCAAGCGTCCGCACGAATGGTTTGTCAGCAATGTCATCGCCACTGTGCCAGCCTATTACAAAGGGGCGGGGCGGCGGGTTTACCCCGGTTTTCTGCAACTGGCCGGGTTTATGTCGATGAATCTGGGCAATCACATGATGAGCCACTGGACAATGTTCAAACATCTGGTCGATGGCGATGGCGAAGAGGCCGGCAAGCAAAAGGATTTCTACGACGAATATCGCAGCGTGTGCGACATGACGGCGGAATTTTATCTGCAAACCGTTGATGTCGTGTTCCAGCGTCATTTGCTGCCCAAGGGCGAATTTAACTATCGCGGCAAGCTGGTCGATCCGGCAGCGATCACCGATACCGCGCTGCTCGCCATTGAGGGTGAGAATGACGATATCAGCGGCCTTGGCCAGACCAAGGCGGCGCTAAAGCTTGCGACCAAATTGCCCGCCACAAAAAAGAAATATCATCTGGCCGAAACTGTCGGTCATTATGGCATCTTTAATGGCCGCAAATGGCGCGAGACTATCGCGCCGGTGCTTGAGGACTGGATCCGCCAGCACGGCACATAAGCCGCGTCTCAATGATAGGAAGAGGTTCGCACCGCCCAGTAAGCGAGCCACAGCGCCAAGGCCCACACCGCCAGCACAATGACCAGGCCCAGGCGGCTGCGTGGACGTTCGCTGGCAGCTTCGGCCTGCGCATATAGTTCGGCATAAAGCGCATCGGGGATCAGCCGCCGGACCGCCCATAACCCCGCCGGAACGATCAGCAGATCGTCGAGCCACCCCAGCACCGGAATGAAATCGGGGATCAGGTCGATGGGTGACAGCGCATAGGCCGCGACAAACAGCGCCAGCAAGCGCGCCGACCAAGGGGTCCGCCGGTCGCGCGCTGCCAGCCACAGGGCATGTGCCGCGATGCCAAAGCCTTTTCCGGCCTGGCTCATGCGTTCGGAAAGCGAAGGACCAACCATGGCTGCAATGCTACGCGCTTGATCGCCGTCAGGCAATCAGGCGTAGCTGATTACTTCCCATTCGATGCCGTCGGGGTCGAAGAAATAAAAGCGGCGGCCGGGGGTATAGTCGCCGTGCGCGAAGGGGGTTAGCCCCGCCGCCGCAACGCGCGCTTCCGTTGCATCCAGATCATCGACTTCGACGCCGACATGATTGAGCGGGACGCCCTTGGTCCAATGCACGTTGGCGTGCTGGTCATCGGGCCCGGTGTATAGTGCGACATAGCTGGTGTCGTCGCCCAGATGGATAGTGGAGCCGCCGCCCTGTGCCGGTGATCCCCGCCAGCGTTCGTGCCATCCGAAGATGGCTGATAGCATCGCGGCACTCTTTTCCACATTGCTGACGGTGATGTTGACGTGTTCGAGGCGGATGGCAGGCATGCGGATTTCCTTCTTTCTGGTTGATGCGAATCACATGCGCACTTGATACAAGCTGAAGTGAGGTTTAGGTCAAGCAGTATGTGAACGCCTGCGTCATTGCGAGGAGCCGCAGGCGACGAGGCAATCCGGGGCGGTACAGGGCTGCTCTGGATTGCCTCAGCTTTGCTTCGCAATGACGGAGTTTATCATGCACCGAACCGACCTGATCACCATTGGCGACCTTGCCGCGCGCACCGGGGTCGCGGTGTCGGCGGTGCGATATTATGAGGCCAAGGGGCTGGTTGCGGCGCTGCGCACAGCTGGCAACCAGCGGCGCTTTCTGCGCGCCGACATACGCCGCGTATCGTTCATTCTGATCGCGCAGGGGCTGGGGCTGAGCCTAGAAGAGATCGCCGCCGAGTTCGTGCGTCTGCCAGGTGAGCGCACCCCCAACGCCGCTGACTGGGCGCGTATCAGCAAGGGTCTGCGCGCGCGGATTGATGTGCGGATCGCCGCGTTGGAACGAACCCGATCGAATCTTGAAGGCTGCATCGGCTGTGGCTGCCTGAGCTTGAAGCGCTGTGCGCTTTACAATCCCGATGACAGGGCCGCGCGCGAGGGCACGGGCCCCCGCTACGCGCCAGTTGGATAAACGACGACTTAGAGCAAAACCGTCGCCACCTTGTCCTCATAGTCCTTTTTGCTGTCGATACCGATCAACATTTTGATGCCGGCAACGACGCTCGACGCATCGATCCAGATTTGCGCTTCTTCGGGATCAAGGCGGATCAACGCGATTTTTGGATCGTCCTTGCCGTCGTACCACGCCGCAACAAAGCGATTCCACAGACGGTCGATGGTTGCACGATCTTGCGACGTGGTCAGGCTCCCGTGGATTGTGGCCCACAGATCATGCCCTTTGGAAACGAAATGGGTCATCCCCCGGGCATCATTACCGATTTTCTGAAACAGGCTATTTTCGGTGGAGGTAAAGAACCACACCGGCCCATGATAATTACTGCCTGTCCACCCTGCATCTTCCAACTGGGCCGTCATCGGGCGGGCATGGCCATCTTCGCCGTCGGCGAGGCCCAGGAAAACGGTCATGTCTGACTTGATCGCTTTCCAAAATTTTTCTTTGATTTCTTGTTCATTCGCCATCGCTCGTCTCCTTTTGTTAGCTTGGAAACCAGCGATGGCGATTGATGTTCCGTCAAAAAACCTCAAACAATCCTGCTGCACCCTGGCCGCCGCCGATGCACATGGTGACGACGGCATATTTCACGCCGCGGCGTTTGCCCTCGATCAGCGCGTGTCCGGTGCACCGTGCGCCGGTCATGCCGAACGGGTGACCGATCGAGATTGAACCGCCGTTGACGTTAAGGATGTCGCCCGGAATGCCAAGCTTATCGCGGCAATAGAGCACCTGGACCGCGAACGCCTCGTTCAATTCCCACAGGCCGATATCGTCCATCTTGAGGCCGAACCGCTGGAGCAGTTTGGGGATGGCGAAAACGGGGCCGATGCCCATTTCGTCGGGTTCGGTGCCTGCAACCGCCATGCCGACATAGCGGCCCAGCGGGTTAAGCCCGCGCTGTTCCGCCAATTTGGCTTCCATCACCACACATGCCGACGAACCATCGGAAAGCTGGCTGGCGTTGCCGGCGGTAATCGTGTTGCCTTCGCCCATCACGGGTTTCAGGCTGGCCAGCCCTTCGAGCGTAGTGTCGGGGCGGTTGCAGTCGTCTTTCGTGGCGGTGACAGCGTGGAAGCTGATTTCCTTCGTTTCCTTGTCCATCACCCCCATCGTCGCTTCACAGGCGACGATTTCGTCATCGAACTTCCCTGCGGCCTGCGCAGCGGCGGTGCGCTGTTGCGACTGGAGCGAATATTCGTCCTGCGCCTCGCGGCTGATGCCATAGCGTTTGGCAACCACTTCGGCGGTGCCGATCATCGGCATATAGATGTGCGGGTGCATCGCGAGCAATTCGGCATCGGGTTCGAAGTACATTTTCCCGCTGCCGCTGACCTTGGAAATGCTTTCAAGACCGCCCGCGACGACGATGTCCATGCGGTCTATCACCACCTGTTTGGCGGCGGTGGCGATGGTCATCAGGCCCGACGCGCATTGCCGGTCAATCGACATCGCAGGCACGCTGACGGGCAGGCCAGCGCGGAGCGCGGCAAGGCGGGCGACGTTCGATGTTGCCGAACCCTGCTGAGCAGCGGTGCCGATCAGCACATCATCAACCTGCGCGCCGTCAATCCCGGCGCGCTCAACAGCGGCGCGGATCGAATAGGCCCCCAGTGTCGGGGCGGGCGTGTTGTTGAACGCCCCGCGCAGCGCCTTGGCGAGCGGGGTGCGGGCGGTGGAAACGATAACGGCGTCACGCATTGGAAGAGTTCCTTTGTTAAATTTCAAAAACCCTGTCCTGATGGAAGGGGGGCAAAAATCACATCACACGAAAAACTGGCTGATCCATTCGCAGATCAGGGCGGGCTTATCTTCACCGTCAATCTCGACAGTGACTTCCTGTACCTGCTGCCACTGGCCGGGCCGCTTTTCTTCGAGTTCGAGCAGTTTGAAGTGGGCGCGCACGCGCTTGCCTGCGCGGACGGGGGCGAGGAAGCGCAGTTTGTTGCTGCCATAATTGACGCCCATCTTGACGCCCGCGACGCGGGGGATATCCGATTTTGCTGACAACAGCGGCATCAGCGACAGGGTCAGGAAGCCGTGCGCAATGGTCCCGCCAAACGGGGTCAGCTTGGCGCGTTCCGGGTCGATGTGGATGAACTGATGATCGCCGGTGGCGTCGGCAAATTTGTTGATCATTTCCTGATCAACCAGCACCCATTCCGACGTGCCAAGCTGCTCTCCGACTCGCTCGCTCAGCGCCTGAGGCGTTACTCCGCTCATCCCCAACTCCTGTTGCCGCTCGCTTGAATGCGCGGTTTCTGATCCTTTTTGCGCGAACGTGCAACCCGCAAACTGGGGCACTACGTCGCCGTAACGTCAGCGCGTCTTTGCCGCCAGTTTCGGCGGTGCGCCGGGATCGGCAAAGGGCAGAATCAGGCCGCCATCGGGCGCGGCGGTAAAGGCCGTTGTTGACGGATAAGCGACGGCATAGCCCGCCTGTGTCATGGCTTCGAACAAGTCGATTGCGACCTGCGTGCGACCGCGCGCAACCACCTCCAGATCCTCGCTCATCACATCGAACACCAGTTCGAAATCGAACCCCGACGGGTTGAAGGCGGTCAGCCCGGCGCGGATGAAATGATGACCGGCCTCGACCGTCACGCGCTCCATCAACGCGGGCAGCGCGCGCAGAACATCGGGTGCCGTCTGATAGGCCAGCGTCATTTTAAGGTTTATCCGCCGCCGTTCCAGACGTGCGAAATTGGCGATTTCCTTGCTCAGCAAATTGGTGTTGCTGATGATCAGCAGTTCGCCGTTGATCGACCGCAGCCGCGTGCTTTTCAGGCCGATCCGCTCGACGGTCGCAACCGTCTGATCATAGCGGATCGTTTCCCCATTGCTGAACGGCCGGTCAAAGATAATCGACAGCGCAGCGAACAGATCGGAAAAAATGCCCTGTGCGGCCAGACCAATGGCAATGCCGCCGATGCCAAGGCCGGCGAGCAGGCCCGAAACATTGACCCCGATATTGCTAAGGATGATAATTGCGGCGATCATGAACAACGCCGCGCTGATCAGCAGGCGGATCACCGCCATGCCGTTGACCAGCGTCTCGCTGCCGTTCTCGCCTGCGCGGCGCTGGATCACGCCAAGCAGGATGTCGCGCAGCCACGCCGCGCCCTGCAGCGCTAAGGTCGCCGTCAGCACCACAGAAAGGAAGCCGCGCACGCCGGTGGGCGGGGTGGTGTAGGGGATGGTCAGGCACAGGGTGACCAGGATGAGCGCCAGGGTGCGGGTCCGCGCTGCTGCCCTCAGGAACACATCGGTCAGCGTGATATCGGGCACCAGCCGCACCTGGCGCCGCCGCGACAGGGTACGCAAGCCATAAAGGATTGCGAACAATATCGCCGCTGCCGCTGCTGCAATCCCGATATCGCCCCAGTGCAGGTCAAACCATGCGGCCACCGGCTGCCACGTCGCCATCAGGCTGTCCCAGGCGGTCGGGATTTTGATCGGGGCCGGGGCGGGTGTCGTCATGTTCATCGCCCTAGCGCATCGGCGCGATGGATTGCAAACGGCGGGGGTTCAGCCGTGGGCGCGCCGTGCGCGAAATGCCGCCAGCGCATCATCGCCCCACCGCTGAAACAGACGACGGCCATGCAGTTCAACGCTGTGATGGAGCAAGTGCGATACGGCTAGGGTAACGACGATAAAGCCGGCGATCCCAAGCGGTGACACTGCGTCTGCGTTGCTGACAAAGACCAGCTTGAAGACAATCCACAAAAAGAAATGCGACAGATACAGCGCATAGCTGATCTGCCCCAACCATTGCGCCAGCCCGCCGCCCAGGAAGGGCCGCTGCGCGAGCGAGGTTTCGAGCGCGGCGATGACGATGGCGGCCATGATCAGCGGCACACCAGCAGGTTGTGACACCCCGCTAGCGATCAGCGCAGTCCCAATGGCGGCAAGGCACAGCGCGGTGATGCGGATACGCCAGCGGCGCGCGCCCATCGCGCTCCACCATTGGCATAGCAGCACGCCGATGGCGAATTCGGCAAGACAGCGGATCAGCCCGGTGGCCGGTATATCCATCCCGATCCCGCTGCGCCCGGTCAGCGCGAAATAGATTCCAAGTGCTGCGGCAATTGTCAGCGCCGAAAGCGGAAAGCGCCACGCCCCCGCCTGCCACCGCGCGGCCCAGCCTCCGCCCAATGCCAGCAGCAGATAGGCCGCCCATTCGGTCGAGATTGACCAGGCCGGATCATTCCAGGCGAGCTGGTCGGTAAACCCCCAATTCTGTACCAACAACAAATGTGCCGGTATTTGACTGAGCGGATATTGCGCCCCCAGCGGCCGCCCTGTCAGCGTCAATAGCGCAGCAAAGCCCAGCATTGCCGCCATGATCGCCAGATGCAGCGGGAAAATGCGGGCAAAGCGCCGGACGATGAACGGCAGCACCGCTGCGCCCCCCCGTTCCCGGAATGCCGGGCCATAGGTCCACCACAGGACAAAGCCCGACAGCACGAAAAACAGATCAACCGCCAGATAGCCGTGGGCGAGCAGCTCGATCACGGGCGCCGGTGCAAAGCCCGCCATGCTGCCCCGGATATGATAGAAAAGCACGGCAAAGGCCGCGATTCCGCGCAGTCCGGTCAGGGTGGGAAGCTGGCGCGGTGCGCTCACGCCAATGCCCGCATTGACCTGCCCGGCATGCGCCAGGATGTTTGCTGGTTGCGCCGCCGCACATAAGTGGCCAGCCCGATCTGGAGTGCAATCATCATGTAGATGTACGGCTGAAACGCGATGCCGACGAACAACGACCCAACCAGATAGATGACATGGCCGTGCTGAAGCGCGGTCGCCATCGGCGCAATCCATTGTTCCTCGGCACGGCGGGTCTTGCGATAGCGGCGGCGCAGGCGCTCCATGCTGATCAGCCCGCTGATATGCAGCGCTAGGAACAGCGCGAGTCCGGGATAGCCCTGTTCGCCCAGCATTTCGAAATAGCTGCTGTGATAGGCGCGTGATTTTTCGGCATAGGTAGTCGGACCGTCACCGGCTTCGGTCGCGGCCTTTTCCACGCGCACTTCGTTCTGGCGATAGGCCTCAAATCCGCCGCCGAAGGGATTGTCCTTCGCAAATTCCCATGTCCATTGCCACACCGCGACGCGCGTCGATGCCGACTGATCCGACCGGTGATCGCGGATCGTTTCCATCCGGTTGGTATAGCTTTCCGGCAGAAAAGGGATCACCGCCAGCGCCAGTGTGGCCGCCGCGCCGATGTACAATATCCGGTGCCGCACCGCGCGCAGCGACAGGATCGCGAGCACCGCGATACACACCAGCCCCGTCCGCGCCTGCGTCCCCACCGGCAGCAACAGGCAGGCAAACACCAGCGCAAAACAGAATAGCGACACGCGCCAGTCGGGCGGAAAAATCGTCCCGTGCCGCCGGTACCACAGGATCAGCGGGATAATCGAAATCGCCACGGTCGACATGGTGCTGCCTTCATACAGCCCGTAATTTTCATCAAGCAGCAGCTGTAATGACCCATAACCGCCGCCGCCCGCCACCGTTTTGATGCCCCCGGAAATCGCGATCGATGCCGCCGACAACAGCATGACCAGCGCCAGCGCCTCGATGCGCAACTTGGTGCGCAGCGTCAGTGGCAGGAATATGGCCCACACCAGCGCCTTCCACACCCAGGCCCATTTGTCCTGTGCCTCGACCGGGAAATCCGCCGCCATCGTCGTCAGCCCGCAATAACCGAGCAGCGCGATCAGCAGCACTTGCCGCCCTGAAAAGCGCGAATCGCGTTTGTCATCGAATGCCAGCCAGCCCACAACTGCGAGCAGAAACACGATCAGCGACACCGGAATGCTGTTGAGCAAAAAATAGGACAGCTTTTGCGGCGCGACGATGTCGATGTAACAAAAGCACAGCACAAACAGGAACGGCTTGCGAAACCCGGTGCCGATAAATGCCAGCAAAAATGCGATCAGGACCAGGTCACGCATCGGCGGCATCGTCCTGTTGATGCTGCCAGCGTTCGCGCTCGCTGACCTCCTGATCCAGATCATCGCGCGTGAGCAACCGCCACAGCGCGAGCGCAATCAGGCCGTGGGTCAGCGCGATGGAAAAATTGTCGACCATGGCGCTGGACCTAGCGTAGCGAGGTTGACGCGGCGTTAAGCCTTGTCTGGCACAGCTTTGGCACATGACCCGCATTCTGCACGTCCTTGACCACAGCCTGCCGGCGCACAGCGGCTACACCTTTCGCACCCGCGCGCTTATGAAGGCGCAGCAAGCCAATGGCTGGGCGGTCGCGGGTGTCACCGGCGTGCGCCACCCGCTGCCCGGACCTGCCCATGAGGTGGTCGAGGGCCTTGATTTTTATCGCACCCAGACGATTGCGCCTGCGCCCAGCCCCTTGCGCGAATGGCGCGAGATTGGCGCGCTGGCAGACCGCATCGACGCACTGGTCGACGAATGGCGGCCTGATCTGCTCCACGCCCATTCGCCGGTGATGAATGCGCTTGCGGCGCTGCGCGTGGCGCGGCGGCGGGGGTTGCCGCTGCTCTATGAAATCCGCGCCTTTTGGGAGGATGCTGCCGTGGGCAACGGTACGGGGACCGAGGGCAGCGCGCGTTATTTCCTGACGCGCCAGTTGGAAACCCATGCGGTGCGCAGCGCCGATGCCGTTGCCGTCATTTGCGAAGGATTGCGTACCGATCTGGTTGCGCGCGGGATTGATCCGGCCAAGATCATCGTGTCACCGAACGGCGTTGACCTGGGCCTGTTCGGCGACCCGCCGCCGCGCGATGCGACGCTCGCGGCAAAGCTTGGCCTAAGCAACGCCAGTGTGATCGGCTATATCGGCAGTTTTTATGACTATGAGGGCATCGATGATCTCATTGCCGCCATGCCCGCAATCGTGGCACAGGTGCCCGACGCCCGTTTGCTGCTGGTCGGCGGGGGACCAATGACGGACGCCTTGGCGGCGCAGGCGGCGGCGTCACCTGTTGCCTCGCGCATCAACTTTGTCGGCCGCGTGCCGCATGATCAGGTCGAACGCTATTATTCGGTCATCGATATTCTGGCCTATCCGCGCAAAGCGATGCGGCTGACCGAATTGGTAACCCCGCTAAAGCCTTTAGAAGCCATGGCGCAGGGCAAGCTGGTTGCTGCATCCGACGTCGGCGGGCACCGCGAACTGATCCAGGATGGGACAACGGGCACGTTGTTCGCGCCCGATGATCCGGCTAAGATCGCACAAGCGCTAACGAACTTGCTGCACGATCGGGGGGCGTGGCCGAAACGACGCGCGGCGGCTCGTGATTATGTGGAAATGCACCGTAACTGGTCGTCAAACATTTTGCGTTACGAACCGGTTTACCACAAATTGCTTGGCGACCGGGAACGGGCGCGGGCGGCTTAAACAGGAAAGGCCGGGTTGCTGCCACACAAAAGGTGGGCGATCATGGACGACGATATGGAAGCAGCGATCGGCAATCATGGGCACGAACACGCCTCGCGCGGCGTGCTCCACGGCCTGCGTCCTGCTTTTCCGGCGGCGGCCACAGCCTTTGGCCTTGCTTTGCTCGCCGCTTTTGTCATGCCGATGGACTGGGTGTCGGCAATTTGCTGGCAACTTTACCTCGATACCATTCACCCGATTTTTGTTGAACCGCTGGGCAATGCGACGCGGCTGGCGCTGGGTTTTGGCCTTGGCATTGTTGCGATGCTGCTCGCGACTTTGCTAGCGCTGGCGCTGGCAACCACGGAAATCCGGGCGTTCTGGCCGCTCCGGTCACGGTCGGATGCAGCCGTCTGGGATGATTTCGATGATGATGTGCGGCCCATCCTTGCCCGCCGCCGCGCTGACGAGCATCCCGATGCCCCGCCGGTGGCCCCAATCAACGCCCTGCGCGATTTGCCGCCAGAAGGGTTGGTGCCTCAAGCAGTGCCGCCAATCACTGCCGCCACCGCGCCGCTTCTGCTGGATGCCGTCGCCGCCGACCCATCCGAAACCGTACCGGTCTTCAGCGAACCACTGCCAGACCCTGACGACATGAGCCTTGGCGCCATGGTCTCACGGTTTGAGATCGGACTGGATCGTCGTCGCAGCGGCGACGTAACACCCGCAACATCGTCCGCCAGCGAAGACGATGCGCCGATGCTCGACCTGGCACTCGAAGCCGCACTCAGCACGCTACAGCGGATGAACAAGGCGGCAGTTGGCTAAGTCTATCGTCATCACGCCCAGGTCCTGACCCTAATCATCAACGCTCAGCAGTTCGATCCGCCAGTTGCCCGGTGCGGCATCCTCCAAATGCACGGCGACATCCGCAACAAACCGCCCCGGCAGCTGCCACGCCCGGCGCGCCAGCACCCGCGCAACTTCGGCAGCGTCACCGCCCGCAGCGTCACCGTCCGAATCTGGCCGCACATCAAACCAGTACCGCGCACCGACAAAGCTGGCGCTGGCCCATGGGCGCCAGCCATGTGCAATAATGCGCGCGTTGGCGGGCAAGGCTGCTGCCAACTGATTCTGCAACGCGTCCTGCGCTGCGCCGTCGGCACACCATGCAAATTCCCCGACCCGCATCAGCATGACCGCGCCTCCTGACCTGTATTCTGGCCTGCATTTTTCCATGTGTTCATGAAATGTTCCACATTTTTTACAACGCGCGGCCCCGGCTGGCGGCCATTGCGCAGATCGCCGACCAACCGCGGATCGCGCACCGACAGCCGCCCGAACAGCGTCGGCGGCATGCTGCTGTCTTTCAGAAACTGGTTGATGCGGTAAAGCAGGGGGCGGTTCATGCGGCATCCTTTTAGACGAATCAGCAGCGATAGGAAACTTCCTGTTGCTAGGTAATTTCCTACTTGTCTAGGATAAATCCTATCGCTATTAGTGTTGGAAAGGGAATATAACCATGTCCGATTCCAACGATTCCCGTGCTCTGCTGGATCAGTTGATCCGTGAGCGCGGCCATGACTATCAGCGTATTTCGCGCCTTATCGGGCGCAACGCCGCCTATATTCAGCAATATGTCAAACGGGGTACGCCCCGGCGGCTGGACGAAAGCGACCGCCGCCGCATTGCGGCCTTCCTGGGGGTGCCCGATACGATGCTCGGTGGTCCGGCGGCGGCGATGCCCATCCAGCGCACCTCCCAGCGCACCTCCCTGCCCAGACCGGCCATGCTGCTGGTGCCCCAGCTTGCGGTCGGGGCATCCGCCGGGGCTGGGGCGAACATTGATGGCGAAGGCGTGGAAGCAGGCTTCGCCTTTGATGCCCGCTGGCTGCGGCGGTTGGGGGCCGACACGCGCGCGCTGTCGATCATCGCGGTTGAGGGCGATTCGATGGCCCCGACCCTGAATGACGGCGACGACATCATGGTCGATGGCGCGGATACGGCGGCGCGGCTGCGCGATGGCATCTATGTGCTGCGGATGGAAGACGCACTGATGGTCAAACGCGTCGCACGCCTGCCCAGTGCAGGTCGAATTTCGGTGAAAAGCGACAATGCGCTCTACCCCAGCTGGCCCGATCTAGCTGCCGAAGCCGTAATGCTGGTCGGCCGCGTCGTATGGGCAGGGCGGCGGGTGCGCTGATCAGATTCCCTGTTATGCCAGCCTGCATCCCCGCGCAAAGACGAGGGCCGCCTGTTCGAACGGCGCGAAAACAAACAAGGCAACAGCCTCAACCACGTTCAGGAAAACGGATTTCTGTCAGGCCGGTATCGGCTCCACCACATCCATCAACGGTTTCTTGCGCATCGCGATCAGGCACCCAGCGACAATCAGCACCGTGCCCGCTATCGTCTGCCACGCCAGCGGCTCGGCAAACCAGAACCAGCCAAGCAGCGCCGCCCACAGAAAGGCGGTATATTCCACCGTCACCAGTTGCTGTGCTTCGGCCCGGGCATAGGCCCACGCAATCAGCAATACCGACAGCGTCGCCAGCATGGCCGCTGCCACCAGCTGCGGCCACCAGCCATGCGCGGGCCACACCGCAAGCCATGGCGCCGCCAGCGCCAGCAACCCACCCACCAACAGGTTTTGAAAGAAGGCTATTTCCGTCGGGCTTGCCAGTTGCGCTTGCTTGCGGGCGATGATCAGGTTGACGGCATAGCAGACTGCCGAGAATAGCACGGCACCAACTGCGGCACCGTCTTGCAGGCCGCCTTCAGGCCCGCCCAGCTTTGCCGACACAATGACCAGCATTCCTGCAAGCCCCATCACCGACGCCATGACAGCACCGCGCCCAACCTTCTCACCCAGCATCACTGCGGCAAGGTACAGGGTGATCAGCGGCGCGATAAATGATAGTGCAATCGCCTCCGCCAGCGGCAACCGCACAAGTGCCCAAAAGAAACTTACCGCCATCGCCGCGACCAATACCGACCGGATGAAGTGCAGCCGCAACGCGGCCCGCGACGGCAGCGCTGACCGCAGCGCCGCCCACACGCCTCCCGCCAGTACCGTGCCGATAACACAACGCCACAGGACCGCGTTATACGCGCCCAGCGCAATCGACAGATCCTTCATCACCGCATCCATGATCGAAAAAAAACCGATTCCGGCGCAAGCGACCAGAAAGGGCAAAGCGGGTGAACGGGCATTGGTCATGAACGGCTTTCGGTGTGGATTCGCGCTGCGTATGCAGGCTGAAGTGCGGTTGAGGTCAAGCGTTTGTTCCATTTTCTCTGCTCGTCCTGTGCCTGCAAACACGGCACTACTTCGACAATCGCGCATTTGGTGTGGGATTGTCGAAAGGCCGTGCTTTCTTCTACAACGCCGGAATGACTTTCTGGGCTTATATGCTGCACTGCCGGGGCGGGGCATTCTATGTCGGGCATACCGATAATCTGGACGATCGCATTGGCCAGCATCAATCTGGTTTGATTGGTGGCTACTCAGCTGACCATTTGCCCGTCGAATTGGTCTGGTCCCGGGCTTTTGCCACACGCCACGAAGCCAAGACCGCGGAAAAGCAAATCAAAGGGTGGAGCCGGTCCAAGAAACTGGCTTTGATCCGGGGGGGTGTGTTGGCCTTTTCTCCCGACCTATCCTCCTCCCCCGTCTGCCGTGAGCTTGTCGAAGGACTGTCCTTCACTTTTCGCCCCCACCCACAGACACCGCCCAGCCAAGTACGCAAGATCCAGGGACTGATGAGCGCGGTCCCAGAAACCGGCGCAATCCGGATCGAATATCAGGTCGATAGTGCCAGCGATCTCGCGATTCCATCTCCGCTGCCCCCCATGCGCGCAGATGAATTATGGCGCACCACCTGCTTCGAACTCTTCGTGAAACGCGCAGGGGATCAGGCCTATACCGAGTATAATTTCTCCCCCTCCGGCGAATGGTCGGTCTATCAGTTCGACGGCTACCGCACCGGCATGCACAACGCCCCGGCACAAGCCCCCTGCATCGGGGTGCACGCCCATGGCACCAATTTCACATTGGACGTGACCACAGGGCCAATCCTCCCCCCCGGTGACCTCCATCTCGCCCTGTCCGCCGTCATCGAAGAAACCGGCGGCACCAAATCCTATTGGGCGCTCGCCCATCCGCCGGGCCCGCCCGATTTCCATCATCCCGATTGCTTTGCACTCCACCTTCCGGCACCGGATGACGCATGACAGTCCAATTCGGTATCGACCGCCTGCTTGCCGACCCCTCGCTGCTTGGCGAACTCAAGGGCCGCCATGTGGCTTTGCTCGCGCACCCGGCCTCGCTCACCGCCGACCTCACCCACAGCCTTGATGCGCTCATCGCGGCGGGGGTGAAGGTTACGGCCATGTTCGGGCCGCAACATGGGGTACGCGGCGACCTGCAAGATAATATGATGGAATCGCCTGACTTCACCGATCCGCGCACCGGTATTCCGGTGTTCAGCCTCTATGGCGAAGTGCGCCGCCCGACGGCGCAGTCGCTGACCACCTTCGACATCCTGCTGGTCGATCTGCAAGACCTCGGCTGCCGCATCTACACCTACGTCACGACGTTGCTCTATGTGCTGGAGGCAGCGGCGAACGCGGGCAAGACGGTGTGGGTGCTCGACCGGCCCAATCCGGCGGGCCGCCCCATCGAGGGGCTGACGCTGCTCCCCGGACAGGAAAGCTTCGTCGGTGCCGCGCCGATGCCGATGCGCCACGGGCTGACGCTGGGCGAAATGGGCCACTGGTTCATCCGCCACTTCGCGCTCGACGTCGATTACCGCGTGGTGACGATGCAGGGGTGGGAGCCAGAAGGGCCGGGCCCAGAAAGCGGTTGGGGCTGGCCGCCATCACGCATCTGGATCAACCCCAGTCCCAATGCACCCAACGTCAATATGGCCCGCGCCTATGCCGGGACGGTGATGCTGGAAGGCACGACGCTCAGTGAGGGCAGGGGCACCACGCGGCCATTGGAAATCTTCGGCGCGCCCGACCTCGACGCGGCCAAGGTGATCGCCGAAATGCGCGGCCTGGCGCCCGAATGGCTCACCGGCTGCGCGCTCAGGGAAATCTGGTTCGAACCGACCTTCCACAAACATGCCGGCCAGCTGTGCCGCGGCGTCCACATCCACGCCGAAGGGCCATTTTACGACCACGCCGCGTTCAAACCCTGGCGCGTACAGGCGCTCGCCTTCAAAGCCATCCGGCGGCTGTATCCCGACTACCCACTTTGGCGCGATTTCGCCTACGAATATGCCTTCGGGCGGCTGGCCATCGACGTCATCAATGGCGGTCCGGGGTTAAGGGAATGGGTGGACGATCCAGCAAGCGAGCCGGGTGATCTTGACGCGCTAACCGTGCCCGATGAGGCCGCTTGGCGGGGCGATGTGGCGGGGGCGCTGCTCTACTAACCCAACCCCCCCCCTCTCCTTCAGGGGAGGAGGCGGCGAGACTTGCGAGCTTGCTCGCTAGTCGCAGCGGGGTGGTGCCTCACACGGCCTTGCGCCATGCCAACAGACCCCGCCCCCCTCAATGCCGCCGCACCAATTCGCGCATCGCTGCGTCCAGCCCGCTCAGCGTCAGCGGATACATGCGGTCGTTCATCAGCGTTTTGATCATTTTCAGCGACTGGGTGTACCCCCAATGCTGTTCGGGAATGGGGTTCAGCCACACTGCGGCCGGATAGACGTGGGTCATCCGCCCAAGCCACACTTGCCCCGCCTCTTCGTTCGAATGTTCAACGCTGCCGCCGGGGTGGGTGATCTCGTAAGCGCTCATGCTGGCATCGCCGACGAACACCAGTTTATAATCATGGCCATATTTGTGCAGGATGTCCCACATCGGCGTGCGGTCGGACCAGCGGCGCTTATTGTCCTTCCACACTCCTTCATACGGGCAGTTGTGGAAATAAAAGAATTCCAGATTCTTGAACTCCGCCGTCGCCGCGCTGAACAATTCCTCGACCAGTTTGATGAACGGGTCCATCGACCCGCCGACATCCAGGAACAGCAGCAGCTTCACCGCATTGCGCCGTTCGGGCCGCATCACGATGTCGAGCCAGCCCTGCCGCGCGGTGCCGTCGACGGTGCCGGGGATGTCCAGCTCGTCCGCCGCGCCTTCGCGCGCGAACTTGCGCAGGCGGCGCAGCGCAATCTTGATGTTGCGGGTGCCCAGCTCCTTGGTGTTGTCCAGGTTGGCAAATTCGCGTTTTTCCCATACTTTCAGTGCACGTTTATGCTGGCTCTCACCGCCGATGCGCACGCCTTCGGGGTTATAGCCCGAATTGCCAAAGGGGCTGGTGCCGCCGGTGCCGATCCACTTGTTGCCGCCCTGGTGGCGCTTTTCCTGTTCCTCCAGCCGCTTTTTCAGCGTCTCCATGATCTCGTCCCAGCTGCCCAGCGACTTGATGGCCGCCATCTCTTCCGCTGTCAGATATTTCTCGGCCACGGCCTTTAACCATTCCTCGGGCACATCGACCGGCTTTTGCCCATAATCGGTCAGCAGGCCCTTAAAAACCTTGTTGAACACCTGATCGAACCGGTCGAGCTGGCCCTCGTCCTTCACAAACACCGACCGCGACAGGAAATAGAATTGCTCAGGCGTGCGGTCGATCACCTCGCGGTCAAGCGCTTCCAAAAGCAGCAGATGTTCTTTCAGGCTCGCGCCAATTCCTGCACTGCGCAGTTCATCAAGAAAGTTGAAAAACATTGGTACCCTCAGACTTTATTTGTTTGTAACCAGCGGGTTGCAGCATGAATGCCCATCGCCAACCAGCCAAGTCCGATGGTCGTGGTCGCCAGCGGGGCGATCCCAAACGGATCGAACATGGCGGGAACCAGTAACACCGGTGCCGGAAGACACAGTAGCACCAGCAGCCAACGCCGCATCCGTGCAAAGGCCCAGGCCGCCCCGCCGCAGCTGATTGCCAGCAGGCCAAACTTAACCCACACGGGAAAAGGCAGCAGCGCCATCTCGCCCAGTGGATCGGCCATATCCGCCACCATCCGGAACATCAGCCAGTTTTCTGCTGCATCGGCCAACGCCGCCGCAAACCCCATCCAGCCAAACAGCTGCCACACTTTGCCGCTGATCTCTTGCGCAACGCCGCGAAAAAAACTGAACGTCAGCAGGCCATAGGCAGGCATCAACAGATAGTCGATCGCATTGCCGGTGTTCATCCCCGCGATGCGGGCGGCGCGCAAGGGGTCACCAGCTTCTCCAAAAATATGGACCAGATGCTGGGGGTTCGAGGCAAATTCAAGCAACAGAACCGGACGGATGTCGCTGCCCGGCAGTGGGATGGCGAGGGCGGCGGGAAAAAAGTTTCGCATGATTGCAAACACTACAATCACGGCCAGGAACAGGATCACCGTCAGCAGAGGGGTGCCAAGCCTCATTGCAGGTTCGCGTCCATCAGCGCTTTTGAAAAGTTAAAAACCATCGCGACACTCCTACTACCCGGTCAACGCGTAGTGCCCAAAAACGCCTGCCGCAACCGCTGATGCTTGACGCAGCGTTAACCCATGACGGGTATGATAAGGCATCAGAAAATACGGGGCCAGAGTAAGCAAATGAAGTTTGATCGAATCACTCTTTCTCAATCAAAGCTTGATCAGGGTGTCGCGAATAATTGCGGTGATCTGGTCGTTGGCTGTGTCGAGGCGGCCGGCCGGATTGATCGCGTCACCGCGCATATGCAGGACCAAGTGCAAGAGCTCGCCCATCTCGATGAAATCGCCGCTGCGCTAGAGGTTGATCAGCGCCGCATCGCCGATTCAACGGACGAGGCCAAGCTGCTGTCCGCGCGCGCCTGCGAACAGCTGGATCGCGGCGGCGAACGCGTCAACGCTGCGGTTGGTGAATTTCGCAGCATCATCGGTCTGGTTTCGCGGCTTGGCAACCATGTCACCAACTTCGCGGCCGTAATGGAACAGGTCCAGCAAGTCAGCAAGGCCATTGAGGTTATCGCCAAGACCACGAACATGCTGGCGTTGAATGCGGCCATCGAGGCGGAACGCGCTGGCGATGCCGGGCGCACCTTTGCCGTCGTGGCGGCGGAGGTGAAACAGCTGGCACAGAATACGCGCAGCGCAACCGAGGAAATCCGCCGCTCGATCGGCAATCTTTCCGTCGAGGCGGGCGGGCTGGTAAAGGAAATTCAATCGGGCGTCGAACAATCAGCCAAGGCCGAGGCGCAATTTGAAACCATCACCGACGCGCTTGCCGATGCTACCCATCTGGTTGCACTGCTCGATGATCAAAGTGACCGCATCGCGCAAAGTTCGGCCATGGTCCACGCCAATGGAGCGCGGGTGCGAAAAGCGGTGGACGGTGTCGTCACCTCGGTGCGTGAAAACAGCGGCCTGCTGGCAGGAACACGCGATAGCATCGTGGGTATGGAACGGACGTCCAACCGCCTGTTCAATTCGATGATATCTGCGGGAACATCGCCGCGCGATACCGAAATTGTTGAACTGGCCGCTGAATTCCGGGACGAATTTGTCGCCTTGGCCCAGCGCGACCTGGCTGAAGGTCGGCTGACTCTGGCCCAGCTTTTCGATACGGATTATCAGCTGATCCACGGTTCGCGACCAGAGCGCTATCGTACCGGCCTGTCCGACTGGGCGGATACCAACTGGCGCCCGTTGTTCGACCGGATCGTTAAGGCGCACCCCGGCATCAAGATGAGTTCGGCCGCCGACATGAACGGGTTTTTGCCCACCCACATCAGCGAGCGGTCACGCATATCGACCGGCGATCTGGCCCACGACACCCAGTTTTGCCGCAACGGCCGCATGATCCTTGAGGCAGACGACAGGCTTGCAAAACAGAGCAATGCCCCCTTTTTCATGTGCGTGTACCGGCAGGAAGGCGACGGAACGAACTATATTGTGGTTCGCAACGTCTATACCCCGGTTGTCATCAACGGTCGCCGCTGGGGCGATCTAGAGGTGGCATATCAGCTGTGAGGCGACTCATTCGTCCTGATAGGACGCTGATTGCGCGGGCGACAGCAAGTCACTGTGTTCCGGCGTTGCGGACAGTTGTTTCACTTGCGTGTCAAATTCGGCCTGTGTTGGCGCCCCCGAAAAGAATCGCGGCACAGCAAGCTTGCCTCCGTCTTCGCGGGTCAGAATAAACAGGGGGGTGCTGACGGACAGCGCACCATAGCTTTTTTCAAACGCCTCAACGAATTGACCGTTCAGTTCGGCCGCGCGCCACGTTGCGCCGCCTTCCCGTGTTTCGAACAGGGGGGCCTGGCTGCTCAGCTTGGCGGCATCGGGTTTGCCGTTCAATGCCGTCATCATCCGCGCGATCATTCCCTCAAACAAATGGCTGTTGAACGGAGCCGCGCCTTCGGTCCGGCACGCCTTGCCTTCGCAGGTGCCGTTTGCAGCCAAAATCGTGCTCCACGGCATATCGCGCACCAACTGATCAATGGCAGCCTCCTCGGCGATATCTTTGGGGGAGGCCATTGTGGCGCGGACCTTGACCGTCCATGCGCCAAGTGGAGCAAAGTAAAGATAATCCATCACTGTGTCCGGCCCGATTCCGGTTTTATACGTACCCTTGAACAGCCGCAGCGGCGTCGGCGCGGTCACGGAAAAAGGGCCATCGGCCAACAGAAATGCTTCTGGCGACAATACCCCGATGGCACGAATTGCGCCCGGCAGCCGGTGCTCTGCGAAATCCTCCGGCTTATACAGGTAAACCGTGACCCGGATGGCTTTCGGCGCACGGTTCAATTCATACCGTACCGAAACATCATTGCCGTCACCTATGGCAACCACAGCGACCCGTCGATAAT
>Ga0105045_10001024_pt1 | contig 22185 bp, 21 predicted proteins | sample MAT02_FD_78089 | JGI IMG/M metagenome (GOLD analysis project Ga0105045, IMG submission 78089) | Freshwater microbial communities from Lake Fryxell liftoff mats and glacier meltwater in Antarctica - MAT-02 (megahit assembly) | ecosystem: Environmental > Aquatic > Freshwater > Ice > Liftoff... | reverse complement strand
GTCAGGCACCGGCTGACGGAAAACGCGTAAATCGCGGCTCGGGGCGTCCTTGAACCCCCACGTCGATGGCAAACACCGCGCCACACAGGCCGAGAGTCTCGCCAGCCGGACAGATGGAGGTCACCAGCAAGGTTTCGAGTTCCGGCCCACCGAATGCGCACATGGACGGCTTGGCCACTGGCACCGGCACGGACGACAGCAGCGCACCGGCTGGACTGATCCGATGCACCAGGCCGGCATCATTGCCGCAAATCCAGTAGCAGCCTTCGCTGTCAACGGCAGCGCCATCCGGACGGCCGGGCAGCTGGGTCATGTCGAGGAACTCGCGGCCGCCACCAATGCGGCCCTGGGCCAGGTCGAAATCGAAGGCCCATACCTTTTGCACGCCGGGATGGGAGTCGGAAAAGTACATGGTCGCGTTGTCCGGACTGAACGCCAGCCCGTTGGGCGTGATCAGGCCCTCGCTATGGGCGGGGCTCAGGCCGCGTTCATCCAGGCAGTACCAGGCACCGACCGGTAACGCCAGTGCCATGTCCATGCACATCGTGCTGACCCAGAATCGGCCGCTGGCATCGCAACGCCCGTCGTTGAAACGCATGTTGGGCATCGGATGCGCGATGCGCGCCAGCGCCGTGTGTTCGACGGATGGCGTGCCGAGCAATCGCACGGCAAAGATGCCCGTTTCCATTGCAGCGATCACCAAGCCGCCATCGGCCAAAGCGATACAACCGACGCGTTCGGGTGTGTTCCAGGTTTGCTGCTGGCCGCTGGTCCAGTCAAGCCGATGAATGTGTCGCCCCTCGATATCGACCCAGTACAAGGCCTGTGCCTCACCGTCCCAGACCGGCGACTCGCCCACCTTGTCGCGGCGGGTCGACACCACCCGGGCTTGGGCGTCTGTCATGGATACCGTCATTCGAACGGCCCCATGCGCACGAATGCGCCGCCCTGAAATTGCACTGCCGGATCAGCAAGGTCCGGCGCGCTGGTGCGGGCGTACATGGCGTCGCGAAACCGATCGGCGCTGTCTTGCGGTACATAACCGATATGGCGCGCACCGGTGTTGTCCCACCAGGTGACTGCGTTGTTGGACATGCCATAAATCACGCTCCAGCCCAGCACCGGCGTGCTCAGGCAGGCGGTGATCAGCCGGTGCAGATCGTCAAAACTCAGCCAGGTGGCGAGCATGCGACGGTCCTTGGGCTCGGGGAACGAAGAGCCGATGCGCACGCAGGCCGACTCGATGCCGTACCGATCGAAGTAGAACCGTGCGACATCTTCGCCAAAAGCCTTGCTCAGGCCGTAGAAACCGTCGGGCCGCGGCGCGCAATCGACCCCAAGGGTCTCGGACTGGCGATAAAAGCCGGTCACATGGTTGGAGCTGGCGAACACGATACGCCGCACGCCGTGCTTGCGCGCGGCTTCGTAGAGGTTGACGATGCCGACAATGTTGGCCGCCAGGATCGGGTCGAAAGGCCCTTCGACCGCGACACCGCCGAAATGCACGATGGCATCGGCACCCTGCACCGCTGCCGACACCGCATTCGCATCGGCCAGATCCGCCAGCACGATTTCTTCACCGAGTTGCGCATCGCCGACAGGCAATCGGTCGGACAAGCGCAAAACCGCGCAATTGACCTTGAGACGGCTGCGCATCTCCCGGCCGAGATTGCCGGCTGCGCCCGTCATCAAAATTCGCTCGTGGCTCCTGATCGTCATCCCTCAGACCTTCGGTTTCGGATTGTTTACCTATGGGGGCGCCGTGACTGGACTTTTATGGCAGGTTTGCTACAGTCGCCGCATCATCTGAAGTTATCAGTTATATGTTGTCTGACAACTGATTCGGATTGTCACGACGGATTTTTTGTCTGTCAAGATTTTTTTGTGGCCCCCCAGGAAAACCCCCTTCCTTTTACCGCCTATGCCCAATACCCAGCTACCCCAGCTACCCCAGCCCGCCCCCGCCAGGAGACGCCCGCGCGGCCTGGTGACGGAAATCGTCGGCAGCTTGGAAGGTGAAATCCGAGGCGGGCAGTTGCCGGTGGGTGACAAGCTGCCCACCGAAGCCGAAATAATGGCCCGATTCGATGTCAGCCGTACCGTGGTGCGCGAGGCCTTGTCTCGGTTGCAAGCATCCGGTCTGGTGGCGACGCGGCACGGCATCGGCACCTTCGTCAGCCCAGTCGACAGCAGCGGCAGTTTCCGGATCTCCAGCCAGGATTTCGCAACCATCGCCGACGTGATCGCGGTGCTCGAACTGCGCATCAGCCTGGAAACCGAGGCGGCAGGCCTTGCCGCGCAACGGCGTACTGGTGCGCATCTGTTGGCCATGCAGGCGGCATTGGACGCATTTCAGCATTCGATCCAGCAGGAGTCCGATGCGGTGCCGCCCGATTTCCGGTTTCACCTGGAGGTGGCGCGCGCCACCGGCAACCGGCATTTCGCCGACCTGATGACCTACCTTGGCGCAATGATCATTCCACGCACACGGGTCAATACCCCGCAACAGGCACCCGAGGGACGCCTGGTGTACCTGCAGCAGGTCAACGGCGAACATGGGAGCATTTTTGCCGCGATTCGGAGCCGGGACGCCGATGCCGCGCGCGCCGCGATGCGCACCCACCTGAGCAACAGCCGGGAGCGGCTGCGGCGCACCCAGATGCCAGACCCCGCGATCACCATGCCCTGAGCGGCAAACCGCGCGCTGCCATCCATCCTTCAGTTGTACGATAACTGATCTATTATTTCATCTACTCCAGGCTCAGCGTCGATTCGACCGCCGTAGACCCAACCCATGTCCCTGCACCGAGCGCCGCTGGCTGCGTCAACATCCGACACCCCCCGTATCACCCAGCTGCGGGTGATCCCGATCGCAGGACGCGACGGCATGCTGCTCAACCTGAGCGGCGCGCACGCACCGTTCTTCACCCGCAACCTGGTGATCCTGACCGACGATGCGGGGCGCACCGGCGTCGGCGAAGTGCCCGGCGGCGAAAAAATCCGCCAGACGCTGGAAGATGCGAAGGCCCTGGTCGTCGGCCAGTCGGTCGGCGACTGGAACAACACGCTGAACCGCCTGCGCCAGACATTCGCAAGCCGCGACAGCAGCGGTCGCGGCAACCAGACTTTCGATTTGCGGGTCGCGATTCACGCTGTCACCGCAGTGGAGAGCGCTTTGCTGGACTTGCTGGGTCAACACCTGCAGGTGCCGGTGGCGGCGCTCCTGGGCGAAGGCCAACAGCGCGCCGTCGTCGACGTGCTCGGCTATCTTTTCTATGTCGGCGATCGCACCAGGACCGACCTGCCCTACCACAGCGAACCCGACGCGCCCGACGACTGGTGCCGCCTGCGCCACGAGCCCGCGCTAAACGCGCAGGCGGTGGTGCGGCTGGCCGAGGCCAGCTATTCCCGCTACGGCTTTCGCGACTTCAAGCTCAAGGGCGGCGTGCTGCGGGGCGAGGAAGAGATGGAGGCCATCCAGGCGCTGCATGAACGCTTTCCGCAGGCGCGTATCACGCTCGACCCCAATGGCGGCTGGCTATTGCAGGACGCGATCCGGCTATGCCGCGACCGGCACGCACAATTGGCCTATGCGGAGGACCCTTGCGGTGCCGAAGGCGTGTTTTCCGGCCGAGAAGTCATGGCCGAATTCCGCCGCGCCACCGGTTTGCGCACAGCGACCAACATGATCGCGACCGACTGGCGCGAGATGGCGCACACCCTGGCACTGCAGTCGGTCGACATTCCGCTGGCCGACCCACACTTCTGGACCCTGCAGGGATCGGTGCGGGTGGCCCAGCTCTGCCAGATGTGGGGACTGACCTGGGGTTCTCACTCCAACAACCACTTCGACGTCTCGCTGGCGATGTTCACCCATGTCGCTGCCGCCGCGCCGGGCAAGGTGACGGCCATCGACACCCACTGGATCTGGCAGGACGGCCAGCGCATCACGACCGCGCCGCTGCAGATCCTTGGTGGCACCATCACCGTGCCGACAACCCCCGGGCTGGGCGTTACGCTGGACATGGCCGAGGTCGAGAAAGCGCATCAGCTCTACCTGCAACACGGACTGGGCGCGCGCGACGATGCGCGGGCCATGCAATACCTGGTTCCGAACTGGGCGTTCAATCCCAAGATGCCGGCGCTGGTGCGGTGAGGCGCACGCAGGACGCCACTGCATGATCAGCGGCTGAACTTGAACACCGCGGTTCCCGCCAGCAGGTTCGGCATCGTGCGCACTGTGCGCCCGGCCTGCAAGCCGAAACTGTCCTGGATGCGCAGCCCGTTGCGCAGCGCCAGCACCTCAAAGTCGGCATAGGTGCCGACCCGGATATTTGGCGTGTCGTACCACTGGTACGGCAGTCGGCGCGTGACCGGCATGCGTCCGCGCGCAATGCTCAGGCGATTGGGCCAGTGTGCAAAGTTGGGAAAGGCGACGATGCCGATACGACCGACACGCGCGGTCTCTTGCAGCACGACCTCGGTATTGCGCAGGTGTTGCAACGTGTCGATATGCAGCACCACATCGAAGCTGGCGTCCTCGAAAATAGCCAGGCCCTCGTCCAGGTTGAGCTGGATGACGTTGACGCAGCGCCGCACGCTGGCCAGGACATTGGCATCGTCGATCTCGATGCCGTAACCGCTGCAGCTGCGTTTTGACTGCAGGTACGCCAACAAGCTACCGTCGCCACAGCCCAGGTCGAGCACCCGCGAACCTTCGGGCACCAGACGGGCGACCGCTTCCATGGTGGCCAGGTCACTCATGGGCTACCCCACTTTCGTTGCCGATGGCAACACGTTCGAAGTACGAGCGCACCAGGCCGGTGTAACGCGGGTCGTCGAGCAGGAAAGCATCGTGTCCGTGCGGTGCATCGATCTCTGCGTAACTGACGTCGCGCCGGTTGTCTAGGAGTGCCTTCACGATTTCGCGGCTGCGCGAAGGCGCGAATCGCCAATCGGTGCTGAAACTGACCAGCAGGAAACGCGCACTCGCCCGGGCCAGCGCTTGCGTCAGATTGCCTTCGAACTCTCTGGCTGGATCGAAATAGTCGAGCGCACGGGTAATCAGCAAATATGTATTCGCGTCAAAGTACTCGGCAAACTTGTCGCCCTGGTAGCGCAGATAGCTCTCGATCTGGAACTCCACCTCCTGCGTGCTGTAGCGGTAGGGGCCCGCCGCGCCTGCAGTGTCGACCTCGGACAACAGGGCATTGCGCAAGGAACGACCGAACTTTTCGTTCATCACGTCGTCGCTGAGATAGGTGATGTGGCCGATCATCCTGGCTATGCGCAAGCCTCGCTTGGGCTTGGTCTCGGGCCGACCCGCTTGCGCATAAAAGTGGCCTTGGTTGAAATCCGGATCGGTCACGATCGCGCGGCGTGCCACCTCATTGAAGGCGATATTCTCCGCCGTCAGGTTAGGGGCGCTGGCGATCACCACCGCATGGCGCACCCGCTGCGGATACTGCAAAGTCCAACTCAAGGCCTGCATGCCACCCAGGCTGCCACCCATCACCGCCGCCAAGGTGTCGATGCCCAGCACATCGAGCAATCGCGCCTGCGCGTCAACCCAATCCTCCACCGTGACCACCGGAAAATCGGCACCATAGATGCGGCCAGTGTCCGGGTTGACATGCATCGGGCCGGTGGACCCGAAACACGATCCCAGGTTGTTGACCCCGATCACGAAAAACCGGTGGGTGTCAACCGGTTTACCGGGGCCGATCATGTTGTCCCACCATCCATCAGACTTGGCCTGTCCGACGTACCGACCGGCCAGGTGGTGCGATGCGTTCAGTGCATGGGCGACCAGCACGGCATTCGAGCGGTCGGCATTGAGCGAGCCGTAGGTCTCGAAACATAGGTCGTAGGCCCGGATCGAGCCGCCACTGCGCAGTGGCAATGGGTCGGCAAAATGGTATATAGACGGCGAAACAAGCATGAAAAAATCCCGGCGACGCTAAATGCGGGGCCCGGGATCGGTGTGCCGTCTTTAGCTGTTTTTCGGAGTTCCAGGACCCCGGTGCCCGCAAGCTGTAGCAAATCGGCACTAGCGGCGAGTATAGGCCGCAAGTCAAGGCCCGCTCCGATCGACGGCGCACTTGCACCCGGGACACGAAGACGAATACCGCGGACGAATACCGCGGCAGCGAAAGCGCGATCCACCGCAGCCGTGCGACGCCAGAGCGCCAAGCCCATGGGCGAGACGCATGGAGAGCCAACGCTCGCAACGCTACACCGGGCAGAGAATCGAGCGCCGAACAAGCGCACATAAAATATTTGCAATCTTTTCAAGTTGGCGCATAATCCGCACAGTATTGTCAAAAAATTCGGCAATACGAGTTTGCGGTGATTAGTCAGTTTTCGCGTCTGCTTTATTCTTCAATGGTTTGTTGATTGCGGTTATCGGACTCCATCGCTTTTTGAGTCATTTTCAGGAGTCCTTGATGGGCAACAAACTTTACGTGGGCAATCTGCCTTATTCCTTCCGCGACGAAGACCTGCAGCAAGCCTTTTCGGCCCACGGTAGCGTCTCCAGCGCCAAAGTCATGATGGAGCGTGACACCGGCCGCTCAAAGGGCTTCGGCTTTGTCGAAATGGGCAGCGATGCCGAGGCGCAATCGGCTATCAGCGCCATGAACGGCCAGCAAATCGGCGGTCGTGGCCTGGTAGTCAACGAAGCGCGTCCGATGGAGCCGCGCCCACCCCGTAGCGGTGGCTTCGGCGGCGGCGGTGGTGGTGGTGGTTACGGCGGCGGTGGTGGTGGCGGTGGCCGCAGTGGCGGCGGCGGCGGCTACGTCGGCGGTGGTAGCGGCGGTGTTGGTGGTGGTGGTGGCCGCAGCGGTGGCGGCGGCTACGGCGGCGGTCGCAACAGCTACTGATCTCGCGCAAGATTCACGCCACGCGTGAATCCAGCCGATCAAAAGGGGCCCCATCGGCCCCTTTTTTCTTTCTGTTCACTACATTCCGAATCAGACACCCCGGTCACGCGCCGTCGGCACGGCGTTTGCGGGGCCGACCGGCAAACACGGCATCGAACAAACGATTCGGCAACACCCGCAACAGTTTGGCAACGACGCCCATCTGCCAGGGAATCACCCGGTAGCCAACGCCGGCCTCGATGGCGTCGAATGCCTTGTCGGCAAAATCGGCTGCGGTCATCAGGAAAGGCATGGAATACCGATTCCCTTGGGTCAACGGGGTGTCGACATAACCCGGACACAGCGTCACCACCCGCACCCCGCTGGCCCGCAACTCACCGCGCAAGGACTCGCAATACCCGATCACCGCGGCCTTGCTGGCACAAACTGCGCCATGACCGGGAAACCCGCGGATGCCATTGACGCTGCCAATGCCGACCAGCGTACCGGCGCCACGCTGGCGCATCGCCTCGATGAACGGATGGAACGTGCCAGCCATACCGACGTTGTTGACCGCGAACACGCGCGCCATCACGTCCAGATCCGAACGCACGGCGGTATCCATGCCGACACTGATGCCGGCGCTGGCCACAACCACGTCAGGCAGGCCCTGTTGCAACAAACAGGCCTGCCCTGCCGCCACGACACTGTCGATGTCAGCAACATCTGCCTGATAAACCTGGCACCGCTGCAACTGCAACCCCTGAGCGTCTGCCCACTGCACCAGCGCCTCGCTGCGACGCGCGACAAGAGCGAGTGCGTAACCGGCCTGGTAGAAGCGCAGGGCGAGCGCCTGGCCGATGCCGCTGGAGGCACCGGTGATGAAGATCAGTCTGGCCATGATGCCTCTGGTGCTAGCGTTTGGCACCCGAAGAGGGCTTGGGCGTGATGACACCCTTGACCCGACCTTGCATCACCAAGATCTGGTTGATGTTGTCGAAATCCATCGTATCGCCGACAAACACATCGTTGCCGCGCCGCAATTGCACCGGCTTGTTGGACTTGACGCGTTCGGTGTCGGTATTGGCATGCAGGTATTCACCGCGAAACTCGATCCGCGGCAGCATGTTCCCCGACGGGTCCGGTTGCGCCTCGCGCACCAGCAAGGCATTGCCGAAAAGCTCCACTACCGAAGCATCATCATTGGTCAACGCGCGGTTCGCGGTGGCGGTGGTCAATCGCCCCTGATCGTCAAAGCTGCGAATCCGGATCTGGTCGATCTCGAGCATGTCGGTATCGGGAAAATGCCGCGCCGCGGCACCAAACACCTCACTCTTGAGTCGCCCCGATTCGACAAAGGTGGTGACGGAAAAATCTTTCATGAAATAGTCAGGTTCGTGCCGCACCGGACGCTGAACCACGGGTTTCTCGGCCTTCGGAGAGTTCTCCACCAGCCAATAGGTTCCCAGCGCCATCAACCCCATCATGGCGATCGGCACATAGATCGACACCCGATCCCAGATGGAAAGCAGCAAGCGCGTCACGGTGCCGCGTCCTGCAGGTACTGCACATAGCGGCCCGACGCCATCAGCAGCAGATCGCAGAAATCACGCGCCGCGCCATGGCCGCCGCGGTGGCGGGTCACGACATCGACCGCCGCCAGCACCTCGGCATGCGCACCGGGCGGAGCCGCCGACACGCGGCAGCGCCGGATCAGCGGCAGATCGGGCCAGTCGTCACCGATCACCGCCGCTTGAGCCCAACCCAGTTGCAGGGCCTGCAGGCGGGCCTGGGCCACCTGCGCCTTGTCCGCAACGCCGCAATGCACTTCGTCAATGCCCAGTTCCCGAAGCCGTACCTGAAGTGCCAGCGACTCGCGACCGGTGATCACGATCGGTACGATCCCCGATGCACGCAGCAAACCCAGACCATATCCGTCCAGCACATGAAAACGCTTGATGGCTTCGCCCTCGGCCGAAAAATACAATCCGCCGTCTGTCAAAACGCCATCGACATCGAAGAAGGCAACCCGCATGCCTTGCGCTTTGAGCAGCAGCTCTGCCGGGTAATGGGCCACTGGCTGCATCAGATCACCTTCGCGCGCATCAAGTCATTGCTGTTGAGCGCACCGCACAAGCTGCCCGCATCGTCCACCACCAGCACGCTGGTGATGCGATGGAGCTCCATGAGTTGCGCCGCGTCCACCGCCAGTGCATCGGCAGCAATGGTCTTGGGCATTCGGCTCATCACCGCGCCGGCCGTGCTCACGCGCAGATCGCCACCTTGCTCCACCAGACGACGCAAGTCGCCATCGGTGAAGATGCCCTGCAAACGCTGGTGCTCGCCCACGATGGCCACCGCGCCCAGACCCTTGCGGCTCATCTCGCGCATGACCTCGGTCAGCCCGGCCTGCGGTGCCACCCGGGGCACCGCATCGCCAGTGCGCATCACGTCGCGCACATGGGTCAACAGTCGCCGACCCAAAGCGCCGCCCGGATGCGAGCGTGCGAAATCTTCCGCCCGGAAACCGCGCGCGTCCAGCAAGGCAACCGCCAGCGCATCGCCCATGGCCATCTGCGCCACCGAACTGGCGGTGGGCGCAAGGTTCAACGGGCAGGCTTCCTTGGCAACACTGCAGTCCAGCACCAGGTCGGCATGCCGGGCCAACGTGGAGTCCAGCTTGCCGGTGATGGCGATCACCGGCGCGCCCAGGCGCCTGACCACCGGAAGAATGGCAGCGAGTTCGTCAGATTCGCCGCTGTTGGAGATCGCCACCAGCAGGTCGTCGGCCTGGATCATGCCCAGATCGCCATGAATAGCCTCACCCGTATGCACGAACAGGGCGGGCGTGCCGGTGGACGCCAACGTGGCTGCCATCTTGCGACCGATATGGCCGCTCTTGCCCATGCCCATCACCACCACCTTGCCGCGCACTTGCAGCATCGCCTGGACCGCTCGGGCAAAGGACGGACCCAGCCGATCCCGCAGTCCGGCGATGGCACTGATCTCGATGTCGAAGGTCTCGCGCGCAAGACGCACGGACCGTTCCACGTCTGCGACGGTGCAAGCTGCGGTGGCTTCGGACATTGGTAGATTTTATCGACGGGACAAAAACGACTCTTGCTAGTATCCGGCATGGGCGCGCTTGAACTCACACTGGTCTACCTGCTGGCGGCAGTGCTGGGTGTCGTGGCATGTCGCTCGCTGAAACTGCCGCCCATGCTCGGCTATCTGGCGGTGGGGGTGGTCATCGGTCCGAACGCGTTGGCCCTGGCCGAGAACTCGGACGCGGTGCGTCACCTGGGTGAATTCGGCGTGGTCTTCCTGATGTTCGTGATCGGGCTGGAATTCAACCTGGCCAAGCTGCGTTCGATGCGTGCCCATGTGTTCGGATTAGGCCTGTTTCAGGTCTCTCTGACCATGCTGCTGGGCAGCCTGTCAATGCTGCTGCTGGCCTTCTTGCTTCCGCGTTTCTGGGACATGAGTTGGCAGACCGCGTTGGCGTTGTCCAGCGCCCTGGCAATGAGCAGTACCGCGATCGTCGTCAAGCTGATGGTGGAACGACTCGAACTCGAGTCGGAACACGGCAAGCGGGTCATGGGGGCCTTGCTGTTCCAGGATCTGGCGGTCGTACCGATGCTGGTGCTGATTCCGGCGCTCGGTGCCTCCGGCGAGAACCTCGCGTTCGCGCTCGGCCTGGCCGCCGTCAAGGCTACCGTCCTGATCACCGTGCTGATGGTGGGTGGCCAGCATGTGATGCGCTGGTGGCTCACACTCGTGGCGCGGCGCAAAAGCGAAGAGTTGTTCGTGCTCAACCTGTTGCTGATCACACTGGGTCTGGCCTGGATGACCGAAATGGCCGGCCTGAGTCTGGCGCTGGGCGCATTCATTGCCGGCATGCTGATATCGGAGACCGAATACAAGCACCAGGTCGAAACCGACATCCGGCCTTTTCACGATGTATTGCTGGGGCTTTTCTTCATCAGCATCGGCATGTTGCTCGACTGGCGGCTGGTGTTGGAACGCTGGCCTCTGGTGCTGCTGCTGGTAAGCCTGCCGGTGCTGTTCAAGGCGGTGCTGGTGACCCTGCTGGCCAAGGGCCTGGGATCGTCCTGGGGTATTTCGCTGCGCACCGGCCTGTACCTGGCACAAGCCGGCGAGTTCGGTTTTGTCCTGCTGACACTGGCGCAGAGCCATGCGCTGGTGCCACCGAACTTGTTCAACCCGATTCTGGCCAGCATGGTACTGTCGATGCTGGCCACGCCCTTCATCATCATGTACAGCAACCAGATCGTCATGCGCCTGGTGGCCAGCGACTGGCTGCAGCAGTCGTTGCAGATGACCACCATCGCGCGCAAATCGATCAATGCGAACAAGCACGTGATCATCTGCGGCTATGGGCGCTGCGGCCAGAACCTGGCCCGCTTGCTGGAGGGCGAGGGCATTCCCTACATGGCGCTGGACCTCGATCCGGACCGGGTGCGCCAGGCCGCAGCGGCTGGAGACTCGGTGGTGTTTGGCGATGCGGCGCGTCTGCAGGCCCTGATGGCCGCCGGCCTGTCACGCGCCAGCGCAGTGGTGGTGACCTATGTCGAGGTGCAAGGCGCGCTCAAGGTGTTGGACCATGCCAGAGCGCACGCGCCCCAGGTGCCGGTCATCATCCGCACGCGCGACGACCACGACCTGGAGCGACTGCAGGCCGCCGGCGCGGCCGAAGTGGTACCCGAGGCCATCGAGGGCTCGCTGATGCTGGCCAGCCATGCGCTGGCGCTGGTCGGGGTGCCGATGCGCCGGGTCATCCGCGTGGTGCAGAACCAACGCGACGAACGCTACCGACTGCTGCGCGGGTATTTCCATGGTGCCGACGACGACTCGGTTGACGAAATGCACCACGAACGTCTGGCCACCTTCACGTTGCCGCTGGGTGCCAAGTCGATCGGCAAACCGCTGGGTCATCTGGCCTTGCATGCCTTGGGCGTGCGAGTCGTGAACCTGCGGCGCAACAATGGTCAGTCGCAGACGGCCCAGGACGACACCCAACTGGAAGACGGCGACACGTTGGTGTTGTCCGGAAACCCCGAGAGCCTGTCCATCGCCGAGCACAAGCTGCTGCAGGCACAATAACGGCGTTTGCCTTCGCTGCCCCCCCACTTCGTGAATGACCCGTCCATGCAAACCCTGAGCGTCAACCAGTTTCTACGCAACCATATCCGGACCGTCCCCGACTGGCCGGCGCCTGGCGTGCAGTTCAGGGACATCACGCCGCTACTGCAAGATGCCAAGGTGTTCGGCGTGCTGATCGATGCATTCGTGCACCGCTACAGGGATCCGCAGCGCCGCCCCGACATGGTGGCCGGGCTGGACGCACGCGGGTTCATCATCGGAGCAGTCGTTGCCTACGCGCTCAACATCGGGTTCGTGCCGATCCGAAAGAAAGGCAAATTGCCCTTTACCACCGTCGAGGAGACCTACGAGCTCGAATACGGCAGCGCGACCGTCGAGCTGCATACCGACGCCGTGAAAAATGGCGACCGGGTCTTGTTGATCGACGACCTGATAGCTACCGGTGGCACCATGATGGCGGGCAAGAAGTTGCTCGAAAAACTCGGGGCCACGGTGCTGGAAGGCGCGGCCATTGTGGACCTGCCCGAGCTCGGTGGTTCTGCCAAACTGCGTGACTCCGGCCTGGACCTGTTCACGCTGGTTGATTTCGAAGGACATTGAGCCGCAAGTCGCGAGCAGCGTCGCTGACCGCTGCGGCGCAATCGTACCTGGGCGAGCCCTGTGAGGCTCCAGCGATTGCCTCGCACGCGTTCAGGTCACTGCAATGCGTCTGCGATTGCTGACCAGACGGCGCGCCATGATCGAACCCAAGGCCATGGCCAGTGCCAACGCAATCGTCGGCTGGCGATTGGCCAACTCGGAAAACCGCATCGGACTAAGCGTCCACAAGCGACAGGCAATGGCTGACTGCACGGTGGCACTGCGCGCCATGCGCGAGAAGAACCCGCCTTCGCCCACCACGGAACCTGCACCGACCCCCGCCAGATGAATCTTGCCAGTGGCATCTTCGAAATGCACGGTCAACATACCGGACTCGACAAAATACAGCGTGCGGTCTTCTGCACCTTGCGATATCAGAATCCGCCCGACCCCGATGTCCATCGGCTGCATGTAGGCCGACAGCACTTCCCATTGCGCGAACGTGACGCCATTGGCCAAGGTGGAGTCGGTGGTGTTTTCGGCAATCGCCTGGAGCAGGACGGTTATGTCCGCCTTGGCGCTGGAAGCGGGGGCTGTAGTCATGTCACAACAAGGGTGGTTCCAAACAACGGTGCCAGTACAACGGAGTGCGTTCGGGGCAGCGAGCGAGAAGCATCTACTTTCCGATGCAAAAACGCGAAAAAATGACTCCGAGAAGATCGTCGGCCCCAAAGGTTCCGGTGATTTCTCCCAGAGCATTGTGCGCCAAACGCAATTCTTCGGCCACCAGATCAAGCGCCGGTGCCAAGGCCATCGCATGGGCTGCGGCTTCGACCACATGCCGGTCCACCCGGGCAAGTGCCTGCACATGGCGTTCACGCGCCATATAAACCCCCTCCGGCACAGCACTCCAACCAACCGTCGCGAGCAAAATCTGCCGCAGATGCGACAGACCTTCTCCGGTACGGGCCGACAAGGACACAGACCGATCGGTGTCAGCAGGACGTGGCACGCTCGACAGGTCGGTCTTGTTCCAGACATCGATCACCGGCACCTGGGGCGGCAGGCGCTCAGCCAGGCTGGCCGCGATCCGGGCATCGGCCTGCCGATACACATCCGATTCGGAGCCAGCCAAGGGGCTGGATTCCGGCGCAGGCCAACGGGTCAGATCATGCAGGAACAGCACCACATCGGCAGTGTCGATCGCGTCCCAGGCGCGCACCACGCCCATCTGTTCCACCTTGTCGTCACTGTCGCGCAATCCGGCCGTGTCAATGACATGCAAAGGCACGCCTTCGACCTGGATGGTTTGCTGGATCTTGTCCCGGGTGGTGCCTGCCATCGGCGAGACGATCGCCAGTTCAGCGCCTGCCAAGGCGTTGAGCAACGAGGACTTCCCCGCATTGGGCTGACCGGCGATCACGACCTTGATGCCTTCGCGGAGCAAGACGCCCTGGCGCGCATTGCGTCCTATCGCTTCCATCGCGACGCGCACCTGGGCCAGGCGACCTTGCACGTCGGCGCGGCGCAAAATGTCGATCTCTTCTTCTGGAAAATCCAGCGTGGCCTCGATCAGCATGCGCATGTCGATCAGGGCATCGCGTATGCCGTCGACGGCTACGGAAAATTCGCCCGATAGCGAACGCATCGCGCTGCGCGCGGCGGTTTCGGTACTGGCGTCGATCAGATCGGCCACAGCCTCAGCCTGCGCCAAATCCATCTTGTCGTTCAGAAATGCACGCTGGGTGAATTCACCTGGCTGCGCGAGGCGCAGCCCGATGCTGCTTCCTGCGCCAAGGCAACGCGCCAGCAGCATTTGCAACACCACAGTGCCGCCATGCGCCTGCAATTCCAGCACGTCTTCGCCGGTAAACGAGTGCGGAGCAGGAAAGTGCAGCGCCAGACCCTGGTCGATCGGCTGACCTGTCGCATCGAGAAAGGGCAGGTAGGTCGCCTCCCGCGCACGCAAGGCTCGCCCGCACAGCGCGGTGATCACGCTGGAAAGATCGGCTCCGGAAACCCGCACGATGCCGACGGCACCTCGGCCCGGAGCGGTCGCTATCGCCACGATTGGATCCGGTCGATGCAGCACCATGGCAGATCCATCGCCCCAGAGCGGGACTCGTCTATCGGAATTTCGGCAGGTTGAACTGCGGCGGCACACCCATGCGGGTGTTGATGATCCACTGCTGGGTGATCGACAGCACGTTATTGGTGATCCAGTACAACACCAGACCCGCCGGGAAGAAGAAAAACATGACTGAGAAAATCAACGGCAGGAACCACATCAGCTTGGCCTGCATCGGATCCGGTGGTGCCGGGTTCAGCGCGGTTTGCAGCAGCGTGGTCAGCGTCATGACGACTGGCAGGATGAAAAACGGATCTGGCGACGACAAGTCTTGGATCCACATGACCCAGGGTGCGTGGCGCATCTCGACGCTGGACAACAATACCCAGTACAGGGCAATGAACACCGGAATCTGGACCATGATGGGGAAACACCCGCCCATCGGATTGACCTTTTCCTCGCGGTAGATCTTCATCATCTCCTGCTGCATCTGTTGCGGATTGTCTTTCAGGCGCGCCCGCATGTCGGTGATGCGCGGGCCGATGGCCTTCATCTTGGCCATGCTGCTGTACGCCTTGGCGTTGAGCCAGTAAAAGGCGATTTTGAGCAACAACACCAATCCCATGATGGACCAACCCCAGTTGCCCAAAATGCTGTGGATCTTGTCCAGCAACCAATACAAGGGCTTGGCCAGGATCGTAAGCCAGCCGTAGTCCTTGACCAGTTCCAGCCCAGGGGCAAGCGCTTCGAGCACCTTTTCCAGTTGGGGGCCGACAAATAATGTGGCATCCATCGATCGCGTCGCGCCAGGCGCGATAGGCTCCATCGGCGCGATCATGGTGGCTCGGTAGCAGCAATCCGGCACAGCCGAACCAATATCCACCGCATCCATCGAAATGCTGCGGTTCACCCCATCGGGCAACAACCATGCGCTGGCAAAGTAGTGCTGAACCATCGCCACGTATCCATTCGATGCGGTGCGCTCGTAGTCGGCCTTCTTCTTCTTGATGTCGCCGAAATCCACCTTTTGAAACTTCTTCGCTTCGGTATACACCGCCGGACCGGTGAAGGTGAAATAAAACGACGACTCGCCAGCGGGTTTGTTTCCGTCTCGGACCAACTGCAGGTATAGCTGTGGCGTGATGGGATCGGCTCCGGTATTGGTGACGTCGTGGCGCACCGCGATGTCATACGCCCCGCGTCGCAAGGTGTATGTCTTGACGAGTGATGCGCCGCCAACTTCTGGTGCCGTGAAGGTGACAACCAGTTCGTCTTCACCAGACTGCAGGTCCCTGGCCCCGCTGAAGGCCATGATGGTTTTGTGGGTCGGGTAGTTTGCGCCTGCGGCGCTTCCGATAAGACCACTTTGGGCCACGTAGACACCGTCCGGTGCCTCCTTGAGCAGGACAAACGGCTTGCTGCGGTCAAGCGTGTCCGTATGCTTGAGAAACTCCGTGCGTACCAACGATCCGCCTTGGGTATCGAACGTGAGTGCCATCACATCGGTGCGAACCACCACCAGCGCGCCACGCTCACCCGGCGCGCCGGCAGCAGGCACCACCGTTGTTGCGCCAGTGGAAGCAGGGGCACCGGCCACCGGGTTCGGAACCGCGTCGTTGCCACTGGGCACCGGCGCCGGAACGGCGCCGGGAAGGCTTCCTGCCGGTGCCGGTGCGCTGGTCGTGGCTGCCGGCCGTGGCGCGCTGGGCATAAATGTTGCTGGGTTGCCGTTATGGACTTGCCATTTGTCCCACAGCAAGACCATCGAAAAACCAAAAATCACCCACAAAATGGTGCGGCGGATATCGTTCATAAATTTTTCTTGTGAGGATTCGACGCCATCAGGCCACTGAACAGCCTCGGGGCGACGTCAGGTACCGGATCGCAACCGCCGTCGCACCAGGGATTGCAACGCACCAGACGCGCCACCGTCAGATACGAGCCGGCGGCGGCACCATGATCCTGCAGCGCCTGCACAGCATAAGCAGAACAGCTGGGTTCGAAACGACAGGCATTGCCAATCCAGGGGCTAAGCAGCAGCCGGTAGCCTCGCACCAAGCCAATCAGGACAGCCTTGATCATGGCTGTCTTGGCAAACTGCCTAGGTCGTTGGATCGAGGCCGATGGGCATAAGAAAAAAGTGCCATCAGTTCCTGACGTACTTCACGCTTGAGGGCAACGGACGAAGCACTGACAAAGTGTTGACGGTCAAACACCGCGCGCAAGCGCACGACGTAAGCAGCGCAAGGCAGTGCTGAGGCGACTGAGCCGCCAATGGTGTAAATCTGACGCTTGATCATGTTGCGAGTGACTGCCCGTTTCGCCCAGCGCTTGGGGACCATGGCCCCCATGACGGATACCGAAGTCCCTAAGGATGCCGGACTATCCCCATCACAGCGAGGTACACACTGGCTTACGCGCTGCTTGGCGATGTTCGTCAAGGCACATTGGTGCAAAACGAAATGCGCCGAACTGGCGATGCGCTGACCAGCCAGCACAGCCCGAAACTGGCTGTGCGTCTTGAGGCGCTGCACAACGATGCAGATGTCTGCCGGGCGCAGTCAGACAGCGACCGGTCAGACAGCCAGGCGTTTGCGCCCTTTGGCACGGCGCGCATTGATGACCGCGCGGCCGCCGCGGGTCTTCATGCGGACCAGGAAGCCATGGGTGCGGGCGCGACGGATTTTGGATGGTTGGTAGGTGCGTTTCATGTCAGTGATCCAATAATGTGGAAGGCGAAATAGGAAAGCTAGGAAGGCGCTGTCAGGAAAACGCTGTTGGCAAGTATTGCTGGAAAGCGTTACGAGATAGCTGGGCTTACCAGCTAGTTTCGCAGCCCAGAAAAGGCCTTGCGCTCTCGCCAGCCCGGATTCCGGGTAACCGGTGATTATCACCACTTTTCTCAATGCCGGCAAGCGTTTGCACGGCATAAAACAGGTATTACAGTAGGCTGCGGCAAGCCGATCTCCTGCCGCAACGTGCTTGTGGATAAATTCTTGATAATCTACAATTGCCTGTCGCCTGAATCGGCAACTATCCACAGAGCAAAACAACAACGATGACCGAGGGGCACCACGCGGCAAGCGCCAATAACCATCGTCTGGACGCAACCCAGGATGTGTGGCAAACCTGCATCGAACAATTGGCACAGGAACTGCCGGAGCAGCAGTTCAACACCTGGATCAAGCCCCTTTCCGCAGCGGTTTCCGGTGACTTGTCCAGAGTCACCATCTATGTAGGCAACCGATTCAAGCTAGACTGGATTCGGGCCCAATACAGTACCCGTATCGCCACAACGCTGGAAAAAATCCTTGGCCAGCCCGTGTCGCTCGAGTTAGCGCTTGCTCCTCGGGAGGCAATTAATAAATCGGTTTTTGTTCCATCGGCGATCAACAAGAGCACGATGGAAGAACCAGCGGACCTGGGTGCCAATCCGGCACCTGCGGGCTTGCGCAACCGCCTCAATGCCGTCTTGAGTTTCGACACCCTGGTCGAAGGTTCGGCCAACCGGATGGCCCGCGCGGCCGCAATGCATGTGTCGGATATGCCCGGACATCTGTACAACCCCCTGTTCATCTACGGCGGTGTCGGCCTGGGCAAGACCCACCTGATGCATGCGATCGGCAATCGGCTGATGATGAACAAGCCGTCAGCCAAGGTTCTCTACATTCATGCGGAACAGTTTGTCTCGGATGTGGTTAAGGCGTACCAGCGAAAGACCTTCGACGAGTTCAAGGATCATTACCATTCGCTTGATCTGTTACTCATCGATGACGTCCAGTTCTTTGCCAACAAGGAACGTACGCAAGAAGAGTTCTTCAATGCGTTTGAAGCCCTGCTGGCCAAGAAGTCACACATCGTGATGACCAGTGACACCTATCCGAAAGGTCTCACGGACATCCATGAGCGTTTGGTGTCACGCTTTGATTCGGGCCTGACGGTGGCCATCGAGCCGCCCGAACTGGAAATGCGGGTGGCAATTTTGATCAACAAGGCGCGGGCCGAGCTATCAGAAATGCCCGAAGAGGTCGCCTTTTTTGTTGCCAAGAACGTGCGCTCCAACGTACGGGAACTCGAAGGCGCTTTGCGCAAAATCCTGGCGTATTCGCGTTTCAACCAGAAAGATATCTCGATCGCGCTGGCACGTGAAGCCTTGCGCGACCTGCTCTCTATCCAGAATCGCCAGATATCGGTCGAAAACATCCAGAAAACCGTTGCGGACTACTACAAGATCAAAGTAGCGGACATGTACTCCAAGAAGCGTCCGGCCAGCATCGCAAAGCCGCGCCAGATTGCCATGTACCTGGCCAAGGAACTGACTCAAAAAAGCCTGCCCGAAATCGGAGAGTTGTTCGGTGGACGCGATCACACCACGGTGCTACATGCGGTGCGCAAGATCAGCGCCGAGCGCCAGCAACTCACCGAACTCAACCAGCAACTGCATGTGCTCGAGCAGACACTAAAGGGCTGACCCGGTGCAACACATCACAACAGCCGCCAATCGTCCGGCAACCCTGGGGATAGTTTGCGCACAAGTCGCCATTTATCCACAGGTCCGGAGCAATGCCGAAAGTTGTACCCAAAACGGGTACATCGCAGACGCAGACCTGTCCACATGCATCAAAACATCTCAAGTGCTTGATAAAAAAAGGGAAAATGCCCTTGTCCCCAGATGGATGCTGCCCTTAGCTACTACTACTATTTAAATCTATCTATAAATCAATGAAGAGGTTGACATGATCGTATTGAAGACAACACAGGAGAAAATGCTGTCGGTTTTGCAGTCGGTCTCAGGCATCGTGGAGCGTCGTCATACCCTGCCCATCCTGGCCAACGTGCTGATCCGCAAAGTCGATGGTGTTTTGCAGTTCACCACCAGTGATCAGGAGATTCAGATCCGCACATCGGCCGAGCTCGGTGGCGACAGTGGTAATTTCACGACCACCATCGGCGCGCGCAAGCTGATCGACATCCTGCGCACCATGCCGACGGAGCAGACCGTGGTACTGGAGTCGAGCCAGAACAAGGTGATCCTCAAAGGCGGTAAAAGCAGGTTCACCTTGCAAACCATGCCGGCCGAAGACTATCCGTTGGTCAAGGAAGCGCCAGGGTTCGGACCGACATTCAGTGTGCCGCAAAAAACACTCAAGGACTTGCTGACCCAGGTGGCTTTTGCGATGGCGGTGCATGACATCCGCTATTACCTCAACGGCATCTTGTTTGTGGCCGAAGGCAAGCAACTCAGCCTGGTGGCCACCGATGGGCATCGGCTGGCGTTCGCGTCGGTGACGCTGGAGAACGAGGTTCCGCGGCAGGAGGTCATCCTGCCGCGCAAGACGGTGATCGAGCTTCAGCGATTGCTCAGCGATGCCGAAGGTGCCATCGAGATGCAATTTGCGTCGAACCAGGCCAAGTTCGAATTCGGTGGCATGGAGTTCGTCACGAAGTTGGTGGAGGGCAAGTTTCCTGACTACAACCGTGTCATCCCCAAGAACCACAAAAACAGCATCACGCTCGGTCGACAGTCGTTGTTGGCGACCTTGCAACGCACTGCCATTTTGACCAGCGACAAGTTCAAGGGCGTGCGCCTGAATATCGATCCTGGCAGCTTGCGGGTAGCCTCCAACAACGCGGAGCAGGAAGAGGCGATGGATGAACTCGACATCGACTATGCAGGTGACAGTATCGAGATTGGTTTTAACGTTACATACCTGATCGATGCGCTGAGCAACATGCATCAGGAAATGGTCACGCTCGAACTGTCCGATGGCAACAGCTCGGCATTGTTCACGATACCGGAGAACGCGTCGTTCAAATACGTCGTGATGCCGATGCGTATCTGACACCGCCGACCCAGCGCAAACCATCCGCACAAACCCGCCTTCCACGCGGGTTTGGTGCTTCAAGAGTGACAATTTTTGTTCCGACTTTGTTCCGAGATAGCCAGACATGACTGAAGAAAACAAGCCCGATCCCCAGCAGCCAGATGATCATTTGGCAACAGGTGACGGCAGCAAGCCCTCGGTCGGAAGCTCCAACTACCAGCCTACGATCGATGCCAACCAGCTCGGTGCGTCGGCGGCCTACGGCGAAGGTGCCATCCAGATTCTTGAAGGCCTGGAGGCGGTGCGCAAACGTCCGGGCATGTACATAGGTGACACCTCCGACGGAACCGGTCTGCACCATCTGGTGTTTGAAGTGGTTGACAACTCGATTGACGAGTCATTGGCCGGGCATTGCGATGACATCCTGGTCACCATCCACACGGACAACTCGGTCAGCGTGGTGGACAACGGCCGCGGCATTCCGACCGGCGTCAAGATGGACGACAAGCATGAACCAAAACGTTCTGCCTCCGAGATTGCGCTGACCGAGTTGCATGCGGGTGGCAAGTTCAACCAGAATAGCTACAAAGTCTCTGGCGGACTGCACGGCGTGGGTGTGAGTTGCGTCAACGCCCTGAGCAAGATGTTGCGGCTGACGGTGCGTCGTGACGGCAAGGTGCATGTGCTGGAATTTTCCAAAGGCTTTGTACAGAACCGTATTGTTGAAACCGTCAACGGCGTGGAAATTTCGCCCATGAAGGTCATTGGCGACACGGAAAAGCGTGGCACCGAGGTGCATTTTTTGCCCGACGACACGATCTTCCAGTCCAATGCCGACTTTCACTACGAAATTCTGAGCAAGCGTTTGCGGGAGCTGAGTTTTCTCAACAACGGCGTCAGGATCCGTCTCAAGGACGAACGCTCGGGCAAGGAAGACGATTTCTCCGGTGCCGGTGGCGTGCGTGGCTTCGTGGACTTTATCAACAAGGGAAAAACCATTCTCAACCCGAATGTGTTCCACGCCACCGGTGACCGGCAAAGCGACCAGAACACCAACATCGGCGTTGAAGTGGCGATGCAGTGGAACAGTGGCTACAACGAACAGGTGCTGTGTTTTACCAACAACATCCCGCAGCGCGACGGGGGGACCCACCTGACCGGTTTGCGTGCAGGCATGACGCGGATCATCAACAAATACATCGACGACAGCGACATGGCCAAGAAGGCCAAGGTCGAGGTCACCGGCGATGACATGCGCGAAGGCCTGTGTTGCGTGCTCAGCGTCAAGGTACCTGAACCCAAGTTCAGCAGCCAGACCAAGGACAAGCTGGTCAGCAGCGAGGTGCGAGGCCCGGTCGAAGACATCGTCAGCAAGTTGCTCAACGACTATCTGCAGGAGCGCCCTGCCGATGCCAAGCTGATCGTGGGCAAGATCATCGAGGCGGCACGGGCCCGTGAGGCGGCGCGCAAAGCGCGCGACATGACACGGCGCAAGGGCGTGCTCGATGGCATGGGCTTGCCCGGCAAGTTGGCCGATTGCCAGGAGAAAGATCCGGCGTTGTGCGAGATCTACATCGTCGAGGGTGACTCCGCCGGTGGTTCGGCCAAGCAAGGGCGCGACCGCAAGTTCCAGGCTATTTTGCCGCTGCGCGGCAAAATCTTGAACGTCGAGAAGGCGCGCTACGAAAAGCTGCTCACCAGCAACGAGATCCTGACCCTGATCACGGCG
>Ga0105045_10001023_pt1 | contig 22204 bp, 15 predicted proteins | sample MAT02_FD_78089 | JGI IMG/M metagenome (GOLD analysis project Ga0105045, IMG submission 78089) | Freshwater microbial communities from Lake Fryxell liftoff mats and glacier meltwater in Antarctica - MAT-02 (megahit assembly) | ecosystem: Environmental > Aquatic > Freshwater > Ice > Liftoff... | reverse complement strand
TCGCCGGGGTCGCGCAGGGCTTGATACGCCATGTCCAGAAAGCGCTCCTCCTGCGGCTGGCCGGCCTGTCGGGCCAGGAACACCGGGACGCCCGTCCCGATGAGCGTTTCGCCGGTCGCATAGACGTTGTCGAGAAGCGCGACGAACCCCTGTGCGACGACTTCCGGTAGGGCGTCCCGCACCGTTCGTCCGAGCACGTCGCGGTGGCCGACCAATTGGTCGTAGCGGTCGTTCACCAGCTCGAAGACATGATCCGGGCCGCGGAATACACACAGAAAAGCCGGTGCGTGGCGAAACACCTCGGCCAGCCGCGCCTGTTCCCCCTCGGCCTGCTGGAGCAATCGGATCCTGTCGGCTTCGGCTGCCTTGCGGTCGGTGATGTCACGGGACACGGCAAGGAGCCGCACGACCCGTCCGCCAGCGGTGTCCCGAACGGGACTGACCGTGACCTCCCACCATTTGGGCGTCCCTTTAGCCGTCGGGCAGAACGCCTCGAAGGACGACACCTCTCCATTCACCGCCCGCGTCACGGATCCTTCGATGTCGGACAGTGAGGCCGCTGGCCACAGCGCGCCCCATGCCTGTCCGCAGAGCGGCCCGACGTCGTCGATCTCCATCGCACATATGCCGGGGGCATTCATGTGCAACAGCCGGCCGTCCAGGTCCAGGACCTTGACGCAATCGGCCGTCCCGTCCATCAAGCTCCGGTTGAACTGCTCGTTCCGCCGGAGCTCATCTTCCGTGTGCTGTTGCGCGGCAATGTCGGTGTTCGTGCCGAACCAGCGGACCACGCGGCCGTCGTCATCCGTGACCGGCTCGACTCGTGTCAGGAACGGACGGAACTGACCGTCGCGCCCCTTCAGCGGGAACGTCATGTCGAAGGGCGTGCCCGCAGCGATGGCTGCCGTCCATCGCTCCATCACGGCCGGCAGTGCGGCCGGGTCGTGGACACGCTGCCAGCCCCATCCCTCCATCTGCTCCAGCGTCGTTCCGGTGTATTCGTACCAGCGGCGGTTGTACCAGAAGATGTGGCCGTCCGTGTTCGCCATCCAGGCCAACTGCGGGATCGACTCGGCCAGCGTGTGGAACTGTCGTTCCCGCGCCTGGAGTTCAGCCTCCTGCCGGTGGCGCTCGCCGATGTCCCGGAAGACCAACACACAGCCGATCACCTCACCGTTGGCGCGACGAATCGGTGCGGCGCTATCGTCGATGGGACGCTCCGTGCCGTCTTTGGCGATCAGGACCGTGTGATTCGCCAATCCGACGATGACGCCGTGTTCCAATGCCCTCCGCACCGGGCTCTCGACAGTCTGCCGTGTCGTCTCGTTCACGATGCGGAACACGTCGTCGAGTCGGTGCCCCAGCGCGTCGCCAGTGGCCCACCCAGTCAGCGCTTCGGCCACGGCGTTCAGATTCGTGACGCGGGCGTCGATGTCCGTCGTGATGACCGCATCCCCGATGCTGGCGAGCGTGATCCGGAACTGCTCGGCCTGGTCGCCACGCGCGTCAGCGGTGGTTCGGAGGGATGCGTTCTCCTGTTCCAGCTGGAGTCGCTGCTCTTCAGACTGCCGCAGTGCGCTCCGCAGCGACTCAGACATGGGGATGCGGACGGACCCGCACACGCGTTCGCAGTCGTGACCTGGGCAAGACACGCAGGCCGACAGCCAGCACGATGGCAGCAAGCGACCCGGCGGACGAAATCGGCCATGACCTCATGTCTCCTCCCGTCGTTCCGTCATGTGTCTGGCACTGGCTCGCAATCGATACCTCGTTTGGCGCGCCGCCGTCAAGCCCTGCCGTGCCGTGCCGTGACGGAAATCAAATCATCGTGCCAGGGAAATGCGCCTGCCAGCCAGGGTCCGTGATGCTTTGGACCTCACGTGCCGGATCGACTCAGCGTGCCCGAGACGTTCGTGCTCTGCGAGGTTCGAGCAATGCCGGGGCTCGCGAGCCACGTCGCCGTCACCTCCTGCTCCATCCAGTCCGACAATCCAGTCCGACAGGCACCGCCGGATGAAGGCGCTGGGTTCGCGCACCGCCACCCCGCTTGACGGGCACCGCGCATCCGGTGTTCGTAGGGCATGCCTTCACTCAAGTCCGGCGCGCAGCTCACGGTCCTCGTCCTGCTCGTTGCGTGCGGCGGGGGATCGGAAGCGGACGCCCCGATCACGCCCGTGATCCCACCGGTCATCCCGCCCGTCCTGAGCCAGAGCTACGTCAGCAGTGGACGCGCCGCGGCGGGTGATGTCTTCGTGCACATGTTCGAGTGGCGGTGGGCCGACATTGCGAAAGAGTGTGAGGCGGTGCTCGGGCCGCGTGGCTACAAGGGCATTCAGATCTCGCCGCCCTCCGAGCACGCGATCGTGCGCAACGCCAGCGCATTCTTCCCATGGTGGCAGCGGTACCAGACCGTCAGTTACAAGCTGGATCAGTCGCGCTCCGGCACTGCCGCCGAACTGACGGACATGGTGTCCCGCTGCAAGGCGGTCGGGGTGGACGTGTATGCGGATGTCGTGATCAACCACATGACCGCCGGCAGCGGCACCGGGAGCGCCGGCACCGTCTACACGAAGTACAACTATCCGTCGGTGCCGTACACGCCACTCGACTTTCACACGCCCTGCGGGATCAACTCGTATGCCGATGCGCGACAGGTGCAGAACTGCGAACTCGTCGGACTCTCCGACCTGGCCACCGAGTCGGACGACGTACGCACCCGCGTCGCCAACTACCTGATTGCGCTGCACGCACTGGGCATCACGGGCTTTCGTGTCGACGCGGCCAAGCACGTCCCGGCGGTTGATCTCGAGGCGATCATGACGCGCGTGAACAACGCCGCCTCGACCGCTCGCCGACCGAAGCCGTATGTCTTTCTGGAGATCATCGCCGGTGCCGGCGAGGCCGTCACGCCACAGCAGTATTTTGGCGTCGGCTTCGCATCGGCCGGCTCCACGGACATCAGTGACTTCACGTACGGCAACCGCATTTCGGACGCGTTTCTCGGTCGCGGCGGCTCGACGCTCTGGTCGGCGCTGCAGGCCTTCTCCTCAGGTGAGCTGCTGCCGTCAGACAAGAGCGTGATCTTCATCGACAATCACGACACGCAGCGTGCCAGTGCGCTCTACTATGCCGACTCCACGTACGAACTCGCGGCGGTGATGATGTTCGGGCACTCGCAGGGGTATGCCAGCCTCATGTCGAGCTACGGCTTCGACCGGACGGCCCAGCTGACGCGCGATGGCGGTCCCGAGTCGGATGCGAACGGCAACACGATCGCCATCTACAACCCGGATGGCAGCAGCACGTGCACGACGAAGATCGGCACCCCGCAGGTGGGACAGTGGATCTGCGAGCACCGTCGTCCCGCGATCGCGAACATGGTGGCGTTCCGGAAGGCGGCCGCAGGCACGCCGACGTCAAACTGCGGCCGCGGTGACTGGCGCATCGATGGCGATGCCAACCGCGTCGCATTCTGCCGTGATGGCGCGGGGTTTCTGGCCATGAGCCTGAGCGCGACCGAGGTGACGTCGACACTGCCGACGCGCCTGCCTGCCGGCAGTTACTGCAACGTGGCGCGGTTCGACTTCACCGCCGCAGCAGGTGGTGCGCCGGCTGCGTGCACGGGCGCGCCCGTGCTCGTGGCGGCTGATGGCTCGGCAAGCATCACGCTCACCAGGCGCAGCGCCGTCGCGTTGCACACACGCGCAAAGCTGAACTGATCACGCGGCAGCCAACCGTGCGTGCGCTGCCGTCAGACCGCGTGGGACACGGTCGTCCCGACGGTGCTGCAGCAGATGTCACGTTCCTGCCCGCTGCGTCAGCGTGCGCGATCAGACGGGCTTCCAGGTCATGCTCCAGAGCGACCAGAGAATGGGCCCCACGGCTATCCAGCCCACCACGTTCCAGCGGCGGTAGACGCGCTGCAGCTCATCGTCGTCAGCCGGAGTCAGGCGCAGCATGGCGCGCTGCGCGGGCACCAGCAGCACGAGCCACAAGACAGTCGCGATACCCAGCCCCATGATCGCCTCGCGAATCCATCGCGTCTGCCAGACGGGATAGCCGCGACCGATCGCGATCGCGAGCCCCGACGACACGAGCAGCGCCGCGCCACCGACGGTGAAGATCCAGTCGGTGATCACGATCACGCGTGCGGTGATCCGGAAATCCACCACGGCCCGGCGCTGGAACAGGATCGCGCTCCACACACCGGTCACGATGACGTTGCCGAGGAAGAGCACGGCGGCCAGCACATGCGCCACCTTGAGTGCGCGCAACGCCTCGTCCGGGAGGGTCATGAGGCGTCGACGTTGTCGCCGGTCGGCACGAACTGCTGCGCGTGCAGCGTGGCCAGCGGTGCGAACAGCGGCGTCGGCAGCGCGTGCCAGTCGAACCATCCCCAGCCGCAGCACTTCTCCGGCTCGAGGTTCTGTGACGCTCCGGTCACGCCAAGCGCTTCGACGAAGAGCGTGACGTAGTGCTTCGCGTCGCGTGGGAAATGATCCACCGTGAACTGCGCCTGACGGATGGATGTGAGTTCGAGCCCCGTTTCCTCGCGCAGTTCGCGCCGGGCGCACTCGTCGACCGACTCGCCGAATTCCAGGTTCCCTCCCGGGAGCGCCCAGGTGCCCGCGCCATGACTGCCGCGACGTTCACCAAGCAGCACGCGGCCACCCCGACAGACGATCACGCCGACTCCGACCCGCGTGCGCGGTACAGTCATTCAGGTCCGACTCCGGGTCCACTGCGTGACAGATGCATCATGAAACACGAGGCGTTGCTCAACAGTACTGCCTGCGTGCAAGTAAATCGTTGCATCGAGCTTGCTCCAGACGCCACTTCCGTTTCCTGATGCTTTCCACTGCTGTCAGCCGTGCCCGTTCGTTCCTGTTCCGGTCGGCCGTCGCGACCCTGCTGCTGACAAAGGGAGTGTCCGCGCAACACGCTGCACCCGCCGCGCCGCTCGCGCCGGCACGGGCGCGAATGATTGCCGTCTGGGCCGCGACGGCACCGGTGATCGACGGGCGACTGCATGACGCGATCTGGGCCACCGCCACGCCGGTCAGCGGCTTCGTGCAACGTGCGCCGCGCGGTGGAGCCGATGCGTCGCAGCGCAGCGAGGTGCGCATCGCCTACGACCGCGATGCCATCTACGTCGGTGTCCGCAACTTCGACACAGCGCCCGATTCGATCGCGCAGCAGCTCGGCCGGCGTGACGCAGACGACATCTATTCCGACTGGTTCAGCGTCGGCTTCGACAGCTACGGCGACCGGCGGACGGCGTTCGTCTTCGGCGTGAATCCGCGCGGCGTGCTGCGCGACACCTACATCGCCAACGACAATGAGGACGACGCGCTCTGGGACGCGGTCTGGAATGTCGCGGCACGCACCGACAGCGCCGGCTGGACGGCGGAGTTCCGCATCCCGCTCTCGCAGCTGCGGTACGACGTGCGCGGCACCAGCGGCGCCGTGCGGCCTTGGGGCATCAACTTCGCGCGCGAGATCGCACAGCATGGGGAGGAGTCGTACTGGGCTCCGACACCGGCGAACGCGCCCGGTATCGTGTCACGATTCGGCGAACTGGTGGGACTCGATTCGCTGCAGCCCGCGTCACGCATCGAGCTGGTGCCGTACATCCGCACCCAGCTGCAGACACAGCCCGTGAGCGCTCGCAACCGGTTTGTGCCAGCCCGTGAGGCAAGCGTGGCCGCAGGCGGTGACCTGCGACTCAAGCTGCCGCAGTCGCTCACGCTGACGGCCACCATCAACCCCGATTTCGGGCAGGTCGAGGCCGATCCTGCCGTGGTGAATCTCTCCGCCTTCGAGATCTTCTTCCCCGAGCGACGACCGTTCTTCCTCGAGAACGCCGACGGCTTTGCGTTCGGCAAGACGCGCAACTTCAACGACAACGATTCCCCCACCTTCTTCTACACGCGGCGGATCGGTCGCCCGCCACAGCGTGTGCCATCCGGTGGTGACGTCGATGCGGTCGGTGTCGGCGCCCAGACACCGATCCTCGGAGCGCTCAAGCTCTCGGGCACCACACCTGGCGGCTGGCAGATCGGTGCCCAGAATGCAGTCACCGGGCGTGAGCGCGCCGACGTGCTCGACACGCTGGGCCGCGTGCGCAGCGAGTCGGCCGAACCCCTCAGCAACTATCACGTCACACGGGTGCGCAAGCTGTTGCGTGGCGGCAATGCCGGCGTCGGCGCTTTCATCTCCGATGTCCGACGCGACCTTGGCGATTCCGCACTGGCCACCCGATTGACGTCCTCAGCGACCGTGGCGGGACTGGACTGGGAATCGGCGTGGCAGCGACGCACGTGGACCGTCAGCGGCGTGCTGGCCAGCAGCACCGTCAAGGGTCAGGCACCGGCGATCACGCGACTCCAGCGCGCGAACTACCGAAGCCTGCAGCGTCCCGATGCCGCCCACCTGAACTTCGACCCGACCCGTACGTCGCTCGGCGGACACTACGGCGCACTCGCGATCGCGAAATCCGCAGGCGAGCGTTTCCTCGGTTCGGTCACCTACGAGGAGACCAGTCCGGGCTTCGAGACGAACGACATCGGCTTCCAGTTCCGCTCGGATTTCCGCACCGTCTCGTCGTCATTCACCTGGCGTGACCCGCTGCAGTCGCGATTCGCGCGCGAGTACGAGCTGGGCGTGTTCAGCACGCACAGCGACAACTTCGGTGGTGAACGGATCGAGGATCGCTTCGCCGTGAGCGCCAGCGTGGACCTCCTGAACTTCTGGGAGCTGGAGGCTTTTGCGAACATCTCTCCGCAGACGCAGAACGATCGCCTGCTCCGCGGCGGGCCGATGGCGCTGCGCCCACGCGCCTCATCGGGTCGTCTGGAAGTCAGAAGCGATGCACGGCGCCCCGTGATCATGAACCTGATGGTGAGCCGCGCCACCGATGTCTCCGGCGTCGCGGCCACGACCGCCTTCGTCTCGCTGGACTGGCGACCCGCGCCGCAGGCACGCGTGCGACTCGGCCCGTCGTACGAGCAGCAGCACACGACAGGCCAATACGTCCAGGCCGTGCGCGATCGGTTCGCACCGGCAGCATTTGCGAGCACACGCTACGTGTTCGCGAATGTCCGTCAGCACGAGGTGCGCCTCGACACGCGCGTCGACTGGACCTTCTCGCCGTGGATATCACTGCAGCTCTTCCTGCAGCCGTTCGCCGCCACCGGCCGCTTCTCGCGCTTCAAGGAATTCACCACGCCGCGGCGATTCGAGTTCGCGGAATACGGACGGGATCGAGGCACGGTGACAGCGCCGGTCGCCGGCGCGATCACGGTCGATCCCGACGACGCAGGACCCTCGCCCTCGTTCGTGATCCCGAATCAGGACTTCACCGTGCGCGCGTTGCGCGGCAACGCCGTCTTCCGATGGGAGTACCGGCCCGGCTCATCGGTGTTTCTCGTCTGGTCGCAACAACGCGAGCAGGGCTTCGACGACGTTCGCGACAACGTGGCCGGTCAGGCCGCACGAACATTCGGCGATCCCGGGCGGCATGTGTTCCTGATCAAGTTCAGTCGCTGGATCGGGCGATGACGCGGCTCGTCACCATGCACCGCTAGCGAGAAATGCCGCGTCCGTGATGCACCACGCGCGTGGCAGCGATCCAGCACACTGCCGGGCGCGATCATGCGCGAATGCTGCGTGCGGCCCAGCCTCAGGGAATGAGCGTCTGCGACACCGTTCTGATGCCGTCGCCGAACGTCACCGCGAGCAGCAGCACCAGCTTCGTGGCTGGCAGTGCACTCGGCGCATCAGCCCATTCGGTGAGCGTGTGCTGATTGCCACCCCTTGAGCGACCGATCGCGATACTTGGCACGCCGCGCACCACGCCCACGTTGCCGTCGGTACTGCCGGTTGCCAATGCCTCCGGTGCGCCGGGCAGCGGCACGATGCCGAGGCTCGTCTGGATGTCGACGGCGGTCTGCACCAGCGGATGACGACGTGCGCCCTCGAGCTGCGCCGTGGTGCCGCCGGCCTGGTTCTTCTGCTCGACCTCGACGCGCAATCCCACCTTCTCTTTCGTCGCCGCTTCCTGCACGAGTCGCCCGATGGTGCGGTCCAGCGAGTCGAGCAAAATCGGATCCGGTGAACGCAGGTCCACCGTGAAATGCAGTTCCTGCGGCACACCATTGTAGATCACGCCACCATGCACCTGCCCCACGTTGATCACGGCGCCTTCGGGCAGCGCCGGAAACTTCAGGTCGTAGATGCGCTGGAGCGCGTCAGCCAGCGCCTTCACCGGCGTCGGCTTCCCGCGTGACGTGACCGTATGCGAGCCCGCACTGGTGAAGACGTATTTCGTCCAGTAGATGCCGAGTGCGCCGTAGTTGATCGGGCCCAGTCCGCCGTCCATCGAGATCAGCAGGTCAGGCTTCGGGTTGTGCTCGAACCAGTGGTTCATGCCCCGCAGGCCCAGCTCCTCCTGCACCGTCGCGACGAACACCAGGTTGCCCTTCGTACGAATCTTCGCGGCATTCATCGCGCGGATCGTGGCCAGCATGTTGGCCACCGATGCGCTGTTGTCGAAGATGCCTGGACCGTGCAGCGTATCGCCCGCGCGACGCACCTTGAGGTCCGTCTCCAGTGCGTGCACGATGTCCATGTGCGCGGCGAACACCACCGTCGGGCCGCCCCCGCTGCCGGCGCGCACGCCCGTCACGTTCCCGATGGAGTCGACGCTCACGCGCAGTCCTTCGGCCTCCATCGCCTTGCGCACGTACGCCGCGCGTTGTGCCTCGCTGCGCGACTTGCCCGGCATCTCGGCAATCGTGATCCACTCCTCGATGTGCGACGGCATGCCCTTCTCCACGTGCGCGATGGCGGCCCGCACGTCGGCGCGACGCATCACGGCGGCATCCCACGAGGTCGGGTAGGAGCCTTGCGCACCGGCAGCGGATGTCGCGACGAGGAGGCCGAGCGTGGTGGCGATGCGGCTCGTGCATGTCTTACCGGACGACTGGCGCATGTGACAGAACGGGAATGGTGAGTGGGAAGTGTAGGCAGCTGCTGCGACATGCAGCGCTCGCGCGAGGTCTTCTGCATGTCCCCGACAATTCAAGCCCGGACATCAGTTGGTTTTCATCTGCTCATCGTAAACGTCGAAACCGCAGTTCGAAGCGGATGAGCGAGCGAACTCGTTGAAACACCAGACATCCAGCAGACACCGACCGTTCGGTGTTCGGCAGTCAGGGAGCGGAGTGTGGCGAGCAACGCGCTCCCGATTTCACGCGTCCGCCTGCTTGGCATGGCGCTGAGATCGTGGAGCCACATCCTCGCAGTTGGCCTGGTCACGTCACGCGGCCGACGCGCGCAGGCGCACGGCGCGGTGCCACATCGCGCGACCGGTGAGCGCGAACCCGACGGCGCTGAGCGCAAAGTGCGCGATGAGGAGACTGGCATCAGCGGCAAGCAGCAGGGCCCCGCCAGGGGACGCCCACCAGCGCTGGTAGCTCGTGACGCTCGTCGGGCCGAGCCCGCCGAGCGCCGTGGCTACGCCGAGGTACCCGTGCGGCAGCCAGCACAGCGCCCACGCCGCCAGCAGCGCCCACCAGGCGAGCGGCCGCTGCGCTTCGCGCACGAGTACTGCGAAGGCCGCGAACAGCAGGCCGAAGGCGATCCAGGTGAAGCCAAATGATACAGCCCACGCGGCGAGATGGGTCCCGAACGGATACCGCACATTGGCGATGTACGGCCCCGGCGTTGGTGTCCAGAACCGAGCGACGAAGATCGCGCCCGCGAGGACCAACGGCCAGCCGGCATGGGCGAGCAGGCGCCACCCGAGCGGACACCCGACGTACGTGCGCCGAAGGCGGAGGACAACCGCCCAAACCAGTGCGAGCGCGCCTGCCAGCACCACCGCGACCAGCCACACGGAACCCTCCTGCGAATGGATCGACGTCAGGTACAGCTGCGAACCGAATCAGGTCCTGCTGCGCCACGGCCTTCAGATACTGCCCCTGCTCACGTCCTGTCAGCACCAACGGGCATCAGCGCCTCTCCACCGCGGCCCGCCTGCAGCTCGTACCAGCGCACACCACCGCCGCTGCGTGAGACGTTCACCGAGTGCAGCGCCGCCACGAAGCAGCAGGGCGGGCACCCTCACATCGTGATTCCCAGACGCCCGAGCACGCGCGTCACGTTGTCCAGCGCCGCGCGCAGTTCGTTCGCGAGCGTGGTGGACAGCGCTCGCTGCGGCCCGGTTGGCTGCGCATTCGTGCCATCCACCGAGCGAAGCAGCGCACCGACGCGATCAGCGATGCGCGGCCCATCACTGTAGAACGGAATCGTGGTCGGCTTCACGAGCAGCAGCAGCAGGTCGTCGACCTCGGCCAGCTCCTCGGCGGCCTTCTTCGATGCCGCATGACCGCTCTCACCCGGAATTGCGTCGGCAGCGCGCTTACGCGCTTCGAGCTCGCCGCGACGCCCATCCAACGCGCGCAGCGTGTCATTGACCACAGACTGCAGCTCGCGCAATTGCATCGCCATCACGAACTGCTCGCGCAGTGCGGCCGGTGTCACGGCGACCGTCGGATCGAGGCGCACCAGCAGCGGCTGCTCCACCTGCTGCTCGCCGACCACCAGACGCACCGAGTACCGGCCGGGCAGCACGCGCGGTCCGGACGGCGCGCCGAAGAACTGGATCATCGGATCGCTCGGATCGATCGGCTTGCGCTGACGCGGCGCGTCGTACGCGAGGTTCCACGACGTGGTGTTGATACCGGCCAGGCGTGGTACGTCGTTCAGCACGCGCACCACGGCACCGGCACTGTCGCGGACCTCGATGCGCACCGGTGTCGCCGAATCCGGCGTGCTCGCGAGGTGATACCGGACAATCGCCCCATAGGCCGGGTTGGTCCCGCGATAGAGCGCATCACCGAGGCTCGGCGTCTTCACGGTCTTCGTCGCGAAGCGCGTTGCGGTGCGCATCGTGAACAGGTGCATCTTCGGCGTGCCGGCGGCGGCGGCCAGCTCCTGGATCGCCGTGGCATCATCGAGGATCCAGATGCCACGTGCATGCGTCGCCACGATCAGGTCGTTCTCGCGACCATGCACCAGCACCTCGTGCACTGGCACCGCCGGCAGATTGCCGCCGAGCCGGAACCAGCTGCCGCCGCCGGTCACGCTCACATAGAGGCCGGCCTCCGTGCCTGCATAGAGCACCTGCGCATTCCGTGGATCTTCACGCAGGACCTGCAGGTAGGCACCCTCGGGCAGGTTGCCCGTGATGTTCGTCCACGTCGCGCCGCAATCGGCAGTGCGATACACGTACGGCTTGTAGTCATCCATGAAGTGGCGCTCGAACGTCGCGTAGGCCATGCAGGCGGCGGTGCGCGATGCCTCGATGTGCGAGACGACCGCTTCGGCGCCCAGGTTCGGTACGTTGCGATCGACGCGCGTCCAGGTCTTGCCGTCGTCCTTCGTGACATGCAGGTTGCCGTCGTCGGCGCCGGCCCAGATCACGCCGCGCTGCACCGGTGACTCGGTGACGCTGTAGAGCGAGTTGTAGTACTCCGCCGTCGTCGCCTCCTTCAGCACCGGACCGCCGGCGAAGCCCTGACGCGTGACGTCGTTCTTCGTCAGATCGGGCGAGATGATGTCCCACGTACTGCCGAAATCCTTCGAACGGAACAGCACCTGCGCGCCGAAATAGAGCACCGTGCCATCATGCGGCGAGGAGACCATCGGAGCGTTCCAGTTGAAGCGGTACTCGAGCTGGTTCACCGGCCCACCATCGTTGCGGCGGGGCTGCGGCGAGATGTCCTGCTGCTCCAGCGTCTTCATGTCCGTGCGGTAGATCCACCCGCCCTGCGACTCCGAGACGATCAGGTCCGGGTTGTCCGGATGTGAGGTCTGGTAGTAGCCATCGCCATAGCTCACGAGGCGCCAGTCATCGGTGAGGATGCCCTGCGGTTCGCGCGTGCGATTGGGACCAAGCCAGTTGCCGTTGTCCTGCAGGCCGCCACCGAGGAAATAGAACGGCTCGCGGTTGTCGGCGTGCACCTGATAGAACTGCGCCAGCGCGAACGATTGCGGAAAGCGCCAGGTCATGCCCATGTCCTGGCTCACGGCCATGCCGCCGTCGTTCACCTGCCACATCCGCGACGGGTCCAGCGGATCGATCCAGATGCCGTGATGATCACCGTGGATGCTGGCCGAGAACTGCGAGAACGTGCGACCGCCGTCGATGGACTTCGACAGCTGGCAGGCGATGGAGTAGACACGATCGGCATTGACCGGATCCACGCGAAGCTGCGAGTAATAGAAGCCGCGGCAGAGCGTCGCCGCATTGTCGCTCGTCATCTTCCAGTGCACGCCGAAGTCGTCACTGCGCCACACATAACCGGCGCGCGTCTCCGCAATGGAGTAGACCACGTTCGGGCTCGACGGCGCGACACGAATGCCGGCTCGGCCCATCAGCGTCGGCAAGCCGTTCTTCATCTTGCTCCAGCTGCGACCACCATCGATGGAGCGGAAGATGCCGCCCAGTTCGGAGCCGCTGGTGAACGTCCACTGCTTGCGATCGAAGTGCCAGATCGTGGCGTACACGATGTTGGCGTTCTTCGGGTCCATGTCGAGATCGGCGCAGCCATGCCGATCATCCACGAAGAGTGTCCTGGTCCATGTCTCGCCGGCGTCGCGCGAGACGAACACGCCGCGCTCCGTGTTGGGCCCACCGATATGTCCCACGGCGCAGACGAATACCGTGCGCGGATCGGCGGTGCTGACCTGCACGCGGGCGATGTGTCGCGTGTCGCCGAGGCCGATGAAGCGCCAGCTCGCGCCGCCGTCGGTGGACTTGTACATCCCTCGACCGAACGAAACGGAGTTGCGCACGTTCGCCTCGCCGGTCCCCACGTACACCACGGACGGGTTGCCCGGCTCGAGCGCGATGTCACCGATCGACAACGTCGGCTGCCCATCGAAGAGCGGCTTCCATGTGGTGCCGCCGTTCGCCGTCTTCCAGACGCCGCTCGTCGCCGTCCCGACATAGACGATGTTCGGATCACCCGGCACGCCTTCCACGTCCGTGGCGCGGCCCATCATGTTCGCGGGACCGATGCCTCGGAAGGCGAGTCGGGCCAGGATGCTGGTGTCGAGCGCGGCCCGTGCCGGTTGCGGTGCAGCACCACGCGCCTGGGCGCCGGCTGGCGTCGCGATGGCCAGGGCGCAGATCGCCGCGACGGCGCACGCCACGCGGCTTTCAGGTGAAAACATTCCCATGCGTACGCCTGCAGACAGCCCTGATCTGATGCCGGCCATGCACGACTCCCGATGAAATGAGTGCCAGCGAGTTCTGCAACAAACTGAAACGCGGACGTCCCGCAGGCCAGAGCGGGACGGACCCGCCGACCTCGGAGCTGACCGCCGGCGGACCCGCCGGATTGACGGGGCGTGTTCCAGGCGGCAGTGTCAGGGTACGACTGCTCGCCCGTGTCACTCGCTCCGAGGCTCTGAGATGATCTCCACCGTTCGCGCCGCATGTGCAGGATTGCTGCTTCTCACCGGTGTCGCGCCGCTCACCGCGCAGAGCGCAGACCCCGCCGACCGCTACCAGCTGATCAAGGTCATCGCGCGGGATTACGTCTATGATGCACCGTCGACCGTGGTCGCCGGGATCACGACGGTCCAGCTGATCAACCAGGGCGCGGACATTCACCACGTCTCCGTGCAGCAGCTGCCTCAGGGCAAGACGGTGAAGGACTTCTTCGACGCGACACGCAACGGCGGAAGCGCGCCGACGTGGAGCCGGAGCGTCGGGCAGACCGCGATCATTCCGAACGGAGCGGAGGCGTTCATCACCTTTCGCATGCCGCCGGGTCGCTACATCCTGTCCTGCCTGATTCCTGCCAGCGACGGTCGCTCCCACGTCGCGAAAGGCATGTATCAGGTGATTACGGCCACCTCGCCTGCGGCCGCGCGCGGCGCCATCACGCGCCCGGCTGCTGCCGGGAAGCGGGAGCCCTGACGCACGAGTTCATCCGGCTGATCCTGGGCGCCATCGCGGGCGCGACGCATCACGCGTCGCGCCCGCGATGGCGCAACACGGACTGAACGGACGCACGAACGACACCCCAAGGCATGCCGGCGCCCATAGGCGCTCACCTGCCCGGCCAGCCCACTGCGCCTGCCACCGACAACCCGTGGCGCGTAGCCTCGACGTCATGCGTCCGGACGATGCGCGCACCGCCCTGCACCGCGAGGACATGCGCCGTGACGCTTCCCGTCACCCGGCGCGACGGCTCCGTCACGCCCGTCAGCTCACCGATGAAGCGCTTGCGGGACGCGCCCACGAGCACCGGATGGCCAAGCGACACGAAGCGCCCGATGGATCGCAGCGTCTCGATGGACTGCGCCGAGGTCTTGGAAAAGCCGAGCCCTGGGTCGAGGACGATGGCGTCGTCCGCCACGCCGGCGGCACGCGCGAGCGACACGCGCTGCAGGAGTTCCGCGATCATCTCGCCGACGGCGTCGGCGCCATAACTGGCGTGTGCGTACGAGGCCATGTCATGCACACTCCCGCGCGAGTGCATGAGCACCAGGCCGGCGCCGGTCGACGCGACGACGCCGAAGATCGCCGGATCGAGCCGGCCGGCTGAGACGTCGTTGACGGCATGCGCACCGGCTTCGATCGCCGCGCGTGCGACGGTGGACTTTACCGTGTCGACCGAGATCAGCATAGCGGGCACTTGCGCTCGCACGGCCTCGATGACGGGCACGACGCGCGCGATCTCCGTGTCGGGGGCGACGGGTGTGGCACCCGGTCTCGTCGACTCGCCGCCGACATCGAGGATCGTGGCGCCGGCCTGCCAGGCCGCCTCCGCGAACTGCAGCGCCAGATCGACGGAACAGTGCTCGCCACCATCGCTGAACGAGTCCGGCGTCACGTTGCAGACCGCCATGATCTGCGGCGTCTGCAGGTCGAGCCACGCATCGCGCAAACGCCACCGCGCCGCGTGAGCGGCCGGTGGCGTTTGATGACCTGTCTCGTCTCGCCACACACTGCCGCGCGACGACGAGTTCATGCGCACGTCAAGCTGGCTGGATACCGGGCCCGCCCAGCAACGGCGGCGTGATGCGCTTCGGCTCCGGCGCGATGACCGCGACAGGTGGAATGACGACGACTGGCGGGACTGGCGGGCTCAGATTCGACGGCGGATCGACGCGGGGCGGAAGGATCTCACCCTTCACCAGCAGGCCGATGTCCTCGCGCGTCAGCGTCTCGCGCTCGAGCAGGTTCCTGGCCAGCGAGTGGAGCAGGTCCACGTTCTCTTCCAGCGCGGCCCGTGCGCGATTGTACGCCTCCTTGATGACGCGGCTGACTTCCGCATCCACGAGCTGTGCGGTCTTCTCGCTCACCTCGCGTCGGCTGGTCATTTCGCGGCCAAGGAACATTTCCTGCTCGTTGTCACCGACCAGAATAGGTCCCACGGCATCGGAGAGACCCCACTGCGACACGTAGCGACGTGCGATACCGGTGGCCTGCTGAATGTCGCTGCTCGCACCGGTCGTCACATGGTCACGGCCGAAGATCAGTTCCTCCGCCGTGCGCCCACCATAGGCCATCACGAGACGCGCCTCGATCTGCTCGCGCGTCACGCTCACGCGGTCGTCTTCAGGCAGCGTGAAGGCCACACCGAGTGCGCGACCGCGCGGCACGATGGTCACCTTATGGAGCGGATCATTGCCCTTGATCTTGATCGCACAGACGGCGTGTCCAGCCTCGTGGTACGCGGTCAGGCGACGCTCTTCCTCGCGCATGACGAGCGACTTCCGCTCTGCGCCGAGCTGCACCTTGTCCTTCGCTTCCTCGAGATCCATCATGTAGATCTTGTCGTGTCCGCGACGCGCGGCGAGCAGCGCACCTTCGTTCACGAGGTTCGCCAGGTCGGCACCAGCCATGCCCGGCGTGCCCTTGGCCAGCGTGATCACGCTCACATCGTCCGCGATCGGCTTGTTCCGCATGTGCACCCGCAGAATGCCCTCGCGACCGCGAAGATCCGGTGCATCGACCACGATCTGGCGATCGAAACGGCCCGGACGGAGCAGCGCAGGATCGAGCACGTCGGGACGGTTCGTCGCGGCGATCAGGATCACGCCCTCGTTCGACTCGAAACCATCCATCTCGACCAGCAGCTGGTTCAACGTCTGCTCACGTTCGTCATGCCCGCCGCCCATGCCCGAGCCACGGTGACGGCCGACGGCATCGATCTCATCGATGAAGATGATGCACGGCGCGCTTGCCTTGCCCTGTTCGAAGAGATCGCGCACACGGCTGGCGCCGACGCCGACGAACATCTCGACGAAGTCCGACCCCGACATGCTGAAGAACGGTCGATTGGCTTCACCAGCGACGGCGCGTGCAAGCAACGTCTTGCCGGTACCCGGAGGTCCGACCAGCAGCGCACCCTTCGGCAGGCGTCCGCCAAGCTTCGTGAACTTCTGCGGATCCTTCAGGAACTCGATGATCTCCTGCAGCTCCACCTTCGCCTCGTCGGCGCCGGCCACGTCGGCAAATGTCACCTTCGGCGTATCGCTGGTCAGCAGCTTCGCCTTGCTCTTGCCAAACGAGAAGGCCTTGGCGCCGCCCGCCTGCATCTGACGGAACAGGAAGAGCCAGAAGCCGAACAGCAGCACGTACGGCAGAATGTTGATCAGCACCGAGGCGATCGAGGTGCGCGCCTGCTTGGCGCTGACGTCGACACCGGCGTTGCGGAGCGCCTTCTTGTCCTCCTCGGTGATGTCACCGACGAGGGCGGCAGAGAAGCGAGTGACGGGCTTGCCGTCCACTTCGATCGGCACCTTGGTCTCCGCCTGGACCTCGCGACCCTCGACGACGACCACCTTCTTCAGATTGCCTTTCGTGAGCTCGCGATCGTACTGCGTCCAGGTGAGGACCGGCACGTCGGCGTTCCCACGTGACGTCAACGTCACGAAGGTCACCGGGATGAGGATGATCAGGACCCAGAAGGCAAGCGTCTTCGAGAACTTGCCCCAGTTGAATCCGCCGCCCTTGTTGGGGCTCGTGTTGTTCGGCATGACGGGCATTACAGCAGACTCGCAATGTAAGGAACGTGACGGAAGCGTTCGGCGTGATCCAGGCCGTACCCGACCAGGAACTCGTCCGGCGCATCAAAACCAACGAACCGCACCTGGTGCGACAACTCGGTTGCAATGTGCTTGTGGAGCAACGCACAGATTTCGAGCGACGCCGGGTTTCGCTCACGCAACAACCTGACGAGGCGCTCCAGCGTGCGCCCCGAATCCACGATATCCTCGACCAGCAGGATGTGCTTGCCTTCCAGCGTGGTTTCCGGATCGTACAGCAGACGAACATTCCCGCTCGAGACCATCGCATCGCCGTAACTCGAGGCGACCAGGAAATCGACCGCGAGTGGCCGATGCACCTGCCGCACGAGATCACTCACAAAGATGAAGCTGCCCTTCAACAGCCCAAGCACAAGGAGATCGCCCTCGGGATACGCCGCCGTGATCTCCTCGCCGAGTTCGCGACACTTCGCCGCGAGCGTCGCTTCATCGTACACCACGCGCTTGACCGCGCGTCCTTCCAGTCGTGGGTCCGCCGCCGACACATCGCTCACAGAACGGTTCGTCTCCTGATGACGCGAGGTCATCGTGTAGCGCGTCGTCGCGGCACACTCACCGAGACGATCACATTGCCGATGTCGCGGACCGCTGGCCGGCCTCGCCGGCCTCGGTCCCGCTTCCTCTGCAAGATAAAGCTCCCAAGCCCCTGCCGTGGTGCCCACCGCGTGCCAGACCTGCAAACGGTGCACACGATCAACCCTCCACGTCGGTCCGCCCGATGGTCCAGCAATCACGGGTGCTCCGAACGACTCCACCGCCGGACAGCGGCATCCAGCGCCCTGATTCCCGCTTGGTTGTAAACACTGCGAGCCGAGCGGTTCCCCGCCAATCGAGCGCGATGCCCGCCCGTCCGGCCACCTCCGGCCAGAAGAGCGCCGCCTCATCCTCGCCCGGCAATCGCGCGCTATTGCGCGGGACCCGAACTACCCCGCTTTCGCCTTGCACAACTGGTGCCCAGTGCTCGTCGACGGCGTCGCGAACGTCCGCCCGCCACACTGCAGCCGTCGATCCGAGCGCCAGCAGCCACGCGCGGAAACCGGCATCCCGCGCTTCGAGTCTCGGCAGCAGCTCGAGCCGCACGCGATTGCGCAGGTGGCGCAGCTCGCGATTCGATGGATCGTCGCGCCAGGCAATGCCAGCTGACGCGGCATACTTCCGCACGGTGTCGCGCGTGACATCGAGCAGTGGCCGCAGCACCGGTCCGGGAGCGCGCAGCCCGGCCAACCCGCGTACCCCGGACCAGCGCAAGAGCCGGATGAACACGGTCTCGGCCTGATCGTCCTCCGTATGCGCCGTGGCGACGGGTGCGCCAAACTCCAGGCTCACCAGCCGCAGGAATGCCCAGCGCGCCGCACGCCACGCGGCTTCCGTCGCCGGCAGGCCGGCCGCATGCCCGATGCGGATCGGGATCCCCCGCTCGCGCGCCCAGCGCGAGACCAGTGCCGCCGCCTCGGTCGCGAACGTCCCGGTGCCATGATCGAAGGTCGCAATCGCGCGCACCTGCTCCGGATGCGCCTCGTGAAGCAGCGAGGCCATGACCATGGAATCGGCGCCGCCCGAGACGGCCAGCACCGCCGGAACCGCAAGCGTGGCCGACGGCACCCTCTCCCGCAGCGGGACCTCGGCCATTAGCATTCGCCGCGAACCTTCAACCGGTGGAGTTGGCGTGGAAACGAACGGCATTCTCGGCACCCTCTGGATGGGAATCGGCCTTGGCGCGTACTTCCTGGCGTTGACCTGGATCAACGTGCTGCTCGGCTCGTTCCTGTCACCGCTGTTCATCGTGCCAATGACATGGCTCCAGGACAGGATCGTCGCAAAGCCCTCGAATCGTCGATGAGCACGCGGCGCGGCTGACCGATCGGACCAGAACATCCAGCGGGGCGCTCTTCATGTGGAGAGCGCCCCGCTGTCGTTCTGCCAGCCACCGGCGGATGGTCAGTCCACGCTGGTGATCGGACGGGCGAACACCTCGTGCGCCGGCAGCACGACCCGCTGCCCCAGCGTGACGGCCTGCCCCGCGAACTCCGAGAGGCCGCCAGCATGATAGCCCTCCTCGCGATGTTCCGACGTGTCGACGCCCGACAGCTCGTCGGCCAGCGAAATCCGTATCTTCGTGACCGCATTGACGAGCAGTACGATGGCCGGCGCCATCACGCTCACGAACGCGATGGTGGCCAGCACCGCCACGGCCTGCACGCCAAGCAGGTGTGCGTTGCCGGCCAGCAGACCGTCGGCGCCATCCTTGTTGATCAGCTTCGTCGCGAACACGCCGGTCGCCAGTGCACCGACGATACCCGCCACGCCATGACACGCAAAGACGTCCAGCGCGTCATCCACGGACGTCCGCGCACGTAACTGGATGGCGGCATATGCACAAACCGATCCGATGCCGCCGATCGCAATGGCCGCCATCGGCGAGACGAATCCCGCCGCCGGCGTGATCGCCACCAGACCGGCGACCGCGCCCGTTGCGGCACCGACGGCGGTTGCATGACGGGTGCGGAGATAGTCCACCAGCAGCCAGGCAAGCAGGCCGGCGGCGGCCGCCGTGTGCGTCGTGATGGCCGCATTCGCCGCAATTCCGTTCGCTGCGAGCGCCGAGCCGGCGTTGAAGCCGAACCAGCCGAACCAGAGGATGCCCGCACCGAGCAGGGTCATCGGAACGTTGTGCGGCAGAATGGCGGTGCGCCCGGCATCATGCCGGCGACCCAGCATGCGGGCCAGGATCAGCGCCGCGACACCCGCGCTGATGTGCACCACGGTCCCGCCGGCGAAATCCAGCGCGCCTAGTGAGCGCAACCATCCGCCGTCGGCCCAGACCCAGTGCGCGAGCGGCACGTACACCAGTCCGCCCCACAACAACGCGAAAAGCATGAATGCCGTGAAGCGCATGCGCTCGACGACGGCGCCGCTGATCAACGCGACCGTGATGCCGGCAAACATCATCTGGAACGCCGAGAAGAGCACATGCGGCACACTGGCACTGTAGGTCGCGTTCGGCGTGCCATCGACACCCTGCATGCCGAGCCAGGCGAGATCACCCAGCCATGACGAGCCATGCGAGAACGCCAGCGAGTAGCCAGCCACCACCCAGAACACCGACATCACCGCGAGCGCACCGAAGCTCATGAGCATCGTGTTCAGCACAGCGCGATTGCGCGTCAGTCCGCCGTAGAAACAGGCCAGACCCGGCACCATGATCAGCACCATCGCAGTGGAGATCAGCACCCACGCGGTATCGCCCGCAACGAGCGTGGAGGTCGGCATCACGAACCCACCTGACGCTGCGCGAGGCGCTGCACGGCATCGGCGGTGACTGGCGTCAGCGCGGCGGTGTCTTCCTCGCCGGTGCGGATGCGCACCACGCGATCCAGATGCTGCACGAAAATCTTGCCGTCGCCGACATTGCCGGTGCGGGCCGACGAAAGAATCGCCGCGATCGTCGCCTCGACATAGTGCTCGGAGACTGCCATCTCGACCTTCACCTTCTCGTGGAACTCCAGCACCACCGTCTCGGCGCGATACTGCTGCACGATCTCGCGCTCACCACCATGTCCCGACACGCGGGAGAACGTGACGCCGGTGACACCGGCCCTGAACAGTGCGGCCTTCACGTCCGCGAGGCATTCGGGTCTGATAATGGCGGTGATCAGCTTCATGGACGGCGCTGTCTCCTGTAGTCGGTGAAGGTGTCGGGATGGGGCCGACGTCGGCTCGCCGTCGCATGATGGCGAGATCAGGCCCGGAATGCTACGCCGGGCTCGGCGCACCCTGACCCGTCTCGCCGCAAACGGGTCTCCGCGCGGGAGTCAGGCGGTCGCCAAGGGAGCGAGAGTCTGCCGTTATGCTTGATCAGGGCTCCCCGCAGCGGGGTGCCGCGCACCCTCCTGCCGACACCGATGTCCCCGCTCCGCTGGACCGCACGCAGAGCCGGCTGGCTGCTGCCACTCGTCGCCCTGAGCCTCACCGCCGGAGCACTGCCGGCACAGGACATCATTCGCAGCGCGGCGGACTGGCGCACGATCCGCACGCAGTGGTTCGACCTGCACTACCCGACAGACACCGAGGCGTGGGCGCAGGATCTCGCGCCGCGGCTGGACGCGATGCGCGATGCCGTCGCCGCGCTGATCGGCTACGCCCCGCGCGAACGCACGACCATCGTGATCGACGATCCGTACAACGTGGCGAACGGCAAGGCGCTGCCCATCCTCGGCGCGCCAACGGTGCATTTGTGGGTCACACCGCCCGGCCCGACGAACCAGATCGCGAATCACCGTGGCTGGGGCATGAAGCTGGCTGCGCATGAATTCGCACATGTGGCGCACCTCGGCCGGCCGGCGCGGCGCACGCAATGGTACTGGCATCTGCTGCCCGCGCGGGTCAGTCCGTTGGCGGCGTTCACGCCGCGGTGGGCGCTCGAGGGCTACGCTACCTGGATCGAAGGGCGCATCACGGGCAGCGGGCGTCCGCATGGTGCCTGGCGGCCTGCCCTGTTGCGCGAACTCGCCGTGGAAGGACGACTGCCGTCGTACGGCGGGCTGAGTGCGGGTGGCGGCTACAAGGGCGGCAGCATGGCGTACCTGGCAGGCTCCGCCTACTGGGAATGGCTGGCGGCACGACGTGGCGATTCGTCGATGACGCAGGTGTTCCGCAGGCAATCGGCGCGCGTGGGCCGCTCGTTCGACGAAGCGTTTCGCGGCGTCTATGGTGACTCGCCCTCACTGCTCTACGGCCGTTTCGCCGCGGAGCTGACGGCAAAGTCGTTCATGGTCGATTCGGCGCTGCGTCGCAGCGGCTTCGTTCGGGGCACGCACCTGGCGCGGTACGGCGGCGCGGTCGGTGGGCCGGCGGCCAGTCGTGACGGGCAGCGCATTGCGCTGGTCTTGCCACCGCAGGGCACCGGCGGCACGCGCGTGATCGTGACGCGCCCCGACACACAACCCACCTCGACTCTGGAACGCCAGCAGGTGAAGCGGCAGCTCGCGCGTGACCCGCAGGATGTTGCTGCAGTGCGCGTGTCCCCTCGATTGGTGAAGGCGCTGGCGACGCTGAAGGGGCGTCGCGGACG
>Ga0105045_10001022_pt1 | contig 22216 bp, 20 predicted proteins | sample MAT02_FD_78089 | JGI IMG/M metagenome (GOLD analysis project Ga0105045, IMG submission 78089) | Freshwater microbial communities from Lake Fryxell liftoff mats and glacier meltwater in Antarctica - MAT-02 (megahit assembly) | ecosystem: Environmental > Aquatic > Freshwater > Ice > Liftoff... | reverse complement strand
TTCCGCCGCGGGGAAGGCCACGCCATCGACGACACCCGCTTCGTGGCGGGCGTTCGCTTCTGGTTCTGACAAGGAAAGCCACCATGCCCATCGTGACACGCCACTCCATGATCACCGTTGTCGCCCTGGTATTCGCGTCCTTGCTGATCATCGGGATTTTCGTCTGGTCCGGAATCTACAACATCGGCGCCGATGACAAGCACTCGCGTCCGGTGTATTCGCTGCTGCAGATGATCCGTGAGCGGTCGATAACCGTTCGCGCAAACCAGCTGCATCCGCCCCCGAACCTCGACGACGTGGCGCTGATCCGCCAGGGCGCAGGCAACTACAACGCCATGTGCACCGGCTGTCATCTCGCACCAGGCATGAGCGAGACCGAACTGAGCAGGGGCTTGTATCCGGCACCGCCGAACCTGGCGACGGCGGAGGTGGGCGACGCCGCCCACCACTTCTGGGTGATCAAGCACGGCATCAAGGCCTCTGGCATGCCAGCCTGGGGCCCGAGCATGGACGACGAGTACATCTGGGGCATGGTGGCTTTCGTGCAGCAGTTGCCCACGCTCGATGCGGTGCAATACCAGGCGATGGTGGACAGCAGTGGTGGCCACTCGCATGGGGGTGGCGAAACCGAACCGCATGGCCATCATGACGGCATGGCGGACGATCACAGTGACATGCCGATGGAGGGCGTAGCGAGGGATGCGACCATCCCGCATGCACATGCGCCCGGCACGCCCGCCGACCACCACGATACCGCAGGCGTCACTGCGCCGACGCCCGGAAGCCCACCGGTCATGGTCGAACACCGCCATGCCGATGGCACCGTCGAGTCGCACCCGGTTACGCCACCCGCCCCGGCCGATGACGGCCACGACCACCAACACTGACTTTCGATGGAGCTGCCGCACATGAAACCCACGATCCTTGCCGTCCCCCTTGCCTGCGCGTTTGCCTTGGGCGCTGCGATGTCCGCGCAGGCGCAAACCCCACCGGCAACGCATGCCCATCCTCCCGCGCACGCGGCGAGTGCGCCGCGACTGGACGTAGCCTCCGATGCGCAGGCCGCCGTGTCGGTGGTCGAACGCTTCGGCCAGTCGCTGGCGGCTGGCGACATGCAGACCGTTGAAGAACTTTTGAGCGAAGATGTACTGATCCTGGAAACCGGTGGCGCCGAAAGCAGCCGCGAGGAGTATCTTTCACATCACGCAATCAGCGATGCGAAGTTCCTCAAGGGCACCCACAGCCAGCTCACACGCCGCACAGCGCGGATCGGAGGCGACCTGGTCTGGGTCGGCAGCGAAAGCGAACTGCATGCCAGCAAGGACGGCAAACCGGTCACGTTGCTGAGCACCGAAACCATGGTGCTGAAGAACACGCCGGCCGGTTGCCGGATCGTCCACATCCACTGGTCCTCGCGAGCGAAGAAATCCACATGAGGAGTACCCGCATGGACAATTCCCGCGCTTTTTCGGGACCGGCATGGCTGGTGGCCATTGCATTGACGGCGACCGCGATGAGCGCCTGCGCACGCATCCCGGTCCCCGGCCCGGGCGCGCAGCAAGCCACCTCGCCGGCAGCGGCAGCCAGCAACACCGCAACGATGCCTGTCGCTGCCACTGGCGACGCAGCCCGAAGCAAGGCACTGCCGCTGATGGTCGTACACAAGAGCGCCAGTTGCGGTTGCTGCGGCCTATGGGTCGAACACATGCAGCAAGCCGGATTCGAAGTCGAGGTGCGCAACACCGAGGACCTGGGGCCGGTGAAGCAGCGCCTGGGCGTGCCCTACGGCAAGGGCTCCTGCCATACCGCCGAAGTCGGCGGGTATTTCGTCGAAGGCCACATCCCGGCCGACGACGTGAAACGCCTGCTTGCCGAGAAGCCTGCGGCCAAGGGACTGGTATTGCCGGGCATGCCGGCCGGTTCACCGGGCATGGAAATGCCCGATGGCCGCGTGCAACCCTACGTCGTCGAACTGGTCGGCGCAGACGGCAATACCGAGGTCTTCACGCAGCACGGTCAATGATTCATCGAACAGTGCGATGCGCACGATATGGAGCATTGCCAGCGCTGCGCCGAAGAATGCCGCAAGTGCGCTGCCGCCTGCCGCGCGATCGCGGCCTGAGCTCCAGGCCAATCAACCCTTGACTCGGGACCGTGGTCCAGGGTGCAGACTGTGGCCAATGGCTCCCAGCGGTGCGACTCATGAAGATCGGTGAATTGGCCCAGAAGGCCCAAGTCAACATAGACACGGTGCGCTATTACGAGCGCCAGGGCCTGCTGCCGGAGCCTCGACGCCTGCGTTCGGGCTATCGCCAATACGAAGTGGGCGACTTGTCGCGCCTGCGCTTCGTGCGTCGTGCCAAGGGCCTTGGCTTCACCCTGGAGGAAATCCGCGATCTGCTGGAACTGTCCAGCCACCGGGAAAAGGACATGGCGGGGATGAAATCCGCCGCCACGGAAAAGCTTGCCGATGTCGAAGCCAAGCTGGCCGAGCTCACCCGCATTCGCGACGGACTGGAAATGCTCGTCGCCTCGTGCCCAGGCCACGGTGCCTTGGACCAGTGCCCGATCCTCGATGCATTGGCGGGGGATCCGGCATGAACACCCATCCTCCTCATGGACACGAGTCCGCGCCGGCAACTGCGCCCAGCGGTCCTGGCAATGAACCAGCGGGTGGCGTGATCGATCCGGTGTGCGGCATGACCGTCGATCCTGCGACGACCGTGCACCATGCCACCCACGAGGGCGCCGACTACCACTTCTGCTCGGCGCGTTGCCGTGAGCGTTTCAATGCGGGGCCTCAGAAATATCTGGCACCAGATTCGAAGACGGAGCAGGTCGCAGCGCCCGCCGGCACGATGTACACCTGCCCGATGCATCCCCAGATCCGCCAGCAAGGCCCGGGCACTTGCCCGATCTGCGGCATGGCGCTGGAACCGGAAATGCCAAGCCTGGAAGACGAGGACAACCCGGAGCTGCGTGACTTCAGCCGACGCTTCTGGTGGACCTTGCCGCTCACGATCGTGGTGCTGACCCTGGCCATGCTTGGGCACCGCATTACATTCCTCTCGACCGAGGCGCGCACCTGGATCGAGCTGGTGCTGAGCGTACCGGTGGTGCTGTGGGCAGGCTGGCCGTTCTTCGAGCGGTGCGTCCAGTCCATCCGCAACCGCAGTCCGAACATGTGGACCCTGATCGGTATCGGCGTGGCCTCTGCGTTCGCCTACAGCGTGGTGGCGACCGTGGCTCCGGACATCTTTCCAGCCTCGTTCCGTGAGCACGGCAGGGTGGGGGTGTACTTCGAGGCGGCGGCAGTGATCGTGTCGCTGACCCTGCTGGGTCAGTTGCTGGAACTGCGCGCGCGATCGAAAACCTCAGCTGCGATCAAGGCCTTGCTGGGCCTGGCCCCCAAGACCGCACGGCGGATTACCGAGGCCGGTGTCGAAGAAGACATCCCCCTGGATCATGTCCATGTGGGCGATCGCCTGCGGGTGCGACCGGGCGAGAAGGTACCGGTGGACGGTACCGTGCTGGAAGGTCGAAGCAGCATCGATGAGTCGATGCTGACCGGTGAGCCCATCCCGGTGGAAAAGGACGAGGGCGCCCAGGTCATAGGGGCCACGATCAACGGCACGGGCAGCCTGGTGATACGGGCCGACCAGGTGGGTTCGGCCACCATGCTCGCGCAGATCGTCCAGCTGGTCGCGCAGGCCCAGCGCTCACGCGCGCCGATGCAGCGCATGGCCGACAAGGTCGCGTTCTGGTTCGTGCTCGCCGTGCTCGCTGTAGCGGTGCTGACTTTCCTGGTCTGGGGCATGTTCGGCCCCGAGCCATCCTGGACTTACGCGGTCCTCAATGCGGTCTCGGTGCTGATCATCGCCTGTCCGTGTGCGCTGGGCCTGGCCACGCCCATGTCGATCATGGTGGCCACAGGCCGGGCCGCGCAGGTGGGCGTGCTGTTTCGTGATGCCGAGGCGATCGAGCAGTTGCGCAAGATCGATACTCTGATCGTCGACAAGACCGGCACGCTTACCGAAGGCCGCCCGACCTATCGGGAGATACTCACTGCCAACGACTTCAGCGAAGACCAGGTGTTGCGCTGGGCGGCCAGCCTGGAGCAGGGCAGCGAACACCCCCTGGCCGAGGCCATCGTGAAGGAGGCCAGGCAGCGCGGCCAGACGCTGGTTGCCGCCCAGGCGTTCAATTCGATCACCGGGCAGGGCGTGCAAGGCAACATTGAAGGCCGCTCGGTGTCGCTTGGCAACCAGGCGCTCATGACCAGCGCAGGCGCGGATATCGCGCCCGTGGCCGGCGCGGCCGAAAACCTGCGTAAACAGGGGGCGAGCGTCATGTTCCTGAGCGTGGATGGGCACCTGGCGGGCGCCGTAGCCGTGGCTGACAGGATCAAGGACACCACGCCACAAGCCCTGGCAGCCCTGCGAGCCGATGGACTGCGCATCGTGATGGCTTCGGGTGATGCCCAGGCTACCGCTGATGCGGTCGGGCATGCCCTGGGCATTGACGAGGTCCACGGCCAGGTCAGGCCGCAGGACAAGGTCGCGCTGGTCAACAAGCTCAAAGCCGAAGGCCGACGGGTCGCCATGGCAGGCGACGGGATCAACGATGCTCCCGCCCTGGCGGCGGCCGACGTCGGTATCGCCATGGGCACCGGCACCGATGTGGCCATGTCCAGTGCGCAGGTCACCCTGGTCAAGGGGGATCTCACCCGCATCGTACAGGCCCGGGCGATCTCCAATGAAACCGTCGCCAACATGAAGCAGAACCTGGGTTTTGCGTTTGCCTACAACGCACTGGGCGTGCCGATTGCTGCCGGCGTGCTGTATCCGATATTCGGGCTGCTGCTCAGCCCGATGATCGCGGCCCTGGCCATGAGCCTGAGTTCGGTCTCGGTCGTTACCAACGCCTTGCGGTTGGGAAAGATGTCTTCCCGGCAACCACCTCACGGTGTTGCGGCCAGTGAATCGGCCCAAAGCGCTGCTTCCCGTTGACCCAGGGCGCTACCCATGGAACTGTGGCACTTTGCTCCCACCTTCACGGCGCCGCTCCCGTGCGACCATCGAATCGAACCACCACCCGGGGCGCAGGCAATCACCGATAGCCCCTTGCAAAGGAGAAGCCGCATGTCCTTCCTCGACATCACCGTGATCCCGGTGCCCACCGCCAACAAGGCTGCATACCTGGAGCACTCCCGCCAGACCACTCTCTTGTTCCAGGAGCACGGCGCGACCACCGTCACCGAGTGCTGGGGTGAGGACGTGCCCGACGGCAAGCTGACCGATTTCAGGAAAGCGGTGGACCTGAAGGACGGCGAGACGGTCGCCGTGGGCTGGATCACCTGGCCCGATCGCGCCACCCGCGACGCCGGGTGGGAAAAACTGATGCAGGACGAGCGGATGATGAAGTTGGAGATGCCCTTCGACGGCAAGCGCATGATATTCGGCGGGTTCGAGCAGGTGCTGGAAAACTAGCGCTCTGCTTCATTGCCGGCACGGACAACGCGGCCAGCGAATGGACTGGAATGGACCGGCCAGGCAGGCGACGCAATCGTGTCGGCCGCCGGCCGTGCCACACTCGCCGTACCCCACGCAGTGCATCCACCCATGAAGCTGGCGATCCTGTCGCGCAACAGCAAGTTGTACTCCACCCGGCGGCTGGCCGAGGCCGCGCGCAGCCGTGGCCATACGGTGCGCGTGCTCGATCCGCTGCGCTGTTACATGCGCATCGCCAGCGACCGGTTCTCGATGCACTACAAGGGTCGGGCACTGGCGGACTACGACGCGGTGATCCCGCGCATCGGTGCTTCGGTCACCCGTTACGGCACCGCAGTGCTGCGCCAGTTCGAACTGATGGGCTGCTACACGCCCAATCCTTCCGACGCGATCCTGCGCGCGCGCGACAAGCTGCGCGCGCACCAGCTGCTGGCCGCGCAGGGGATCGGCATGCCGGCCACCGTGTTCGGCGACAACCCGGACGACACCGTGGACCTGCTGTCGATGCTGGGCCCGCCGCCGCACGTCATCAAGCTCAACGAGGGCGCGCAGGGGGCGGGGGTCATGCTCACCGAAAAGGATGCGGCCTCGCGCAGCGTGGTCGAGGCGCTGCGCGGCCTGTACGCCAGTTTCGTGGTGCAGGAGTTCATCGCCGAGGCCCAGGGCGCCGACCTGCGCTGCTTCGTGGTCGGCGACCGGGTGGTCGCGTCGATGCGCCGGCAGGCGCCGGAAGGCGACTTCCGCTCCAACCTGCACCGCGGCGGCACCGCCGAGGCGGTGGTGGCCAGTGCCGGGGAGCAGGCAGTCGCCGTGCGTGCCGCCCAGGTCCTTGGATTGGGCGTTGCCGGCGTGGACCTGATCAGGGCCGAGCGCGGCCCGCTGGTGCTGGAGGTCAATTCGACCCCTGGGCTGGAGGGCATCGAGCAGGTTTGCGGGCGCGACGTGGCCGGCGACGTCATCGATCTGCTGTCCTTGAGCCACCAGAAAAGCAATATGGTTCAAAGGGTTGCACAATCCGGCAGGCGCCGGCGCAGCTGAACAGGACGGTTTTAACGCCCGTTTAATCGCCCGGCGAGTAGTTTTGCCCGACCGCAGCTCTGGCTGTCCTGCGAGTCGTCAGCTCGCCGGGTGGCAGGATTACGGTAATCGGGTAAACCTTTGGCCCAGGCGGATCCATTCGCCTGGGCCTTTTTGTCCCGGGCCTGGCAGGCGCTCCCGCCGGCAGGCTGTGCAAGAATCCGGCAGGCCTTTGCCTTCCGGGTCATGATGCGAAATTCCCGAGCGACGCTGCGCCCTGGCCAGCGCGACTCCCCACGACAACTTGATCGAGTGACTGATGCGAATCCTGGTAATTGAAGACAACAGCGACATTGCCGCCAACCTGGGCGACTACCTGGAGGACCGCGGCCACACCGTGGACTTCGCCGCCGATGGCGTGACCGGCCTGCACCTGGCCGTGGTCCACGACTTCGACGCCATCGTGCTGGACCTCAACCTGCCCGGCATGGACGGGCTCGAGGTGTGCCGCAAGCTGCGCAATGACGCGCGCAAGCAGACCCCGGTGCTGATGCTGACCGCGCGGGACACGCTGGACAACAAGCTGGCCGGGTTCGATTCCGGCGCCGATGACTACCTGATCAAGCCATTCGCACTGCAGGAAGTCGAGGTGCGCCTGAATGCGCTGTCTCGCCGCGGCAAGGGCGTGCAGACCCGCGTGCTGGAAGTGGGCGAACTGGAGTACAACCTGGATACGCTGGAAGTGCGCCGCCAGGGCAAGCTGCTGCAGCTCAATCCGACCGCGCTGAAGATCCTGCAGTCGCTGATGGAAGCCTCGCCGGCGGTGGTCACCCGCCAGGAACTCGAGACCCGGGTATGGGGCGAGGAACTGCCCGATTCCGATTCGCTGCGGGTGCACATCCACGGCCTGCGCGCGGTGGTCGACAAGCCCTTCGATACGCCCTTCATCCAGACCCGGCACGGGATCGGATACCGGATAGCCGCACCGGATGCCTGAAACCGCACCCGCGCCGGCGGCGCCGCACCGGAGCTACCGACGGCGCCTGCGCAGCCGCATCATCCTGTCGTTCGTACTGCTTGGCTTCGGGCTTACCGCGCTGTTCGCGTTCGCCACCAACTGGACCCGTGAACGCGTGGAGGAGCAGCTCATCGTCGACCTGATGAGCCGCAACATCGACGAGTACGCACGCAGTTATGCGCGCAACCCGGGCAACGTGACGGCGCCGGTGCAGCAGATGTACGGCCGGGTGGTGACCAACTTCGAGGCGCTGCGACTGGACGAGCCGGACTGGTACGAACTGCCGGATGGGCTCCACAACATCAGCGGGATCAACGACGACGGTTCGCCGTTCTCCTACAAGCTGGCGGTACGCAAGACCCCCAACGCCTGGTTCTTCCTGGCCTACGACATGTCGCAGAACTCCACCGGCCAGGCCCAGTTCAACCGGGCCATCTACAGCTCCGTAGTGGTGTTCACCCTGTTGTCGCTGCTGGTGGGCTGGTGGGCGGCATCGCGGGTCATGAGCCCGGTGTCGGACCTGGCCAAGCGCCTGCGTGCCTATCGCGGCAGCAGCGATCCCAAACCGCTGGCGCCGCATTTCGCCGGGGACGAGGTCGGCCAGCTGGCCGAGGCGCTGGACGACTACTCGGCGCGGCTGACCCAGGTGGTCCAGCGTGACCGCGAGTTCAATGCCGACGTCAGCCACGAACTGCGCACGCCGCTGGCAGTGATCCGCGGTGCCACCGAATTGCTGCTGGCCCGGCCGGGACTGGAGGAAAAGGTGCACCAGCGCCTGCTGCGCATCCAGCGTGCCGAGCAGCAGTGCACCGACCTCATCGGCTCGCTGCTGCTGCTCTCGCGCAACGAGCGCGGGCAGGGCACCACCCAGGTGGGCAAGGTGGCCGAGCAACTGCTCGAAGCACATCGCGCGCAGCTGGGCAACAAGCCCCTGTTGCTGCGCACCGAAGGTGGCAGTGCCCTCGCCGTGGATGCGCCGGAGTCAGCAGTCTCGGTCGCCCTTGGCAACCTTATCGGCAATGCGGTGAAGTACACCAGCGAGGGCGAGGTGGTGGTGCGGCTGCTGTCCGATCGCGTGGAGGTCATCGACTCGGGGCCCGGGCTGAGCGCGGAAGACGCCGCGCGCCTGTTCGAGCGCGGCTATCGCGGCACCCATGCCAGCCACTCGCAAGGGGGTGGCATCGGCCTGTCGATCGTAAGCCGGTTGTGCGAACTGTACGGCTGGCAGGTCGCCGTGCGTCCTGGCGAGCCGCACGGCGTGGTGGCCATCCTGACCTTCAGGCCTTCGGAAGATCCGGCCCTCGCCTGACCGTCGAAGCCGCGCACGTCGCGGCTGCCCGCGATCGTCGCCAGGCAGCGCGGGGCGGTCACTCAGACCGGGTCCAGCCAGCCATGCCGGTCCTCGGTGCTGCCGTCGAACAGCCCGAAGAACAGCGCCTGCACCTTGCGTGTCACCGGCCCGGGCTTGCCATCACCAACCGGCTTGCCGTCGACCGAACGCAGCGGAGTGATCTCCGCTGCGGTGCCGCACATCAGCAACTCGTCGCACAGGTACAGGTACTCGCGCGGGAGGTCGCGCTCGACCACTTCGATGCCGGCGTCACGGGCCAGGCGGATGATCGAATTGCGGGTGATTCCGGACAGGATCGAGGCGCTGGCCGGGGGGGTATGCAGCACGCCGTCGAACACCAGGAACAGGTTCTCGCCGGCGCCTTCGCTGAGCAGGCCGGTCGAGGCCAGGGCGATGCCCTCGCCATAGCCGTGGCGCCTCGCCTCGCGGGTGACCAGTTGCCCCGACAGGTAATTACCGCCAGCCTTGGCGCCAGCGGGCAGGGTATTGGGCGCGAAGCGCTGCCAGCTGGAGACGCAGGCGTCGATGCCCTTCTCCATGCCGTCCTCACCGAGGTAGTTGCCGAATTCCATGGCGGCCACCGCCACGTCGATTGGGGTCTCGGCGGCGATGCCGATGCCGCCGTAGCCGCGGAACACCACCGGGCGCAGGTAGGCCTTGCTCAGGCCGTTGACCGTGACCACCTCGCGGCAGGCGGCGTTGATCTCGTCAGGTGTGTACGGCACTTCGATGTCGTAGATCCTGGCCGACTGGAACAGCCGCCGGGTGTGGTCGCCGAGCCGGAAGATCGCCGTGCCGTTGTGGGTCTCGTACGCGCGCAGGCCCTCGAACACCGATGATCCGTAGTGGATGGCGTGCGCCATCACGTGGGTGGTTGCCTGCTCCCAGGGCTTGATGTTGCCGTTGTGCCAGATCTTCTCTGGGAACTTCATCGTGGGGCTCCTGTGGGTGCGGCCCATTCTGCCACCACCCGTTTGCCCGTAGGAGCGGCCCATGGCCTAGATTGCAAGGCTGCAGAGGATTCGTAGGAGCGGCCCATGGCCGCGATGCCTTCGTCGTGCCAAGAGCATCGCGGCCATGGGCCGCTCCTACGCTGCGTGCGAGCGTCCATTGCAGCCCGCGGCCGCTCCTACAGGGTGATCCAGAAACAGTTGTAGTTGCGCCGCAGGCCGAACACCGTGCGCGAAGGCGTGCTGCCGTTGGCCAGGGTCTGCTCCAGGCGCAGCCCGACCGGGCGTTGGCGCACCGTGGTCTGCGGGTAGTAGCCATCGGCATTGGCATCGACCATGGTGCCGCTCTCGTCGTATACCGGTGGTGGCCGCGGGCGTACCGGGACGATGTCGACCAGGGGCCGCTCCACGATGGCTTCCAGCCGCGTGAGGATGCGATTGGCGGCGGCGTTGGAGACGTTGTTCCAGGCGTACACGCTGGACAGCCGGTTGACGTCGCCAGAATCGATCGCGCCGGTGATCTGGTAGACCAGGTCGCTCAGGGTGCGCGAGCAGCCGCCGCGGTACAGGTTGGCCGAGCCATGTCCGGCTGCGGACGGGCCGCCACGCGGTAGCCGGTCGATCGCGCCGATATCCTCGCAGCGCTGGTCGGTGTACACGGTGCCGCCCTGCGGGGTGATGCAGCGTTGCACCTGCTGGGCACGCGCCGGGGCTGGCAGCAGCAGGGTCGCGCCCCAGCAGGCGATCAGCAGGAAGGTCAGGCCACGCATGCACGCAGCCTACCGGCACCGGGGCGGTGCGGGAAGCGCGCGCCGGCTGCGTGCAAGGCAGGGTTCATCCCAGCCGCGAAAGTACCGCCTGGGTCGGCTTGGCCAGGTTGATCGTGTAGAAATGCAATGCTGGCGCACCGCCTTCGACCAGGCGCCGGCACAGGCCGGCCACCACGTCGGCGCCGAAGCCGCGCACGCCGTCGGCATCGTCACCCAGGGATTGCATGCGCTTGCCGATCCAGCGCGGGATCTCGGCGCCGCAGGCCTCGGAGAAACGTCGCAGCTGGGTGAAGTTGGAGATCGGCATGATGCCCGGGACGATCGGGATCGAGACGCCCATCGCACGCACCTGGTCGACGAAATGGAAATACGCGTCGGCGTTGTAGAAGTACTGGGTGATCGCCCCGTCGGCGCCGGCATCGACCTTGGCCTTGAAGTGGTGCAGGTCGGCCGCGGCATCGCCGGACTGTGGATGGGTTTCGGGGTAACAGCCCACTTCGATGTGGAAGGCACCGCCGTGCTCGGCGCGGATGAACTCGATCAGTTCCGAGGCATAGCGCAGGTCGCCGGGGTGGCCCATGCCCGAAGGCAGGTCGCCGCGCAGGGCCACGATGCGTCGGCAACCCAGCTCGCGGTAGGTGTGCAGCAGTTCGCGGATTTCGGCGCGGCTGCCTCCCACGCAGGAGATATGCGGCGCGGCCTCCAGCCGATGGTGCTGGTGCAGGTGGCGCACGGTCTCGGCGGTGTAGCTGAGGGTGGAGCCGCCGGCGCCGAACGTGCAGGACACGTACTCGGGGGCATACGACTTCAGCTTTGCGGCGGTGCGGTCCAGCTGCGCGCGTTGTTCGTCGGTCTTGGGCGGATAGAACTCGAAGCTGATGGCGGTCATGGGAAGCCGGCGTCCACGGTAACGCGCAATATATCCTTTCATCCGCATGAAAGGGTTAAACAAGCCGCAGGCCGCCCCTTGCCGCAAGCGAAGACGGGCGCCTTGCGGCGCCGGTCCCCATTCTCTACAGCCGCGACCAGCTCGCCAGGGAGGGGACGGTGGCCGACGCCGACTGGATCAGTAGCCAGGCCCCGACCAGGGACAGGCGCGCATCAATCTGCGCTGCCGCGCGTGAGCGATCCTTCGCTCTCCTGATTCGAGCGCTGGAGTTTAACCAGCGAGTCACCAAGGCCCGTCAGGTAGATTGGGCCACCCTCGGGTGCGAGGATCATGCCGGTGACCAGTCCCGGCATGGGCGACCACATGTCCGGTCCGAACAGTTCCAGGCGCGGCTCCCCGCTCTCGCCACGGCGCTTCCATTCGATCGTGAGGCGCGCATGTTCAGCGGTCTCCGGGTGGAAGGCAGTAGACCACTCGCCGGACTCGGGATCGACAACCATCAAGGAGTTGGCGATCGGAGAAGCGACCCACAGGCGGCCGGAGGCATCGAGCTCGATGTTGTCCGGTGTCGGCACGTTGGCGATCACGCGACCTTCAGACAGTTCGCCGGTGGCCACCGACAACCGGTATCCAATGATGCGATCGGCCATGGTTTCCGCGACGTACAGTTGACCGCGGGCCTCGTCGATCGCCAGGCCGTTTGCAAACTGCAGCCCCGAGGCCTTGAGGTCGGCAGCCGGGCCAGGGACCTGGGCGGTGGCCGGCGCAATACGGAAAAGTGCGCCATCCGAGGGTCTGGAATCGACAGCCGCGAACATCCTGGCTTCTGAATCAGGACCGTTGTTCTGCGTCGACTGGGTAAACCAGAGGGCGCCGGTACTGTCGCGACGGGCCGCGTTGACGCCGAATCCATGCAGGTGGACGCGTTCCACGTGCTCGTTCCCGGTGTTGACACGGTAGATCGCCCCGGTGAATACGTCGGCAACCAGCACGTGGGCGCCGTCCGGCTCCAGCGCCACGCCATTGGGGCCGCCACTGCGGGAGGGTGGTTCATGAACATAGCCAGCCGCTTTGAAATCACCGAACGGCCGTTTCGCGCCACTGTGGTCCAGGGCAACCAGGCCGTGAACCTGGTCGGCAACCAGCAATGTGCCGTCGCCAAGGATGACACCATCTTCCGGGCGCACCAGGGAACGGTCGGCGGGAAAAAGCGCGACTTGCTCGAACCATTGCGCCGGGGAATGGTGCTGGCCCTGCGCGACGCTTGCTTCGGCAAGCGGGGGCGTCCTGGCGGCTACCAGGGCAGCCGGGACGAATGGAATATCAAGCGCATTGTCGGTGGCCTTGTAGACCTCCACTGCATAAACGGTTTCCACCACGGTTCGAGCTTCCTCCGCGGCTGAAGGCCCGGCATGCAAGGAGGCCGCCAGAATCAGGGCGACAGCGGCAAGGGCGGGTCGTTTCATGGTCGTGTCTCCGGTGGAATTGGACAATGCCTGTGTGAGGTTCAAACCGTCAGCGTCAAGCCGCCATCTGGCGTCAGTGTGGTGCCTGTGATGTAGCTGGCGGCGTAGGAGCACAGGAAAACGATGGCCTGCGCGATCTCTTGCGGTTCGCCCGCGCGCGACGCGCCCTTGGCCGCGAAAGCCGCGGCAGTGGCCCGGCCAATCCCACTGCTCGCACCGGTGATCAGTGCAACTTTGTCGATCATGTCTGACATCAGGGGGCGCCTTCGGTTGCGTGCAGTCTTGCTTGGCCAGTCTCCGGCGTTGGCTTACTCCGGATGCATGTAGAACACCTTGCTCATGATCTGCCAGCGCCCGTCGACCTTGACCAGGGTGAAGAAGTCGGTGAAACGATGGCCGGTCCAGTTGTCGATCTCGATTCGCACGGAGGCGGCTGTGCCTTCGATGTCGATGCGCAGGTCGCCCGGCTGGACGTCAACCGCAGCGCCATTGTCGTCATGCCATTCATAGAAGGCCCCGATCGGATTCGCGAACAGATCCGGCCCTACGTAGCCGCAGATCGTGGCCATGTCGTGGAAGATGGGACGCATGTGCTCGCTGCTGCCGGTGCGGGCACCCTCGATGTAGGTTTTCATCAGGGACTCGATCTGTTGCAGGTCTTCTCGATCATTGGAGTTGGTCATGGATCGTTTTCCTTGGTCATCTGGAATGGGTTGGCGAGGGTTCGCACCCAGGTCATCCATCATCGCAACCCGCTCCCCTAAGCAGTTCGCTCATGACCCTGGCCGCGCGTCCAGTCCGAAGTCGGCCTGGACCGCCGCATACCAGGCATCGTCGTCCAGCGCGCCCCAGGCCACCCATGCCTCATCGCTCATGGCCTGACGCCAGGCGATGAAGGGTGCCGCGTCCGGCCCGACCGGATGCCTCAGCTGCGCTGTGTCGCCAGTAGCGATCTCGACGATCCTGTCGGCCACCTGCGATGGCGCAGTCGGATGTTGCAGCGAGCTTCTGAACAGGGCAGCCATGCGATTGCGATTCGGATAACGAGACCCGTGCGCATCGGTACTGATCCGCGCCGCCATCGAGGTATCGATGATCCCGGGCTCGACAATGGCAACCCGCACATTGAAGGGCTTGACCTCCTGCGCCAGACTTTCGGACAAGGCCTCGAGGGCGAATTTGGAGGCAGCATAGGGGCCCATCGGGGAACCGGACAGGCGCCCGGAGATGGAGGTCACGTTGACGATGCAGCCGTTGCGCCGTTCCCGCATGGCCGGCACGACGGCCTTGATGCAGCGGACCGCACCGAAGTAGTTGGTCTCCATCACGGCGCGGACATCGTCCATCGAGACGTCCTCGATTGCGCCCACCCGTTCGATGCCGGCATTGTTCACCAGCACGGCGACCGGTCCGATGGCCTGCACGACACGTTCGATCGCGCGGTTCACCGAACTGTCGTCGTCGACATCCATGGTTTCGATCGAGACCTTCAGGTTCTCTCGCGCGGCGATCTCGCCGAGCTCGGGCGCCTGGGCTGGATTTCGCATCCCGGCAGCGACACGATGGCCCGCGCGGGCGAACGCCAGCGCAGTTGCGAGTCCGATGCCCTTGCTGGCGCCGGTAACCAGAACGTTCGCCATATCCTTCTCCGCTGAGGTGGCCTGGCTGGCCAGGTGATGCGTCATGCCGATCGGTCGGGGGCGAGCGTGGCGAACGTAGTCATTCCGAAGGCCTCCAGAACCGCAGCATCGAAGGGCTCGACCGCTGCGTTGCGCTCGCGTACGCCCACGTCTACCCCGACCACGGTCCGGAACGGCCGATTGCCGGCTGGAGTGTCGATCAACGCAACCATCTGCTCGACGACCATCGCCGGATCGGTGGGCGTGTCCGGGTCATTGAACATGCCGTCGAAGGCGCCTTCCAGTTGCTCGAGCATCTGATGCGCCACGCCCGGATAGGTGGCCATCCGGCCATCGGCATCGACAGGCTTGGGACTCTGCACGAACAGTTCGGTCGCGAACGGCCCCGGCTCGACCACCACAAGATCGACCCCGGAGCACGCCAGTTCGCCGCGGAGCGACATCGAATAGCCCTCCACCGCCCATTTGCTGGCGTGGTAGACGCCGAAGAACGGTGCGCCCAGGCGCCCCGCGATCGAACTCAGGTTGATGACCAGGCCGCGACCTTTCTGACGCATCGCCGGCAGGAAGGCGCGGCTCATGCGATGGATGCCGACCACGTTGACGTCCAGCTGGCTCGCCAACTCATCGGCGGTGAAGGCCTCGGTGAAACCGACGTACATCACCCCGGCGTTGTTGACCAGCACATCCGGGGCGCCGGATTCGGCAAGGATGGTCGCGGCGGCCGAATCCACCGAGGCGGAGGAGGCGACATCCAGTTCCACCACGCGCAGGTCGATGCCTTCGCGCGCCGCCGAATCCTTCAGTTCTCCTGCGACACTGGCGTTCTTGCCCTGGGTGCCGCGCATCGTTGCGTACACGCGATCGCCTCGGCGGGCCAGCTGGAGGGCCAGTTGCTTGCCGAAACCGGAGCTGCAACCGGTAATCACGATTGTTCTGGTCATGGGGTGTCCCGCCTTGTTTGCGATGGTTGGGTCAAGTCGAGTTTCAATGGCGTTGCTGTCGAAAATCAGCGCCTTGACCCAACCGGCGCAGGCTTGCCCGCGCATGGGCACTGAACTTCCCCCGCCACAGCAGCTCGCTGGGCTGGTCCCGATCGACGGCAACCCCGGGGGCAGGGCAAAGCGCGGCAAGCAAGGCCGCGGTGGGTTTGCCGCTGACGGCAATGTCGGTACCGGCAGGCGCGAGGAGCTGGGCGCCTCCGGAAAACACGGTGCGCAGTGGCTCGAGCGTGGCCTGATACGAATGTCCGGCAAGCATCCAACGTCTCTCCAGCGGGGCCAACCGCCCCACGCGTCATGCAACGACCCGACGGGCGCGGAGCGGCTGAATCCGGATGATAACGAGCAAACCACCGCCAAGCGGCCAAGGGTCCCCCGGAAAACGAAACGGGCGCCTTGCGGCGCCCGTCGATGGCGTTCCCGGACGGGGCCAGGGATCAGTAGCGGTAATGCTCCGGCTTGTACGGGCCGTCCACGTCCACGCCCAGGTACGCGGCCTGGTCCGTGGTCAGGGTGGTCAGCTTGACCCCGATCTTCTCCAGGTGCAGGCGCGCCACTTCCTCGTCCAGCTTCTTGGGCAGGATGTAGACCCTGGGCTCGTAACTGCCCTTGTTGGCCCACAGATCGATCTGCGCCAGGGTCTGGTTGGAGAACGAGTTGGACATGACGAAGCTCGGGTGGCCGGTGGCGCAACCCAGGTTGACCAGGCGGCCGTCGGCCAGCAGGAAGATCGCGTTGCCGCCGGCGAACACGTACTTGTCGACCTGCGGCTTGATGTTGATCTTCTCCACATCCTTCATCGCGGCCAGCGCGTCGACCTGGATCTCGTTGTCGAAGTGGCCGATGTTGCACACGATCGCCTGGTCCTTCATCGCCTGCATGTGCTCGACGGTGATGATGTCCTTGTTGCCGGTCGTGGTGACGTAGATGTCGCCGCGGCCGAGAGTGGACTCGATGGTGTTGACCTCGAAGCCTTCCATCGACGCCTGCAGCGCGCAGATCGGATCGATCTCGGTGACCACCACGCGTGCACCGTAGGCACGCAGCGACGCTGCACTGCCCTTGCCCACGTCGCCATAACCGCAGACCACCGCGACCTTGCCGGCAAGCATCACGTCCATCGCGCGCTTGAGGCCGTCGGCCAGCGACTCGCGGCAGCCGTACAGGTTGTCGAACTTGGACTTGGTGACCGAGTCGTTGACGTTGATCGCGGGCACCAGCAGCGACTTGGCCTCGACCATCTGGTACAGGCGGTGCACACCGGTGGTGGTCTCTTCCGAAACGCCCTTCCAGTCCTTGACCACGTTGGTCCAGAAGCCCGGGCGCTCCTTGGCGACGCGCTTGAGCAGGGCCTTGATCACGCCTTCCTCGTGCGAGGCGGCGGGCTCGTCGACCCACTGGCTGCCGTTCTCCAGTTCAAAGCCCTTGTGGATCAGCAGGGTGACATCGCCACCGTCGTCGATCACCAGCTCCGGGCCCTTGCCATCGGGGAAGCTCAGCGCGTCGAGGGTGCAGTCCCAATACTCTTCCAGGGTCTCGCCTTTCCACGCGAACACCGGGGTGCCGGTGGCGGCGATGGCGGCGGCGGCATGGTCCTGGGTTGAAAAGATGTTGCACGAGGCCCAGCGCACGTCGGCACCGATGTCCTTCATGGTCTCGATCAGCACCGCGGTCTGGATGGTCATGTGCAACGAGCCGGTGACCCGCACGCCCTCGAGCGGCGCTTCGGATGCGTACTTCTGGCGGATCGACATCAGGCCCGGCATCTCGTGCTCGGCGATGTCGATTTCCTTGCGGCCCCAGTCGGCCAGCGAGATGTCGGCGATCTTGTAGTCGGCTGTGGCCGACGGCTTGCGTACTGCGTTCATGGCGGAATCTCCGGGTTTCTTGCGAGTACATCGCAAAGATGGACCGGGCGCCGTTACAGGGACGTTCCGCCGAGCCTGGCCGGACGATGGGGCAACCGGCACCCAGGGTGGCGGATTGCGGCGGAAGGGTCCGCCCATGTCTCGGTCGCAGCGCCCCTCAGCGGAGGGAAACCCATTATATCGCTTCTTCGCGATGAAAGGATAAATGGCGACCCAGGCCGGCGCACATGACCGATGGGCGGGTGCGGGGGCGCCGGAGCAGGTAGGCTCGACGCTCGACACCTGTCCACGCCAGCCCCAGCCGTGCAGGCGCCAGCCATGTGGTGAATCCGTGCGGGCACGCGGTAGTCGAGGTGCTGCCCTTGTAGGAGCGGCCCATGGCCGCGATGCTTTTCCCAACTCCTCGCGCAAGGCCAACCTGGGCGATAGGGACGTCAACCACGCGCAACCTGTCCCCGGGACAATACCGGGGCGCGCCCATGCGGCAGTGCACAATCCGCACCGGCTTCGGTTAGGCTCGGGAGCCCCGCCCCAACCGCGTCCCGCATCAGATGAATGATCCACGCAGCCCCGATTTCGCCCAGCCCGACGTGCCACTGCGCGAGGACGTGCGCCGTCTCGGCGCCCTGGTCGGTGAGATGCTGTCCGAACAGGTATCGCCGGAGTTCCTGCAGGAGGTGGAGCGCGTGCGCACCACGGCCATCGCGCGGCGCCAGGGCGACCAGCCACCCGAATCGCTGTACGGACTTCTGGATGGCCTGGCGCCGGCGCGCGCCGAAGCGCTCATCCGGGCCTTCAGTGCCTACTTCCAGGTAGTCAACATCGCCGAGCGTGTGCACCGCATCCGCCGCCGCCGGGACTACCAGCGCGCCGGCAGCGCCCCGCAACCCGAGGGCCTGCACGATGTGCTCGGCAAGCTCAAGGGCGATGGCGTGACCCTGCAGGAGCTGGAGCACTGGCTGCCGCGGATCGATATCGAACCGGTATTCACCGCCCATCCCACCGAAGCCGTGCGCCGAGCGCTGCTGGAAAAGGAACAGTTGATGGTGGCCAGCCTGATTGCCGGGCTGGACGGCAATCGCACGCCCGGTGAACTGGCCCAGGACCTGGCGCGCTTCCGCATGGCCCTGACTTCATCGTGGCAGACCTCCGATTCGTCACCGGTGCGCCCGGGCGTCGACGACGAGCGCGAGCACGTGGGCTTCTACCTGACCGAGGTGTTGTACCGGGTGGTGCCGGTGCTCTACGAGACCCTCGAGGATGCCTTCGAGCAGACCTACGGCCAGTCGCCGGAACTGCCGCGACTGTTGCGCTTCGGCACCTGGGTGGGCGGGGACATGGATGGCAACCCCAACGTGGACGCCGGCACCATCGCCGCCACCCTGCAGGCGCAGCGTCACGCCATCCTGCAGCGTTACCTCGGCGAGTTGCGCCAGCTAACCGGCGTGTTGAGCCAGACCGTGGAAGTGGTGGGCGTGTCGCCGCAGGTGCTGGCGCGCGTGGAGGAATACCGCACGCTGCTGCCGGGCGCTGCCGATGCTTCGCGCCCGCGCCATGGCGACCAGCCCTATCGGCTGCTCAACGACCTGATGCGCGCGCGCCTTGAGGCCACGCTGGAAGATGCCCCCGAGGGCTATGCGTCCCCGCAGGCGTTCGCCGCCGATGTGGAGCTCATCATGGCCAGCCTGGCAGACAACCGCGGCCTGCACGCCGGCTGGTTCGCAGTACGGCGCCTGGCCTGGCGGGTACGCACGTTCGGCTTCCACCTGGCGCGCCTGGACGTGCGCCAGGAATCCAGCGTGCACGCCGCCGCAGTAGCCGCGTCGCTGCAGGATGCCGAATGGGATACCCGTGACGCCGCGCAGCAGGCCGGCCTGCTGGCCGACTACGCCAGTGGCCAGTCCACCCTGGCGCAAACCGAAGAGGCCGGCAGTCCGCGCCTGGACGCGGTGTTCGCCGCGTTGGCGGCGGCGCGCGCCAGCCACGGACCCGACGCGCTCGGCGCGTACATCATCAGCATGGCCCACAACCGCGCCGACGTGCTGACCGTGCTGGCGCTGGCGCGGCGTGGCGGCCTGGTGGATGCGGATGGCAAGGTGCCGCTGGACATCGCGCCGCTGTTCGAAACCGTCGACGACCTGCAGCGCGGTCCGGCGACCCTGCGCGACCTGCTGGCCGACCCGGTGTATCGCGCCCACCTGCAGGCGCGCGGCAACGTGCAGATGGTGATGCTGGGGTATTCGGACAGTGGCAAGGATGGTGGTATCGCCGCCTCACGCTGGGGCCTGCAGCGCGGCCAGGTCGAACTGCTGGAGGCGGCGCAGGAACTTGGCATCCGCCTGACCTTCTTCCACGGCCGTGGCGGCTCGATCAGCCGCGGTGGCGGCAAGACCACCCGTGCAGTCGAGGCCTCGCCGCGCGGCAGCGTGGATGGTCGGCTGCGGGTGACCGAGCAGGGCGAAGTGATCCATCGCAAGTACGGCATCCGCGCGCTGGCGCTGCGCTCGCTCGAACAGACCACCGGCGCGGTGCTGGCCGCGAGCCTGCGTCCGCGCCCGCAGGAGCCGCGCGAAGCGCACTGGCGCGGACTGATGGATGTGGTCGGTGCACGCAGCACCGAGGCCTATCGCGGCCTCGTCGGCGCGCCGGGCTTCATGGATTACTTCCGCAGCGCCACGCCGATCGACGTGATCGAGCGCATGACCCTGGGGTCGCGACCCTCGCGACGGATGGGCGAAGACGCGGCGCTGGACAACCTGCGGGCCATCCCCTGGGTGTTTGCCTGGAGCCAGGCGCGCGCGGTGATCCCCGGTTGGTATGGCGTCGGCAGCGGGCTGCAGGCGGTGGCCGACCAGGGCGGGGAACAGGCGCTGGTGGATATGGCGCGGGACTGGCCGTTCTTCCGCACCTTGCTGGACGACGTGGCGATGGTCCTGGCCAAGGGCGACCTGCGCATCGCGGCGATGTTCTCGCGCATGTCCGGGCCACTGCATGAGGAGTTCTTCCCGCGGATCGAACGCGAGGATGCGCTCACCCGGCAGTGGGTGTTGCGGCTGACCGGCAGCGAGTGGCTGCTGCAGCACGACCAGCGGCTGGCGCTTTCGATCCGCCTGCGCAACCCCTACATCGACCCCATCAGCGTCATGCAGGCCGACCTGCTGCGCCGCTGGCGCGAGACCGGGCGCGAGGACGAAGGCCTGCTGCGGGTACTGGTGGCCAGCGTCAACGGAGTGTCGCAAGGTGTGCAGAACACCGGGTGAGGTTTGGATGCCCGTCAGGTCTCCGTCGGAGATGTTGGCAACGATCCGGATCGAGTGTGGGAGGTAAAGCATCGCGCCCATGGGGCGCTCCTACGGATCACCCGCTCGCGCGGCCCATGGCCGCGATGCTCTTCGCCCTCGTAGGAGCGGCCCATGGCCGCGATGCTCTTGGAGCAGACGCTAGGAAGCGTCCAGCTCCGTCCAGCGCAGGTAAGCGGCATCCAGCCTGGCCTGCGTGTCGGCCAGTGCTTGCTTGGCGGCCAGCAGCGCAGCCGGATCCTGCTGGTAGAAGGCGGGCTCGTTCATCGCGGCGGTCTGGCGGGCCAGTTCGCCCTCCAGTGATTCGATCAACGATGGCAGCGTCTCCAGTTCGCGCGCCTCCTTGTAACCGAGCTTGCGCTTCGGCTCGCTGGCCACCGCGGTCTGCGCCGGGCTGGGCGAGGCCTTGGCAGGCGCGGCGGCCTCGGTGTTGAACAGGGCGCCGGGACGCTGGCGCACCCAATCGGTGTATCCGCCCACGTAGTCGGCCAGGCGTCCCTTGCCCTCCAGAACCAGGGTGCTGGTGACCACGTTGTCGATGAACTCGCGGTCATGGCTGACCAGCAGCAGGGTGCCCTTGTACTCCCCCAGCAACTCCTCCAGCAGTTCCAGTGTCTCCACGTCCAGGTCGTTGGTGGGTTCGTCCATGACCAGCAGGTTGGAAGGCTGGGCGAACAGTTTGGCCAGCAGCAGGCGGTTGCGTTCCCCGCCCGACAGGCGGGTGATCGGCGCGCGTGCGCGCTCGGGCGAGAACAGGAAATCCTGCAGGTAGCCGATGATGTGCTTGCGGGTGCCGTTGACCTCGATGAAGTCGCGGCCCTCGGCCACGTTCTCCAGCGCGTTGAGCGAGTCGTTGAGCTGGCTGCGGTGCTGGTCGAAGTAGGCCACCTGCAGGCCCGTGCCCAGGCGCACCTCGCCGTGTTGCGGCTGCAGTTCGCCCAGCATGATCTTGAGCAGGGTCGACTTGCCGGCGCCATTGGGGCCGATGATGCCGACGCGGTCGCCGCGCATGATCGTGGCGCCCACGTCGTCCAGCAGCACACGGCCATCGTAGCCATGGGTGACATGCTCGAACTCGATGACCTTCTTGCCCGAGTTCTGCGCGGCGGCCACTTCCATGCGCACGTTGCCGCCCAGGTCGCGGCGCTGGGACCGCTCGCGGCGCAGCGCCTTGAGCGCGGTCACCCGGCCCTCGTTGCGGGTGCGCCGGGCCTTGATGCCCTGGCGGATCCAGATTTCCTCCTGCGCCAGTAGCTTGTCGAAGCGCGCGTTCTCCTGCGCTTCGGCATGCAGGCGTTCCTCGCGGCGGCGCAGGTAGTTCTCGTAGTCACCGGGCCAGCTGGTGACCTGGCCGCGGTCGATCTCGACGATGCGGGTGGCCAGCGCGCGCAGGAAGCTGCGGTCATGGGTGACGAACACGATGCTGCCTTCGAACTG
>Ga0105045_10001019_pt1 | contig 22233 bp, 19 predicted proteins | sample MAT02_FD_78089 | JGI IMG/M metagenome (GOLD analysis project Ga0105045, IMG submission 78089) | Freshwater microbial communities from Lake Fryxell liftoff mats and glacier meltwater in Antarctica - MAT-02 (megahit assembly) | ecosystem: Environmental > Aquatic > Freshwater > Ice > Liftoff... | reverse complement strand
GTGTGATCGACAAAGACCGAGCCCGGGGTCATCCCGGCGAAAGCCCCGTCCGGGCCAAGGCAGACCGAGCGCAAATCGTCATCGTTGCCGACGCAGGCCATCACGAATTCGGCACCTTTGGCAGCTTCACGCGGGTTGGCGGCCGATTTGCCCTTATGCTGTGTGACCCAGGCCGCGGCCTTGGCCGGACTGCGGTTGTAGACCGTGACGTCATGCCCTTTTGCCATCAGATGCCCGGCCATGGGAAACCCCATGACTCCAAGGCCAAGAAACGCAACTTTCGCCATCTTCGATTCCCCGATCATTGCCCTTCCAAGGCTGATCGACTAGGAACCCATCACCTTGCCGCCGTCAAGAACTGGGCCCCGATGCTGATTGCCTTTCGCTGGATGATCCGGCTTGTGACTGGCGCCATCGCGCTGGGTCTTATCGCTTTTGTCCTGGCCTATTACATCCTGTCGCGGTCACTGGTTGATTATTCGGAAGACTTCACCGTGCGCGGCATCTCTGCGCCAGTGGAGATCGTGCGTAACAACAACAATGTGCCGCATATCTTCGGGGCGACGGATCAGGATGTCTATTTCGCACTTGGATTTGCCCATGCCCAGGACCGCCTGTGGCAGATGACGATGCTGCGCCGCACCGCGCAGGGGCGGCTGTCGGAAGCCTTTGGTCCGGCGACCATCAAGGTTGACGAACTGATGCGGCGGCTCGATCTTTACGCCCTGTCGCTGCAGTCGGTGAAGGCGCAGGACGCTGAAACCATTGCAGCGCTAGAGGCTTATGCGGCCGGCGTAAATGCCTGGATCAACCAGATCAATGACGGCGCACGCGGGCGCGGTGCGCCAGAGTTCTTCCTGTTTTCAAGCGAGATTGCAGCCTGGGCCCCGGCCGATTCCATCGCGATCCTGAAGCTGATGGCCTTGCAACTTACCGGGTCCGCACAAACCGAGGTGCTGCGGGCGCGGACCTCGCTCCTGCTGTCGCCAGACCGGTTGGGCGACATTCTGCCGGATGATCCCGGCCAGGGGGTTGCGGCCTTGCCAGACTATGCGGCACTGGTGCCGGGGGTGAAGCCTGCCTTCACCCCGCTGGACTTTGCCCTTGGGCCGCTGTCGCCCGTGGCCGATTCCGGCATGGCCGGGGCCTCTAACGCCTGGGCTGCGCTGCCAGGCCGGTCGGCGGCGGGGGGAAGCTTGCTGGCCAACGATCCGCACCTCGGGCTGACCGCGCCGACGATCTGGTACCTTGCGAGGCTGGGTCTGCAATCGGGCGGGGTTATCGGGGGCACGATCCCCGGAGTGCCGGCGGTGCTGGTCGGCAGGTCGGAGCGGCTGGGCTGGGCGCTGACCACCGCCTATCTGGACGATCAGGACGTGCTGATCGAGGAGCTTAATCCCGAGAACCCCGAGGAATACCGCACCCCAGACGGCTGGGCCCGGTTCGAGAGCCGCCAGTCGATCATCAACGTCAAGGATTCCGCCCCGGTCACGCTGACCCTGCGCTGGTCACGCAATGGGCCGATCTTGCCCGGAACGCATTACAACCTGGCCTCGATCACGCCGCCCGGCTATGTATCCGCGCTTGCATGGACGGCTTTGAGCGGGGCCGACACCTCGATTTCGGCCGCAATCCGTTTAATGCAGGCACCCGACATCCCGGCAGCCCTGGAGACCGGGCGGTTGCACGTGGCCCCGGCGCAGAATCTGATGCTGGCCGATCTGACCGGGATTGCGCTTCAGGTGGTGGGGGCGATGCCCGCGCGTGACCCCGGCCACCCGTCGCAGGGGCGGATGCCGGTGCTGGGCGCCGATCCGGCGGCGGGCTTCAGGGGGGTACTGCCCTATGAGGACAACCCGCGCTTCGTCAACCCTACCTCGGGCCTTCTGGGCAACACCAACAACAAGACCGTTGACCGTCCCTTCCCCAATCACGTCAGCTTTGACTGGGGCGACACGCAGCGCATCCAGCGCTGGCTGACGCTGATGAAAGCGCGCGAGGTGCATACCCGCGAAAGCTTCATCGAGGCGCAGCTTGACACCGTGAACCCCACCGCGCGCGGACTGTTGCCGCTGATCGGGGCAGACCTCTGGTTCACCGGCGAAGCGGCGCCCGAAGGCACTCCGGAACGCCTTAGGCAGCGGGCGCTGGCGCTGCTGGCCGAATGGAACGGAGAGATGAACGAACATCTGCCCGAACCCCTGATCGCCGAGGCCTGGATGCGGGCTCTCATGGACCGCCTGATCACTGACGAGTTGGGCGCGATGGCGGACAATTTCACCCACATTTCTCCGGTGTTCATCGAGCGGGTCTACCGCAACGTCGGCGGGGCCTCGGTCTGGTGCGATGTGATCCAGTCGGCGGCGGTGGAAAGTTGTAGCGATCTGTCGCGGATCGCGCTGGACGAGGCCCTTTTGCGTCTGACTGAGAAATACGGGCTGAACCTGGAAAGCTGGCGCTGGGGCGATGCGCATCAGGCCACGCATGACCACCTCGTTCTGGGCGAGGTGGCGTTGCTGCGGTACTTCGTGAACATCCGCCAATCCACCAGCGGCGGCGATGACACGCTGATGCGCGGTGTCACGCGGGGGACCGGTGACGAGCCGTTTCAGAATGTTCATTCGGCCGGGTATCGGGGCGTCTACGATTTTGCCGACCCCGACAGTTCGGTATTCATCTCGGCCACCGGTCAATCCGGGCATCCGCTGTCTCGTCATTACGACGATCTGGGCGAGTTGTGGCGGCGGGGCGAATACATCCCGATGTCGCTGGACCCCGATCTTGCGCGCGCCGCGGCAAGCGGTGTCATGGTACTGAGCCCTGCGGAGTGATACGGACCGAGCGGCTGATCCTGCGCGGGCGCGGACCGGGGACCCGAACGCTGTGCATGCCATGTTGTCCCACCCCGCCAGCATGTGGCGCGACGAATGGTGCGACAGCGTCTGACTGGCGCTTTAGCGACCAGATCAAAGATCGCGGTAGCGCTTTTCCTGCCGGGCAGTCCAGCGCAAAGTCAAATGGTAGCCATCCTCGGCTTCGACTTCGCCCATCACCACGCCCTCTTGATGAAGCCAGGCACGCTTGCGGCCTTCGGCGAACGGAAGCACCAAAGTCAGGTTAGTCTTCGCCTCATCAAAGATGGTAGAGACGGCGGCGAGCAGCGGGTCTACACCCTCGCCCGTCAGGGCTGACACCGGGAATACCCGGTCGCGCCCGGCGGCGTTGACCGAAAGCGCTGCGCGGGATGAGGAATCGACAAGGTCAAGCTTGTTCCAGACCTCGATCACCGGCAATTCGGGGCGCACACCAAGTGCGGTCAGGATATCGGTCACGTCCTGCGCCTGTTCGGCGGTCTCTGGGTGGCTGATGTCGCGAACATGCAAGATCAGATCGGCCTCCAGCACCTCTTCCAGCGTGGCGCGAAAAGCGGCGACCAGTTGCGTCGGCAGGTCCGAGATGAAGCCCACGGTGTCCGATGCGATGATCTTGCGGCCCGTGCCTCCATCAGTGGCGGGAAGGACGATCCCGCGCATAGTGGGGTCAAGCGTCGCAAAAAGCATGTCCTTGGCCAGCACATCCGCCCCGGTCATCCGGTTGAACAGCGTGGATTTTCCGGCATTGGTATAACCGACCAGCGCCACCAGCGGAAACGGCACCTTGCGCCGTGCGGCGCGGTGCAACTCGCGCGTTTTCACCACGCGGTCCAGCTGACGTTTCAGCCGGATCACCTGATCGTCGATCGCGCGACGGTCGGCTTCCAGCTGGGTTTCGCCCGGACCGCCCACAAATCCGAAGCCGCCGCGCTGGCGTTCAAGGTGCGTCCAGGCCCGGACCAGCCGTGTGCGCTGATAGGACAGCGCCGCAAGTTCGACCTGCAAGACCCCTTCCCGCGTGCGGGCACGGTCAGCGAAGATCTCAAGGATCAGCGAGGTGCGGTCCAGAAGCTTGACGCCCCACTCCTTTTCAAGATTGCGCTGCTGCACGGGGGAAACCGTGCCGTCGACCAGCACAAGTTCGATCTCATCGGCCTTGAAGCGGCTTTTCAGATCATCCACCTTGCCTGACCCGATCAGCGTGGCCGGGTTGGTGCGGGACAGGCGCACGACTTCACCACCGCAAATGTCCAGTTCGGGCAGAGCGGCGGCAAGCGCCATAGCTTCGGCCAGCCCGTGTTCGGGCAGACGCCGGGCCGAAGCCGCCTTCAGCGCCGGATGCAGCACAAATGCCTTTGTCGGACGATCAGCGGTATCGCGCAGGCGATGCCCTGCCCGCTTTGACAGCAGATCGTCGATGCCTTCAACGTCGTCGGAAATCAGTCTTCCCCTTCATACAGGCTGATCGGCGCGCCTGGCATGATGGTGGAAATGGCATGCTTGTAGACAAGCTGCGATTGTCCATCCCGGCGCAAAAGCACGCAAAAGTTGTCAAACCACGTGATCACACCCTGAAGCTTCACGCCGTTGATCAGAAAGATTGTAACCGGAACCTTTGCTTTCCGCACATGGTTCAGGAAAGCGTCCTGCAGATTTTGCTTGTCGGAGGCCATTTTTTTTGCCTTGTTTTTCTATCGCTTCACTGTCGCGTCTTCGTTGATCTTGAGAAAGCCCGGACGACACAGCCCCGGACGGCCTTTTTCAAGTATGGAGCGGCTTTCGGGGAGATTCCAGCGCAAAAATCAAACTGTTATATGGGGAGGAAAAGACCCGGCAATCTCTGCGGATCAGCGCCGCCAGCGCACCGGCAGGATCAGGGCCAGCAGGGCCAGTGTTTCAAGACGCCCCACGATCATCGCCAGTCCAAGTGTCAGCTTCACCAGGTCGGACAGATCGCCGTAGGCAACCGGGGCACTTGCCCCCAAGTCGGCAAGCTGCCCGGTCGTGGTCAGCGCGGCAATTGCAAGCACCAGTGCGGGCTCGAACGCCACCCCAAGTAGCGTCAGCGTGGCAACCAGAATGGCAATGGAAAAGGCAAACAGCATGAAGAAAACCCATGCCAGCTGTGCTCCTTCCAGCCGCAACCGCCTGGCATCTGCGCCACCACCTCCGACAGAGTTGGGGTGGATTATCCGGTCCAGCTCGCGCTCGCCGTGGCGGAGCAACGCATAAACCCGCAACAGTTTGACCCCACCCGCGGTGGTGGCAGTGCCGCCCCCGATGATCGCCAGTGCCAGCAAGATCAGCCCCGGCGCTCCGATCCCCGACCATTCCGCCGCCGACTGCCACTCGCCCGACACATAGCCCGTCGTGGTCAGAAACGACCCGGCGGTGAACAGGATTCCCCAAAGGGATGCAAGCGCGCGGCCCCCCATGTCGCCCACCCCCGTCACGTCGGCCAAAAACCAGTGCCGCAGAAACAAGATCGCCGTGACCACCAGCAGGATCACTGCCGCCAGCCTGAGTTCGGGGTCGCCCGGCAGGCCCCGGCCTCGTGTCTGGGCCTGCAATGGCAGGGCGCGGCGGGTGATCGCAAACAGAAAGAAGGTGAAGATCAACATCTCGCCCGGCACGCCCGCGGCAGACGCAGCCAGACTGGTCTGCCCCGAGATCCCCGACGTAGACAGCGTACCCATCGCATGGATAAGCGCGCTGGTAGACCCCTCTCCCATGATCAGCAGCCCAAGCCACAGCAGCAGTGTCAGCGCGGTAAAGACGGGAAAGATCTGCAGAGCCAGCCGGACCAGCCGCTCGGAGGGCTCGGCGGTGCGGGTCACCTGCGCGGTCCCGGCGGCCCCGCGCCCCGGAACCCGGCCGGTGGCAACCTCGACCCCGCCAAGGTTCAGCGGCGCCAGAATGGCATGGGCCGCCAGCAGCATCAGGAACCCGCCGAACCAACCCACCGTCGCCCGCCACAGATGCACCGTGTCCGACAGCCGGTCCGGGGCATAGATCGTGGCGCCGGTGGTGGTGAAGCTGGACACCATCTCGAACCAGGCGTTGATCAGGGTGGTATCAGGCAACGCCTCGCGCATGGGCAGGACCATGACGACCGGCAGCAGAAGAAAGGCCCCCGCCAACGTTGCAAGATGGCTGCGGGCGGCATCGCGCGGGCTGAAGGCGGCGGTCGCGATGCCCAGCATGGCGGTCAGGATCAGAAGAATCAGCGCCGAATAGAAGAAGGCGCGCGCCAGATCGTGCTGGTTGGTCGCCAGACCATGCAGCGCGGGCAGCAGCGGCAGGCAGGCCGCCAAGCCCAAGAGCACGACAAGCAGCGGCAGGTCTGCCAGCCGAGCCAGCATCAGAAGAAGTCGATGGTGACTTGCAGGAGGCGTTCCACCTCGGGCACGTCGGTTGCCATCGCGAACAGGGCAATCACGTCCCCAGCCTCGATCCGAAGATCACCGGTGGGCTTCAGGACCTTTTCGCCTTTCATCACCGCCCCGACCAGCACGCCTGCGGGAAACTCGATATCCCGCACCAGACGCCCCGACAACGGCGAGGTCGACAGAACCTGTGCCTCGATCATCTCGGCCTCGGCGTCGCCGATGGAATAGACAGCGCGCACCCGGCCATGGCGGATGTGACGCAGGATCGAACTGACGGTCGTGGCGCGGGGGTTGATGTAGGCGTCGATATCCAAAGGCGCCATCAGAGGCGCAAGCGTGGGGTCATTGACCAGCGCGATGGTCATCGGGCAGCCGGCCTGTTTGGCCCGAACCGACACGAGGAGGTTGGTCTTGTCGTCATCGGTGACGGCAAGAATCGCATCGGCGCGGTCAATCGCTGCTTCCATCAGGATGTCGATGTCCATCCCGTCGCCGTGCAATACGATGGTGCGTTCCAGCGAATCCGCGGCATGTTCGGCGGTGGCAAGGTCTTTTTCGATAATCTTGGCGCGAATCCGGTCTGTCCGCTTTTCCAACGCGCGAGCCACGGCAAGCCCGACGTTCCCTCCGCCGACGATGACGATCCGTTCCTGTTTTTTCGTTTTCTTGCCAAATATTTCCAGTGCGCGATTGACGTCTTCGAAATGGGTGAAAACGTAAATCTGGTCGTCTGCCAGCAGCTGATCGCCCGAATCTGGTGCAAAAAGGCGGTCTTCGCGCCGGATGCCCACCACGATGGCGCGCAAGGTGGAGAACAGTTCGTTCAACTGGCGCAGAGGGGTATTCAAAACCGGACAATCCCCGGTCAGTTGAATGCCCAGAAGCTGCGCCCGCCCGTTCATGAAGCTTTCCGTGTCAAAGGTCGCCGGGGCGGCAAGGCGCTGCAGGGCGGCCTCGGCCACCTCGCGTTCCGGGCTGATGACAACGTCGATGGCAAGCCGGTCGTTGTTGGTAAGATCGGCGTAGAGCGAATCGAGGTAGTTCTGCGCCCGGATGCGGGCAATCTTGCGCGTGATGTTGAAAACGGAGTGTGCCACTTGGCAGGTGACCATGTTCACCTCGTCCGAATGGGTGGCGGCGATCAGCATGTCGGCGTCGCGCGCCCCGGCCTTTTCCAGCACGTCCGGGTGGCTGGCAAACCCGACCACGCCTTGCACGTCCAGCGTATCGGTCGCGCGACGCACCAGGTCGGCATTCATGTCGACAAGGGTGACATCGTTCTTTTCGCCCGACAGATGGCGCGCGATCTGCCAGCCAACCTGGCCCGCCCCGCAGATGATGACTTTCATCAGATTCTCCGCGATCCGCCGTGGCTGACTGCATGTCAGATCGGGCCAAGGGGGTCAATCACCCCCGGTCCGGCCCTATTCCTCGAAGTCGGTGAATCCGCGCATGCTGCCCCGGGAATTTCCGACCACGCCCAAGGACTTGAGCTTGCGGTGCAGCGCCGAGCGTTCCATGCCGACAAAGCTGGCAGTTCGGCTTATGTTGCCGCCAAAGCGGTTGATCTGGGTCAGCAGGTATTCCCGTTCGAACAACTCACGCGCTTCGCGCAAGGGAAGGGCCGCGATGGCGCCGGACAGGGGAAGGCCGGAGTCTGCCTCGGACTTCGGTTCGGTGCCGGGAAGTTCCTGGGCCTCAATCGGGCCGGATGTGTCGCCCAAGATCAGGACCCGCTCCACCACGTTGCGCAACTGCCGGATATTGCCGGGCCATGGCATTGTTTGCAGCATCGTCTCAGCCTCGGCCGACAACGGGCGGGCGGGCAACCCTTGCGTCTTGTGGAACCAGTCGATGTAGTGACGGGCAAGGTCGGGAATATCCTCGCGTCGGTCTGACAGGGGCGGCACCGGGATCGGCACGACGTTCAGCCGGTCGTAAAGTTCCTGCCGGAACCGGCCCACCCCGATTTCCGACCGCAGATCGCGGCAGGTCGAGGAGATGACGCGCAGGTCCACCCGAACCTTGTCGGTGCCTCCGGCCCGGGTGAACTGCTGTTCGGTCAGCACACGCAGGATCTTGCCTTGCGTGCCCAGTGGCATGTCCGCCACTTCGTCGAAATACACCACGCCGCCATGCGCCTGCTCCAGCAGGCCCGGCTCTACCCCGCGTTCCGGAGTTTCGCGGCCAAACAGCACCTCTTCCATCCGCTCGGGCTCGATCGAGGCGGAAGAAACGGTGATGAAGGGCGCGCTCGCGCGGTTGGAATTGGTGTGGATGAAGCGCGCGGCCATCTCCTTGCCCGACCCGGGTTCACCGGTCAGCATCACCCGGCCGTTCGACTTGGTGACCTTGTCGAGATTGGCCTTCAGCGCCTTGAAGGCGGCAGAGTTTCCCAGCATCTCGGCCGAAGCGACATCGCGGCGCCGCAGATCCTGGTTTTCGCGGCGCAACCGGCTGGTTTCCATCGCGCGTGAAACCACGACCATAAGTTGGTCGATGTTGAACGGCTTTTCGATGAAATCATAGGCGCCCTGCTTGATCGCGGCGACAGCGATCTCGATGTTGCCATGGCCCGAGATGATGACGACGGGCACATCCGGGTTGTCGCGCTTGACGGATTTCAGAATGTCGATCCCGTCCATCCGGCTGTCCTTCAGCCATATATCCAGGATCATCAGCGACGGCGGCTCGGCGTTGATCTCGCCCATGCAATCGTCGGAATTCGCGGCCAGCCGGACTGCATAGCCCTCGTCGCGCAGAATGTCGCCGATGAGTTCGCGGATATCCTGTTCGTCGTCAACGATCAGAATGCTCATGTTTTCAACCTCCTTGCCCGGACGATTTTTCGTGGGGGACTTGCGTTCTGGACCGGCGGCGCGTGATGCGCGGCAGTCGGATTTCAGCCATGGCGCCGGAATGCCGGTTGCCGTCAAACACCGGCGCGTCGGTAAGCGACAGGATGCCGCCATGTTCCTCGATGATCTTCTTGACGATGGGCAGGCCAAGGCCGGTGCCCTTTTCACGGGTGGTGACGTAGGGTTCAAACAGGCGCGCACGGTCGGGCGGCAGGCCGGTGCCATTGTCGCTGATCCGGATCACGGCTTCGGTCTCATTGGCGGAAAGATCCACCCGGATCTCGGGCGAAAAGCCTTGAGGAGCCGTTTTTTCCTGAAAACTTTCAATCGCTTCACCGGCGTTCTTCATCAGATTTGTGAAGGCCTGCCCCATCATCGTGGCGTCGAGTTCCATAGGCAGAGCGCCCTCCGGGATCGCGGTCACAAAGCGCACGGCGGGCTGGCCGTTTCGCTGTAACAGAACCGCCCCGCGCAACAGGTCTGCAAGGTCACATTCGCGCCGGTCTGGTTCGGGCATCCGGGCGAACCTGGAAAACTCGTCCACGATCCGCCGCAGGTCATTGGTCTGGCGCACGATCACATCGGTGTATTGTACAAGGTCTTCGGGGTCTTTCACCTGCGACGCGAATTTGCGCTTGATCCGTTCTGCGGAAAGCTGGATCGGGGTCAGGGGGTTCTTGATCTCATGCGCGATGCGGCGGGCTACGTCGCCCCAGGCTGCCATGCGCTGGGCGCTGACAAGGTCGGTCACATCGTCAAAGGCGACGACATAGCCTTCCAGAGCCCCGGCGTCACTGCGGCGCACGGACATCCGGACCAGCAGGCTTTCTAGCTTGCCCTTGCGGGTCAGCCGAACCTCTTCCTGCACCGCTGCCCCTGCTCCGTCCCGCAGCCGGTCGAAGAGCGGCGCGAATTCGGGAACAGCGGCGGCGAGTGGCACGTCGGACTGGCCGTCGGCAAAGTCCAGCAACCGTTCCGCCGCCCGGTTGATGAAATCAATGTCACCGTCACTGTCGAGCCCCATGACACCTGCGGTGACGTTCGACAACACCGAATCGAACAGCCGGCGGCGGCGTTCGGTCTGGCTGTGGCTGTCCATCAAAGCCTCACGTTGGCCCTTGAGCTGGCGGGTCATCTGGTTGAACAAGCGGCCCAGCGAGGCGATTTCGTCATCGCCCTCTTCCTCGGTCACCTGCACGTCCAGATCACCGCCGCCCACCCTTTCGGCTGCTCCTGCCAGCCGGCCAACCGGGCGCGACAGGCGTTCGGCGAACCACAGGCCCAGCCAGACGGCAGCAAGGATCAGGATCAGCGCAAAGCCAAGGTAGATCAGGCCGAAGTTGAACAGAAGCCGGCCGCGTTCGCTTTCCAACTGGTTGTAGAGCTGGACGGTTTCCTGCGTCTCATCCAGCAGCGACAGGATGGAGCCATCCACTTCGCGCGTGACATAAAGGTAGCGGTCAGCATAGGCATCCAGAAAGATCAGCGCTCGGAACTCGTTGTTGGGCCAATCGGGGATCAGGACGGTGTTGCCTTCACGCGCAAGGCGAAGCTGCTCCACGGTCACTGCTTCGAAGCCGAAAAGATAAGACCGTTCGCCCCGCGTCTTCAGGTCACCGTCGCCGTCCACCAGATAGGCCTCTTTCAACCCGCGCTGGATGACCGATTGCGCCTGGCTGAGCAGCGGGCGCAGCTGATCGTCGCGCAGGAAAACGGTTTGCTGCTTGGCGCGGTTCAGGTATCCCGCCAGCGCCGTGACATCGTCTGCCAGATCGTCGCGCTGCACCGCCTCATAGGCTTGTGCGGCGGACAGGGACGACCCGACGACAGACCGGACGCGTTCGGAAAACCAGCCCTCAAGCCCGATGTTTATCGACAGGACGGCAAAGACCGCGACCAGCACGGTAGGCACCAGCGCGATCAGCATGAAGACGCCCGACAGCCGCATATGCAGCCGCGAGCCGGCAGACCGTGACCGCCGGTCTGCGATCAGTCGCGCCACGCGCACCAGCACCAGTGCCGCAATGAGAAGGACATAGACCAGGTCCGACAGCAGGATCAGTCGCAACACCGGCGAGGCGGCACCCTGGTTGAAAGCCCCCATCGCAAGAAAGGTCGCGACCGCCAGCACCGGGCCAAGAAATACCAGCCCAAGCGTGACCGCGGTTTGCACCCGCCGCTGTCGGCGCAGGCGCGAAAAGCGTGTCCAGACGTCGATGTGAACTGCCCGATTCACCTTGCCCTGCCCGTTACCCGGGGGTTTTCCCGCCTTTGGCCACTATATATTGATGTGACGCGGGGTGAAACCGAAAAGACACGGGGTCTGTGGCAGGGTTACATCAATTTTCGGCGGCGCGTGACGCGGATATCCAGATCGGTGATCTTCTTGCGCAGAGTGTTGCGGTTGATCCCAAGAAGATCGGCGCATTTAGCCTGATTTCCTGCCGTGGCATCCAAAGCAATCTCGATCAGGGGCAACTCCACCTCGCGCAGGATGCGCTGATAGACGCCGGGGGGTGGCAGTTGCCCGCCATGCAGATCGAAGTAGCGTTTCAGATGGCGCGCAACGGACGCGGACAGCTTTTCGCTTTCGCCCATCGCCACGCCCATGCCGGCGCGCGGTTCGGGGCTGGGCTGGTTGCCAAGGGCCTGCTCGATCTCGGCGCGGGCAATTTCGGATTCCGACGCGGTGACCAAGAGGCGGCGGATGGTGTTTTCCAGTTGGCGGACATTGCCGGGCCAACTGTACGCGCGGACAAGGTCGCCTGCTTCGGGGGACAGTCGGCGGACGGTGCCAAGATCACGCTCGCCCCTCGCAAGGAAATGCCCGGCCAGCAGCGGGATGTCATCCACCCGTTCGCGCAAAGAAGGCACATGCAGGGAAACGCCGCCAAGCCGGTAGTAAAGGTCTGACCGGAAGCTGCCGCCTTCGACGCGGGCGGACAGGTCGACCTGACTGGTTGACATGATCCGGGGCGCATTGTCGACCAGAAGGTCCAGCATCCGCACCACCCGGGCCTGGGTGTCATCGTCGTAATCGCCAACCTCGTCAAACACGATCGACCCGCCACGCGCCTTGCCCAACAGGGCCGAGGGGCCGTCAACCCCCTGAAGTTCCCCCGCCTGAGCGACCACGAAAGGCAGCGTGCGTCGGTCGGAAAAATCATGGATCGCGCGGGCGATCAGCGATTTTCCGGTGCCGGACTCGCCAGTGACCAGAACGGAAAGGTCGGTGTTCATCACCCGCGCAACCAGCCGGTACAGCGCCTGCATCGCGGCGGTGCGGCCGACCAGTGGCAGATCATCGCCCGCATCACGCGGGGCAATCACCACCTTCGGTGTGCGGCGCTTTTGCTCCAACGCCTTCGAGGATCGCTTCATCAGGTCGGGCAGGTCGAAGGGCTTTGGCAGATAGTCGAAGGCTTCCGCCTCGGCGGCCTGAATGGCCGTCATGATGGTGTTTTGCGCCGAAATGACAATCACCGGCAGACCCGGTCGTATTTTGGCAATGCGCGGCAGGGCGTCCAGCCCGTTGCCATCGGGCATGATCACGTCACTGATCACCAGATCGCCTTTGCCTTCCTCTACCCAGCGCATCAGTGTCATCAGGCTGGAGGTCGCATGGACCTTGCAGCCGGCGCGCGTCAGCGCCTGGGTCAGAACGGTGCGGATCGTGCGGTCATCATCAGCGACGAGGACGGTGCCATCCATTACTTGCCTTCCTTTTTCCTGTCGCGCAGCGCCATGGGCAGCGACACGCGGAATACCGTGCGACCGGGGACGGAATCGACAGAGATCCAGCCCTCATGGTCAGAGATGATTTTGGACACTAGGGCGAGGCCGAGCCCGGTGCCATTTTCGCGGCCCGAGACGAAGGGCTCGAAGATGCTGGCAGCGATCTCCGGCTTGATGCCGGGGCCGTCGTCGATGATTTCGATCTGCAAGGGCAAGGCGGCCGATGCGCCGTCCTTGCGGCGGAGGCGCAGCGACAGGTCATAGAAGGTGTGCAGCCGGATCGTTCCGCCGGTCTTGCACGCCTCGGCCGCGTTCTTGATCAGGTTGAGGAAGACCTGCATCAGCTGGTCGCTGTCGGCAAAGGTGGGGGGGAGCGAAGGGTCGTAGTCTTCGACTATGGTCATGTACGCGGCAAAGCCCACCAGCGCGGATTTTCGCGCCCGGTCCAGCGCGTCGTGGATGTTGACAGGCTTGCGGTCCGGCGGGCGGATATTGCCGAACTGTTCGACCTGCTCCAGCAGTTTCACGATGCGGCGGGTCTCCTCGACGATCAGGTCAGTCAACTCCTGGTCTTCGGGCGTAAGATTCATCGACAGAAGCTGTGCCGCACCCGAAATGCCGGCGAGGGGGTTCTTGATTTCATGCGCCAGCATTTCGGCCATGCCGATCGCCGACCTCGCGGCGGACTTCACGCCCATCGACCGACCCAGACGGTCGGCGATGTCTCGGGGCGACAGGATCAGCATCACCACGTCGGGGTTGTCGTGCATCGGTGCCAGATGGATCGTGCATTGCACGGGCGGGCGTTCGCCCGTGGTCACGTCGACGTCGTTGATATTCAGGGGCGACTGGTTGGCACGGGCGCGGGCGAGGGCCTCATCCATCGGAGCGTCTATGGCCAGCCGGTCAAAGGCCGGTTGGCCACGCAAGGCCCTGTCCGAGGTGTTGAAGAAGGTTTCCGCCGCAGGGTTCACCTCGAGGATCCGGGCCTGCGCGTCGATCAACAGCGTGGGCAAGGGCAGCGAGGCCCAGATGACGCCGGGCACCGGGTAAGGCAGCCGGTAAGGGGTCATGCCGCAAGCTCCAGCTCGGCAAAGGCCTGTTCCAGCAGCAGGATAACCTCGGCCGGGTCGGTCGAGGTCAGGATTGCCTCGCGCGCATGGGGCAGGCCTGCTTCCTCCAGATACCAGCCGAGGTGTTTGCGGGCCATCCGCAAGCCGAGGTCGCGGCCATAGAAGGTGAGCATCTCGTCATAGTGGTCAAGGACCAGTCGCCCCAGCGCGTGCCCCTGCGGCACCTTTGGCGCGGGCGTGCCGTAAAGGTCGCGCGCCACTTCGGCCAACCGCCAGGGCGCCCCTTGCGCCCCGCGCCCGATCATGACGCCATCGGCGCCGGAAAGGCGCAGCGCTTCTCGCGCGGATGCGCTGTCGATGATGTCGCCATTGGCGATGACGGGGATGGTCACGGCCTCTTTCACCGCGCGGATCGCAGCCCAGTTGGCGTGGCCCTTGTAGAACTGGCACCTGGTACGGCCGTGGATGGTGATCATCTGGATGCCCGCGCCTTCCGCGCGCTTCGCAAGCTCGGGCGCGTTCAGCAGCGTGTCGTCCCAACCAAGCCGGGTTTTCAGAGTGACGGGCACCTTGACCGCGCCCACCACCGCCTCGATCAGCTTCAACGCCAGATCAAGGTCACGCAGCAGGGCCGACCCGCACAGGCCCGCGGTCACCCGTTTCGACGGGCAGCCCATGTTGATGTCGATGATCTGCGCCCCCTGCCCTTCGACATAACGCGCGCCTTCGGCCATCCAGTAGGGGTCGCGCCCGGCCAACTGCACCGAGGTCGCCTGATCGCCAAGACCAAGTTCGGTCCGCGCGCGGGCTTCCGGCCTGGCGCGGACGACTTCCTCACTGGCCACCATCTCGCTGACCACCAGACCGGCACCGAACCGCGCAACCAGCCGACGAAACGGCAAGTCGGTGATCCCTGCCAGCGGTGCAAGAAACACCAAAGGGAAAACATCGCGGGAACCGAGGGTGACGGGCAAATGCCTATTCCTTGTGCGTTGAACCATTGGATAGCGCCATGGCGGTAAAGCTCCAAGCCAACAGAGCGTCATTTATGGCTGAAAAACGTGCGGTGCACAAATTATAGGCAAGCGTGCCCGGTTCTGCACCAGATTGTCATGCAGCTCGCGCTGGATTAGTCAGAACTGGAAAGACAGGTAACACATGACCACAGCCGTCATCATCGTCGCGGCAGGACGCGGCAGCCGAATGGGGGGCAAAAGCCCCAAGCAATGGCAAATGCTGGCCGGGCGGCCAGTGCTCGCGCATGTCCTTGATGCCTTTGCCGACCTGCACGTGGTGCTGGTCATCCACCCCGATGACCGGTTGCGGGCCTTGGCGCTGGCCCCCGGAGCACAGCTGGTGGAGGGTGGGGCCTTGCGGGATGCCTCGGTGCTGGCGGGGTTGCAGGCGCTGGAGGGGGTCGGCGTCACGCGCGTACTGATCCATGACGGCGCGCGTCCGCTGGTGTCGCGCGCCCTGATCCAGCGGCTGATCTTGGCGCTTGACGCCCATGACGGCGCGGCTCCGGCGCTGGCGGTGACTGATGCGCTGTGGCGCGGGACCGGGGGGCTGGTGTCGGGCATAGCGGACCGCGCGGGCATTTACCGCGCCCAGACGCCCCAGGCCTTCCGCTTTGCGCCCATTCTGGCAGCACATCGCGCCCACGCGGGCGGCGCGCTGGATGATGTGGAGGTCGCCCTTGCCGCCGGGCTTGACGTGGCCATCGTAGAGGGCGACGACAGTAACCTGAAACTGACCTACCCTGGCGATTTCGCCCGGGCCGAAGCGATTCTGAAAGGGCGTTCGATGGATGTGCGCTTGGGCAACGGCTATGACGTGCATGCCTTCTGCGAGGGGGACCATGTCTGGCTTTGCGGCGTGCGCGTGCCGCATGGGCGCGGCCTGCTGGGCCATTCGGATGCCGATGTGGGGATGCATGCGCTTACCGATGCAATCTATGGCGCGCTGGCCGAGGGGGACATCGGGCGTCATTTCCCACCGTCTGACCCGCAGTGGAAGGGGGCGGCCAGCCATATTTTCCTGGCCCACGCAGTGAAACTGGCGGCGGAACGCGGCTATGCCTTGGGCAACTGCGACGTCACGCTGGTATGCGAGCACCCAAAGATCGGTGCACATGCCATTGATATGCAAAGCGAACTGGCACGCATCATGGGCGTGGAGGCGAGCCGCGTATCCGTCAAGGCCACCACCTCGGAGCGGCTGGGCTTTACCGGACGCGAAGAGGGCATCGCCGCGCTGGCCACGGCCACGCTGGTGCGGACATGAACGCGGCCATCGCGACGTTCCTTGGCGCGGGCTACCTGCGGCCCGGGTCGGGCACCTGGGCTTCGGCAATCGCGGTGGCGCTTGGCGTGCTTGCCTTTCAGGCGGGCTGGGCGCTGCTGGTCCCGCTCGGGTTTGTGCTGGCCACGTTGGCGGGCTTCTGGGCCGTGCCGCGCTATTTGCGCGACCGGCCGGGCGATGACCCTTCCGAAGTGGTAATCGATGAAGTCGCGGGGCAACTGCTGGCGCTGTCCTTCACGGTCATTCCCCTGTGGCGCCACGGGGTAGAAGATCTGGCGCTGGAGGCATGGCCGGGCTGGCTGGTACCGTTCCTGCTGTTCCGGCTGTTCGACATCTGGAAGCCCTGGGTGATCGGCCGCTTCGACCGGAGGCCGGGCGCGACGGGGGTAATGCTGGACGACCTTTGGGCCGGGCTTTTTGCGGGGATCGGGTCGGTCGCGCTGGCCGGGCTTTATCACGGGCTGGTGCAGCCATGGCTCGGGTAACCGTTCCTAACTTACTGGCCCGGGCGCGCTACTGGGGACTGCGCATCGCCACGGCGGAAAGCTGCACGGGCGGCATGGTGGCGGTGGCGCTGACCGACGTGGCGGGATCGTCAGACGTGTTCGACCGGGGCTTCGTCACCTATTCCAACGGCGCCAAGGTCGAGATGCTGGGTGTTCGGCCCGAGACGCTGGCCGCCCATGGCGCGGTGTCAGAAGCAGTAGCGCTGGAGATGGCCGAGGGCGCACTGTCCCGGTCCGGCGCGGGGCTGGCGGTGTCGATCACCGGGATCGCTGGACCCGGCGGGTCAGACTTCAAGCCCGAAGGCCGGGTCTGCTTTGGTCTGGGGCGGGCGGGGCAGCCCAGTGTTTGCGAAACGGTGGAGTTTGGTGCCCTTGGTCGCTCCAAGGTACGCAAGGCGGCGACCGCGCATGCGCTTGCGTTGCTGGCAGCGGCTCTGGTGTGAAGGCCGCCGTCAAGGGCGTTACGGATGCAACGCAAAAAACCGCAGGATTTCGGCATTTGCGTAAACCTTTTGCGTCTTGCCCCCCTTTTGCCGCGCTTACGCCCGCACCTGTGCTTTCCGTCGTGTCAAAGGGGGGCTGGGCCGTAAAGTACGGCCGCGCGGCGCTCAAAGGCGCGGACAATCCGCTGCATCGCATCGTTGAACACCACGCCGATAATTCCTTGCAAGATGGCATTGCGAAATTCAAAATCGACGTGAAAGTCGATCTCGCAACCCCCCGGAATATCGCGGAACGCCCAGTTCGACCGCATGTGGCGGAAGGGGCCGTCCAGATATTCGGTGTCGATCTTCAGGGCATCGGGCCAGAGGGTTACCCGGCTGGTAAACCGTTCGCGGAAGACCTTGAAGGAAATGACCAGATCAGCCTCCATCACCTCGCCCCCGTCGGGGATCGGCCTGCGGGTGCGGATACGGGCAGCAGCGTTCCAAGGCAGGAACTTCGGGTAAGACCCGACATCGGCCACCAGATCGTACATCTGGTGCGCGGTATAAGGCAGTCGCTTGATCTCGCTATGTGTCGGCATGGCTCTTGCAACATGTTCACCCGACATTTGGCCTCTGCAAGCCCGAAGATCAAGCCGCTGCGGCAAACGGGCAGCTTCCCCTCGCCAACCGGTGCGATGGCAGATAGGAAGTGAAGGCACCGACGGAAAGAGCGTGATGACCGACAGCACCCCCGCCCCTGCCTACACAATCGACCAGTTGATCAGCGCCAAATCCATCGCCGCCCGCGTCGAAACCCTGGCGCGCGAGATCACCACACACTTCCATGGCACCGACAAGCTGGTCGTCGTCGGCCTGTTGCGGGGGTCATTCGTCTTCATCGCCGACCTAGTCCGCGAGATCGAACTGCCGGTCGAGGTGGATTTCCTCGAAGCCTCCTCCTACGGCGACGCGATGCATTCCAGCCGCGAGGTGCGTATCCTGAAGGACCTGCGGGGCGAGATTGCGGGTCGTGACGTGCTCGTGGTGGAAGATATTGTCGATACCGGCTTCACACTGCACCATGTCATCCACCTGTTGCAGGCGCGCGCGCCCCGGCAGTTAAAGGTCTGTGCGCTGCTGGACAAGCCCTCGCGGCGCGAGGTGGCGGTCAAGGCTGACTGGACGGGATTTGAAATACCCGACGAATTCGTGGTCGGATACGGAATCGACTTTGCCCAGCGCAACCGTAACCTGCCCTATATCGGCAAGGTCCGGTTTGTGGAGGGCGCATGAACTATGTGACATGGCTTGTCCGTGCAAAACGCTGGGCGCAGCATCCGCCGTCCGAGGGGCGGGTCAAGCTGGTGTTCGGGGTAATCGCGCTCTGTCTTGTCGTCGTGGGCCTGGAATGGGCCTTTGGCTGGCCCGCGTGGCTGACACCCGACCGCCTGTCCGCGAAACCGTGACTGGACAGGCGGGGTCGGTTCTTTAGGCTTGCCCGAATGGCGCATGGACGGGGATTGAAGGATGCGGATTTTGCTCTGGCTGCTGGCGTTGGCTGTGATCGGAGCGGGGGGGGCATGGGTTCTGGCCCGGCCGAACCCGATGGCCGAAGCGGATGTCGCCGGGCTGAGTGGCGACGCCACCCGGGGCGAGGCGGTGTTCTGGGCCGCGGGATGTGCATCATGCCACATGGCGGCCGGGGCGAAGGGGGATGCGCAACTGGTTCTGATTGGCGGGCAGCGGTTCCCGTCAGACTTCGGCACCTTCATCGCGCCAAACATCAGCCAGGACCCCGCCCACGGCATCGGCGGCTGGTCGCTGCTGGATCTTGCCAATGCCCTGAAGCGCGGGGTCAGCCCGGACGGCATGCATTACTACCCCGCCCTGCCCTACGCATCCTACGCCAGGATGCAGATGCAGGACGTCGCCGACCTGCACACCTTCCTTAAAACCCTGCCCGCAGACGCCACCCCCAGTCAGCCGCATGACCTGGAATTTCCGTTCTCGCTGCGCGACACGGTGGGGATCTGGAAACTGCTGTACCTTTCCGAAGACTGGTCGTTCGCGGGCAATCTGACACCCACGGCGGACCGCGGCCGCTATATCGCCGAGGCGCTGGCGCATTGCGGCGAATGCCATACGCCACGCACAACTCTGGGCGGCATGGACACCGCCCGCTGGCTGGGCGGGGCGCCCAACCCGTCCGGTCAGGGGCGGATTCCGAACATCACCCCCGCCAAGCTGGACTGGACGGCGGGCGACATCGTGCAATACCTTACCACCGGCTTCACGCCCGAGTTCGACAGCGTCGGCGGCCACATGGCGCATGTGGTGGAAAACATGGCGCGTCTGCCAGAGGCTGACCGTCTGGCCGTGGCGGAATATCTGAAGGCTGTGCCAAACGTCGAATGACTGCAAAGAACCGGGCACCAACTGGGCGCTACAACAACAGCGGAGACTCGCCCGTCTGCTGTGTTTTTAGGGATACTATCCCCCGATTTAAGCGATAGCGGGCATTTGCGGCGCAACCACATGTGGTATGGTTTCCTACCTCATCATGCACGGAAATTTTCATGAAAATCTTCACACATGCCGCAGCCGCAGCGCTTGCAACCGGCCTTGCCGCCCCAGCCGCTCTGGCGCTTGATTTTGGCGACGGGTTCTACACCAACGGCGAGTTCGTTCTTGAATATCTGGACGGTTCAGGGTTCAGCGGCGAGCTTTTCGGGTACGGCGAAGTCGACATCGGATATGAACAGGCAGGCGGCGGCTTCGGTGTTTTCGTGGGCTTTGATGCCTTCAACTCCGACAACGAGTCAGAATCGGCCATCTACGGCGCAATCTCGTATTCGGGTGATTTCGGCAAACTTCAATTCGGTGTGCCTCGCTCGGCACTGACCGATTACATCGATACGCCGGATATCGGTGGCTCGAAACTGCTCGATCTGGAACTTGGCGCCTTAACTGATAGCATTTTCCCGGTCTTTTATCTGGTGGGGTCGTTGGAGACACCGGTTGGTCTGCGCTATGATGGCACTTTTGGCGCGGTGGGCGTCGGCGTGTCATACCACAACTTCGACGATGGCGATCTTGTCAACCTCGCCGCGAACTACAGGGTGGGCCAGTTCGAACTGCGTGGCGGGCTTGAACATATCGAGGCCGACAGCGTCAGTGAAAGCAGCTATTTCATTGGTGTCGAGGGTGAGTTTGGCCCGATTGCGGCTGGCCTGCTGTACAGCAACGTGAACACCATAACCGAGATTGATTCCGTAAAGCTCTACGCGACCTATAGCCCGATCGAGGCACTGGATCTGACCGGGACCTATCTTTCGCTGGATTCCGGAGGTCCGTCAGGGAATCTATACGGCTTTGCGGCCCAATACACCTTCGGTCCCGGCGTCTATGTCGAGGGCGGTTATCTTGACGGCGACGCATTTGGTGATGAAATCTTCAATGCCTCGCTGGGCGTGAAATTCTAAGATCTGAGGAATGTTGGAAAAGGGCGGCATCCGTCGGATGCCGCCCTTTTTTCAAGCCGGTGGATAGTTCAACCCTGCCCCAGTTTGTCCAGCCGCGCCGCGCGCATCCGGGCAAAGTCATCGCCCGCGTGGTAGGATGACCGGGTCAACGGTGTGGCCGAGACCATCAGGAACCCTTTGCCGAAGGCCGCCGCCTCATAGGCCTTGAATTCCTCGGGTGTCACGAAACGGTCAACCCGGTGGTGTTTCGGCGTCGGTTGCAGATATTGGCCGATCGTCAGGAAATCGACGTCAGCCGCCCGCATGTCATCCATGACCTGCTGCACCGCCTGACGATCCTCGCCCAAACCGACCATGATGCCCGATTTGGTGAACATGGTCTGGTCCAGTTCCTTCACCCGCTGCAGCAGACGCAGCGAATGGAAATAGCGAGCACCGGGCCGCACCTCGGGGTATAGGCCTGGCACGGTTTCCAGGTTGTGGTTCAGAACATCAGGGCGGGCGGCGACAACGGTTTCCAGCGCATCCGGGCCACACCGCAGGAAATCGGGGATCAGCACCTCGATAGTGGTGGCCGGGGCACGGTGGCGGATCGCGCGGATCGTCTGGGCAAAGTGATCGGCCCCGCCATCCGCAAGGTCATCGCGGTCGACGGAGGTCACGACCACATGGTTCAGCCCCAGTTCGGCAACCGCATGCGCCACCCGGCCCGGCTCGAACGCATCCAGCGTTTGCGGCTTGCCGGTGGCGACGTTGCAAAAAGTGCAGCCGCGAGTGCAGATCTCCCCCATGATCATCATTGTAACGTGGCCTTGGCTCCAGCATTCTCCGACGTTGGGGCAGCCGGCTTCCTCACATACCGTCACCAGCTTTTTTTCGCGCAGAATGTCGCGCGTCCGCTTGTAACCCTCGGATGTAGGGGCCTTCACCCGGATCCAGGCGGGCTTTTTCGGTTGGGCATTGTCGGCGCGATGCGCCTTTTCGGGGTGGCGTTCGTCGGGAAGCTTGAGGTCGCGCACGGATCATCCCCCTGACCGGTTCACTGCCTTCAGATAGGCCGGCTTGACCGCAATTGCAACGCATCCACCCCTAAAGCGGTTTGCGTTTGATCTCAATCGAGCGGGGATTCCCAAGGTCGCTTTTATCTGATTCACTTCCTTTAGGAGGTGGATCATGGACAAGCCTTACTCCTTGGACCTTCGGGATGGAACAGCTACGTCGCGTGGGGCATTCCGCGCGTTCTGTGGGGCGGGTGTTTGGCATCAGCGCCGCGAGGGGCCGTGCGGTTTGCGGCGGAGCATCGGGCGCGGGGCACTGTGGTTGCCAAGCGGCAAGGCAGGCCGCCGGGGCGGATTGGCAAGCTGGCTCCGCATCTCGGTTTTCTGATCGACATCGTGCGCGTCGAGCCAGACATCAAGCTGAAAGAGCTGGCCCGCTTGGCAGTATGGTGCTGCTTGCGATGCACTGGTCCTGTCACGCTTTCATGCCGCCCCGAGTTCTCGTTTAGGCCACCTTGCGTTCGAAAGCCACGGGGCTTTTCCAGCCGAGGGCTGAGTGACGGCGGCGCGGGTTATAGAAGCCGTTGATG
>Ga0105045_10001018_pt1 | contig 22251 bp, 17 predicted proteins | sample MAT02_FD_78089 | JGI IMG/M metagenome (GOLD analysis project Ga0105045, IMG submission 78089) | Freshwater microbial communities from Lake Fryxell liftoff mats and glacier meltwater in Antarctica - MAT-02 (megahit assembly) | ecosystem: Environmental > Aquatic > Freshwater > Ice > Liftoff... | reverse complement strand
GGACCGATTGTAAATAGGATCTCCACATAACATGTGCCCTGCTTCTGACAAATGAATTCGAATTTGGTGGGTTCTACCCGTCTCCAATTCGCATTCGATCATAGAGTACTCCCCGATGGACTCCACAGGACGAATGTGCGTTACGGCACGCTGGGCAGTCGGATCTTCCTCTCGGTCCGTTGGCTTTGTGCCTCGCCGACCATCGCCACGGTCCCGAACCAAAATGCTATCGAAGGTCTGAGCCTGGGGATGGCCGTGCACCACCGCATGATACTTGCGGATTACCTCGTGCTTTCGAAAAACTACGCCTAGCATTTGAGCAACCGAAGGGGTTCTTGCAAACACCATCAAGCCGCTGGTATCTCGGTCGAGTCGATGTACCGCGATCACAGTAAATTTCTTAAGTTGGAGCATTCGCTGTCGCTGCTCATCCTGTGCAGATAGTCGGCCTTTTTTGGAACGCTGCGAACTCTTTCCCTCGTCCCGTTTTACAGGTAACGATCGGGATTGAAAATGCGCTTCCAACGACAACGGCAGAAGCTCCTCCAAAGTGGGCTGCAATTGCTTACGCTTTTCCTTGAGCAATCGCTCTTCGAAGTGCCGAGTGGAGGTGATGCCTGGTGGCTTTTCAACTACAACGATGAAGTCATCCACGTAGACGATTTTGACGTTCGACGGCTGAACGGGCTTGGGCAGCGACTCGTTCCATAGTTTGATCACGTCTTTTTCCGTGACCTTGCGAGCCTGATCGAGACAGAGATTTCCGTTGACCTGCACGCGACGCTTGAGGATCGCTTCCCGTGTTTGACCCCAGCTCCATCCGTTCATTCGCGTTTTGAGTGCGCCACCTAGTGTTTGACCGTTGTCTTCGTCACTTAGATGGAACAGTTGAAATGAAGGTGGCTTTTCTTTGGACATAGATGGCATTTACTACTGCCAAACGCTGTCTGCTTTATTCCAAATTTCACCGGAGGATAATGCACTTGCGACAGCATCGTTGGCCTTGAGATGGCTTACGATTTGCCAAGAGTCTACCATCACTCCCCCACTTGCTGTAACCACCCATCCCTTGACGGTTTGAATGAAGCTGCATTGAGGATCGATTGATGCTGGAACTTCGAACTTGGCAAGTTCGACATTCGCAGTCTTGCCCATCAGTCCGGTGAGATCGCATTGCGACAACGACTGAAGTTCTTGCGACTCGATCAGGGCGGCGACAATGCACATATCCATCACGTTTCGCAGATCGCCGAACACAGTGTCCTTGGTAGCGAGTTCGTCCATTTTTTTGGTAAATAAATCGGCCCATTTCTTAGCGATGCGATCCTCTTTGCCAGATTGCTTGAACGAACCATCGGCTGCAACTTGCTCTTCTTCGGTAAGCGTCTTGATTCCTTGGCCGGAAATCTTCCAAGCCATTCGATCCTTGCTGTGTTCGATAGCTGAGTAATCGCAAGCCATCCACCAACGGGATTGAAGCTGACCCATGTTGGATTGTTGGCTCACCATTTCAATATAGCTTGGCAATCCTGCGACAGGTGCTTTGGCAAGGTTCATGCCATAAAGCTTCATTCGGAAGTCAGCTGCCAAAATCACGCGAGCCATGTGACTGTCAGCAGGAATACCCTCCAATTTGATTTGTTGTGGACCAAATGCTTCAACCATGGCTGGCTCGAGAACCCTTGGATTGTTGCTGACACTTTGCAATTGTCGCTTCAGCAGTTGCTCCAGTTTCATTACACCTTCTTTGGTGGGTTCGATGGAGACCGAAATGCCAGACTTCCGGGCATCTTGAACGGTTCGGAACGCACAAAGCAGGTCATCTAAGTTGAGAACAGGCCGCCCGCTCTTTGCTCCAACAACTGAACCGTTCGATCCAATCTTCCACGGCTCAGCAGGACCAGAAAGGACAATGTCCTGTCGCTCGGGATAGACAAATACGTTTTCGATGCGTGTCAAACCGCCCAAGTACAGCACTTCCTCAGGAAGCGGCTGGTTTTGTGCAATGCTTGCTAGAACTACTTTTTTGAGGTTTTTCAAGGAAATGAGTCGGCGATCGGTAGCTTGATTGAGCTCACCCTTTGGGCCCACCAATCTGGCCCGCAGGTCTGCCAAGGCTTGCGTTTGCTCTTCTTCGGTCGCAGTTTGCAATACCCCATCCGGTCGAATGGTTACACCGCCAACAACTCGGATTGGGAATCCACCAAATCCACCGTTGTTGTTGCCACCACCACCATTGTTGCCACCACCTCCACCCGGTTGGGCCGAAACGTGTGCACACATACCGAGGGTTCCTGCCACTACGATCAGGCCGATCGACAGTTTTAGTCGGGCACAGTACGCCATCGATCCGTGCTTGCTCAAACTTCGAAAAACCATAATCGAAACTCCAAAAGAAAGAGGTGACATTTTTAACGAGAAACAAATGCGATCGAACGGTTAGCCACGAACCCAACTGTATCCTATTGTTGGGATACGTGAACTGGAATTCTAGTCTATAACCTTCCAATCAGACAAAATCTCACCACTAAGAGTAATTTCTGCAGCCCCGCGATGCAACCAAACAATTCTTCGGCATACCTCATTATTCGCCAAGGACACCGTTGGACGGACGTTTTTCGCCTAGAACCTGGCCATGCGCTCGTCATTGGACGGGCTTCATCCAACGAAATTCCAGTCGCGGACGAACTCTGTAGCCGCCGACATGCCGAGATTTTTTTCGAGGCCGGCGAATGGAAAGTCCGCGACTTAGGCTCGCGAAATGGTACTTTTCTCGATGGAAACAAACTCGAGCAGGCGAAATCCCTTGCGCCGGGCAACCAAATCACCGTCGGATCTTGCCGGTTGACTTTCGCAAGTTCCCTGGACGAAGTCATCCCGCCACTGGAATTCGAAGAAAGTCCTACCCAATCCACCTCCAACACCCAATCGGAAATCCCGTCGATCACCCACCGACAATCGAAATCTTCCATTTTGGATCCTGAATCGCTAAAACTCGATTCCAAAACTCGTCGAAAGCCGCTTCCAGGCCCAGCCGCGTATCCTCCAATTCCCGTCATCGCCACTGAGCTGCTCCAATTGGCTTTCGAAGTGGCGCGCGAACAGTCCGTTGCATCTGCCTGTGAACTTGCCCTGAATCGGCTGATGATTGCGACCGAATGCCAGTCCGGCGGAGTCTTGAAATTAGAGCCGTCGGGCAAGGAACTTAATAAATCTTCGGGCTCACAACTGACCGTGCTCGCCGCGTTGCAACGTCAAAGCAAAGCATACCACCCTGTCTCGGACACCCTCGTTGCAAGTGTACGTCGGGACAACACGGCAATCCTTGCTCGCAATATTAGTGCCGACGGTCAACTCGTTGGTGGTCATCAAGTGGGTGGTCATCACGTGGGTGGAAAGCCTGATGCATCCTCAATGTCAAGTCAGGCAAGTCATGTGATGTCTACGAACAGTCTCATCGTCGCGCCGATGCGGATCGGTGAACAAATGTTAGGGCTGATTCATCTCTACTCGCGCCATGACGAACCGGACTTAACCCCAGAACACTTGGAAATCACATTGGCTGTTGCCGATGTGCTGGCTGTCTCGATCGACAACCTCATGCGTCAGCAATCGCTTGAGCAAAAACTCAAGACGTCACGCACACGCATCTCCGAGTTGGAACATCAGTTAGGCAAAGCGGCTGAATGGATCGGCCCTTCTGCCGCTTTGAAACAGGTTCGCGAACAAGCTCAACGCGTAGGGCCAACCAATGCAACGGTTCTTATCCGTGGCGAAAGCGGGGCCGGTAAAGAACTCGTCGCAAGAGCCATCCACGACATGAGTCAACGGGTGAATGGACCCTTTGTTGCAATCAACTGCGCTGCGCTGACGCCTACTCTTCTCGAAAGCGAATTGTTTGGCCACGAAAAAGGAGCCTTCACTGGAGCGACCGACCGCAAGCTTGGGAAATTTGAACAAGCCAGCGGGGGAACGATCATGCTCGACGAGCTCGGTGAAATGAGCTCGGAGATCCAAGCCAAGTTCTTACGCGTTTTAGAGGGCAAAGCATTCGAACGAGTGGGAGGCAGCAAACCCATCCAAGTCGACGTGCGCGTTATCGCAGCGACCAATCGCGACTTGGAACAAGCCGTCCGCGACGGTGAGTTTCGATCGGACCTTTACTTCCGACTCCGCGTCATCGAATTGATCGTGCCGCCCCTTCGGCAACGTCCTGACGATATCATGCCGCTCGCAGAGTACTTTCTAAATCAGTTTGTCTCGCGGTCCGGATATGGTCCGACCGGTTTCAGCGAACGAGCCAAGTACGCGATGCAAAAATACCAGTGGCCAGGTAACGTGCGAGAACTTCGCAATTGCGTTGAGAGAGCCTTCGTACTGGCCAACGGTCCGCTGGCGGAACCAGAGGATCTAGCTCTTTCGCACCTGCAACTACCCGGACAAGCAACCACCACGTTTGTTCAACCCTTTGCTGGGCCATACCAAGAGATAACCATCGAGGAATTAGAGCAGCAGCACATTAAAGCGACCCTAGAATACACCCAAGGCCAAAAGAACCGCGCCGCATCCATCCTAGGAATCGAACGCTCAACGCTCGATCGAAAACTGAAAAAGTTTCAAGGTTCCTGATCGTCAAGCAAGCTTCGCTAGCTAGTTGGTGTGGCAAGCTCAGTGTAGAACGGCTCTCCGAGCCGTGATTTTATGGTAGCAGGCATGTTCCATGTGCCGTCCGCCATTCAGAAATCTGAGGTTTTTAAGGCAACGAAACACTTGGAGGCTTTGGTTTTTTGAAAAGATCTTTAGAAGGCGGCGACATCACAACACGGCGCGTGAGCGAGGGGCCAACCGCAATCCTTCGCTCACTTGCCACCTGCTTATGGCTGAATGGACAACGCTTGATTACAATACCGATCCCACATTAAGCACCATCCAACCATTCTCTGTTTGTCGGATCCCTCCCTGTGTTCTCATCTATCTTGTCCGTTTTTGTCCAGCGAGCGTTTTCTATTCCGTCACAATGGTGGTGGCCGTTTGTTGTGCTTTTCGTGAGCGTTTGTTTCATCATCACAGCGATTAGCTATTGGCGCATGCATGCGTTCATGGCATTGCTTCTCGCATCGCTCGTTGCCGGGATCATGACCTCGAAAACGTCGTGGGAAATCATAGAGAAAGATGGAACGAAAAAGGTCTACCCGCATTTGCAAGGAGTGATCGAGCAGATTTCGCTTGGACTCGGAAACACCGCACGGGACATCGCAATCTCGATCGCGCTAGCATCGATCATTGGAATGTGTTTGCTGGAGAGCGGAGCTGCGGACAAAGTTGTCCGTCGATTTCTGGGGGCCTTTGGTGAAAAGCGAGCTGGCTGGGCGTTGCTTTGGTCTACTTACATTTTGAGCATTCCCATTTTCTTTGACACCATGTTCATGCTCATGGCACCCCTTGCCAAGGCACTGCGGTTGCGGACAGGCAAAGACTATTTGCTCTATGTTTTGTGTGTTTGCACAGGCGGGATGATTACGCACGGATTGACCATCCCGCACCCTGGTCCATTGGCTATGGTAGAGACCTTGAAGATCGATACGGGGTTATCGCTTGCCGCGGGTTTGTTGGGTGGACTGATCCCTGCCGTGGTCGGTTATGTTGTTTGCGTATGGCTGAACTCCAGGAATGAAATCCCGTTGCGGGATACCGAGCTTTCCTCCATGGAATCGGATAAACCCGAATCCAGTTTACCAAGTTTTTTTTGGTCTATTTTGCCAGTCGTTTTGCCGATCGTGCTTATCAGTTTTTCATCTCTGTTCAAGGTCATGAAGGATGGAGCGTTGGCAGCTGACGGTCGTCAAATTGCGTGGTGCGTTTCCGTGTATGAAACCTTCGGACAAGCCAACTTCGATTATGTGAAGGGACTCGTGGATTTCTTTGGTCATAAGAACATAGCATTGCTGATTGGGGCTGGCATTTCGCTAGTTGTGTTGGCTAAACAGTGTGGTTTCGGACTCCAGAAATTGGAGCAGCTAGTTGGTCCGCCTCTAGAAACGGCGGGCATGATTATCCTGATTACGAGTGCGGGAGGTGCATTCGGAGGCATGCTGAGAGCAGCTGGAGTTGGCGATGCGGTCAAGGCCTCGGTGGGCAGCCAATCTGTCGATCTCATCCTGCTTTCCTTCATTGTTGCAGCGGTGATTCGAGTAGCACAAGGGAGTGCGACGGTGGCTATGTTCACGGCGTCGTCCATTATTGCTCCCATGCTTGGCAGCGAATCGATTGGATACAACCATGTCTACATTTATCTTGCCATTGGCTACGGTGCAATGACTTGTTCCTGGATGAACGACAGTGGATTTTGGGTGGTGAGCCGACTTAGCGGTATGACGCAGCGCGAGACGCTGAAAACATGGTCCGTCCTCTCTATCTGCTTGGCCGTCAGTGGTTTGGTCGTAACCATGATTTTTTCCAGGCTGCTACCGCTGGTTTGATTAGCTAATTCACCATGTGGATACACAGCGAAACACTTCCAACGACTGAGGAGAACTTGGCCTTGGACGAAGCGTTGGTCGAGGTCGCGGATCGGAGATCGCTAGATCTCAATCAAACTGATGCTGACAATGACGTGGACTCAGGCGAAGAAGTTCTGCGGCTTTGGGAGCTACCATCGCCATGTGTTGTGCTTGGTCGCGCCAGCAGGTGGGCAGAAGAGGTTAATTCCGTTGCCTGCAGCACCGACAGCGTCCCTGTTTTGCGACGAGCGAGCGGCGGCGCTTCGATTGTGGCTGGTCCTGGATGCCTAATGTATTCGGTTTTGATCTCCTACCACAAGAGGCCACATTGGCGAGGACTGGACGTGGCTCACCAACAAGTCATGAGTCGAGTCCGAGATTCCGTCCAGAACACAGCAGATTCATTTCAATTGCCTTTGCAGGTTCAGATTCAAGGGACATGCGATTTGACGATCGATGGTCGCAAATTTTCGGGGAATGCACTCCGATGCAAACGCAATTGGATGATCTACCATGGCACCATCATGGTCGCGATGCCTCTTGAATGGTTGAGCAAGTATTTGCTGGAACCGCCTCGCCAGCCTGCCTATCGCGAAAAGCGATCGCACGAGACTTTTGTGTCCAATATCCTGAATCCAGTGAGCTCAGTCGATTCGCAAGTGTTTATGAAGGAACTGGAGCGTCAAATGGCGACAACATGGAACGCGACCAAGCCGTGGAGTCGCTGCTCTTGGAGAAATGAAGTTGACTTGGAAGCAAAGCGATTGCTCGACGAACGTTACACGAATTCGGCTTGGCATCGTTCTCGATAGAGGCACATCAAAAGTGTCCGAGAGCGAAACCAATGTGTTTTTCTCCCCTCGCCCCTTTGGGCAATGCTGTGAAGCATTTTCGTCATCGGAAACTTTGATCTAGATTCAAAAGTCGCACCCGGCAGGTGCGACCTACCGCGGCTCAGTAAATCGATAGCTGATATCTTAAGACCTACAGTATCCGCGCGACGATGCACTTCAGATAGTCGGTCTCTGGGCAGCTCATGCAACTTGGGTGATCGGGCGCTGCACCGCGTTCTTCGAGCACTTGGATCTCCCGCCTAGTTCGTGTTCCTACACCGCGTAACATGTCGCGGAAGTCATCGCGAGACACACGTCCCGAACAACTGCATGTGACCAAAGTTCCGCCTGGATTCAACATCCGAACCGCAAGGAAGTTCAGCCGATGGTACGCACTTAGAGCCCTTTGCAAATGCTCTCTCGAGCCAGCCAAACGTGGAGGATCGAGCACGATGGTGTCAAACTTTTCGCCGGCGTCCAATTTGCTTGAAAGCGATTCGAAGAAGTCTGCTTGCTCCCAGGTGATCCGATTTTCCAATTGATTGAGGGTCGCATGTTGCTTGGCACTTTGCAATGCTTTGTCGCTGCTATCGACGGCGATGATCTCCGTGGTTTGGCACTGCTTGGCAATCGTAAGTGCAAAGCCGCCGACATAGCAGCAGACGTCTAGCACGCGCGCGCCCGGTTGTGTCCATCGTGCAGCCGCGATTCGATTTTCTCGCTGATCCAAATAGGTCCCTGTCTTTTGGCCGCCAACGATATCGACGTTCCAGTAAAGCCCGTTTTCTTCGATCGTGACAGACTCCGCGGGGGCGCTGCCGACCAAGAACCGATGCTCCGCATCCATGCCTTCGCTTTTGCCAGTTCGTTCATCCACCTGCATCGATATGCTGAGCGGTCGATAATGGTGGAACAAACGATCGACAATCGTGTCTAGAAATGGCATCAACGCTGCCGCCGTGACTTGTATGACCAAATGCTCTGCGTACTTGTCGACGACCAAGCCACTCATCTGATCCGCTTCGCTAAAGACGATACGCAACGCTTGTTGATGCGAACCGTTCGCAAGGCGAGTTCGCAATTGGATCGCTCGATCCAATCGAGTGTTAATCAACTCCTGGGTAATGAACTCTTCGGAATCCCATGTGTAGAGGCGGACTCGAATGCGGCTGTTCGGGTTGTAAAGACCACGGCCGATCCATTTGTTTTCGGAGTTGACCAAGTCTACTTGCTCGCCGACTTGCGGTTTCGAAGCGGGCTCGATAATCGAGGTGACCAAGATCCATGGATGTCGACCCGAGAAAGCGCGTTTGCTCTCGGTGTTCAAAATGATTTGCCTGAGTGGCGACACTAGAATAGTTTTCTGCTGGTAGGTAATTGAGATTTCGTATCGAGGGCATCCTGCCCAATGGCACTCACTTTCGAATTGAGTGAACCGCCGGCGCTAGCCGCGGGCTGTAGTTTAGTTAACGCTTCCATCAATTCAGGCCCGAAGCTAGCGCTTTCGGTTCACAAAATGAGTCATCCTGAGGACGTGGGCTGTGTTTTCTTACTTGCTAAACCCAAGCGACTGCTCCTCCGAAAGCCGCTGCGCTTCGATTCCCAACTTTGCGGTCAGTTTGTCCCAATTTGAGGAACAGCCAGCCATGATGGAATCGATTCGGTCAGGCTCGCGGATGGCTTCGACTAAACAGTCAGCCAGGATGGCTCTATATTGATTGGCGTTGGCCATTCGTAAAGAGAGCCCCATTGGTTCTACCCTCAAGTCACGGTTATTTATTCCCTGAAAAGCTCGATAGTCGTCCCGGACGTTGTTCCGATCGTTTTGTTCCGCCGTTAATTCAACTCGGGTGCAAACGGATCGAAGCGATTCACGTTGCTCCGGCTCGGCAATCCAAGCAAGGAATAGGCTGGAAACGGCGGTTTGGCGAGTCTTTTTGCCGATAGAAGCGAGCAAACCTCGGCCTGGGTTCCAAGCCAACTTAGCCACGGTTGCGTTTCCGGAAGCATCCGATGTCGTACCCGCGAAGGAACTGGGCGAACCTATTGCAAACCCAGCTTCGGTTTTCGACATCGCCAACTCCCAGGCTTTCGTTGGTTCGATTGCAATCGTATCCGGGAATAAATGGGCCAACCGCGAAAGGATTCTCGCGCTATTGCTAAACTCAACTTGGTTTAGTCGCGATTCCATTTTAACAAGTTCAAAAAGTCCTCGGCTTCGAGCGGTCGTTGTTGACGCGAGAAACAAAAATCGATCCACGAGAACTCCTTTCTCTTCGGAAGTCCATTTTCCAAGTTGCTCGGCGAGTGTCTGCACTCGTTCTGATTTGTTTCCAGCCAAGTTCGTTTCGGCTTGATTGACGAACAGGGACCAATATTCCATCGATTGCGAATTGAAATCTTTGGTTTGACTCAATAAGCGATTTGCGTCATTCAGCGGGCTTGGGTCCAAGCCCGTCATGACCACCGAGAGATTGGCGAGCCCCAGCGGAACCGCATAGAGTTGGTTTCCGAAGGTTGCGCTAGTTCGCCATCGAACGTGCCAAGTCGATGGGTTTAAGCTAATTTTCTCTCCCGATCCGTTCTCCGGCCCACCCTTCCCTAAGCCTTGGGCCGGCAAACGTCCAATCGCCTGTCTTTGAACCAAATCGCCGAGGAGAATTGCTGGGTAAATGACCACGTCCGCGTTGAAGGGATCTTCCTTTGCAACCCGATCGGACGAGAAATTTAAGATCTTCAACGCTTGATCCGACGCGGCTTGCCATCGGAGAGAAATCTCCTTTTCGAGCTCGGGTGCATCGACAAGCCAAATTTTCAGCGCCGGTCTTTCGGATGCCACTGGCTCAACGGCTTTGGGCAAGTCTTTTTGGCCGCATCCAGCGATGGCAAGACAAGCGAACACAAGAAACAATGGTGCAAGGTTTCGCAAGGATTTCATGAGCGAAGGCAGTGTCGATTCGAATGAGCGATTTTGTTCTTGGAAGAGCAACAGTATAGTATCTTCATCAGCGATTGGGACGCACAATGGCATGCGTTCAAACTTTCGACTTTTCAATTTAATCCCCTCCCAAGGCAAGTTTATGGCACTTTACATCGGCGTTGACATTGGCACTTCCGGCACGAAGAGCTTGATCATGGATGAGCACGGGAAAATCTTGGCCGAAGCCACAGCCGAGTATCCGATACACATGCCAAAGCCGCTTTGGACCGAGCAAGATCCCGAAGACTGGTGGCAAGCGGTCAAGAAAACGATCAAGGCCGTTGTGAAAGCGAGCAAGGCTAAGAAATCGGATATCAAGGCGATCGGTTTGTCGGGTCAGATGCATGGCTCTGTTTTCCTCGATAAAAAAGGGGCCGTAATACGACCTGCATTGCTCTGGAACGACCAGCGCACGGCTGCGGAATGCGACGAAATCACAACCAAAGCCGGCGGTCGTGAAGCACTTATCAAAATGGTCGCGAATCCAGCTCTCACCGGCTTTACGGCACCCAAGCTACTTTGGTTGAGAAATCGCGAACCAAAAAACTACGATGCGTTGACTCATCTGCTTTTGCCAAAAGATGATGTTCGACGCCGTTTGACAGGGGTCATGGCTACCGACGCAAGTGACGCAAGCGGGATGCTCCTGCTCGATGTCAAAAACCGAACTTGGTCGAAAGAACTGCTTGGCAAACTAGATATCGATCCTTCGATCCTAGCACCTGTTTTTGAATCAGAGCAAGTTACCGGAACACTCTTGCCCGACGTCGCTGCGGAACTCGGCCTCTCACCTGAATGCAAAGTAGTCGGAGGAGCTGGCGACTGCGCCGCAGGTGCTGTTGGGAATGGAATCGTCAAGCAAGGGATTCTGACGGCGTCCCTTGGTACGTCCGGTGTTATGTTCTGCCACAGCGATGAACCTCAATACGATACCCAGGGTCGACTTCATACTTTTTGTCACGCCGTGCATGGAAAATGGCACATGATGGGAGTCACGTTGTCGGCAGCTGGATCGTTGCAGTGGTTTGTCAGTCAGATTTGCTCGGAGCTCGTCAAGAAGAAAGGCCTTGATCCTTATCAAACGATTAACGAAGAAGCTGCTGGAGTTTCACCAGGGAGCGACGGACTGTTCTTTCTTCCTTACCTGGCCGGCGAGCGAACACCGCATGCAGATCCAAACGCTCGCGGTTGCTTTATCGGGTTGACCAACAAGCACACACGCGGACACATGGCTCGCTCGGTCATGGAAGGTGTTGGATTCTCCTTGCGAGAAAGCCTCCATATCCTTCAAGAGTTGCAAGTGCCCGTTAAGGAGATCCGAGTGAGCGGTGGTGGTGCCAAGAGCCCTCTTTGGAAACAAATTCTGGCGGATACCTTTGGACAAAAGGCATGCACGATCAATGCGGAACAAGGACCAGCATACGGCGTTGCATTGTTAGCCGCAGTCGGTGACGGGGCTTACAAGAACATCGAAGAGGCGTGCAAGGCGACGATCCAAGTTGTTGAAAAAATTCCGCCACAGAAACCTGCACAAAAGAAATACGATGCAGCGTTTCCGGTTTACCAAAACTTGTACGCGTCGCTCAAAAAGAATTTTGCCGAGATCGCAAAGCTGTAACACGCAGTTTGTATCGGGGGCATCCTGTCAAATGGCATTCACCTTGTAAACCGAAAACGCTAGCTTCGGGGCTTATCGATGAAAGGAAAAGCCCACGGCTAGCGCCTGAGGTTCACGCCAGTCTAAAGTAAGTGCCAATTGGCATTCGTGCCACGCGTTCCGAAATATTCCAATCGCTGTTAAGCAGCTTGTGTCGATGAGTCAACGATCAATCGATCCGCTGGCTCGCTAAGCGAAATCGGCGAAGAAAGATTCGAGGAGATTATTCGATGGCAATCGCAACCTCGAGTACGGCAAGCAGTCCGTCGAACTGGGCGACGCAAATTGAATCCGTGGGCTACTATTAAAAGCAATCCACCGAGTGGCGTCATCCAAGGCTGGACTAGCGACAACAACTCTGGGCTGATGATGCTGGCCGTGTGGTTAACGCTCGAGTGAGAAAGTTGTTCACGCGAATCGCCCGGGCCATGCTCATGTTCGTGAGGCTCTGCATAGGTGCCATTAGCGACTGGACGAGAGCAGCATTCGTCGGGGAGGAAAAACGCTGCCGAAACTAGCAACGCCAAACCGGCAGAGGACAACGAAAGCACGCGATAATCACGAAATTTGATAAAAGCTGGCCAAATCGCTAGCGAAACAATTCCAACGCAGACTAGAGCCGCAATTTGGTGAAACAGTGGGCTAGCCATCCACTCGGTGAAACTCAAAGCGGGTAGGAAAGCCAAAAGGATTGGAGTTGCAGCACAATGAATCGCACAAGCGACTGATGCAAGAATGCCTAGCCTGTCTTTCCACTGATTCCCGCTTTTCTCCATGGTATAGTTGTGCTCCTGAGTTAACTTCGACCTCGTGTCCCGCGCCCGTTCGGTACGTTATCATATCGAATCGAGGCGCACCTGCAATATTATTGCAAAAGATTCCCTAAATGTTTGCATTCGAATTGTTCATGAATAACAAACCGGAAAGTCCACATGGCCAACCTAGCGAATAGGTTTCATCCAACCAAAGAGCAGCTCCAAGCCAACTATTTGCAGGTTTTGGATCGAATTGAGCGAGCTGCGGTAACATCCGCCAGACTTGGCCAAGACGTAAAAATGATCGGGGTGACCAAGTACGTTGACGCGTCGGTTGCCAGGTGGCTAGTGGAATTTGGCTGCCAAAATCTCGGAGAAAGTAGGCCTCAAGTCCTTTGGGAAAAGGCAGAAGAGTTATCGATTTTGCCAATTAAATGGCATTTAATTGGTCATTTACAACGGAACAAAGCCAAGCGGACACTCCCCTTGGTCACTGCAATGCACTCATTGGACTCCATTCGGATTTTGGAGCAGATCCGATTGGACTGTTTGCATCGCGAAAGTCCTCTGCAGCTTCTGCTCGAAATGAATGTCTCCGGCGATCCAACCAAAACCGGAATGATGATTCCGGAGGCAGAGGAGTTGCTCACAAACTGGCAGTCGGAACCCAAAAACCATTCCAACCTAGAAATGGTTGGGCTAATGGGAATGGGAAGCTTGGAAGGAGGCGAGGATCAAGCGAGGCGAGATTTTGAATCGCTGCGACTTCTCCGAGATCTTTGGGCGACACGATTTGGCCTGCCGTTAAAAGAGTTATCGATGGGAATGAGCGACGACTTCGAGGCCGCCATCGAGGAGGGAGCCACAATGGTTCGGATCGGCTCGATTTTGTTCGTCGATTGATTACCTATCGACCAGCGTCTCTGCGGCGGATGTTGTTGAAGCTGGCGTTGGTATAACCGCGATCGCGGGAGTGGGTACTGGATGCTTTGGTTCGTCAGGCTCTTGAGGTTGGGGCGGCAGAAACTTCTTGGGGTTTTGGATCAACGAAATCCGAAGTCGCTCGTCATGAAATTTCTTGTCAGAGCGTTCTGGGTCAACCTGTGTCCAGCTTTCGCGATAGAGGCGGCTGGTAATCTTGCGAAGAAGGCGTTGGTCGGTATCAAACCAATCGACCTGATAGAGTTCTGTTTCTTGATTCTTAACTGGACGACGATTAAGGTATTCTCGGTCCTCGACAAGACACCACGCCCTGACTTGAAATCGCCCCGTTTCCGGAGCTCGCTCGTAAAAAACGACTTGATCGTAAACGAGCCGGCCTTGCTGATCGAAAAAATGATTGAGCTCGATCAGGTCGACGTATTCGTCGACGGACTGATTGCCTTTATGTGATACGGACGCGCAAACAAAAAGACAGAATGCAAACGACATTGATAACATGACCGCGAACCCTCAATTGAAAACTCCTTGGGTAGATCGAACGTCGTGTGAGACTATCGAGGAGATTACATGAGCCGCGAGAAGCAGCGCGGTGGTTTACTCGCTTACTGAGAGTGTGTGCGGTCGAGTAAGCAAACGAACCGAGAGGGCAGGAGAGTTTCCGCGTTACATCATCCAACGATTCTGCAAGCAACCACCTCATTAAAAAATAGAACCCAGGCCGAATTCGATCGGAAACGAAAACGTAAAGGAATTCGAACCAGCGACGAAGACCATGCTCGAGAGCGTGGGCCAAATCCATTCGAAATACCTAATAACAAATCTTCGGTCGTCAGATCAAGACTAGTTGAGTCGAAATGGGATAGCTAGGGAAACTTCCTAGAAATCGCTAAATTCGCATAGCCCAAAGAGTGACCGAAAAATTCCGAGTCATAACTGAATAGTATGCCGCAAGGAATGAAAAGACAACATCACAACCCGAAGCGTGAGCGAGGGTTGGCACGGTTGGCACGGTTGGCACGGTTGGCACGGTTGGCACGGTTGGCACGGTTGGCACAATACTATCAGCGATCAGTAACATCGGTGAGTATCGACTCAGCGGTAGTTTCGGTCGCTATTTTGATCCTGTAAACCTTAAGTTTCAACTCCTCAATTTCCCAGAGATTGGTCGACGCTAAAAGAAATGCCGAAGCATTCTCATCTATTCGGTCTCGCAAATCGAGAAGACTTGAGCACAGAAAAGTGTTACACGTTTTTGAGCGATTTTCACGAGCAAGTCCGCAACCTTTGATTCCATGAAAGATGCAGGAGTCCCTAAATACCTCGGTCGGAATCTGGTCCATGTAGTCCTTTACAATGACATTAGGCCCAGCTCCAGGCCTCGAGCGAAGCGCAACGCGAAACGTATCGCAATTTAAAAATGCGCCGTCGCCCCCCCAATTGCAACATCGTCCACTACAGGTTTCGCATGCCGCCCCGGCAATTTTCGCGAAAGGTTGTTCCTGATCGTCCAAGATCGGCGGCAAACTTGCTTCGTATTCCTCCTCAGTTGCAAGCGTATCCGATTGAACATCTCGAAGTTCTGCATGATTCATCGATTGTGCGAGAAGTGCAAGTTCAAGAAATTTAGCCTCAACAAGATGCAATCGCTCCTTAGAGGGTTGCATTAGCTCGTGTTTCAAATAAGGAAGCACGACAATTCTGAGCGTCGACTCTTTCTCGATGCGTGGTCGAAGAGCATGCGTTCGTTGTCGAATGGCCTCGACCATCTCCTCTTCACGTTTTTGCTCCGCGATCGCACGTTCGCTTACTCTTCTGCTGACCGACACTTTGGAACTCCAGGTCTCACCGGGCTACCGGGGACAAACTTTTTGCAGATTACACAGGATTTGCTAAACATCATTGCGAATTCCTGTGCCAAAACAACTACGGAATAAACACAAACTCGTTTGCGTTGAACATCGCACGCGCAAATTGGACCCAGCCATGCTCTGCGACGAATGCGATCGCCAAAGCCAACTCCTGCTCATCAGCCTCGCGACCAAAACACAGTTCGAAAGCGCATGCAATCTTGTTCTCAGTAAGTTCGGATTCCTTCCCAAGTTGCTCGGCAAACAATTCTGCCTGCTGCATGACGAATCGGCTATTCAATAGATTGAGAGCTTGCAACGGCGTCGTCGATCGACTTCGTTTGGGGGTCACCTGGCTACCATCCGGACAATCAAACACGCCGAAGATAGAGTCCTTTTCCTGCCTGACTTTGGTCATGTAAACCATCCTTCGCCAGTCAGCAGATCCATACTCCTGTTTTGGAAAATAGTGTCGCACGTTCTCCATCGCGATTTCGAATGCGCTAAAGCCAGGTCCGCCAACGCTCAAGTCCAGCTTGCCCGTCGCCGTTAAAATGCAATCGCGAATCCCCTCTGCTTCCAATCTTCTGGGAGGAAAGCGCCATAGCATTCGCGAACCAGCATCGACTTGCGTCGCATCACCCCGAGGACGACTATCCTGTTGCCATACCTTGGATGTCAGAATCAAGCGATGCATGTTTTTCATCGACCATCCTCGATCGATAAATTCCGAAGCGAGCCAGTCTAAGAGTTCAGGATGACTTGGCAGAGTTCCATTGGCGCCAAAGTCCGATGGGGTGTCCACGATCCCTACACCAAAATGAAACTGCCATAGTCGATTAACGATTACCCGTGCAGTCAAGGGGTTGGCTGGACTGGCTATCCAATTCGCAATCGCAACGCGACGCTGTTGCTCAGGCGTGTGTTCAGACAAGTTCAACGAAGCCAGCACACGAATCGCGTCAGGTACGACCTGTTCTTTCGGGGCGGTGGGGTCGCCACGGTACATTCGGTGCGTTGCAGGTGGTTGAAAGAAAGTTCCGGAATAAACCTTGTTGGCCGAAAGCAATTGTTCCCTTTCCTTGCTCAAGGATTGAATACGACTCAATGAAAGTGTGGCTGTATTTGCTTCCGCCTGAGTTAGCCCTTTAAAATCGTAGGAGTTCTCAACCTTGCCCTTGGCATATGGCAATCGATCTGCCGAGCTAGCAACCGCGCCCCAAGTCATGCCGTTCAACGACGTTTCGATCAGGTATTCGGTCACAACTCGGTCCGCATATTGCCCAGTATGATCTCGACCCCAAGTGATTCTGTCGATCTTGTGCGTTTTCAGAAATTCGATTTGCACCCAACTTCCCGCAACCGTGTTTGCAATCCAACTCTGCGGATTCCCAAACTGGCTATCGTTAACTTGCGCAAGCTTATGAAGAGGGTGGTCCAAATTGCCGGAGGAAGTAGCGATTGAGCCAACGGAACCCAAGGCAACATTTTGCTCCCCTGAAAAAATTTGTAACTCATCGATACAAGGCTCAGCGAGATTCGTGGCGCCGATTGTAAATCGAACCCACTTCGCATCCACCGGTGAAAAGCGTTCCGTATTTTCGACTGCGTTGACAGGCTCTCGCGCGCTTCGATTTCGCGTGTATTTTGCAAGCGATACCCGCAACTGATGGACCTGCTGCTCTATTGCTTCGGCCTTCGCTTTGGCTGATGGGGAAAGCGGCAATGTTTGCTCCCCATGTTCTACACCAGCAAAAACCGCTTGAATCGCATAGTAGTCGGTTTGTGTAATAGGGTCAAATTTATGATTGTGGCATCGGGCGCAACCCGTGGTTAGGCCCAGGAATGCGGTTCCTGTAGTGTTGACGATGTCTGCCAATTCGTCCTGACGCTGCATAAGTCCCAACAAAGGATCTTGACCTTTGACAATGTCATTAGGGCCTGCCACCAAGAACCCTGTCCCGATCGGCTCTCCAAACGCATCGCCGGCGATTTGTTGCTTTACGAATTGATCGTATGGCTTATCCGTGTTGAATGCGCTGATGACCCAGTCGCGATAGGGGTAAGCCGTGGTGCGCTCGCGATTCGTTTCAAAGCCATTGGTCTCTCCAAATCGAACCAAATCCAACCAATGCGAAGCCCATCGCTCACCATAGCGAGGGCTTTCTAATACGTCCTCGATCAGTCGTTGCCAAGAGTCAGGACTTTCGTCTCGGAGGAACTCGTCGACTTGTTCTTTCGTAGGAGGCAGACCATGCATCACCAGATAAAGCCGACGAATGAGCCGCCTCTTTTCGGCTGTCTCAGACATGCTTAGACCAACATCCAGAAGCTTACTGCCAACAAACGCATCGATCACATTCGAGTCCGCTTTTCCGGGAACGAATGTTGCCGGTAAGGAGGGGCGTTTCAGCGGTTGAAAGGACCAGTGATCCGTTGTCTTCTTTTCTAATTGATCCTTGGCGTCTTTCCATTCGGATTCGTTATCAATCCACGCTCGCAGTTGGCTTAGTGCTTGTTCTGCCAGCGGGTCTCCCTCTGGAGGCATACGCAATTTTGGGTCATGACTGGTGAGTCGTTCGATGAGATGACTTCGCCTGCTGTCCCCCGGTGCAACGATTGGTTCGCCTGAGTTGCCACCTCGCAGGGCAAAGAGCATCGTATCCAACCGGAGCTTGGATTCTTGAAGGTCGGGCCCATGGCATTCAATACAGTGTTCCCGAAGGATCGGCAAAACGTCAGCTTCAAAATCACTGTCGGCTAACGAAACATTGCAAATCCCTTGAAGACTGATCAAAGCGAGCAGCAACAGCTTGGAGAATTCGTGTGTCCTTTGCTGTGGGAAAAGGACCAATCGCAACCGTTTTTCGTTCAAATTATTCGACTCAACTTTCTGGAAGCTAGCGGCGTTTTTTTTAATCACAACTCGAAGCGTGAGCGAGGGATTCGTTGCCCCTCGCTCACGCTTCGGGTTGGGATATTGAACGGATGTCATTCCGAAAACCGCGGCTGATGCCCTCCGGCTTATGACGAGGCTATTCGAGCAGAGGCACTAGGAAGTTTTCCGAATGGATTCATCCAATGCCTTGATCCATGGTCCAATAAAAGAACCGCTATCATGATAGGTCCGCCCGCTGTACATATGTTGGTCAATCACGCAGGGCTCATTCACATAAATGCCACCGCACACCTCCAAATCAAACTTGCACTTCGCCACTGTCGCCATCCTCAGGCCCTTAACAATACCAGCCCGAGCCGGAATTTCGACACCGTGGCACACACTGGCACACGGCTTCTTGTTTGCCCAAAACCACCTAGTGATTCGCAACAGATCTTCGTCTTCGCGAATGTACTCAGGAGCGCGACCGCCGCTGAAGAAGATGCCTGCGTATTCTTCCGGTTTGATATCCTTGAAGGCGATATCCGCTTCGATCGAATAGCCCTCCCACTCCTTAGTGATCGTCCAACCCGGTTTGACTTCATGCAGGACCATTTGGTACCTCCGTTTTTCAGGAGCCGCGACGACTGGCTTGTAGCCCCCCTCAATCAGCCGATAGAAGGGGTACAGCGTATCGACTGTCTCCGTAGCGTCGCCGATAATGATCAAGACTTTAGGTTGGGACATGGTTGGAGCCTTTGGTTGAGTTTGAGTCGTGCTATCGGTTTCAGAAAGTGCCGAAACGGCGGTGGCTGAGAGCAGAACGGCCGATGCCGCAGTTGAGTTGGCGATAAATTGTCGTCGATCGATTTCCATGGTCGGGTTACCAATTAGCCTTTGCGAAGTAGTTCTTCAAGATAGTTGCGGGCTCGGTTTATCTCGGCGGTTACCTCTTCAACTTTTTCTAGAATAGGAATCCCGCGAGGAAATGGGTGCATAAAAATCGAGGTCCACCCATCAAAACGATTCGATTTGAGTACGCTCAACAAGGGACCAAAATCGAGTGTACCACGCCCAGGCATTTGGAGCAGTTCTCTCTCTTTCGGCATTTGGGCCATGCAACCATCCCCATGCTGCCATGCGTAGAATACTTCCATGGCTGGCATCAATTCCTGTATCAGCGAGGCCAATAGATTCTCGTCCTGAGGCAGGTGGTAAGGAGCCAATGCAATTCCAAGATGCTTAGAGGGTCGTAGCACAAGCAAATATCGCAACGAATCCGGCGTGTTGATGAGGTTCTTCGAGTGGTTCTCGATGGCGATCGTCACATCTGTTTCTTCTGCAATTGCCAAATGCGGTTTCATCTGCTCGACAAAAGCTGCCACTGCTCTTTTGAGATCAAGGCCGGTTTTGTCGGACGGACCGACGGCCCCCGTCACGATAGTCTTGCACCCAAGTCGTTTGGCTAGACGCATCTCGTCTTGCAATCCAAACGGCCCGAGTTTGTATTGCGTGATACAGCCTAAGGTGACACCGTGTTTATTCAACAGAACTGCATAGGCATCTTCACCCAAGTCCGTCAGTTGCTCCCGCTGGTTGCCATGCACTTTCGGCCAAATGTCGATCGCCGAAGCGCCTTGTTTTGCTACTTCAGGGAGAATGCTTGCAAGATCGGCGTATCCGTACATACAAGAGGCGGCCAAGTATTTCAAACGAAAAGGAGCCAGTGCCTCTTGCGCCAATGTCCGTTCTCCCAAAAAAACATTTGGGAGGCAACCGACCGCTGCGACCGATGTCGCTGCTTCCATCCAGCGCCGTCTATTAAGCGTTCGTGATTTCGTCATTGGAGGGCCGATGAGAGGTTTCGGAGATTAGGAAGGTAGGTCACCCATTCTAATTTGCATTCCTCGCCGTTGCAATTGGACAATTAAACCACACTCGTAGCGGAAGCCGCGTAGGCTTTCGGTGAATTGCTAGGCAAACCCAAAGCCTAGCGAGTTCCGCTACGTTGATCCCCAAAGAGTACTCTACATGTTGATCTCGAAACCCTTACGGTTTTCACGAGATAGGAACGCATTTGCCTGAGCATCGCCCACGATTTCTCGTTTGGTTGCATCCCAATTGAGCGGCCGATTCAAACGCATCGCGATGTTGGAAAGGTGACAGATTTCCAACATACGATTGTGTGTGCATACGTCGGAGATAGGTTGCTTTCGCGACTTGATCCCCTCGATGAAGTTCGCGGTGTGGTTCTCGCTGACTTTTCCGCCGTAGACTTCTTCGATTGCGCCTTCAGGAAGCGGTTTCTCTTTGAGGTCTTCGACTGGCTTGCCCGTGATCTTGCCTCGGTTCACAAACAAGCGACCCTCAGTTCCTTCGAAAAGGATGCCATTGTCCCCTTCGCTCGTGATGATCATTTCGACATCGTTAGGCATGTCGACTTTAATCTTGAAGCTGGTGGCAGCATTGTACTGATCTTGTACCAAAGGATGCCCATCTTTGTATGCGACGGGCAACTTAAATTCGACCGGTGTCACTTTGCTTGGTCCGCTGCTGCTTGCTCCGATAGCCCAACAAGCGATGTCCACATGGTGAGCGCCCCAATCGGTCAATTTTCCGCCGGAGTATTCATGCCAATTTCGGAATGCATAGTGACAATTGCTAAAAAGTGGCACACCGCCGCCGTAGCCAACTCGCATCTCCGGAAGTGCTCGGTAGTCGACCTTAGGCGCTGGCCCGAGCCAGAAGTCCCAATCCAACTCCTCAGGTACAGCCACAACTGGGATCACCGGTGACGCTTCCATGTCACCGATGCCGCAGGTCACTTTTTTGACAGTGCCAATACGTCCGTGTTTCACCAACGCGATGGCCTGTAGGAATCGGTCGTCGCATTCCGTACGCTGCATGGTACCTACTTGAAAGACCCGGCCGGTTTGCTTGACTATTTTCTCAATCAACTTCCCCTCAGCAATGGTCAGCGTGAGCGGCTTCTCGCAATAAACATCTTTTCCAGCCAACATGGCTTCGACTGCAATCTTGGTGTGCCAGTGGTCCGGAGTAGCGATCATGACCGCATCAATGTCTTTTCGATCCAGGATCTTTCGGTAATCCTTGTACGCGTCCGGTTTGCGTTTTTGTTCCTTCTCGGTCTTTTCGACGTTGGTTCCAAGAACGTTAGCATCCACGTCGGCAAGTGCGGCAAAGTCAGCGAACTTGAACGACTTGCTCGTAATGGACCATCCCTGGTTGCGAAGACCGATCGTTGCGAAAACGGGTCGGTCATTGGGGGACTGATAAGCGAAAGCACGGTTTAGTGACGGGCTGAGCATGGCTGCGGTTCCCACAGCAGCAACTCCTTGTACAAAACCACGACGCGTTGTTTGGCGAGAAAATGCCATCGAAAAAGCCTTTCGGAGAGATGATCCAGATAGGAGAGGGACATTACACTGAATTTGACCACACAGAGCGGTGCGGCCAACAGCATGATGATAATCCATTCGGCATTCGTTTGCACGCCTCAAAAGCGTTAACCACAAACCATGCAATGAAACCAATCGAAGACACTACTTTTAATTGTGCTGCAACTCTGTTCTTTGGCTTGATTTTTACTGTAATGAATGCTTTCGCAGCGAGGGCGGCTTCAAATGATTTATTTTGGTCCCGCGTGACCCATGGGCAAAACAAATGCACGACAATCCAGTAGAATCCAAACAAATATGCCCAATCGGTCTGGCGTTTGCTCATTAAGGTTTTAACGCAGAAACATGACAAATCAGGAGAAAACTATGTTGAAACACCCCACACTCATCGCACTAAGTTTCTTAATTGGAACGTTAATCAGCTCGCCCTGCAGCTTCGC
>Ga0105045_10001017_pt1 | contig 22253 bp, 17 predicted proteins | sample MAT02_FD_78089 | JGI IMG/M metagenome (GOLD analysis project Ga0105045, IMG submission 78089) | Freshwater microbial communities from Lake Fryxell liftoff mats and glacier meltwater in Antarctica - MAT-02 (megahit assembly) | ecosystem: Environmental > Aquatic > Freshwater > Ice > Liftoff... | reverse complement strand
TATTTCTGCAAGTATTACTTTGTCTTGAGCCTCGAGCTCATTTACAAGGTTTTTAAAGCCAAATATTGTTTAAATGATTAAAAGCATCCCCTTCCACTATGATAAGTTTCTAATATGGTGTGTTCAAACGAACAAATAGTTTGATTAATTCATCTTGGTGCTTAGAGAAAATTGAACGACCAACAGTAAGGAACATATTATCCCTAACAATACCTTCCCTATCTACTATCTTTCGAACAGGGTTTACAATAACAAATATCTTTTTTAAGAAAAAAAATCACTGATTAATTTTTTGTACCTTCTCAGTTTGTGCAATTTCTCCTTCGATATACACATAAAGTTTTCTAAGGGGGAAATTGGTTAATATGCCAAGACTTTTATCTGATTGACAACGATCTGAACCAAAAACGGGATAATAGGTTACAATAAGTGATAGCAAAATTAAATTATTCCAATATTCACCGAAACTCAAAATGGAATCGGGATTAATAAAATTAACTTTCCGCCAAATAAAAATCATTGTTTTAAGAGTGTGTGTAAAGCGCTTTTTATTATTAAAAATGAAGAAAGTTTGTGTATATGAAGAACCTCTGAAACTTTATAAAAAATATCTCGTTAAGATCCAAAGAGAAACAAATGAACTTCAAGATCGGGTCACTACCAAAAAAGTTAGCTAAATGCTTTATAGCCCTTTCAAAGCCATTAGCTTATAAAAAGAGTATTAATAAAAACAGCATCATGAAACTTTTATCCATTTAGCGTACCACATTTGAAACATAAGTAACTTCCATAGAAGAGGTTGATAATGTAATTTATAATTTCGAAATGCCACAACCTGATTTTTCACCCACGGCACGTTAAAAAGACCCGACCAGTTAAGAGCCTCAGGACATAAGTATTGGTCTATAAGATAAGACAGATCGCCTCTTAACCAATCATAAATAGGAACGGAAAAACCGTTTTTAGCTTGATTCATCATTTCCTTGGGAACATATTCGTGAACTATATCCCTCAGTATTTTTTTCTGAACCTGTCCATCCCATTTATAGGATAGTGGTAATCTAGCTGCAAATTCAATCAAGCGATGATCGAGTAACGGTTCACGACCCTCAAGTGAAACAGACATTGTTGCCCGATCAACTTTTGTTAATATATCGTTTTGCAAATAATTTTGATAATCAATGGCCATGCATACTTCTGTAGCATTTTCAAATCCGTTCACCAAAAATTTATAAGGAGAAATATAACCAATAGCCCCATTTTTTAGAAGATTCTGAATAAAAGTTTCAGGAAGTTCATTCATCCGCTGAAATAAAATAGCGGCTCTTTCCAAACCTTTTAAACCAAGAGCTTCCACCACACTATTCATTTGGTGAATATATACTTCATCTGTTGATATTATAGGAAGTAATGGTTTTAGCAGATTACCTATTTCTGATGTAATATTACCGAGCAACTCTGGAATCTTGTTTACCTTATAAAAATATTTTGAATGTAACGGGTAGGTAAGATACCCTGACAACATTTCATCTCCTCCATCAGCCGATAAAACAACAGTCACCTGTTCACTTGCTAATTTACTTACAAGCATGGTTGGAATGGCTGAATTATCGGCAAAAGGTTCATCGAAAAAGTAAGGAATCTGAGGGATAATATCCTGACAGTCTTTTATGCTACAATAATATTCAGTATGATCAGTCCCTAAGAATGATGCAACTTTTCTGGCATAAGGAGCTTCGTTATTCCCTATTTCAAACCCAATTGTAAAAGTCTTTAATTGGCTTGTCTGTTGCTTTTGCAACAAGGCAGCAACAGCAGTACTATCATACCCTCCACTCAAAAATACTCCTACGGGCACATCAGCAACCATCCGGTAAGCTGTCGCGGATTTTAACAACGCATGTAATTCGGTTTTGGCAGTTTCGTAGTCAATCTTCAATTTAGGCATTCTGTAAAAATCAGCAGATGACCAATACCGGGAAATATCTATCTGAGCATTGTTCAGATCAAGCACAAGGTGATGACCGGCTTCTAATTTTTTCGCTATTTTAAATATTGTATTTGGTGCTGCAATATAGCCATGGTGGAAATATTCTACAAGAATATCCTTCTGAATGGTCTTATCAAATAAAGGATATGCCATAAGTGCTTTAAGCTCTGAACCAAATAAAAATATTCCATTAGCCATACTATAAAAAAGTGGCTTTATACCAGCACGATCCCGGGTAAAAGTTATTTTTTTTGCTAATGAATCATAAATCACAAAAACAAACATTCCAATGAATTTGTGAACTGCATCCAATCCCCATGCATCGTAAGAATGTAAAATAACTTCTGTATCAGAACCTGAAATAAATACATGCCCTTTTGCAATTAACTCCTCTTTAATTTCAAGGTAATTATAAATTTCCCCATTGAAAACGATGGAAAGATGTTTGTAATGCATAGGCTGATGACCCCCACTACTCAGGTCAATAATCGCTAACCTTGTTTGCCCAAATCCGATAACAGCCTCTGGGACTTCATATATTTCAACTCCACTGTCGTCCGGACCTCTATGATTTAAAGAAGTAACCATCTTTAGCAGTACCCCCCTTTCCGTATTTTTTTTAAAATCAATAAACCCGGTAATTCCACACATAATTAATTGCACTTATTTATGATAACAATTAACTGATTAAATAAAATAAAAAATAATCAGGCTCCTTTAAGAAATATCTCAAGCAATATAATCCGTTTTTCCAAATTATTCCTTTTATTCTCAGGATAGACATTCATCTAAAGGACTTCCTTACCACAACAGACAATCATAAGCCACTTTGCCCGACATTAGAACAGTACCCTAAATATAACTTTCAATACCTTTATGATATTGATTAAACCATTTACTTAATGAGTGAATAAAATTCTACTCAATTAACCTGGCTTAAATAAAATTTTTTTGAATGCTAAAAACACCAAGTAATCTGCTTGAATTATCAATTTATCAGCATATAATTTATGTAAAACCAACTTTAAAATTCAGCAACTATATAATAGTATCAGAGCGTTTATTTCTATAAAATAAAGCTAAAACTATCATCTTAAATTATTAAGGGAATTTGTTCGTACTAACTTTATTATTCATTAAATCTCCCAACTGAGAGCTTGTTAAAAAAACTGTATCCGGCCAATTTTTATGTATTTGATTAAGAAGCTCCCGAAGTTTTAACAATCCATGAATGCTATTAGATGATTCTAACCCACTGACATAATTAACCCGATGTGTAGAAACTACAGCCGGCTTTTTCCATTTAAAAGATTGAGAAATATCATTCAGGCAGCTCCCAACCCAATCAAGTTTAGCCGGAGAGCTTGGTTCAAAAATAGCATTTCGGGTAATAGCTTTCATGTAATTACCTACTCTGTTGTTTAACCAAAAAAATTTATTTATTTTCGTTTCAGCATCCTTAAATCGTTTTGAAATCCCTATATATTTAATTTCTAAATCTTCTAAGGTTGATAATAAAGACAGAGAAAACGGACCATTCGGTGCTAAGAAATATTTCACTTCCAAATTAAACTCTCTCCTTATAATTTCAACGCCATCTTTAATAGATAAAGATTGAAAATCAAGATCTTTTCTAATATCTAAATCAAAACTTGCTCTATAATCACTTTTATAACCGCTCAAATAGGCATTGGAAAAACCCCATACCCCCTGCTTGAAACCTTCACAGGCAATGCTATTCCCCGATCGTAAGTCTCTTAACCATCTATTTACATATAAGTGTTCTCTGCCATGAAATCCTATCTCTAACAGACCTTCATGGATTCCACAATTATAAAACTCCATAAGTGCATTACCATCAATACCTTGGGAAAATAATTTCTCCTTGAATGTCTGATAATAATAAGTTTTAAAATCTCCCTGCATAATTTTTGTAAAATCAGGATTTGCAGGATTAAAAAGCAAGGTCATTCTTGGTTGAAAAGTACCAGTAAAGCCTCCCCTTAAAATAGCTAATAACCCCTCCATATCATCTTTAGACTCAAAAGTATCAAAACGACTCATCCAATTTAAGGTAATATCAACACCTTTTTCAGAGTAATACTTTTTACTTTTAAGGTCAAACCGATCACTACCCCAGTCATCACTTTCTATAACTATTATCTTTTTATTGCTATGCCAGCCTAAAATATTTTGAAATTCTTTTAATTGCATCCAATTAATTTTTCTTGAAAATAAAAGGATAATAGTTTAAAATGTGCTTCTTCTTCATAATTCACATAAGAATAATAATCTAAATTATCTGATTTATCAGAAGGCAAACCTGTTATTGAACCCTTCAAAGTCTGATAAAGATTTAATCGAACGTTCTCTATTATAATATCATAATCCAATAACTGTGAAACAAATAATTTTAAGTTCTTAAAATCACTGTACACATGTACACCCCTTGCCTTAAACATTGATAAACCAAAGAAAATAACCGGTTTTTTTCGAATATAAGCTTGAACTCCGACGGTACCGGTAATGGTAGCTACAGCTAGAGCATTGTCAATCAGATCAAATGTATTCTGCTTCAATGCAACAAGCACAACATTTGGTAATTCTGAAAGCAAATGATAAAATCCTTCATTACGTACTTTTGGGTGCCATATATTAGTAAACATAGAAGGATGTTCCTTAACATAGATAAAGACATCATCTGGTAATGACTCCCTCAATTCCATTACCGCTAGTAATTGATTTTGAAAACCATATCCTTCTGGTAGAGTAGTCCTTTCAGGCTGATAATGAAGAAAAAACGTTATAAAACGCTTAGACAAGTCACCAATTTTCGCTATAGAAAGATAGGTCTTATATGCCTGATACTTTTTATAATAATGATAAGGATTATAAACCCATTCACGCCACTGCTTAATAGGATTAAGGAATTGTAAACTACCTTTACCCATTCTTTTTTTTTCGTAGATTGGTAAGGCATGTTCATAATCTTTTGAGTTAAGTTGAATAAACTCATCAACATGTTTTATTTCTAATGTATCAGCCACCAACTCATCAGTATCAATGGAAAAATCAATAAGTTCTCTAAAACGATCAAAACCTTTAGTTAATGAATAGCGCCAAGGCAATATATGACGTTGACTTACAATGACCTCTATTCCACAATAATTAGCACACTTTGCAAATAACCATTCAATAGACAGATGAGGAGTATTCCGAAAATAAATACTCTTAATTTCTTTAGATTGTAAATAACCTACGATATGAGGTACCCTTGATAAATAATAAACCATCGCATTATGATTACCTTGCCCGTATTTTGGAAAATAACCATCCCGATCCAAGAGAAAAAAAGGCATTCCATCCCATAAATAATCCTTCTTAAAAAGACCAAAATCTATAGTAGGTAGTGGTGTTGAAGTAAAATTGAATAGATCATCATAAGTAATCCCAATAGCATTTGAAGATGCAGCTACAACCAGTCTAAAAGTTTTTACACTATTCTTTTTATACAAAATATAATATGTGTTATGCTCATTCTGTGACCGCAGCCATAAGGATAATTTAATAGGACAGAAAGAATCACATTCCAATAAATAGTTCATATACAGCAATTAAAAGCAACAATTTTGTGTACATTTTATTTCGTTACACAATTATTATTTAAAATAATATAAGATGCTAGCCAGATAAATTTTTTATGTTGCTCAATACTCCTTGTCAAAGACTATATATATTTTCTGAAAAACCATTCTAGTGCAACTCTAATCTAAAAATTATGCTAACAAAACATATAAATCTTTAAAAGTAAATGAACCAAAAATATTAATAATAATAGTAACTAAGGAATATATCTATTTAAACAAAAAATTCTATAAAAAAATTTGAAATTAAAAATTCAAACGAAACCATTGCATTTGAAGCGTAAGCTGCCATCAAACCATACGAAAACATAAATGGTGCAAAAATATGAAGGAAACTTCTAAAGATTGTTTTACCATAAAAAGATTCTGTTTTTATATAAATAATGAAAAAAAGAGCGGTTGCTACAAAAGAGAACAAAATTAAAAAGCGTTCCCCTTGCGATATATTCAACATTAAATTGGAGATACCCCAAAAAAGTAAAACAATATGAAATAATCGTATTGCACTCTCATCAACTAATAAATATTTGCGCTTTAAGAAAAGCAACGTAATACCTAAAGGCACAAAAAAGTAGCAGGTAGCATTTTGAAGAAAATCCAAACTTTTTGCTTTAATATTTATGTTTTCTTTTCTTTCAGCATAACCTCTGTCTAAACGAGCCTTCCCTTCATCAGAAGCGTAGATGTTAAATTTAGATTCTATGATAGTGTCCGTATTAGTTGTTGACAAACCTTCTAAAAAACCAACAAAATTACTCTGCGACATTACAAATGTAATTAATACAAATAATACATAAAACCAGGTTCTATTCTTAAATACAATTAAAAAAACTGGAACGATTACATAAATAGTAAGTCCTATGTGAAAAAGAGGTGCTATAAATACCCAAAATAAATACTTTTTTTTTCCAGACCTATAATAATTTACAATATTAAATAAAATAAAAACCCCGCCAGAATAGAACGCTAAACTGTGAATCGGACGTATTAAAAGAAATAGCAATACTCCGGTAAAGAAAATGAGTTTAAATAAATTTAGTTTGTTTAAGCTAATTTCCTTTAATAAATGGATAGTACTAATATAAAAATATCCATAAATAACAAATAAAATCAAAAAGTAATATTGATGCGATTTGAAAACCAGACCACAAGTCAATGAAAAAAAACTATTGTAAAATTTACCATCTTGTAATGTAATTAACTTTGCAAATATTTCTGTAAATGTAGATGATTGATATAAATAATATTGATCTTCATACCCTTGTAAGTCACCCACGGATATGGCAGTAAAACCTAAAAAAGCATATAAAGAAATAAAGAGCATCCTGCCAAATCGAGTATCGAAGTTCTTAATTCCTATAAAAAGGGCAGAAATTGGCCAGATCAAGTACAAAATAATTGCATAAGCTTTACTTTGATTATTCATTAGGAAATTTCATTTCTAAGGGTGATTGAATCAGGGTAATGTGATTAAGCGTAACAATATTAATTTGGCTTAAAATAGGATCATTCATCTTTTTGTAAATTGGGTAATTAAAATAATAATTACAACTCGGATTTTCGGTTATCAATACAGAAGACCAACTTGTATAAACTATGCATTTTTTCAAACTCAACAATAAAACTTCTGCTGGAACATCAGATTCTATAATTTCTGTATTATCTAAAGCCATATATCTGGCTTTCATTTTTGAATCTGTAACCGGATGGAGTTTTATAATTACTTTCCTGTCAGGAAATAAAGTCAAAACTTCTACTAAAAAATCATATTCCTTTTCGGCAATTGAAGGCCATAGAGGTTGGTTAAAAAAGTAAATGACATCCTCGGTTGGAAAAACATTTACAAAATTGAAACAGTTCTTGATAAACTCGATGCACTTTCCATTAAAATCAGGCAACTTTAAGATTTTAACTATACTTTTTGCTTGACGTACAAACTGCTCAGGATGGGTAATCCATAAATTATTTATAAACCGATGATTGCCGTATTTGTAAAAATCAAAACAATGAATTTTTCCATTAAAAAGTTTATGTTTTAACAAATAACGATTTCCAAAATAGCTGTCTTTAATCACCGACAAAAAATGGTGTTTCTTGTCGAAAATGGCATAAGCATTGTATCCATCTGGGCCTAAAGAGATTTCCACACCTCTTTTGGCTAAGGTATAGGCTAATTGAACATTTAAAGGTGAGTTAGCTTGAAAAAAATAAAAATGATTTGGCTTTTCGCATAGTATGCGATCCACTATTGTTATCGGTTTTTCGTTGTCTAAAATTCGGATTTGTATGTTATCCATTATCCAATTTTTATTTGAATCAATTGACTTCAATCTTTTACCGTTTCGTATCAAATAGATGACATTAGTATAAATAAATGCTTTATAAACACCAGTAGAAATATTTAGTGCTTGTAAAAATTGATATTCCGTCAAAACTAGAAAAACATTTTTTTTTGAACTCATATTATTTCCTTTTCAAATAAAGCAACAAATCAGAAGCCACTTTCATTTTAAATATAATGGCAGCAAATATATAAACTGTAAAAAAGGTGATAGCAAATACAATTAAATTCAATAAATCGGTCAATTTATAAAAGATTTTATTTTGTAAAATGTATAAAAGTATTGCTACTAAAAAATTAAAAATAAAAATAGGAAAAATATCTTTTAATTGATTCTTCAAATTATAGTTAATTAATTTACCTGAGAAAAATGCATTAACACCTGTTATCAGGATATTCACAAAAATCAAACTATACAAAAGCCCATAAATTCCAAACCAAATAGCACTGAAAGCTCCAATGGATAATAATCCATTACGAAGCATAGATAATTTAAGCACCATATCACTTCTTCCTTTTAGATTACAGATGTTTAAATTGTATTGTTGAATTGGATAAAAAATACCCGAAATGACTAAAAGCTGAAAAAAGGGAACAGCGGGTAACCATTTTTCAGTTAATAACCATCTAAAAAAAGGGATCGCTACTAATCCGAGATATACCAAAATGGGAGTTACCACAAAAACCACTATTTGCATCAACTTAGTATATGTCTTTTTTAATTGTTCATCATTTTCACTTACTTGTGCTAACAATGGATAAAAAACCCTATTGAAAGCATTATAAAAAAAACCAGAAGGCATTTGTTCTAAAGATCTTGCCCTTGTAAAATAGCCCAATTGAGTGGCAGAAAAATATTTGCCAATAATAATATTGTACAAATTATCAAAAGTTGTATTAATAATAGCGGTTAAGGTCAATTTATATCCGAAATTAAAATGATACCAAAGTTTTTCCTTATTAAAAATAAAACTAGGCACCCATTTCGCATACCACCAAAGTTGTATGGTAGCTAATAAGGCAAAGACCAAATCTTTTGCTATTAAACTCCAAACCCCGAAACCATTATAAGCCATCCAGATTGATACGACTGCACTAATAATCAAGGACGGAACTATTAATTTAAATTGAGTTTTAAATTTAAGGGCTTTATTTAGTTTAGCGGATTGTACTAAAGAAAAGGCATTTATAATCAGAATCATTCCTAGAACACGGATAAGTTCAACCAAAATATTTTGCCCAAAAAACCAAGCAATGAAAGGAGCTGCAATAAACAAAATTCCATATAAGACAACCGAACTAATTAAATTTACAAAAAAAACTGTTGAATAATCTACATTATTAACCTCTTTAGTTCTGATTAAACTAGATACGAACCCTCCACCTAATAGCGCTTTACTTATGGCTATGAAAATAGCAATCATACCTATTAATCCAAATTGTTCTGGTAATAACAATCTTGCTAATATTATAGTAACTACGAAATTTATGATTTGTGTACCACCTTGAATTAAAAAAGACCAAAACATGCCTGATTTGGCAGAACTTGCTTTCTTGACACTTTTAGACATTTACAGTTTCTTTATTTTGAATGAACTCATCTACTTTTTTAAACAAATAGTGGTAACCACTTTTGTTCAGATGCTGATAATCCGTCATTATTCCACTAAAAGCTAAAATTTCGTCTGAATTCAAAAAATGTTCAAAATTTTCTTCAAGTATAGCATTGTACCATTTTATTTTTTTTAGCTACAACTCGTAAAATGTTTTCATATTCTGTGCTCGCTGGTAAGATACCGACTGCTACAATAGGACAATTAAAAGTTTGCTGTAATTTCAACATATTACTTTTAAAATCCACTTCATTGATATAAAAAATATATTTTAAGCTTTTTATCCAATTGCAGTTCAACAAAAATCGTACTCCCACATTAAAAGCTCCTAATGCTCTTGTCACATTTAATGACTACAACTCCTTTAAATCAGCATTCCAAAAAGTTTCAACTTGTTTGTAAAGTCCTGCTTTAAAGTCTTTATCTAATTAGTTATCAAAAGAGTGTGGTTCCAGAACGTTAGCGTCTTTCAATTGAATATCACTTTTTAAAAACATTTATTAAGCGTTTTGTTACGGTCGCAATAATCATATACGAATTATAGGTCAACTTATTAGCAGTATAGTAATATTTAATTCCTCCAGTTAAATGCTGAATTCTACTTCTCAAAAGAAAAGAAATACAGAATTTTCTCCTCTACCTAAAACTTTAAAAGGTATGTTTCGTGTTGCTAATACTTCGCAATAATCTGCAACTATAAGGCAGTGCCTGTCAGTATAATTTTTTTCATCAAGTTATGGAAGAAATTTTTGAAGTTTTGGACGTCTATTCATTATACGTGTCTATAGCAGCTTTTATAATAGGTATGTAAGAAGCACAAGCTTCTTCATAAGTAGGAAAAACAACCGTTTGATTGTAAAATATACTTTGTATAATTTCGGTAGTTATAGCACTTTGAAATTCAGTTTTAAAATAAGTTGCAATTATCTAAAAACTTTCAGAAGCGGTCAAGTGCATAATGCTTTCTACTTTTCCTTTTGGTACTATGCACCAATTTGTATTTATTGAGATACTAATTGAGGTATCTCCAATTTCACCGACTAAAGAACTTATAATATAAACACTTTTGGAATTAATTAGTCCTTTTATATTTCCTGTATATACAATGGTATTGGCTCTTTTACTTTCATAAATTTTATTATCAACACATTCCATTCTAATAATTTTTTTTGCTGCTAAGCGTTGCAAGACAGACCCCAAAGACTTTCTACTGCATTAAACACAACTGTCTATCCTGTGTTTGCCATTCATTTATAATATTAATATAATACGGTACTAGTCTTTTAGGATAATTGACCCACGTTTATGTTTTGATTTCTTCAATTAAGTTGCTGATACTATCATACGATTGTGAATCTTGATATAAGATTTTTTACTTTATACTTTGGAAGTAGATTTTTATCAATGTTCGCACGAACAAAAACTCCCAATTCGACAATACCAAATCAAATTCATTAGGTAATTTATCCCATGTTTATTGGTAGATAATTTCTGTTGAGTATGGTATTTCAGTAGGCCTTTGTTTTGCTAACCTACAATGATTCTGATGATGGACTGAACTCAAAAAAAAATTTGATTATAATCTATTTTAAGGAGTCCTTGCAAATGGCGGCTTTCTAATTGTTACGTCCTAATAATTGACTAAATTACTATTTTAATTTTCTTGTTGTTTTACTAAAAATTCCGCAAACTGCCAGTCTAATATAGTGTCTATATCATGCGAAGCTATTTGGTTCATTTCATATTTTACTATTCTAGTAAATTCATTCATTTTCTTTTCTTTCAAAACCTCTGCTCTGATAATGTAAATAGCTCCATTCAATTCATATACTTTGGGACAATCTTGCCTTCTTACAAAGCTATTTTTTAAAAGTTTTCTTAAATACCCTTCCATTGATTCCTCAAAATGCAAATAGTAAGGATTGGCACTTGCTTCTTTTACCGAAACTACTATTTCACAATCCTTCGCTTGTTCAAACAGTTTAATTGCTTGCTTAATGTGCTCGGCTGTTCTGAAGGGGGATGTTGGTTGAAGCAAAATAATGGTATCTGCCTCGTACCCGTTTCTGGAGTAATACTCTAATGCATGTATTAAAACTTCCTGCATACCCGCAGTATCAGATACTAATTCTTGAGGTCTAAGAAAAGGAACTGTTAATCCGAAGTTTTCAACTACAGTTTTGATTTCTACATCATCTGTTGAAACGCATACTACTGCACCAGAAAAAATGTTTAACGCAGCTTCTATGGTGTATCCGATTAAGGGTTTATTATTAAGCAGTTTAATATTTTTTCGAGGGACTCCTTTAGAACCTCCTCGGGCAGGTATAATGACTAATGGTTTCATTAATTAAAACTGTATAAATTTAATATCTTCTTGTGCTTTTTTAAAATCTTCATGTTTGCCGATATCCAACCAATAACCCACTAATGGATAAGATACCACTTTTAAATTTTCGGCAATTAATTTGTCAATAAAATCAGTTGCGTTAAAAAAAGTATCCTTGGGAAGGTGCTGTAAAACAGACTTTTTCATTATATAGATACCTCCGTTAGAATAATAGGTATAAGTGGGCTTTTCTTTAAAACTTTTAATTTGACCTGCTTCAGTTTCTAAAACCGCGTAAGGAATATTTACTTGGTAAGGAATTGAAACAATGGCAAAATCTGCCTCTTTGTTTATAAAGTCCAGAAAAAGATGTTCATAATCAATATTGGTAAGTAAATCCGAATTAATTATTAATATATAATCGTGTATAAAATTATCTATTTTAGATACCGCGCCAATTGTTCCTAAAGCCACATCTTCCCACACATAATTGATGGTAATATTTCTTTCCGTTCCGTCGCCAAAGTAACTTTCGATTTGTTCGCCAAGATATTTAACAGAAACCCAAAAATCATCAATACCGTATAAAGCCAATCGGTCTACGTTGTATTCCATAATTGCTTTATCACCCACTTTTAGAAGAGGCTTGGGCGTAGTGTCTGTAAGTGGCTGCAAACGTTGTCCTCTGCCTCCTGCCATAATTACCACATCAACGGGTAGATAAGATTTTATTTCTCTGAAGTTAATTACATTCACCACTTTGTCTTCGGTGTCTATAACTGGAAGTATTCTGAAATTACCTTCACGATACTTGATAATCTTCTGGATATCCCGATCACCTTTTTTGATGAACTTTGGGAGGGTTTGAATAATATCGTTTACAACTTTATCGATGGTTATACCTTTTATTAGTGCTCTTCTAACATCTCCATCGGTAAGAGATCCAACTAATTTGTCCTCCTTGTCAATTACAAACAAGATAGCATCCTTTGCAAGAATATCGAGTTTTACTAATGCTTCTTTTATAGTACTTCCCGAAAAAATCAGATGTTCTCTAAAATTTCTCATATTCTTTCATATATTTAATAATACTATCTGCTGCTCCTTCTCTTAAATAAATATTCTCACCTTTAAAACTATTTTCTTTAATTTGCAATTTGATATTATTAATGATGTTTGTTGCATTAAAGTTTGAATCGATAGTATTTGCACTTTGTGCCCTCCCTTTTTGCCTGTCTCCCACATTTACAACATACTTACCGAAAGAGGCTGCCTCTATAATTCCACTAGAAGTGTTGCCAACCAAAACCTTAGCATAGCACATTGCAGAAAAGTAATTTTTTTTTCCAAAATTTTCAATTAATATCACTTTTCCAGAATTCTCTGCTTTTAAGTCCTCAATTTTCTGGCGAAAAATACTGCCTAAAGTATCTGCATTGGGCATCGTTATTATAAGATTTAAATCTTTTAAAATTTCAGCCAAAGCTTCCTTCATTTCTGCTGCATACTCTGCATTTTTTTTTGTAGCTACAGTTTCTGGATGAAAAGTAACTAGAGCGAAATCTTCATTTGGAATAGAGAACATTTCGTAGAATACGTCTTTTTCAATAGGCTCGAAATTAGCGATATTTTCAAGACTTAGCGAACCAACAGTAAAAATGTTTTTGTCTGAGCCCTGCAATTCCTGCACTTTTGTAGAGTAATCATCTGTAGTAGTAAAATGCAATTTTGATGCTAGTGATATTTGATGTCGATAAATATTATCTATGGCTCCCAAAGTGGTCTCACCGCCATGTATATGAGCAAACTGGACTCCAAATGGTATTCCAGCTTGAACTGCTGCGCTCATTTCAAAGCGATCGCCTAGACAAAAAACAAGGTCATATTTATGATTTGTCCAAAAATCTGCAAATTTTAAAGTAGTTAGACCATAAGACGTAGCAATAGATTGTTCGTCGTCATTTGATATTAAAGTACTAATTGTATGTATTTTTTGATATTGATCATTTTGTATCTCATTTAATGTATAGCCGTTATATTTCGACGTATGAGTTCCAAAAGCGATGATTTCCATTTCAAAAAAAGTATCAGTCTTAATTTTATTCAATAAAGGTAAATAAATTCCATAATCAGCTCTTGAACTTGTTAAAATACCTATTTTCATATTAAGTCGCTCCAATTTATTTTGTCGTTTACACTTCCATTCTTTTGAAGTTTCCGTCCTATCACTTCATTCCATCTTATTGATGATATTCCATCACCCGGTCGTAGAGCTATTATATCATCTTCAGAAATAGTGCTCCCAGCAAGAATATCTCTTTTGAGATGAATACTTTTTCTGGCGATAATAATGTTTTTACTTTCACTTTCACTTGGTTCTTTCCTTCCAGTACCACCAATAGCTTTTTCTATATTTCTTATGGAGTCTACCATAGCTTTTAATTCACCTGGCTCCAATGAAGCTTTATGATCTGGTCCTGGCATATTTCGGTCAAGCGTAAAATGTTTCTCGATAATAGTTGCTCCTAACGCTACTGCTGCCGTTGCAACTTCAATACCTAAAGTATGGTCTGAATATCCAATCTTTACTCCAAAAGCATTGCCAATGGTGAGCATCGCTTTGAGATTTACATCCTTCATTGGAGTAGGATATTCTGTATTACAATGTAAGATTGTAATACTTTCAATTAAAGCACCATATTTTACCAATATAGTTAAAGCATCTTCTATTTCGCTTAAAGTAGCCATTCCAGTTGAAAGAATTATTGGCTTGTTTTTTTCGGCAATCGCTTTTAAATAGGGATAATTAGTTATTTCTCCACTCGGAATTTTAAAAATATCTAGGCCAAGAGAATCTAAATAATGAACTCCATCTACATCAAATGCTGTTGAAAAGAATTTGATTTGCTTCTCTTTGCAGTAATCAATAAGAATTAGATGATTCTTATGACTTAATTCTAGATTTTTGAGCATTTTAAATTGAAAATCATCACCGTCACCAATATTTCGACATTGATAACCAGCCTTCTTCGCAGTCGGGCTGACAAGTTTTTCCGCTACGAACGATTGGAATTTTACATAATCCACTCCCGCATTAACAGCTGCATCGATTAATAGCCTTGCATTCTCTAAATTACCATTGTGGTTAACACCAGCTTCTGCAATAATTATCGTTTGTACACTCATAGCCCTAATTTATCTCCAACTCTTAATATTGTTTCTGTTTCAATTTCATATATCTCAATAAAACTATCGGTGGTTTTTACAAGAAAACCTGCGGGCGTTTTTGCTAATAGCTGCCCAACTGTACCAATATATTCAGGTGCGCTTTCAATTATTCTAGCTTTATTTATTTTAACTTCATTACCACCAATATTTGTAGTAGCCATAGGTCCTGGCTTATTAATCGACCGAATAAAGTTGAAAAGTTTTCTAGAAGAATTATTCCAGTTTACTGTCTCATCACCAATGCCACGTCTTCCACAGTAAAATCCAACTGGATGAATAGTCGATTGAATAATTCTTTCGGATACTCCAGATTGAATTTCTTTGATAGCATCGTATAAAATTGTTGCGCACTCAATGTATGCAACTTCTAATAAAGAGTTATAATCATCATTCTCATTAATAGGATAACAATTTTGCTTTATTATATCACCAGTATCAATTCCTTCATCAACATAGTGAACGGTGATCCCGAATTCTTTTTCGTCATTGATTAATGCCCAATTTAAAATATTTCTACCTCTATAAAATGGCAACTTCCCTGCGTGACAATTTATTACGCCGTACTTCGGCACTTCAATTATGCTTTTACGGAAAATTTGATTAAAACTCATAGAAACAAATAAATCACTGTCATAAGACTTTACAGTCGCAATGAACTCTTCCATATTAATTTTAACTGGAAAAAGGTAATCTATCCCATGTTTGTCGGCGTAATTTTTTAGCGTTTGATCTGTAGTGTCAGATCTAGGTACTATAAATTGAATATCAATAGTATCGTCATTAACCAGTTTTTCAAAAGCTAAATGTGACCATGGTCCATCGGCCAAATACCCGATTTTTATTTTTTCTATTTTCATAATCTTGCACTACTTGGTATATTTACGATTCTTTCTTCTAAAAATAATGCGTTTTTCTGCTCATCCCTTTGACAGTACTCATACATCGGTAAACGGTGCATTAATTGCCAAATAGGTCGGGACATTACTTTATTTTCATTTGAAAACTTTAAGAATAAATCTCTATCATTCTTGTTTTCCAATTCAATACACATCAACCAATAATTTACTTTGGTGTTTTCTAATTCCTGGCGAAAATTAATGCCTTGCGTTGCAAAAAAGGATGCGTATTCCCTCGCTAATTGTCTTTTGTTTTCTAATAATACATCTAACTGCTCTAATTGTGCACAAGCTAAAGCTGCGTTCAAATTAGGCATTCTATAATTGTAGCCCAATTCGTCGTGATAAAATTCGTAAGCATGCGGCTTTTTTGCAGTGGTTGTCAGGTATTTGGCTTTATTACCCATTTCCTCGTCATTCGTTACAATAACTCCTCCACCTCCAGCAGTTACTACTTTATTTCCATTAAATGAAAATGCAGCAATCTTACCCAAAGTACCGGTGTGTTTTCCTTTGTAATAACTACCCAATGATTCTGCAGCATCTTCTACTACTGGAATATTCCATTTATTGCAGACTGCTAAAAGATCGTCCAAATGCACTGGAAAACCAAAAGTGTGCATCGGCATACACAACGCAATTTTTCTATTTGTTTTTTTATTAAAACAAGAACCGGCTCTCATTTCTGCATTGTCTTCAAGAAAGTTAGACACTGCTACTGGAGATAAACCCATTGTATCCAAATCAACATCCAAAAAAACAGGATGTGCACTGTTATAAGCTATTGCATTAGCGGTTGCTACAAATGTTAAACCTTGCGTTAAAACCTCATCGCCGTTCGCAACGCCTGCTAATTTTAACGCCACTTGCAAACCGGCAGTACCGTTTACAACTGCGATTGCTTTTTTAACACTTGTAATTTCCTGCATTATGATTTCAAAACGATCCACGAATGCTCCAACAGAAGAAACGAATGTACTGTCTATGGTTTCTAGCACATATTTTTTCTCATTACCTCCAAAATGAGGAACATGTAAAGGAATATATTCCTTCGTTTTGAATTGCGCTTTTATAAAGTCTATTGTGGGTTGAAAAGTATGCTTCATTACATTTTAGCGTCTAAATATTTGCCTGTTTCTTTATGTCCGAAGTCGGGGATCATGGTGTGAAATAGATGTACAATCTCCTCTTTCGACCAATTTCCTTTCTCTTTCATGTTCTCTATAGCGGCGGTAAATTGATTTAATCGATTATCTTCACTTGTATACTCATTCTTAATTACACCTAGATTTAAAAATCTCTCCATATCTAACACCTCTTTATCGGTATAGAATTCTTCAAAATCTTTTTCGCCGGTTGTGTCACTTTTAGCGAAGAGACATGGCCATTTTCCTTTTTGAGGTAAAGTTTCCATTAACTTTCTAGCCTCATCTTCATCTTTGCATAAGAAAGGTTCGTATGCCAATTGGTCTAAAAATTTTACTGCTATATCTGCAAAACTAATCAGGTGCAAACTTTCACTTAATTTGGGGAAAAAGATATCTCTGTTTTCTCCGAAAATGCATGACATGAGACACAATTCTCCAGATTCTTGAGGAATAACAAAATATCTTTTGATATCATTTGGAGCAACGATTGGTTGTCTTTTTTGAATTCTTTGGTTGAATCCATGGAGGAGCGATCCGTCTGAAAATGCAACATTTGCAAAGCGAGCTGTTGATATATTTATTTCTTTACTTTTTCTCATTAGAAACATTTCCATGATACGCTTTGAAGCACCCATCATATTTACTGGATTTGCTGCTTTGTCAGTAGAAACACAAAAATATTTTTTTACCCCTTTATCTATAGACTGTTGAATTGTTTTGTCGGTATTAAAAATATTCACATTAATCATTCTCATCAATGTAAACGGGTCTTTTTCTGAACGAACATGTTTTAAAGCCGATAGGTTTAATACATAGTCGTATTGACCATCTGCTTCAATAAATGCATCGTATTCTACAGTACCTATGTCTAAAGCAAAGGTTTGGAAATCACCATCAATATAACCAAATGAGCTTCTGATATCTCGTACAAGTTCCACCATATTGTTTTCTGAAATATCAACAACATGTAATTTAAGCGGATTTCTTTTAAATATTTCCTTGGTTACTGCTTGCCCAATGGATCCGGCACCGCCAATTATTAAAAAAGATGAAGAAGATACCTTTCTGGTCAATTCAAGATTATGTTCCTTAATATCTTGTTGAAATAAGGGCTTTGTTCTTCCGATTAAATTTAAAATGTTCATTAGTTTAAAATTTCTATGCTCCTATACAGTAAAAGTTTAAATTATTTTAAAAAATTGTCTGACTTTACTATAAAAAAGTTGATAAAAATTTAGTCATTCTTAAATATAATTTAAATTCTTGCCACTTTATTATTTGTGAGAATTTTTTTTTAGTATCAATTACATTAAGGGAAGTATTTTACATTACTGATTATGTTAGGAAACATTACTTTTTAAAATACATAATAGTAGTTTTTTCCTTAATTTTTCTTTCTGAATAATTTCTTTAAGAATGTGGAAGCTTTTTTATCCTTATCATAATACCCATATCCATACCCATATCCATACCCATATCCATATCCATATCCATACCCATAATTGTAAAACCGATTTCTTTTTACAGCGTTTAGTATGTAATAAAGTCTTGGCAGTTTCTGTTGTTGAGTAATGTTCTCGGCAATTCGAAGATTTTCAAGATGCGTTACATTTTGCCGGGCAATAAAAAGGGTTACATCAGTATGCTTGCCTAATAACAAGGCATCACTTACCAACCCGACTGGAGGTGTATCTATCAATACATAGTCGAAATCCTGTGCCAAGTGCTCAAGTAATTGGTGTAGTTTATCACTCAGCAATAATTCGCTAGGGTTAGGCGGCAGGGGCCCGCAGGGGATGTAAAACAGGCTTTCATTTGCTTTACTTTGAACAATTATTTCATTAACTTCTATTCCGGCATTAGTAAGATATTGTGTAATCCCGGGTGTACTACCTTTTTTATAGCCAAAATTAGAGGCAAGCTTAGGCTTTCGCATATCTAGTTCAAGTATGATCACTCGTTTGCCAGATAGTGCCAAGGTCATACCAAGATTGACACTCACAAAACTTTTGCCCTCCCCGCTTACCGAACTTGTGATTAATACCCGTTTGTTTTGCTCTCCATCACCCACAAACTGAAGGTTTGCCCTGAGCAAGCGGAACATTTCAGCAATGGCACTTCGGTTGTTTTCATTTATAGCAAAAACATCGTCCGACGGTTGATAAGGTATGTTGCCCAACACGCTTAAAATACCACTACGGGTAAGGTCTTCCTCACTGCGTACCTTGCTGTTTAGCAATTGAAATAAGATTACCAAAAGCAGGGGAATCAATATCCCAATGGCAAGTGCGATTGTTTTAATATTTAAAGGAATAGGTGTTACCACTATCCCTTGATTAGCCGGTTCTATATACCTGTTATTGGCTACGGATACCCCTGCAGAAATAGCGGCTTCTTCCCTCTTTTGAAGCAGGTAACTAAAAAGGTTTTGCTTAATTACCTGATCTCGTTGTATTTCTATCAGCTTTCTCTCCTGCCCCGGCAAGCTGCGCAAGCGACTGTTCAGTTGTCTTTCCCTGCCCGTGACAGAGGCTCTTGCAATTTTTAAATCCCCCGCAATAGATGCAACATTATCCATTATTTTTACTCGCATGGAAGACAACTGATTATTGGCCACTGCAATATTGGGATGTCCGGCTCCTACAGTTGTCAGCAGCCTCTCTCTGTCTAGCAACAACTGATTAAACTGACTGAGCAATGTAGTTAAGGTAAGGTTGGTAAGTCCCGTATTGCTCGGCACAAATTCAAATTTTTCCGGATTATTTTGCAAAATCTTTTTTATACCCTGTAATACATCAATTTGAACATCTATTAACGCTACTTCTTTGCTAAATTCAGTAAGCTGACTCATCAATAAATCGCCTTCTTGCCCAAGATTAAGAGCCACATTGGTCGACCTGAATCGTTCCACATCACCTTCTACTCCTCTCAGTTCATTAGTAATTACAACAAGTCGTTCATCCAAAAATTGTACGGTATTTTCGAAAATCCTATTTTTATCAGATACTTCGGAAGCATTATACACATTTACCAATGTATTCACAACATCCTGACATCTTTTTGGATGCACGTCGATATAGTTTAGTTGCAAGACAGTGCTCCTTTTACCAATTTCTGTTACAGAAAGTCCCGTTTTGTATTTACGAGCCATACCTGACGCAGTGCCGATAGAAATATTCATTACAAATGGATCTTCTGCATTAGGAGAACCAGGAGTTTGAAATAAAGCACTCTCCGGATTTACATTAATAATCAGATTTCCTCCTCTCAATTTAATCACTTCTCCCAATTTGCCTTTGATAGATTGTGATTGCTGCTCTAATTCAAAGTCTTCCTTGCCTCCCCACTTTACAGCGAAATTTACTACCCCGTTGAATGTAGAGTCATTCGGCAGCCAATAAGTAATCATTATGGGCATATTTTGATAATATTCCTGAGATTTAAGCCTGCCAATTCCTGTATAACTAATTTCTAAGTTAAGTTTTTTTACTACATCTTCCATTAGCGGCAGTGACAGTAAAATCTCTAATTCATTTTCCGTATTCCTATTACTACTACTCAAGCCAAGTTCTTTCAGTATTGCCCCTTCTGACATCTGCCCTGAATTTCGATCGTCTTTGAGCAGTATCTTGGCACTTGAGCTATATTGCGGAATAGCATAACGTAAATACAAGGATGCGCCAAAATAAGCTGCCACAAGTGTTATAAGCAGTATTGGCCACAAGCGGATATAAGCCCTAATTAATCTCTCAACCTCAAAAAAGCCATTGTCTTTCCGCTGTAATAATGGGCTGTCAGGCAATGCCTGCGACCCCGAGGAAGAAGTAGTGTTGTATGCTTGCATATTATAATATTATCTGGAAAGGGTAAGGATAAGAGTGGCTAAAGAAACTACCCCAATTATAGTACTTATATAGCGGGTAGCCGGATCAGGAGCCGTGAGAACTTTAGTGCGATGCGGCTCCACATATACTACATCATTGGGTTGCAGATAAAAGTATGGGGATTTGAATACCTCCTTACTTTTCAGGTTGATCCGTCCATAATTCCGAATTCCATTTTGCTCCCTTACCACCAAAATATTGTCCCGATTACTAAAAAGGGTAACATCTTTGGCAAGCCCCAAAGCTTCCAAAATGGTTATTTTTGGATTAGCTATTATAAAAGTTCCTGGTGCATTGACCTCTCCCAACAAAGTAATACGGAAGGTTAAAAAGCGCACCTGCACAGACAGATCTTTTAGGTAACCGGTAGCTTCCACTTTTTTCCGTACTAATTCGTTTAGATCATCTATAGTGAGGTTTTGCACTTGAACTTTTCCAAGAACCGGCATTTCTATATTGCCCTTCCTGTCCACCCTGTAACCAATTGGTTCAGTTGCAGTGGCACCACCACCCACTTGCTGCATCATTTGAGCCTGTTGCGCCAACGGTATGACATTAAATCGATCTGCTTCTACGGAATTAAAACTAAAAACATTTATCATGACCACATCATCCGGCTGTAGCCGTACCTGCTGATAATTTTGTACCTCTTCTTTCAGCCCGTCTTTCAGGTCATCTCCATCCTGAAAGTTTACAATTTGCTTGTAGGATAAGCAGCCTTGCATTGAAAATGCAGCAAATACCAAAATTAATCTTAGTAAAAAAAATATACGCATTTATTATTTTTTGAAATAAATATTAATATTATTCAGTCAGGCAAATGTAAATAGAACTCATTTATTGTAAAGTTTATCCCACCATTTTGTACAGTAGCCAGCCATTATCATAACTTCCTAAATTTTTCAACTTTGCATCCAAAGTATCAGGAGTGCAAGTATACAGGCTAATTTTCCGTCCACTGAGTTCTTCTCCTCTAAGGCGCAGCAATTCCAAAAAAGCTTTATCTACAGTATTGGCAACGAGTACCATCTCTATTGTACCGCTATCTATTCCTTTAGCATAATCGCCAATGAGGATAGCAGCTTCGAGGTCGCCTAATTTATGTACTACGCTTTCTATTATATCGTCAACCCCCATGTATTTGCGTACTAATCGCTGCAACATGGCAAAAAAGGGATTA
>Ga0105045_10001016_pt1 | contig 22266 bp, 14 predicted proteins | sample MAT02_FD_78089 | JGI IMG/M metagenome (GOLD analysis project Ga0105045, IMG submission 78089) | Freshwater microbial communities from Lake Fryxell liftoff mats and glacier meltwater in Antarctica - MAT-02 (megahit assembly) | ecosystem: Environmental > Aquatic > Freshwater > Ice > Liftoff... | reverse complement strand
TATCTTCGGCGATCCGAGATGTAAGGGACTCTGGCTCTTCTGGGTTTCTGGTGGAACGATGGCAGTTTATGCCTCAATGGCACGAGGATAGAGGTCGAGGCCGCCGAGATGAAAGTAGATGGCCTTGGCAGACGGCGGGAATCTGCATGAACTCCGCGGTCTGACCGATCAGCGTTCCATGCGGGGCGATCACGTAGCCCTCGTCAGGGAGATGGCGACGAGACCCAGCGCCGCGGGCACCACACGGGGCGATGCGGCGGCCGGGTTCGAGGACGAAGGAACCGGCCGGCGCTGATGTCGCTCGCGGCCGAATTTTACCCGCGTCACCCGGGCGGGTCGTGATCGATCCGCCGCGGGCGCGTGGCCGTAGGGTGACCGGCGCGCCGGGATTTTTGCTAATACTCGCCGTGTCGTCCCACGCCGGGACACCTGACGCACCGCGGAGCACGTGTTGTCGACCTCGCCGCCTCCCCGGGACAGTCCGCAGTCAGCACCCGGTTCGTCCGCCAGTTCGCCCGCGGGTTCGGGTTCGGGGCTGCCGGGTCGCTCCGAGCTGGACCACGACTTCACCGACGCGCTGGCGCACCTGGCGAGGATCCGGACCCGTCGCAAGCTCGAGCGTGATCGGGTCTATCGCCGGATCCGTCCGCAGCTCGAGCGGGTACTGAGAGGCTTCGAGTGGGACCTGATGCCGACGCTGGGGACCTCGCTCGAGCCGCGCCGCCCGGGCGTGGTTCGGGCGGTCGCGTGGAACGTGGAACGCGGCAAGCGCTTCGCGGCGCTGCAGCACGCGCTGGTCCACGACCCGGAGCTGCGCGAGGCCGACTTGCTGCTGTTGACGGAGGTCGACATCGGTATGGGCCGCTCGCAGAACATCAACGTGCCGCGCGAGCTGGCGGCGGCGCTGGGCATGGGCTACGTGTTCGCCAACTATCACATCGTGCTCGCGGAGGGCGACCGCGGCGAGCGCGGGCACGGGGTGCCCAACACCAAGGCGCTGCACGGCTGCGTGTTGCTGACGCGCTTCCCGGTGCTGCGCTTCGAGGCGGTCGAGCTGCGTGAGCGCAAGGACAAGTTTCACGCGACCGAGAAGCGCATGGGTAACAAGCGGGCGCTGCTGTGCGAGGTGCTGCTGCCCGATGGGCCGCTGTCGATCGCGCTGGTCCACCTGGATCCGTTCACGGGTCCGCGGCACCGTGCGAAGCAACTGCGCCAGGTGATCAAGCGCCTGCGGGCGTTCGGCGGGGCCCGCATGCTGCTCGGCGGGGACCTCAACACCAACACCTACGACCTCGGCAGCGGGCAGGGGCTGGTCGTCAACCTGTTCTACAAGTTTATGCGCTTCGGCTTCAACGGGACGATCGAGCACTACATGAAGCCGGAGCAGGTCGTCGAGCGCAAGGTGTTCGCGGCGCTGCGCGTGGGCGGTCTGGCGATCGCCGGCTACAACGACTTCGCCCGCGGCACGATCTACTACGACGTCTACGCCCCCGAGATGGCCCGCAAGGTGCTCGACTATCTTCCGCAGCCGGTGTGCAGTTGGCTGATGCGCTGGCTCGAGCGCCGACTCGCGCCGTGGGACGGACGGGTGCCGCTGCGGGTCGACTGGTTCGCGGGGGCGGGGCTGCGTCCGAGCCGGCCCCAGGTGATCGAGCGGCCCACGGTCGAGGGGCGGGTGATCAGCGATCACAATCCGATCCTCGTCGACCTCGCGCTGGCGCCGTCTGTCCCGAAGGACATGCGGTCGATCGACCCTGACGCGGGCTGAGATCAGAGGCGAGCGGCGTGCGCGAGCCCGGCGCGGAGGGTGGCGTGGGTGGTGAGGCCGCGCAGGTCGATGTTCTCTTCGATCAGCGTCCAGGCGACGTCCTGACCGATGCCGGTGAGGATCGTGGTGACGCCGCGCAGGCGCAGGACGGCGGCGGCCTGGACCAGGGCGCGGGCGCCAGCGTCGTCGAGGTCGCGTACGCCGGTGAGGTCGAGGAGGACGATGCGAGCGTGGTCATGGCCCTCGAGGTGCATGAGGGTCTCGACCAGTTGACGGCCGCGTTCGCTGTCGATCGCGCCGATGATCGGGACGACGAGGATCTCATCGGAGATCGGGATCAGGGGGGTCGCGCGCTCGGCGAGGGCGGCCCGCTGGGCGGCGATGACGGCCGCCTTGAGCTGCTCGCGCTCACGCTCGGCGCGAAGCTGCTGGGTGAGGTCGTGGAACAGCGAGACGGATCCGGCGATCACGCCGTGATGGTCGCGAAACGGGGCCGCGGTGACGCTGAATCTTCGCCGCGTGCCGTCGGCCGCGACCAGGTCGCGCTCGCGACTGACGACCTCGCCGCTGCGCATGGCGATCCGTGACAGGCGCTCCTCGGGGGTGACGGCGCGGTCGCTGTCGGGGTGGAAGAGCGGCAGTGGCTGGCGGACGTCGGGCTGCTCGTCGGTGAGGAGGTCGACGCCGGCGCGGTTGACCGAGCGCTTGCCGGTGACGGCGTCGATGATCATGACGCCGACGGGGAGGTGGTCGAGCACGATCTCGAGGGTGCGCGCCTGGGACCGGTTGTCGGCGATCGCCCGGGCGTTGCGGGCGACCAGGAGGCGGTTGTCGAGCACGGCCGCGGCGTGCGGGGCGAGGCCCTCGTAGTGGCGGCGATCGTCGTCGTCGAACTGGCGCGGGGCGTCCCAGCCGAGCTGCAACAGGCCGCGCCAGCGACCCTGCCAGCGCAGCGGCAGGAGGATGACGGACGCGAGGCCGTGGCGGAGATGGATCGCGTGGGCGGCGTCGTCGAGGCGAGGATCAGTGGCGAGGTCGCCGATCATGGTGGCCGCCGCGGGGTGCTCGATCCAGATGTGGGCGGTCGGCGAGTCGGTGACGTCGAAGCGCTTGCCGAGCGAGGCGGCGGCCGTGGGTCCGCCGCCGTACACGGCGATGATCTCGAGGGTCTGGGGTTGCCCCGCGGGGTCGGTCTCCACGGCCAGGAGCTTGCCCTGGGCGCCCGGGATGCGGGTCTCGTCGACGATCGCGGCGAGCAGCTCCTCGGGGTCGGCGGCCTCATTGATCCGCGTCGAGAGCCGGTACAGCGCGGTGATCTCGGCGAGCGCGAGGGCGTGCTCGGCGAGCGCGCGGCGGTCGGCGATGAAGCCGGCGACGCTGTGCATGAGCAGGCGATAGACCAGCCGCTCCTCCGGGCCGGGGGCGTGCGGCTCGGCCCAGTGCAGGCTGCACATGGCCTGCCAGCGCGCCGGGTGCTCGCTGCGCAGCGGGAGCACGGCCATGGCGCGGCGCGGCGCGACCAGGGCGCGCAGCAAGTCGTTGCAGCGCGGGTCGGTGGTGACGTCGCGGACGATCAGCGGGTGGTCGGGGGTGGCGATCCAGTGCTCGGCCAGCGGGGTGTCGGCGAGGCGATAGCTGTGGCCCCTGTGGGGGTGCTCGCGTGCCCCCTCGTCGGGGGTCCACACGGCGATCGGCCGGGCCTCGATCGGGACGTCGGCGGCGTCGATCTCGAGGTAGTGCAGGTCGGCGATGATCGGCGCGTAGGGCCGGACGGCCGCGGCCACGGCGGCGAGCAGCTCGATCTCATCGCTGGCGTGCGCGAGCCCGAGGTGCACGCTGGCCAGTCGGCGGGCGAGCGCGTCGGCGCCGGGCTCGTCGTCGTCGCGCTGCATCGCCGGCATGCTAACCGATCGGCGGCGACGATGGGCGCGGGGGTGCGGGCGCGGGGGCGGCTTCGCCCGTCTGGCGATCTGTCCCCGGGGACAGGTCAGCGACGGGCCGCGAGCGCGCGCGCGTGGGCGATGCCGGCCTGCAGCGTGCCGCGGATGACCAGGCCGTCGAGGTCGACCCCTTGCGCGGTGAGCAAGCGGGCGGCCCCGGCAGAGAAGCCGGTGAGCACCGGCAGGGCGCCGCGCAGGCGCAGGGCCCGGGCGGCGCTGACCAGGGCGTGCGCGCCGCGGGCGTCGAGGGTGCCGGCGCCGGTGACGTCGAGGATCGCGACGCGGACGCGGCGATGTCCGCCGAGCCCGACGAGGGTCTCCATGATCTGCTGGCCGCGGCCGTCATCGATGGTGCCGACGACGGGCATGACGAGGATCTCGTCGGAGATCGGGAGCAGCGGGGTGGAGCGCTCGGCGAGGGCCTGGGCCTGGGCCTGGATCAGGGACTCTTGCATGTGCAGGCGTTCGGCCTCGGCGCGGCGGCGCTCGGTGACCTCGGTCGAGACGGCGATGACGTGGGTCATCACGCCATGTTCGTCGTGGACGGGCGCGGCGACCGACTCGATCGTGCGCCGGCCGCCGTCGTCGGCGAGCAGCTCGGCCTCGCCAGCGACGAGCTGGCCGCCGTGCAGGGCCCGCGCGATCGGCCAGCGGTTGCCGGGCATCGGCGTGTCGGTGCCGGGGTAGAGCATGGTGCGGCCGCGCAGGTCGTCGGCGAGGCGCTGGGCCTGGCGGTTGATCAGGGTCGGCTCGTCGCGCGCGACGGCGTGGACGACGACGCCGACCGGGAGGTTGTCGAGGAGGGTCTCGAGGGTCGCGCGCTGGCGCTGGTGCTCGTGGAGGGTGGCGCGGGTCTGCTCGAGGAGCAGGCGGCTGTCGAAGCCGACGGCGGCCTGCCGGGCGAGCGCGGCGTGCAGCCGGCGCTCGCTTGGGGTGAACAGGTGCGCGTCGGTCCAGCCGAGGATGATCATGCCGGTGAAGCGGCCGCGCCAGCGCAGCGGCAAGGTGACGGCGGCGCGCAGCTTGAAGGTCTCGCCGAGCTGGCGCACGCCGGGGTCGAGGTCAGGCTCGTGCTCGAGGTCGGCGATGAACTGGTCGTACTCGCCTTGTCGCGGTCGACGGGCGAGCGCGGGCACGTGAAAGCGGCCGCCGACCGGGACTGCAGCGTCGCCCCAGGTCGCGAGGATCTCGAGCCAGCCGGGGGCGCGGGCGTCGTCGGGGTCGACGCGGGCGAGCCAGGCGGCGCTGGCCTGGTGGGCGCCGGCCTGCTCGGCGACGACGGCGAGCAGCTCGGCGAAGCTGGCGGCGGCGTGCAGGCGGGCGTGGGCGGCGTGCAGCGTCCGGGTCTCGGCGAGCGCGGCGGCGTGGTCGTGCAGGGTGCGGCGGCTGGCGATCGTGGCGGCGACGGTTTGCATGAGCAAGCGATCGACGAAGCGGTCCTCGGGGGTGACCTGATGGGGGGCGCGCCAGAGCACGCGGATGCAGCCGAGCCAGCGCTGGTGCCGGTGGCTGTGGAGCGGGACGATCGTGACGGCGGCGAAGGGCGCGAGGGCGTGGCGGTCGGCGGCCGAGAGCGTGGGGTCGGCGTCGAGGTCGGGGAGCTCGAGGACCTGGTCGGCGGCGGCGAGCCAGCGCGAGGCGAGCGGGGCGGCGGACACGGGGATCCGGCGGGGGGGCTCGCGGGTCGCGGCGCCGTCGACCCAGGCGGCGGCGGTCTCGAAGGTCAGGGGGGCGCCGTGATCGTCGCTGAAGATCAGGCACAGCTCGCAGCGCGCGGGGGCCCGCCGCGCGAGGATGAGGGCGAGGGCCGCCATGAGATCGACCTCGTCGGCGGCGCGTGCGATCGCCACGTGCACGTCGGCGAGGACCGCCGCCAGCGAGGCGTCGGGGTCGCGACCCGGCGAGGGTGTGTGCGTGTCCGCGTCGTGCATCCTGGGCGGCGCCAGCTTAGGCGAAGCCCGGGCCGCGCGTCCGCCGGACCGACGGCGCGCGGTCGCGCGGCGGACGACCGACGATAATCGGCGGGGAGATTGTCGCGGGGGCGGCGAGACGGGTAAATTCGCCGCGAAATGGAGGCGCGGGGGACATGAGCACGGTGGGCGAGCCCGCGGTCGACGCGACGGCGATGACCTTGCCGCCGCCGGCGCGGCCGACGATCGAACAAGCTGAGTCGAGCGACGACCGGACGATCAACGCGGGTGCGACGGGGACGGGTTCGACGATGATCGCCGACCTGGCGGAGCTCGAGCCGGGCGCGGTGATCGCCCGCTACCGGATCCTCGGGCGACTCGGGGCGGGCGGCATGGGCGTGGTGTACCGGGCCCACGACGCGCAGCTCGACCGCGACGTCGCGCTCAAGCTGCTGCGCGTGGGCGACGACGGGACGGAGGGCCGCGGTCGGATGCTGCGCGAGGCGAAGGCGGCGGCGAAGATCCGCCACCCGAACGTGGTCACGGTGTACGACGCGGGCGAGGTGTTCGGGCGGGTGTTCATCGCCATGGAGCTGATCGACGGGGTGACGCTCAAGGCGTTCTTTCGCGGGCGCAAGCGGCTCTGGCGCGAGGTGGTCGGGGTCATGCTCGGGGCCGGGGAGGGGCTGGCGGCGGCCCACGTGGCGGGGTTGGTACACCGCGACTTTAAGCCTGACAACGTGCTGGTCGAGACCGGCGGCCGGGTGCGGGTGCTGGACTTCGGGCTCGCGCGGCCGGCGTCCGAGTCGGAGGGTCCGACGATGGACTCGACCCACACGCCGAGCATGGACGACGGCCCGCCGGTGCTGCGCACGTTGACGCAGACGGGCACTCTGGTCGGTACGCCGGCATATATGGCGCCGGAGCAGCACATGTGTCGCGGCGTCGACGCGCGCTCGGACCAGTTCGCGTACTGCGTGACGTTCTTCGAGTGTCTGTTCGGGCATCGACCGTTCGCGGGCGAGACCCAGGCGGAGTTGACGATGAACGTGATCGAGGGCCGGATGGTGGCGCCGAAAGATCGCGGCGACGTGCCGGCGGAGATCGTGGCGGCGCTGCATCGCGGGCTCGCGGTCGACCCCGCGGACCGGCACGACGCGCTGGTCGACCTGCTGGAGCAGTTGCGCGCGAGCGTGCGTCGCCACGCGCCGCACGACCGCCGGACCTTGCTCATCGCGGCCGGCGTGATGCTGCCGGTGCTGTTCGGCACGGCGGTCTATGTGGCGTGGCGTGAAGATGCGCCGACGCCGACGCAGGAGGCCGTGCCGACGCGCACCGCCCCGGAGCCGCGGGACGAGGTGCCGGTCGAGCACGGCCTCAACGGCCTGCCGGGCGTGAACCTGGCGCCCGAGCGGCCGGGCGTGACGATCGGTCAGCCGCGGACGATCGCGGCGGCGGCGTTCGCCGAGCTGGTCGCGGGGATCTTGCCGGACGAGCTGGACGCCGAGACGAACACGGCGGGGGTGCGCGTGGTCGGGACGGGGGCGGGGGCGTGGCGCGAGCCGATCCAACTGCTGCTCTCGGCGCTCGACGCCGACAACTCGCGGCGCCCGCCGGGCGCCTTGCTGACGCAGTTCACGACCCCGGACGGGTTTTGTGCGCTGTACCTGCTCGGCGCGGATCAGTACGCGGGGCTCAAGACCGAGGTGCTCGCGGGGGTGCCCGGGGTGGAGCGGGTCGGTCGCAGCGAGGCGCTGCGGGCGGTGCTGGTGCTCGGCAACGGGGAGGCGCAGGCGGGGGTCGGCGAGCTGCTGCGCCGCGCCAAGGCGCCGCGCTACCGCGAGTGGTGCTTCGTCAACACCAAGATGGGCGACAGCAAGCGCTGCTTCACCAGCCGCGAGGCGTGCGAGCAGGAGGAGGCGGAGTGGTTCGACAGCAAGGGCCACTGCAAGGGCGCGAAGTGAGTCGTGTCTGGCTCTTGGGACATGTCCTCGCGGCCATGGTGGTGACGGGCTGCGCGCGCAAGTCAGCCTCGGCGGTGACGACGGGTCCGGCGGCGTGGACTCAGGACGCGGCGCAGCCGGACTGCGCGCGTCAGGCCGAGGAGGTCGAGGATGCGCTGGTGCGCCTGGCGGATCGCCACCTGTGGGAGGAGGTCGAGCAACTGCTGGCGCTGGCGCTCGCGGGCCGACGCGACCCGGGCGACGCGCTGGCGTGCGACGAGGCGGCCCGCGAGGCGCTGCTGACGGTCGCGCGGCGCTGGGCCGAGGAGGGGGTGAGCACGGGCGGCAGCCAGGTCTTCGATCTGGCGCAGCGGGCCTGGCGAGCGCTGGTGAGTCACTATGCCGGCGCAGAGGGCGAGCTTCATCATGTGTACGGTCGCCTCGAGTGGGCCCGCGCGACGCAAGTCGCCAGCGCGATCGGGGAGCAGACGATCGCGTCGGAGCACTACGCGCAGGCGCATCATCACCACGCGGCGGCGCTGCGTCGCGGCGGACTATCGCCCGAGCAGGCCCGGATCTCGGCCCGCGAGCAGCTCGAGGCGATCCGGCGCGCGCTCGACTACAACGAAGCCGGCTGGTACCCGGGGCCGTGGGTGTGTGCGCCCGATCGCAACGGGGCGTGCGCCGTGCCGCCGCCGGCACCTGTCCCTCCGGACATGTCCGAGGCCGATACGCAACTGCTCGCGGCCCTCGATATGTTCCTCGCGGAGCCGGCGGCGCGCGGCCTACCCGAGGCGGCCCAGGTGGCGAACGAGCGGGCCGAGCTGCTGCTGCGTCACGGTCGCTGGGCGCAGGTCGAGCCGGGGCTGCGGGCGGTGATGCAGGCGCACCAGACCGACGACCAGGGCGAGCGGGCGGGTCGGCTGCTGGTGCGCTCGCTGCAGGTCCGCTGGCAGGACCCGGGGGCGACGCCGGAGGCGCGAGCGCAGGCGCGGGAGGGGTTCATTACCGCGGCCGCCGAGCTGCGGGCGATGCCGAGGTACCGCGTCGACAGCCCGATCGGCGAGCAGTTGCCGGGGCTGCGGGCGGCGGCGATGTGGCAGGCGGCGACCGAGGCGCGGGTGGCCGGCGACTACCCGCGCTGCGCGCGTGGCTTCGAGGACATGGCCGAAGAGGCAGGTGCGGGGGGGCACGGCGAGGCGACGCTGCGCTACGAGGCGGCGGTGTGCCACGAGGAGGGCGGGTCGTTTAGCGCGGCGATCGCCGGCTACACGGACTGGCTGGCGCGCTTCCCCGGGCAGCGTGACGCGCACGAGGTGGTGTTTCGTTTGGCGCGGACCAACGAGCGGGTCCAAAACGTGGAGGATGCGCGTGACAATTACGTGCGCTTCCTCGAGCTGGCGCCGCAAGACGCGCGGGCGCTCGAGGCCCGGCGGCGATCGATCACGCTGTCGCTGGTGACGGGCACGGTCGAGGAGGCGCAGATCGAGGCGCTGACGCGCAACCGTCACGGCGGCGATCGACTGCTCGCGGCGGCGATCAGGTTTCGTACGGAGGTGCGCCCGCACAGCCCGTACGAGCGGGTCGCCGGCTACATCCAGCGCTTCGGTCGCGACGGCGGCGCGGGGCGCCTGGCGATCGCCCACGTGCGCGCGGCGGAGGCCCTGATGCGCAGCTCATGCGAGGTCAGCGTCGACGAGGGCCTGTGCGTGGAGATCACCCGCGAGAAGACGCTGGGCAGCGTGCGCGCGCGCGACAAGGGGCAACTCGCGCAGGTGCGGGCCCAACTGGCGGCGGCGCGCGGGCAGTTGGCGGCGGCTGGTACGGCGCTCGACAAGCTCGACGCGCCGCTGGCGGTGGCGCCCGGCGAGCTGGCGGCGGCGCGGCGGACGGTGACGCTGCTCGAGGGGGACCTCGGGGCCGAGGCGGCGCTGCTGACCCTGCCGCCGAGCAAGTACGAGGTGACGCGCTCGCGGCAGTGGTTGGCGCGTCGCGTCGACGAGGTGCGGCGCATGCAACTGGTCTACGAGGGGGTCAACCCGGGGTCGGGCCGCGAGGTGGTGGTCGGCGCGGGGGACGTCGAGTTGATCGCAAGCGACCGCTTCGCGGCGGTGATCGAGGCCCGCAAGGCGCAGGTCTTCGAGGCGGACATCGGTCTGCTCGAGCAGGTCGCGAGCGCGGTCGCGGCCCGCAGCCCGGGCGGGTCCGAGGGCGCCGAGCTGGCGGTGACGATGCAGCGCCTGGCGACCGCGCGGCGCGGCGAGGCGTTCACCTGCTACCAGCGCTGCATCGATCTGGTGGCGAGCTGGGGCGAGGATCGGGACGGCCGCGCGGAGGCCTGCCGCGCCGGACTGGGGCGCCTGGTCCAGCGCTACGAGGCGCGCCTCGAGTACACGCCGGACTGGGGCGGCCGGGTGCGCTGAGCGCTCGTCCGCAGGGTGGGGCGACCTCAGGGGCGCAGCTCGTGTAGCAGTTGGCGGCAACGCAGGCGGCGCAGGTCGTCGGCTGCGGGGTGGTCGGTGTAGGCGGTGAGCAAGGCGCGGGCCTCGGCGCGGCGGCCGGGGTCGACGGTCTGGGCCAGCAAGGTGCCGAGGTTGAACAGCAGCTCAGGGGGCAGGCGCTCGATCGGGTCGCCGCTGCGCCAGCCGTGCGCGACTGCGGCGACGCGGTACGCCGACTCGGCGGCGGCCAACTCGTGCAAGCGCAGGCGGGCGACGCCGAGGCCGAGGCCGGCGAGGTAGCGGTCGCTCGCCGCGGGGGTGGTGAGGGCCCCGGTGAACAGCTCGGCGGCGGCGCGGTCGTTGCCCGCGGCCAGTTCAGCGGCGGCCCAGGCCAGGCGCGCGCCGGGGTCGACGGGGTCGAAGCGCAGCGCGAGCGCGAAGCGTCGGCGGGCCTCGCCGGGCTCCTTCGACTCGAGCGCGACGCGCCCGCAGGTGCCCGCCAGCAGCGCGGCGCCGCGAGGGTCGCCGCCGTCACCCGCGGCGCTGGCGGACAGGCGGTCGCGACACAACTGGGCGGCGAGGGCGAGCCGCTCGGGGGCGCGGGCGGCGAGCGCGAGGTAGAGGCGCAGCGCGACCGACAGCGCGTAGGGGTCGTAGGGGGCGAGGGCGAGGGCGGCCTGGAACTGCGTGCGCGCGGCGTCCTGATCGGCGTCGCTGCCGTCTTGCTCGAACGCGGCGACGTGGATCAGCGCGAGGCCGACGCGGGTCGCCGGATCGCCGCTGGCCTGCAACAGCTCGCGCGCGCGCTCCGGGGCGCCCTCGGCGAGCGCGAGCGCGGCGAGGTCGTGGGCCCAGCGCGGCCGGGGGTCGACGCGCAGCAGCTCGGCGTAGATCGCCAGCGCGGCGCGGCCGGTGCCGCAGCGGCGCAGTTGATCGACGCGGGCCAGCGCGGCCTCGGGGTCGGCGGGGATCGGGGCGGCGGCGCAGGGATCAGGCGTCGGTGTGGCCGTGACCGGCGGCGTGAGCGTCGGCGGGCGCGCCTCGGGCCGGCGCTGCGGCGCGCAGGCGATCAGCAGGGCTGTCCCGAGGGACAGGCGGCGGAGGGTCGACATGATGGCTGTCCCGAGAGACAGGTGCGGGCCTCGCCGGGCCGGGCCGGGGTCGCGGGCGCTCGGTGGGGCTGGCCGCGAGGACATGTTCCTCCGGTCAGGTGCGGGGCAGCCCGGCGAGCACGGCGGCGAGCATGGCGTCGTCATCGGTGTCGGCGGCGACCTGGTCGACCCGCACGCCGAGCGCCGAGATCGCGGCGGCGGTGACGGGGCCGAGCGCGATGACGCGGGCCCGCGCGAGCAGCTCGCGGGTGGCGGGCTCGCCGTGGGCCTCGCGCATGGTCTGCATGAAGTGCCGGGCGGTCTTGCCGCTGGCGAAGCAGACGGCGTCGCAGCCCTCGCCGCCGTCCTCGGGCGGCAGCAGCGAGCGGGTCAACATCAGCGGCACGGGCGGGCGGACGACCCGGTAGCCGATGACCAGGCGGTAGCTGCCGCCGGCCGCGAGGATCGCCGCGCCGAGCAGATCGCGGCCCTCGTCGGCGCGGATGTGCAGCCACTTTCGGCCGAGGATCCCGCGGGCGGCGAACTCGTCGACGAGGCCCTCGGCGCGGGCGACGTGCGGCACGATGTCGGCCCGGATCCCGCGCTCCCAGCAGGCGTTGGCGGTGCCGGTGCCGATCGCGGCGACGCACTTGCCGGCGAGGATCCGGACGTCGACGCCGACGCTGGCGAGCGCGTCGAACCACGCGCGCACGCCGTTGGGGCTCGAGAGGATCACGCCGTCGACGGCCTGGAGGTCGCGCACGGCGTGGGTCAGGGCCTCAAGGTCGGTCGGCGCGGCGATGTCGAGGCAGGGGAACGCGACGGCGTCGGCGCCGTGGGCCGCGAGCATGTGCAGCAGCTCGGCGGCCTGCTGGTGCGCGCGCGTGACGACGACCCGGCGGCCGAACAGCGGGCGCCGCTCGAACCACTGGATCTGCGCGCGCATGTCGACGACGGTGCCGACGACCATCACGGCGGGCGGGCGGATGCCCTCGGCGTCGACGCGGTCGGCGAGCTGCCCGAGCGGCGCGACGACGGTGCGCTGGATCCCGCGGGTGCCCCAGCGGATCAGCGCGGCGGGGGTGCCGGGATCGCGGCCAGCGGCGATCAGGCGCTCGGCGTTGTCGCGGCAATTCTTGACGCTCATCATCAAGACCAGGGTGCCGTTGCCGCGCGCGAGGTGCTCCCAGTCGACGCCGAGGCCGTGCTTCTCGTAGGCCTCGTAGCCCGACACGAAGGTGACGCTGGGGGTGTGGTCGCGGTGGGTGACGGGGATGCCGGCCGCCTCGGCGGCGGCGACTGCAGCGGTGACGCCGGGCACGAACTCGTACTCGATGCCGGCGGCGCGCAGGACCTGAGCCTCCTCGCCGCCGCGGCCGAACACCATCGGGTCGCCGCCCTTGAGCCGGACCACGCGCAGGCCGGCGGCGCCCTTCTCGAGCAGGAGGCGATGGATCTCGTCCTGATCGGCGACCGGCTGGCCGTGGGCGCCGCCGTGCGGGCCCTGGGTGCGCTGGTACACCTTGACGTCGGCGCGGCAGTGCATGAGCAGGGCCGGATTGACGAGGTAGTCGGCGATGACGACATCGGCGCGCGCGAGCCGGTCGCGGCCCGCGAGGGTGAGCAACTCCGGGTCCCACGGGCCCGCCCCGACGATCGATACCAGGCCGGTCACGCGGCGAGTGTATTACAAGCGGCGCGCGCGGTGCGTCGCGCGGGCAGGCGCGCGCGTGCTCACGTGTGTACCGCCGACAAACCGGCGTTCGGACGGGCCAGGCCTGGTGTTATGGTGCGCCGCGGCATGAGCAGGGCAGGGCACAGGCCGACGGTGGTGATCGTCGGGGCGGGGCACGCAGGGCTCGAGGCGGCGTTCGCAGCGGCCCGCGTCGGGGCGCGCGTGGTGGTGGTCACGGGGAGGCTCGACACGATCGGGCAGACGCCGTGTAATCCCAGCGTCGGCGGGGTCGCCAAGGGTCACCTGGTCAAGGAGATCGAGGCGCTCGGCGGCTTCATGGGCCGGGCCGCGGATGCCTGCGCGATCCATGGCCGGATCTTGAACCGCAGCCGCGGCCCGGCGGTGCGCGCGACCCGGGTGCAGGTCGACAAAGATCGCTACGGGGCGTTCGCGCGGGCGGCACTGGGGGCACACCCGGAGATCACGATCGTCGCCGGCCTGGTGGCGCGGATCGACCTGGTCGAAGGGACAGCCTGCGGGGTGATCCTGGCGGATGGTTCGCGGGTCGCTGGCGAGGCGGTGGTGGTCACGACCGGGACCTTCCTCGGCGGGGTCTTGCACACCGGGGCCGAGCGCACGCCCGGGGGGCGGGTCGGCGAGCCGCCAGCGCAGGATCTGGCGGCGCACCTGCGGGCGCTGGGATTCGTGATGCGGCGGCTCAAGACCGGCACGCCGGCGCGTATCGACGGCCGCACGATCGCCTACGATGACCCAGGTGTTGAGGTGCAGGCCCCGGAAGACCCGGCGCCGAGGTTCGTGGCGCCCGACGACGACCCGCCGCCGCTGCTGCCGCAGGTGGCATGCCATCTGACGCACACGACCGCCGAGACGCACGCGCTGGTGCGCGAGCACCTGCATGCTTCGGCGATGTACTCGGGGGCGATCACCGGGCGAGGCCCGCGTTACTGCCCGTCGATCGAGGACAAGGTGGTGCGCTTCGCGGAGCGCGAGCGGCATCAGGTGTTCCTCGAGCCCGAGGGCCTCGACACGCACAGCGTGTATCCGGCGGGGGTGTCGACCTCGCTGCCGGCGGCGGCCCAGGCGGCGTTCCTGCGCACGATCCCCGGGCTGGCGAACGCGACGATGCTGCGGCCGGGTTACGCGGTCGAGTACGACGCCGTCGACGCGCGCGCGCTGACCCACGCGCTGGCGAGCAAGGACATCCCCGGCCTGCACTTCGCCGGCCAGATCAACGGGACCTCCGGCTACGAGGAGGCCGCGGCGCAGGGCCTGGTCGCGGGCGCCAGCGCGGCGCTGTGGGCCCTCGGCCGCCCGCCGCTGAGGATCGGCCGCGATCAGGGGTACATCGGGGTGCTGGTCGACGACCTGGTGACGCAGGGCTGCGACGAGCCCTATCGCATGTTCACCTCGCGCGCGGAGTATCGCCTGCTGCTGCGTGAGGACAACGCGGACGCGCGGCTCATCGACCTGGCCTTGGAGACAGGTCTCATCGACGCGCAGCGGCACGCGCGGGCGCGGGTGCGGGTCGATCGCATCGCCGCGATGGCGGCCGCGGTGGCGCGCCGCAAGCACCCCGGCGAGGCGCCAGCGTGGATGCGCGAGCGCGCGGAGGCGCAGGCTTGTTACGCCGACTACCTGGTGCGCCAGCAGCGAGAGGTCGACCGCATGCGCGGCGACGCGTCGGACCTGCCGATCGACCCCGCGACCGACTACCACCGCCTCGCGGGCCTGACGACCGAGGCCGCCGAGCGGCTCGCCCAGGTGCGCCCGACCAGCACCGGCCAGGTCGCGCGGATCGCCGGCATCACGCCGGCGGCGCTGATGTGCGTGTGGGCCCACGCGCGGGCGGCCCAGCGCGCGCTCGCTTCGACGACCACCGAGGGCCCGTGAGCCCTGTGATCCCTGTGATCCCTGTGATCCCTGTGATCCCTGTGAGCCCTTCGATCCCTGGCTTGCCCGAAGGACATGTCCGATGAGCCATCCTGCTGATCTCGCCGCCGACAGCGCCGTACAGCGGCTCGGGCCCGGGCGCTTCGCGTGCACTTTGCCCGGTCACTGGGACTATCTGCTGCCCTCGGGCGGCGTGCTGACGACCGTGTGCCTGCGGGCGATCGCCGCCGAGTTGGCCGCGTCCGGCGAGCCCGCACTGCGACCGCTGTCGGCGACGGCGATCTTTTGTTCGCCGGTGTCGCCCGGGGCGCTCGAGGTCGGCGTGACGATCCTGCGCCGAGGTAAGATCGCCAGCCAGGCGCGCGCGTCGCTGTTCGCGGAGGGTGTGCTGTGCCTCGAGGTGCAGGCGACCTTCGGTCTCGACCGCCCGCTGGTGGAGGTGACGATGCATCACCCGCCGGTGGTCGTGGACCCCGAGCAGTTGCCGACGATCGACTCCGTCGGCCAGCGGTTCACGCCGCCCTTCATCAAAAATTTTGATCACCGGCGGGCGCTCGGCTCGCGGTGGTGGCTCGCCGAGGAGTGGGTCCCGGGCGACCGTAGCGGCTACTGGTACCGGTATTTGCGGCCGCAGGTGCTGGCCGACGGTCGCATCGACCCGCTGTGTCTGCCGCCCTTGATCGACACCATGCCGCCGGCGTTCTGCGCGATGGTCGGACCCGACGCGATGGGCTTGCTGGCGCCGAGCCTCGACCTCACGGTGCACTTCCTGGCCGACACGACCAGCGAGTGGCTGCTGACCCACGCGCACTGCCGGGCCGCCCGCGGCGGCTGGGCGACCGCGGACATCGAGATCTGGGACGCGTCGCGCAGGCTGATCGCATACGGCACTCAGGTGATGATCCTGCGCCGACGAACGTCGCGGCCGCCACCGATGTGATCCGTTGGCAGCGGGCGGAGCATGCCTCGCTGTACCGGAGCTCGCGGTCGCGGCACTCGCTCGTGCCCGGGCCCGGCCGAGTTCGCGCGGGTGATCACGGTCGACGGGGGATCGTCGACTGCTATGCTGGCCGCCCATGTTCATCGCCCGGTTGTGGTCGTTGCTGCGTGCGCTGGTCGTCTGGACGTTCAAGGCGATCTGGGCGGCGTCGGTGGTGGCCGTGCCGGCGATCGGGGTGTGGGTCGCGTCGTCGACCGCCGCCTATCGCAACGGACCGGTGTGGCTGGTGTGTCTGTGCGGGCTGCTGCTGTTCCCGCTGCTCCCGCTGCTGTGGGAGGCGTTTGCGACCTGGCGGCGCGGCCGGAAGAAGCGGCCCGGACCGCGGATCCTGACCTTCTGGGACCGCCTGATCCTGCGCACCCTGATCCTCAACCTCGGGGTGCTCGCGGTGCTGCTGGCGCGCGACCCGGAGACCACCTTCGCGGCGCTGTCGACCCGCGGTGACTGGTTCCTCGACGGCCGCGAGGGCCCGCGGGTCGACCGCGCGCGTCAGGGTCTGTTCTTCGCGGCGGACCGCCTGCAGTGGTTGTACGAGGCCGTACACGACAACACGTACGAGGATGTGCTGCAGGACGAGGTCCCGCCGCCGCCGCCGCCACGGCTGCCACCTGTCCCTGAGGACAGCAGACCGACGCCGGAGCATCCGACGCCGGGGCAGCCGGGGCAGCCGACGCCGGCGATCTGGCCGCTGTCCGACACCCTGCATCCGTTGGTGCTCGGCATGCCGGCCGAGGCCGAGACGAGCATCGCGGCGGTCGGCAAGTACATCGCCGAGCGCGAGCCCGACCGTCGCCTGCGGATCAAGGCGCTGCACGACTATGTCGCCGACCACGTGGCCTACGACGGCGCGGCGTACCTGGCCCGCACGCGACCCGACTTCGTGTTCCCGCCGCAGGACGCCGAGACGGTGTTTCGCACGGGGATCGGGGTGTGCGCCGGCTATGCCAACCTGTTGGCGGCGCTCGGCGACGCGGCGGGTGAGGAGATCGTGGTCGTCGGCGGCGACGCGCGCACCAACGGCAGCGACGTCACCGGTGAGAGCCACGCGTGGAACGCAGCCCGCATCGACGACACCTGGCACCTGATCGACGCCACCTGGGACAGCGGTAGCACCGACGACAGCGGCACCTTCAAGAAGAGCTACCGGGCGACTTACCTGTTCGTGCCGCCGCGGGTGTTCGCGGTCAACCACTTCCCGAGGGAGCCCAACTGGCAGTTGTTGGCCGAGCCGCTGTCGCGCGGCGACTTCTTCCGCGGGCCGATGATGGACGCCGAGTTCTTCGCCCAGGGGCTCGAGCTGGTCACGCCAGACCGCTCACAGGTCAGCGTCGACGCGGTCTTCGAGGTGACGGTGAAGAATCCGCGCGAGCTGTACTTCATCGCCAAGTACGCCAAGGCGAGCGCCGCCAACGGCACGCAGGGCGACTGCACGGTCGCGCGCGGCCAGCTCACGGCGGTCCGCTGCGCCTTGCCGGCGCCGGGGACCTACCAGGTCACGATGTACGCGGCCGCTGACGAGTACGGGAGCTACCCGCAGGTCGGCGCGTTCGAGGTGCAGCGCGGCCGCTGAGGTGCGCTGCGGTCGGCGCTCTGGTGTCAGAGCTTGGGGTCGTACTTCACCTTGGTGAAGGTGAGGCCGACGTAGTCGAGGACGCCGAGGTCGTCGGCGTTGCTGTCGCCGACGCACACCTTCCAGGTGCCGCCGGCGGTCTCGCCGAGGAAGTCGCTGAAGTCGACGCCCGCGCCCATACCGGGGTTGGGCTTGAACTCGCACTGCTGGTCGTCCTTGCAGACGATCTTGGTGGCGGTGATCGTGGTGCCCATCTTGGCCGAGTCGAAGGCGCCGCCGTTCTTGAGGATGATCGGGAAGTCCTTGCTGAAGTCGGAGCTGTCGTTGCAGCAGTTGGTGCCGTTGTCGGGCAGGATCTCGGTGCCGGGGCGGTTGAACGCGGTGAGGATCGCGCCGCCCGGGCTCTGGATCTTGACGTTGACGTCGCCGATCCACGGGTGATCGAGGCCGATCTTCAGCTCCACGGCGCTGACGAGGTTGATGCCGTCGGGGTCCTCGGGGACGATGATGTCGTTGCACACCATGGTCTCGAGCGTGCCGTTGTAGGCGTTGTCGAGCAGCGGCTGGGCGAGGCCCTCGAGCTTAACTTCCTCGGGCTTGCTGTTGCCCTGGCACTTGTTCTTCTCCTCGCTGCCGACCACGATCTGGTCGCACAGCGGCATGAACGCGTCGACGATCAGCGTCTGATCGCCGTCGGACACGCCCGCGAGGGCCATCGCCTGGGCCAGGTTGCCGAGCAGCGCGCCGAAGTCGTCGACGGTGATGTAGGTCATCGCCTCGTCTTGCAGGTTCTCGTGGACCGTGGCCATGTCGCGGCACTCGTCGCCGAACCCGACGCCGTCGTCGATGCCGGGCCCGGGCGAGTCGACCTCCGCGCCGTACTGCATCGGCCCGTCGAGGTCGCCGATCTGGCGCGTGAGACAGGTGTTGAGCCGGTCGACCATGCTCATGGCGAAGAAGGTGTTGACCGCGTCGTCGGCGATCACGATGCCGAGGAAGGAGTCCTCGACGTCGGGTCCGCCGACCAACTGCTTGATCGCGGGCTTGCGACCGACCCGCTGATACACGGTGAGGTTGTTCTCCGGGTCCTCGACGATGTCCGCCTCGAAGGTCGCGAGCTTGTCCATGACGGCGGACTTGTCGGCGTCGGTCAGCTCCGGGTGGGTCGCCGCGTGGCTGTCGAGCGCGACCTGAAAGTCGGCGACGAAGTCGACGAAGTCCTGCGCCGAGATCCCCATACCGGCGTGGGCGTCCTTCATGCTCATGCCGTTGTAGGTGACGCCCTCGCAGCCGGCGACCTCGCCGAGCTGGGCGCTGAGCATCGTCGCCAGGCCGCTGGCGTCGACGTCCTGATTGAGGAAGTAGCCGTTGATCTTGTCGTCCTGGACGACGACGCCGATAAAGCCGCTGACCAGCTCGCCGATCCCACCCGCGTCGCCGAGGCGCGCGCACAGGGCCCCGGGCGCGCCGGTGGTCGTGTCGTCGCCGGTCGTGGCGGTGGTCGTGTCGGTGGTGGTGCCGTCGCCAGTCGTGTCGTCGCCGGTCGTCGGCGGCTCGGTCGTCGGCGTGTCCGTCGTGGTCGGCGGCGAAGCGTTGGTCGGGTCCGCCGTGGTGGCATCGCCGGTCGTGCCCGACTCGGACTCCGTGCCGTCGGTCGTGGAGGTGTTCGGGGCCGGACAGGCAGGCAGCAGACCGAGGCCGAGAGTCATGGCGAGGGGCTTGAGGTAATTCGTGGGCATATGCGAGCGTCCTGGACTGGAGTAAAGCGCGGCCACGTGGGCCTGGCGGGCGCATGATACAGATGCGCGCGCGCTTGCGGGCATCCTTGCGCGCCATTTCGATCGGTGGCTCGCTTGTGGGCTCGGGGGGGGGCGAGGCCCCAGATGGATGTGCTGCCGGTGATGCCTCTGCGGGGGGACGAGGGAGGGGTTCTCGGACGCTGTATGTGCGGAGGCTCGCTCGCCTTCGACGTTCTGCGCGGCATGCTCGCGTTCTCCAGCGTCGCAAAGCGCCGGGCTGCGCTCGCGCAGTGCGACGCTCCCCCGGTGCTCAGCGACGAGCTTGCGCCGCAAAGCGCCGGGCTGCGCTCGCGCAGTGCGACGCTCCCCCCGGGGCTGTGTGGCCTGTTCGTGCGCCGATCTCCGCGAAGCATGCACGCGGACGGGAGACACCCTGCACGAGGGCATGCGACCGCCGAGACGATCATCGCGTAGCACGCGGCTGGCGAAGATCATCGCCGGACACGCGGGACCGACGGGCGGTCAAAGACCGACAGTCGGTCCCGATCGTCCCGCACGACACGCCACAAACTAAATCAAGCGAGGCCAGGCGCGCATCGCTACACGAGCAGGAGGGGGCGGGCGAAGAGGCGGAGGATCGGTTCGACGAACAGGGGTGAGGGCAGGAGGGTGCACGCCAGCATCCACGCGCGGCCGGCGGGTGCTGGCCAGCGGGTCACGCCGAGCGGGCCCTCGAGCGCGAGCAGGACGCCCTGGATCACGAAGTACAGGCCCATGCGCGCTGCCATGGTCGGGCCGAGCGCGACGCCGATAAACCACGCGTGGATCGCCGCGCTGGCGAGGAACGCGAGGGCGAGGCCGAGGGCGGGCTGGTGGCGGCGGGCGAGCGGCAGGTAGCAGTGCACGCGCAGCCAGCGGTTGACGACCAGGTTCCAGCGTTCGCCCCAGAACTCGCGCAGTGATCGCGCCGCGATCGGGGTGCGGTGCAGCGGCGGGCTGGTCGCGCCGAGCAGGCCGAGGATCCCGCGCAGCAGGCCCTCGAGCGCCTCGCCGAGCGCGTAGATCGTGAGCACGCCGAGGACCCAGCGCAGCGGTCCCGAGTCGTGCAACTGCGCCGCGGTGGTGATGGCGAGCAGGCCGATCGGGATCCACACGGCGGCCTTGGCGAGCGCGGCGACGTCGACCCGCGGGGCTCGCCATACGAGCGTGCGGGTGTCGATGACCGCGAGGACGAAGGCGAGCCGCTCACCGGCGGTGTACGGGCGGGGGTCTCGTGCCAGGTCGAGCACGCGCGCGGCGCCCCAGAACGCGAGCAGGGCGATCACGCCGCGAAACAGCGGGCTGCCCGGGAGCCACAGCGACCCCACCAGCAGCAGGCACGCGAGGGCGAGGCCGAGCGCGCGGCGCCACGGGGGGCCGGCGGTCACGAGGGCGGCGAGCAGGAGCAGGGCGAGCACGGCAGGGCAGTGGCGGGAGTCGGGGTCGACCGACTGGAAGGTGTTGCGCGCGCCGCCGTGGTTCGTGGCCACGGAGGCGAGCCGTGCGAGGCTACCGTGATCGCGTCGTCGCGGGCAATCTCGGCGACGGTCGATCACGCGCGACGGCTGCGCGCGGCAGGCGGCGCAGGCCTCGGGTATGGTAGCGGGATGCGTTACGGAGCAACGGGCGGGGTGGGGTGGTTGCTGGTGGTCGCGGCCTGTGGAGGCGCCGCGGCGACCGACGAGGGGGGTGAGAGCTTCGGCGGCGGGACTCAGGTCGAGACCAGCAGCGCAGAGCAGACGACCACCGGGATCCCGACGACCAGCGGGAGCACCGGGGAGCCGGCGACCGGGAGCACCGGCACGACCGGCGGCACGAGCAGCGGCGAAGATCCCAGCACGAGCAGCGGCGAAGATCCCAGCACGAGCAGCGGCGAAGATCCCAGCACGAGCAGCGGCGAGGACAGCAGCGGCGGCACGACCGGCGAGGAGGTCTGCGAGGCGCCGGGGTTGTTGCTGGTGTGCGACGACGCCGACGACGACCCGTTCCACGCGCTCGGGCTCGGCTGTGAGGGCGCGCCGGAGAACACGATCCCGATCACGAACGCGGTGTTCAAGTCGCAGAAGGTCGCGTATCGGGTCGCGCGTGGCTTCGGGACCGCGGTCGACCCGAACGACCCGGACAAGCTGTTGTTTCGTCCGCGGGAGGGTGAGCGGTTCCTGGTGCTCAGCACGGGCCAGGTCGCGGCGCTCGACCCCGACGGTTTTTTGGTCGAGCAAAACCCGCAATACGACAACGGCAACAACTTCAACCCCGACGACCCGAACGAGCTGCCGGCGCCGATGAGCCCGGATGTCGGCAGCAACGGCGGCAAGGGCGGGACGCCGTCCGAAGGTTGTGACGGGGTCAACGACTGCTCCGACAGCATCGGGCCCAACTGGACCCTCGGCAACGGCGACCCCAACGACGTGTTGTGGGCCTCGTTCAAGGTGGTGGTGCCGGGCGGGACCCACGGGTTCGGCTTCGACGTCGCCTACTTCTCGTCGGAGTACCCGGAGTTCGTCGGTAAACAGTTCAACGACATGTTCATCGGCTGGTCGACCAGCGAGGCGTACACCGGCAACGTCACCTTCTTCAACAACCAGCCGTTCACGGTGACGGCGCTCGGCCCGGAGATGAAGGCCGCGGGCTTCGTCGACGACGACGCCGAGCTGGCGGGGACCGGCTTCGAGGGCCACGGCTCGACCGGCTGGGTGACGATCAACGCCCCGGCGGTGCCCGGCGAGACGCTGACCTTCGCGCTGGCGATCATGGACATGGGCGACAGCAACAAGGCGACCGTCGCGGTGGTCGACAACTGGCGCTGGAGCTGCGCGGGCTGTGTCAGCGAGGAGGTCGACCCCGCCTGCGGCCAGGAAGGTCACCCGGATTGCTGTGGCGTCTGCGTCGCGCCATCCGACGACCCGAAGTGCAACACCCCTGGCCACCCGATGTGCTGCGTCCCGAAATAGTGGGTTGGGGGTCGAGAGCCGCAGGTTCGCAGCCGCCGCGGGATCGGTTAGTGTCGCGCTGGGAGTACCTGAACTATGCGTAACATACTGATCTCCGGCGTCGGCTTGACTCTGCTCGGCGCCTGTTCCTCGGCCGACACGGGCGGCATCGAGACCTCGACCGCGACGATGGTGAGCGCCAGCAACGGCGAGAACACCGGCGCCCAGACGAGCGAAGCCTCGCTGACCGACCCCACCAACGCGACGTCGCCGACCACGGGCGTTGGCGGGTCGACGACCGACGTGTCG
>Ga0105045_10001014_pt1 | contig 22270 bp, 18 predicted proteins | sample MAT02_FD_78089 | JGI IMG/M metagenome (GOLD analysis project Ga0105045, IMG submission 78089) | Freshwater microbial communities from Lake Fryxell liftoff mats and glacier meltwater in Antarctica - MAT-02 (megahit assembly) | ecosystem: Environmental > Aquatic > Freshwater > Ice > Liftoff... | reverse complement strand
GCACCGCCCAGCGTAATGGCCTTCAACGAGGACGCGGGCGACAGCCGGCTGCCCCACCCCCAAAGTGGCGATCTTCAACCCAATCTGCCCAAAATTGAAATGAAACACATCCTTTTTCTATTGGCATTGTGGATCCTTGTGCCCACGCGGGCCGGGGCCCAGCCCACCACGCACAATGTGGCCCCCTAACCTGCGCTGACACCCTGGTGTACCTGTAAGGCTACCTGCTGCGGTTCTACCCAAAAAAGACGCTGCGGTTTGACCGCCGGCAGGAACAGCTCAGCCAAAGCGGGCAGCCGTACCGACTACAGATCGACTACGGCCCCGGGGATCTGGGCCCGGTCTTTTTTGCCAAAAACTTGGCCGGGCTGGCCATTGACACCGTTCATGCCCTGCTCGCGCTCACTCAAGATACGATCTAAATGAACTGCCGGGGTGGGGGCAGCTCGATTTTTCAAGCCCAGTTTTGTGGTTTTGACGAGAAAAAATATCCTTGCCAATCCACCTACTTGGCGGACAAGCGGTTTTATTGGCAGCACCGTAAACTCAAGGACTTCTATCTGTCGGTCATGCGGGTAACGGACCACTCTCTGGTGGCCGAAATCACCGACCGGGCGAACGTACTGCGCTGGGGCTCACAGATCGGTAAAATGCGACCTTACCTGGATCCCAATACCGGGCATTACCAAGTGCTGCTGTTGATCAAGGGCGAGATAAAAATGGTCGCGCCCGGGGAACTGCCCAAGGACAGCGGCTGGAAATTGTAGTGGGAACGGTGACCCGACCCCTACGATCACCATTTCGGCAGACTCCCAGCCCGGAACTAATTGACTAGCCGACCAATAAAGCTGCCACCTCAGTAAATCCTCTTTCCAGTGCCAGATCGGCCGGAGTTTGTCCTTGGTCGTTGGTCGGGGCTGGGTCGGCATCATACTGGAGCAGCAGTTCCACCAGATCGCGCCGACCTTGGTGGGCCGCCGAATGTAGGGGCGTGTGGCCACCCGCCTGCTGGCAGTTTGGGTAAGCATCATGCTGGAGCAAAAAATCGGTGATTTCGTAGTTGCCCGCCGCCACCGCAGAGTGGAGCGGGGCTACGTGCGTGGCATTGTTGACCGCCCGATCCACCTCGGCCCCATACGCAATGAACAAGCGCACTACATCGATTTGGCCCATAAAACAGGCCAGCCCCAGCGGCGAAAAACCATCGGACGATTCGGCATTGACCATGCCCGGCTCTTGGATCAGCCACTGTTCGGCCGGGTTGAAAAGGCCCAGGGCCGCAGCCTCAAAAATCGAGGGCCGCTCATTGCGGGCCACGAAGAGCGGCCACAACTCGGGCCGCCGACAGTACGCCGCGTACAAAGTGGCCGAAATGCCCTCGCGGTTGTGGGCATATACGAATTCGGGATTTTCAGCCAGTGCGCTGGCGATTGCAGCCGCCTCTCCGGCCTGAATAAGTGCAAAAATATCCATGTGCTCTGTGTTCGCTTTTTTGGGCCGATTTTACGCATTTTTTCATTGGCCATCCTCAGTACTTTAAACCAGCGCTTGAAAATGCCTTCCCACAGGAAGTTATAAAGCTGATTATCAATAATTTACTTTTTCATTAATCGCAATCCTATTTTTGCTCGCTGATTGGTGGAAGCGCCTGAAATTACCCGGAAAGCCCTGTCGGTAAGCAGCAATATTGCGGCCTGACCCGGGCTTTTATTCAAAAACTCCGAGAATATGCTTTATTTGTGCACGGGCAGGCAACGCCGGCCAAGTCTTCACTGTTTACTGTGCAACCTCGTTTGATATGAAAAAATACGCTTTATTGATTGTCTTACTGGGTCTGGGCCTTTTTTGTTCACCCGCTCAGGCCCAAAAAAATGACAAAAAACTTCGGCAAGACTTGGACACCATGCTTACCTGGTTCACGGGCGAGTTCGACAATTTCCAGCAAGTATGGACCGAGCAGCGCGACTCGGTCAAAAAGGAACTGCTCCACGAGCACATCCATTCCATCTTTGCCCGGGTCAATGTCCCCGCTTTTGGCGAGCACGTTTTCTATGTCAAGCAGTACATGGACGGCAACCCAAACAAAATTTACCGCCAACGGCTTTATGCTTTCCGCACCAACCCCCAAGAAAACGCGGTACAACTGGACATTTGGAGCTTTACCGTGGACAGCCTCTACTACGATGCCCACTTGAAACCCGAAAAGCTTAGTGGCCTCAGCCCCGATAAAATGACCATGATCCCGGGTTGCGCGGTGTATTGGGTACGCCAATTTGACAAGTTCATTGGCTACATGAAACCTAAGGCCTGCAATTTTATCTCAAAACGCTCGGGCAAGAAAATTTTTATCACCGATAGCCTCCAGTTGACCCGCGACGAAATTTGGATCCGCGATGAGGCCGAGGACGAAGACGGGAACTACGTGTTCGGCCACCGGGCCAAAATCCCGCACCAACTGAAACGCTGCCGCCAATTTTCGGGCTGGATGGTGGTGCAAATGAGCCACAACAATGAATACCTGACCATGCGCGGCATCAACTTGCACGATCAGGGTGCTAAAGTGCGCTGTGTGGACAGCAAGGGCCAAAAGACCAAATACTGGATCGAGCTCTCGCAGGTAGTCTATGGCAAAGGCCAAACGGTGCTCAAACTGGCCATCTACGAAGACGGCAAAGAGGAGGCCATTGCCTACACTTGGACCAATCCCGAGGCCCGGCAAATCGGGATCAATATGCGCAACCTCCAAAGCGGGATGACGCTGGTCAATTAGTGCAAGTCGGGCACTCTTTGGCCGCCATCGGGGACATTACGCCAAGATGCAAGGTGATTTAGGCCATTCGTGGAATTTATTTAATTGCTTTACCACTACTTACGTTAAAAGTAGTGGTAAACCAGTTTTATTTGGGGCAATCGATTGGCCCAGCGAATTGCGGCGCAGACATTGCGGAGCACGCACAGGAAACAGGAAATCTGGGGCGCGAGATCGGCGCTCGCCCCGAACAATTCCCTTGGGCAACCTGTTCAAGAACTAAACACTTGCCATGTCCCTCACCCTCCGCCTCGTTTTGGGCGATCAGCTCAACCAAAATCATTCGTGGTTTCGCACTGCCGATCCCAGCGTTGTTTACGTGCTGATGGAAGTGTGGCAAGAAACGTCCTACGTCCGCCACCACATCCAGAAAGTGATTGCTTTTTTTGCGGCCATGCGTTCTTTCGCCGCTGATTTGCGGGCGCAGGGCCACGAAATCCGCTACTTTACCTTGAGCGATCCCAACAATCAGCAAAATTTTGCCGATAATATTAACCGACTAATCACTGAGTTGGACATCCAGCAATTGGAGTATCAACTGCCCGATGAATACCGACTGGATGAATATTTCAAACAATACACCACCACCCTCACCATCCCAGCCCGGGCGGTCGACTCGGAGCACTTTTTGACCCAACGCTTGGCGGTCAGGGAAATTTTTCGGGGCAAAAAAAAATACCTGCTGGAAAACTTTTACCGCCGGATGCGCCAAGAACACCACCTGCTAATCGACGCAACGGGCGGACCAACGGGCGGCCAATGGAACTACGATGCCGAGAACCGGAAAAAATTTGACGGCAAGGTCAATGTGCCCAACCAACCCACTTTCTCTTCGCCCGAAAATCGGATATTGGTCAAAGAAATTTACCAAGAAATCTTGGCCCAAGGCGTGGAAACCATTGGCCGGGTGGAGCCAGATCACTTTGACTGGTATTTTACCCGGGCCGATAGCCTTAAAATGTTGCACTTTTTTGTCACGCGCAGCCTCCCGCACTTTGGCACGTATGAGGACGCAATGGACACTCACTTCCCCTATCTGTTCCACTCCCGGCTATCTTTTGCGCTCAATGTCAAGCTGTTGCACCCGCTAGAAGTGGTGCAGGCGGCCATTGGTGAGTGGGAAAAGCGGCCCACCGAAATTTCCCTGCCCCAGATCGAGGGGTTTGTCCGGCAGATCATCGGCTGGCGGGAATACATGCGCGGTATTTATTGGGACAAGATGCCCAGCTTTGCCCAGCTCAACTTTTTTGACCACCAGCGGCCCTTGCCCGATTGGTTCTGGACGGGCAAAGTGAAGATGAACTGTCTGCACCATGCGATCAATCAGTCGCTGGACGGGGCCTATGCCCACCACATCCAGCGGCTGATGATCACGGGCGCGTTTGCCAGCTTGGCCGGCACCCACCCCGATGCGGTGGACGCTTGGTACTTGGGCGTTTATGCCGATGCCATCGAGTGGGTGGAAATCACCAACACGCGGGGCATGAGCCAGTTTGCCGATGGGGGCATAGTGGGAACCAAGCCCTACGTGGGCAGCGCCAACTATATCAATAAAATGAGCAACTATTGTAAAACTTGTGTGTACGACAAGGACAAGAAACACGGGGAAAAAGCCTGCCCGTTCAATAGTTTGTATTGGCATTTTTATGATCGCCACCGCGCCAAGTTGGTCAAGAACCCGCGCATCGGCATGGCCTACGTCACATGGGACAAAGTGCTGCCCGAAGAGCAAACCAAGATCCTGGCCCAAGCGGAAGCCTATTTGGCCAATTTGGCCGATCTCTAGGGCTGACTTGCGCGAACGGACGGGGCATTGACGTATTGATTACCAGATTATTATAGACGAAAAAACCGCTCTCGTTTTGGTCAAAAAAGGAGAGCGGTTTTTTTCAAATCAGGCTTATTCGCAAAGGGTCAGCATCGATTGGTTGGAGGTATTGGCCATTTTTTCGGTGAGATTGCCAAATAGGAAATGGGCGATCCCGTCGCGCCCCGAAATGGACATTGCGATCAAATCAGCTTTTACCGATTCGGCAAACTTGCGAATGGCCACCTCTTTGGATTCGCCAATGTAAATATTGAAGGTATAATGGTCAAATTCGTGTCGGGTAGCAAAATCAAGGATCACGTCCAGGGTTTCACGCTGGGTGCTCACTTCCACCCGGGGGGGGACAATTTTGACAAAATGCACCACCGATCCGAACAGTTCTTGAATGGCCTTGAGGTTTTCCACTACCCGGCCAGGCACTTCCTTGAAATTGGAAGCAAAAACGATATTGGCCAAGCTCGTGGCATTCATCGGTGATTTTACCGTGAACACGGGGACTTGGGCCATTCGAATGATTTTTTCAATCGTACCGCTCCCCTTGGTTTTTTCTAGCCGACCGTCTTCCTTGGTGCCCAGCACAATCAGGTCGGCGACTTCCTCGGTCACAAAATCGGCCAGCGCCCGGCCTTCATCGTCCAGCACCACATGCTTGCGAATATGGAGATCTGGGTAAATTTCGGACAGCAGCCTCAGCTTTTCTTTGGTCTCAGCCAATTTATGGGGCAAATAAGCGTCTGATGATTCGCGGTGGTTGGGCGCAACCGGACTGCCGATGGGCAATTCGATCACGTGCAACAAGAGCAGATCAGCATCGCTCCGGCGGGCCAAAGCGGCTGCCAAGTGTAGGGCGTTTCCGGCGGCATCGGAAAAATCGGTGGGCACTAAAATCGTTTTGATTTTCATACGGCCAGTTCGTTTTGGCAATAAGTAAGCAGTTGGACAAAAGGGCCATCAACACAAGGTGGGTTAGTGCACACGTTGTTAAGTATTTAATTGACCCAAAACTTACACCTGTAAGTTTTGGGTAAACATACTCCCTTTTTTCCTAATTGCAAACATTGGCTACCAGTATTAACCGAAAAAAAGAGCTTTTTTGGCCCTAAAACTACCGAAACTCGCCGAACAGCCTAACTATTGGCTTTTTCTGGCGGACAACAAGTGCCGTTTTGCCATGTAAGGCTTGGTCCATAATTTACTGTTTTTTCAACCAATCCCCAATACCATACGGATCCGGCAACGGACCTGACACGTGTTCGTGGGTGATCAGCCACAGGCCATCAGCCGCCTGGCGCAGGATGAAAGTGGCCCGGAACTGGACGCTGAACGTTTGCTCCCGGAGCTGGACGGTGAGCACGATCATGCCCCCGACCCAGCCCATTGTTCCTTCGATTTCGGTAAATGGGCCTTCGACCCACTCAATTTTCTCCAGCGTAAGGGCGGAGGCGCAGAAATCGTCCCATCCTCTGGCAATATTGGCATAGCCTAGCGTGGAATAGCGCGGACCCTCCACAAATACGTAGGTTTGGGGCGATTGGACATAATGGGCGCAAATATCAGCCACACGCTTATCGATAATGGCTTGGTAAAAGGCTTGGTTGGCAATGAGCAATGGATCCATGTGGGTGGGTGAGGAGTTGAAGAATTGACCAAATGCGGGCAATCAACCTTGTTTTAGGGGATGACAAAAGGAAAAATCCCTGAAAAGCAGGCCAATCAATCGATTTATCCTGAGCAGCTATTTTGGTCTCGTTATAAAACTAAATATTTGCACAAAGGTATCTCACAAAAGTAATAAGTTAGTTTACACTCATCAGTGCACGTTATGAAAAAATTGGGGCTCATTTTACGTTATGTGGGATTGGGGCTGTTGACCATTCTTGTAGTGGCAGTGGTGGCGGGCGTTGCCATTGTGGACGATTCCCCCTACCAAAACGGCGAATTTTATCGGAGTACGATCCAAGCTGTCGAATCCGCGCCCGTGCAGGTGGGTGAGCCGGACAGTCTGCTCCGGGCCGGTTGGGGCAAGGCCCACATCACGCCCGCCAAACCTTCGCCGTTGGCTGGCTATGCCAACCGCGCGGGCAAGTTGAGCGAGGGCATCCACGATTCGCTGTTTGTCCGGGCCATCGTGCTGCGCAAGGGCCAGCTCAAAGTGGCCATCATCAGTTTGGACATGCTCATTGTGCCGCCCACCATTGCCCAAAAAGCAGCGTTCATGTTGCTCAATTTGGGCTACGGGCCGGGCCAACTTTACTTTGGGGCCTCTCACACCCACAACAGCTTGGGCGGATGGGGCGAAAAAACGATCGGCGAAGCTTTTGCCGGAAAATACGATCAAGCGATTGTAGACTACGTTGCTCAGGCCATTGTACAGGCCGTCCGGCGGGCCGAAAAACGCCCAGAGCCGGTTTCGCTGGCCCACGGCAAGGTCAACGCCGGGACGCTGGTGCTCAACCGGCTGATCGATCAGGGGGCGGAGTATCCGTGGGCCCACGTGATCCGCTTGCAAACTGCCACTGGCAAAACCGCCTTGATTACGTCGTTCACCGCCCATGCCACCTGTTTGTCGGGCGATAAAATGTTTGTGTCCAATGATTACCCCGGCCAATTGATTGCCCGGTTGGAGCAACAGCCCGGAGTGGAATTTGCGTTGTTCATGGCCGGGGCGGTGGGCAGCCACGGGCCGGCCGATGGGCCCAGTGGCGATGATCTGGCCCAGCTCCAGTTTATGGGCGACAGCTTGGGCCGCCAAGTAGTTGGTGCATTGCGCTCCCTGGTTCCCGATAGCCTGTCCACGCTGGCCTCCGTGGCCACTCCCCTGTACCTGCGCGAACCACAAATCCGCCTTTCCAAAAACTGGCGGGTGCGGCCCTGGGTGTTCCACGCGCTTTATGGCGGCTACCCAGTGCAAATGAACGCGCTGCGGCTTGGTTCGCTGGTGCTGGTGGGGCTGCCCTGCGATTTTTCGGGGGAACTGGTGCCCGCCTTGGAGGCCGCGCAAGCCAAGCAGGGCCGTCAACTGCTGATCACCAGTTTCAATGGCGGCTACGTGGGCTACATCACGCCCGACAGCTATTATAATCACCTCGACTCCTACGAAACCCGCACCATGAATTGGTTTGGCCCGGGCAATGCGACTTACTTTGCCGAAATCCTGAACCGGTTGACGCAAAAACTGCCATAACTGCCCTGTTTGCGCCCGGGCAGCGTGCCGGACGGCAAAAGTCTCCCAATTTACGGCCAATAAATGATTGAGTACTGGCACAGAAAACCAAGGAAAAACGTAAATTCGTCCTTTGATTATAAACCGCATGGCTATTTTTGTTTCTCTTATTCAACAGTTGTTTTTTTTGGCTGCCCTGCTGGCTGCCGTCATTGCAGTAACTCAGCGGGTGCTGCGCATCAAGGGCAATATCCAACTGGGCCAGCCCTTGGATCGGACCGACCGGCCGGCCGAACGCTGGCGAACCATGTTGCTCATTGCTTTTGGCCAAAAGAAGATGTTTGACCGCCCCTTCGTGGGCCTGATGCACTTTGTCATTTATTCGGCCTTTCTGCTGATCAATATCGAGGTGTTGGAAATCATCATTGACGGCCTCACCGGCCAGCACCGGATTTTTGCGCCGTTCTTGGGCAGCTTGTATCCTTGGCTGATCAACTTTTTTGAATTTCTGGCCGTAAGCGTTATTCTGGTCTGCGTCGTGTTTTTGTTTCGGCGTTATTCCCGGCTCGTCCCCCGGTTTTGGTCACGCGAGATGACCGCTTGGCCCCGGCTGGATGCCACCATTATCTTGGTCGTTGAGATTGCGCTCATGCTCTGCCTCTTGACCATGAACGCGGCCGATACCATATTGCAAGGGCGCGGTGGCGAAAGTGACTATGTAAATGCCCATTATCACCCCGTTGGGCCTTTTCTGTTTAGTGGTTTGCTCGTCCCCTTGTACGAGGGCCTTTCTACCTCGGCCCTGCTGGGGCTGGAACGCGGCGCGTGGTGGCTCCATATCTTGGGCATCCTATCTTTTGCCGTGTATGTGACCTATTCCAAACACTTGCACATTGGGTTGGCTTTTCCCAACACCTATTTTTCGGATCTGGACGCCAAGGGCAAATTGGTCAATATGCCCGTAGTGACCCGCGAAGTGCGCTCCATGCTGGGCTTGGCCGAAGAAACCCCCACCTCGGAAGTTTCCGCCGAAGTGGGCCGTTTTGGGGCCAAAGATGTGGCCGACCTGACTTGGAAAAACCTCATGGATGCGTACAGTTGCACCGAGTGTGGGCGCTGCACTGCAGTGTGCCCCGCCAACCTGACTGGCAAACTGCTCTCTCCCCGAAAAGTGATGATGGACACCCGCGACCGGCTCGAGGAAATGGGCCAGCACTTGGCCGACGTTGGGCCGGGCCACGATGATGGCAAGTCGCTCTATGGCGATTATATTACCAAAGAAGAAATGATGGCCTGTACCACTTGCAATGCCTGTACGGATGCCTGCCCGATCAACATCAACCCGCTTGACATCATCGTGCAAGTGAGGCAGTATGTGGCCATGGAAGAATCGGGCACGCCCGCCTCGTGGAACAGCATGTTTGCCAATATTGAGAACAATGCGGCCCCGTGGGCTTTTTCAGCCTCCGATCGCTTCAATTGGGCGGGCGAGTTGCTCGACAAAGAGGGCAAATAAGTTGGGGGGCCGAGATGGTAAACCGGCTTGCGAACCACCAACAGTAGACAGCAAACCAGTTTGGCTCCCCTGTATCCAAAAGAGTTGGATTTCCAATAATTAAGAAATTAAAGCATTGAAAATCAATAATATAAATCTAATTATACCTCCCACTCATTTTATGTTCAGCTCGTTTTATGATGCAACAATCGCCTGATCTGCGCCTTGCCCCGCCAGCTGGCGCGCGCTTGGCCATAGTGGGCGGCTGCGGCGGCATTGGCCGGGCCGTGGTAACTGCTGCCCTCGCCAGTGGACTAGAAGTGGCAGTACTCGACTTGCCCCAGTCCATTGCCGCAGTGCCGCCGCCGGCCGGGGTATTGGTCTATGAAACCGATGCAACCCAATCCGGGCAGGTCAATGCCGCCTTTGCCGACTTGGCCACCAAGTGGGGCGGGTTGGAATGCTTGGTAAACTTGGCGGGCTTCCTGCGCGAATTTGGTGCGGTGGCCAACTACACCGAAACGGCTTGGCGCGAAACCATGGACGGCAGCTTGCACAGCACTTACTTGGCCTGCCAAGCCGCCCTGCCCTTAATGAAAAAAAGTGGCAAACCGGGGGCCATTGTTAACATGTCAACGGGTATTGCCTACCTTGGCCGCCCCAACTATGGGCCTTACGCGGCGGCCAAAGCGGCCATCGGCTCCCTCACCCGTACGTTGGCCGCTGAGAACGCACCTCTGATTCGCGTCAATTGTGTGGCCCCCGGGGCTGTCAACACGGCCTTTCTATCGGGTGGCACTGGCCATGGTGGTCAGGCCGGAGCCGCCCCCACCCGCGTCAACTTGGCCGAGTTTGCCAAGCTGGTGCCCTTGGGCTATATCGCCGAACCAGCCGAGATTGCCGAACCCATCATGTTCCTTTTGGGGCCGGCCTCCCGTTATATCACCGGGCAGGTGCTGCACATCAACGGGGGATCGCTAATGATGTAGAGCAGATTCATCCGAAAATTTATTTAATTCCCTTAAATCCGCTAGCTGTTAGGATTAGTATGTAAAAATTAGTTTTTTTAGCCAAAAAAACTAATTTCAGACCTATTAGTTTAAGGTCTCGCAATCGTATTTGTGCTTAAAGCAACAACTTAAATTTATTCTTGAAAATAACATTTCATTTTTATCAAAAAAAATACACGCAATCGTTGCGCCAGAAAGGTGAGGTTACCAATCCTCGCGCCACTGGCGGCCAGCCGAAGTAACTGACTGTTGGTCTGGGCCAATTTGATACTGAAAATTGCTCGACTGATTATCAAAGTATTGTAAGGATTTGTATTTCTCGAAGTCGTTGTCCACGTTATAAGGATAGTACATCATAGGTTAGCTTCCCAGTGCCATAAAATGCTTAGCGGTCTAAAATAGTCAACCCAAATAATTACGAACAAATCAAGGGACTAAAGCCGACCAGTTGCCAACATCACTTTTTTCTTGGCGTCTTTCAATCTTCCCGGCTACTTCTCTGTTAAGCTCGCGAACGTCCACTTCGCATCATTCGCCGTGAGTATGCAGCGGTCACCCCGCGCGAAAAGTACCCCGGCCCAAATGATCCAGCTCAATTTGTTGACCTTGCAATTTTCCCGGAAGCCAAGCGGTTTCCCGCCCCGGCCGCACCACGCCATAGCGCAAACGGAACTTGGCCCAACGCCGAGGAAGGCCCGGACATCAAATGCCCATCATTTGCCAGCGATCCGAGCTTTGGTTGGCCGGGCCAAAACCAGAATTTGTGTGACCGCCCGCTAGCCCTTGCTCACATACGAGGGCGTGCCCACGTGGGCGTATAGTTTGGCCAGCCGGTGGGCGTGTTCGTCATAGGCAGCCTCAAATAGTTCAGTGGCCCGCTGCGCCCCGGTAATGGCCGCTGCCACCAGTACCTTGGGCGGGCGGCCTGCCTCAATCAGCAGCCGGGCGATCTCGGCTTTGAGGCAGTTGATCAGCGCCGCCCCGCCCACGGTGGATCCGGGCGCCACGGGCGTATCCAAGCCCGGCAGATAAACCATTGCATCGCCCACGGGAGCGCCGGTGTCGAGCACCAAATCGCTGAAATCGCCCAGTTTTTTGCCATCCGTCCGTTTGGACGCACTTTTTTCCGAGTGTTGCTGCGTCAGTAAGCCCACAGTTTGAATGCCAGTTTGTTGAAAGATTTCAGCCATTTCTACCGGGACAACATTGGTGCCCGACGAAGAAATGATCAAGGCCGAATCTTGCCGGGACAGGTCGAAATTGCGCAAAATACGGGCCGCCAAACCGGGCACATTTTCCAGGAACATGGCTTGCCGCTGGCCGTTGGCCCCCACCACCAAGTTGTGGAAGGTGAGGGAGAGCTCCACGATGGGGTTGAAACCGGGAAAAGAACCGTAGCGGGGCCACATTTCTTCGACCATGATGCGGCTATGGCCCGACCCGAACACGTGGACCATCCGCCCGGCCAAGATGCTGTCGGCAAACCAGCGTGCGGCCGTTTGGATTTGCGCTTCCTGCGCAGCGACGGTCCGAAGTATTTGCTGGCATTTTTGTAAATAATCTTGAATTGGGTTCATGTGGCTTGGTCTTTTGGCAAAAGTAGTGTTTTTTAAAAAGCCGTCATTGTGGGCAGGGCCGTGCATATCGCTAGATTTTCGCTAATTTAGCCCCGGTGAAAAAATCAGAGACACCTCACCACCCAAAACATTATGAAAAAAGTTCTTATCACCGGGGCGGCGGGCTTCTTGGGCTCCCACCTCTGCGACAGGTTCATCAAGGAAGGTTTCCACGTGATCGCGATGGACAACCTGCTCACTGGCAATCTGGAAAATATCGCGCACCTGTTTCCTTTGCCCAATTTTGAGTATTATCACCATGATGTGACCAAATTTGTCCACATTCCCGGCGAATTGCACTACATCATGCACTTTGCCTCGCCGGCCAGCCCGATTGATTACCTCAAAATGCCTATCCAAACCATGAAAGTGGGTTCGGTGGGCACGATGAACCTCATGGGATTGGCCAAGGAAAAGAAGGCCCGCATTTTGGTGGCATCCACCTCGGAGATTTATGGCGACCCCGACGTACATCCGCAACCCGAAGAATACTGGGGCAACGTCCACACCATTGGCCCACGCGGCGTGTATGACGAGGCCAAGCGTTTCTTGGAAGCCATCACCATGGCCTACCACACTTTCCACGGCGTGGAAACCCGGATGGTCAGGATTTTCAACACTTATGGGCCACGGATGCGCCTGGACGACGGCCGCGCCCTGCCCGCGTTCATGAGCCAGGCATTGCGTGGGGAGGACATCACCGTGTTTGGTGATGGTAGCCAAACCCGTTCTTTCTGCTATGTCGATGACTTGGTCGAGGGCATCTATCGGTTGTTGATGAGCGACTATGCTTACCCGGTGAACATTGGCAACCCGAGCGAGATTACCATCAAGGAATTTGCGGAGGAGATCATCAAATTGACTGGTACTGACCAAAAGATCGTTTATCGGCCATTGCCCCAAGATGATCCCAAACAACGCCGCCCGGACATCACCAAGGCGCGCAGCATTTTGGGCTGGGAACCCAAAGTGAGCCGTGCCGAGGGCTTGAAAATCACCTATGAGTATTTTAGGAACAAGATTTTGAAAAAGTAGTCCCTGTTGATTGCGGTGGTATTAAGCAATTATTGGAGACTTTTGCCCCCTAACGGCAGTGTTTTACAGCAATGCGTGGCTCGACTCAAGTTGGGCCACGCATTTTTTGTGCCCTTCACCCGCTTAAATCACCAGTCCAGCTACCAAACCAGCCGCAATGATGAAGGGGGGCGGGATCTTGGTGAACATCAAGAGGCAGAATGTGATCGCGATGATGGCCCAATTGTGTGGTTCAGCCGCTATGGGCTGGAACAGCAGAAAGGCCGCAGCCAGAACTAGTCCCGAGCTGGCCGCATTTATGCCCTCCAGCGAGGCCCGCACCCCCCGGTAGCGCTTGAGCTGTTCCCAAAACTGGATCATAAAAAAAATCATCAGGATTCCGGGCAGGTTGATGCCAACGGCCGCCACCAAGCTGCCCAGCACAATGCCCCAAGGCCCGTGGTGGCGCATGGCCAGGCCGCCCACATAGCTGGCAAAGGAAAATGCCGGGCCGGGCAGGGCCTGCACCACGGCGTAGCCGGACAGAAATTCCTCGGAGGTAAGGTAGCGCTTTCGCTTGAACTCGACAAACTCGGTGTAGAGCACAGGGACCAGTACTTGCCCCCCCCCGAAAATCAGGCTGCCATTGCGATAAAAATTTTCCAACAGCCGCACTGGCAAAGAACGGGTCACTCCGCCCAAAACGGCAACACTAATAAAAATAGCTACATAAACAATAAAATACCGCCAACTGATCTTGAATTTTTCTTTCTGCTCTTTGGGCTGGTGGCGGTATTTGAAAGCCGTCAGCCCGCCCGCGCAGGCCAGCAGGATGGGGAATACAAAAGGGCTGCGCACAAAGAAGGCCAAAGCTGCCGAGGCAAGCATGATCAGCACGCCATCCAAGGTGTGAACCAGTTTGGTGCTGATGCGCCAGCCCGCATAGGCCACAAAGCCCACGGCCATTGGCTGCACAAACCGGGCAAAGCGGAGCGAATCGGTTAAATTGGTGTTTTGATCCAAGTAAATGACCAATACCGCAAAGGCCGTGACCACCAAAAAAGCGGGGATGGTCCAGACCAGCAGGGTGAGCAGGGCGAGCTTGGCCCCACCGCGCCGGTACCCAATGGCAGTAATGGTCTGGGTGGAAGAAGGGCCGGGCAATACTTGGCAAAGGGCGTAGATCTCCATCATCTCAGCCTCGGTGAGGTAGCGCCGCTTGTGCACCAGCACGTCATAAAACAGGGCAATATGGGCCTGAGGGCCGCCAAAGGCACTTAAGGTCACCCAAAAAATGTCCCTTAAAAAAATCAAATCCCGTTTGCTCATTGCTTTGTGGCTACTGGCAACTAGTCAGGGCTTGCCAGAACAATGGGCCAAAGTTCGGCAAAAATTGGCTAAATAATTTGGTTGGCCTGCTGAACGATCCGGCGGATGACCATATCCAGTGCCGTAGTGGACTTGAGCAAGTGCGCCAAATAGTCGGCTTTTATGGTTTCATCGGCCTGTTTATCGTTCAGCAAGAGCTGGGCCAAGCCCATGATACTGGCCAGTGGCCCCCGGACTTCATGCGATTGTTGCCAAGCAATTTTTTTGAGGGCACGGTTTTGGGCCAATATCCTTTTCTCTTTCCGTTTTTCGGCAGTGATGTCCTGTACGACATAAGAAACACCAATGATCGCCCCTTGGTCATACACCGGGGAGTAGCTTGTGCGGTACCAGCGGTACATTTTGGGCGCAGTGCTCAGTCTGGTCTCCGTTTGGCTCGGCTCGCCTGCCAATGCGGCGGTAAGTAAATCCTGCACCTGATCTTGGCTTTCGGGAAAAATGAAGTCCAGCATTGCATTACCAATCTGGGGCCGCCGACCAAAAAAGCGCTGCACCAACTGAGCGCTTAGTTCATTGAAATGCAAAATTTTGCCGTCAGGGCCGATCAGCGATCTGGCTTCTAAGCCACTGTTGTAAGCGGCATTCAGCTTGCGGGTAGCCTGTGCGGCGGCGGCCTCGGCCCGCTTGCGTTTATCGATATTGGTGGAATTGAATGCGACTCCGATGAAATTGCCGTCATGGCCAACAACCGGGAAATACTTGACCTCAAACCACCAGCTTTCCCCGGGCGAAAGCTGGATCATGATTTCGGTGTTCACAGTCTCGCCTTGGACGGCCTGGCGGAAGCTACTCTTAAATTGGTTCCGGATTGCCTTGGGCACATAGTCGCTCACCAATGCCCCCTCCTTCAGCTCTTGGTGCCAATAGCGGCGGGCGTCGGCCTGGGCCACCGAGTTGAAGGAGAGAATTTCGAAGTTTGGACTGATCAGCACGTTGCTGTCCGAGGTGCTGTCCAAGATGGCGCGCAATTTATTTTCAGAAGTGAGCAACTGTTGTTGGGCCAGTTGCTCAGTGGTCAGGTCTTTACAAAAAACCATTAATCCCTCCGGTGTCGGATAGGCTGTCGCGGCGAACCAGCGGTGCATTGTGCGACTGTAATCGTTAAAATGCAGGGTTACATTGTCTTGCATGGCCCGCCTGAGTTCCTTGGGGTAGCGATAAGCCTCCGAATCATCAAAAAAGGCCCAGAGCGATCGCCCGACGTATTGCCGGAGCGGCGTGCCAAACATTACTTCGGCGGCCGCATTGGCCATGAGCAAGGTCCAGTTGGGGTCCACCATATAAAAGCCATCCGTAATATTGGCCATGAGGATCTCCAGCTTTTGGCCCAAGGCCATATTTTGCTGCTCCGCGCGATGGGCGTCCGTAATGTCATGCCCAATGCCCAGAATGCCCAATACTTGGTTTTGCGGGCCAGTGAACAACGAAAACTCCCATTGCTGCGTCCGCTCGGACTGGTCGCCGGGCTTGATCGGTTGGCGAAGTTGAACCGGGACGACTGCACTGGGGGCGGCCCGGCATATAACGACGGCTTGGGCGTATAGGGGCACGTCATCGGGATGTAATAAAGTGCCCAAAGCCTGGTCGGTAAAATCATTTTCGTGATCAAAAAAACTTTTTTTGAAAAAATGGTTTCCAAACAACAGTCTTCCCTCCAGATCGGTGACGGTCAAGAAATAATTATCAGAATTGATAAGCCAGTTGGGCAGTAACCCTTCAACAAAACGGTCCATGACAGGTAACAGTTAGGGTAACATTTGGGCACCTCTTGCTAAAACTGGTGAGCACATTACGTTGTTAATCAATAAGAAAGGCTCAATTCAGTAGTCGGGCAATCTCTGCTAGCAAAGGGACTCTGGCTACTGGCTTGGAAAAAAAGGCATTGAACCCAGCGGATTTGATCTGCGCCTCGTATTCATCGTCTTTGTGCGAGGAGATGGCTATTGCACATACTTGCACATAACTAGGTATCGCGCGGATTTGTTGGAGAAGGCCGATTCCGTCCAGTTCAGGGTCGCCAATCTCAATGTCCATCAGCAAACAGTCAATGTCAAAGGCTTATAAATGCTGAAGCGCTTCGACCACGTTAAAGGCCGTGTATACTTGGTAGAGGCAAGGTATTTACTTAACACCATCATGTTGATAACGTTGTCCTCTATAATCAATAGGCTGTATAAATGAGTTCCGTTGGATGGCATAAATTGATGAGTTCACCGATTAAACTACGATTTGGCAATCAGCCCACGCGACACCACGATGGCGGCCAAGCTGGTGACAACGGCCAGAATGCCAACATAGGAATAATTCAACAGTTCGCCCGAGGGGCCTTTGGCAATAATAAACCCGCCAATGAGCGAGGCCGCCCCCACTGATAGCTGCTGGACGGACGAGTTGAGGCTCATGAAACTGCCCCGCGTTTCGGGAGTGACCGTGGCCGAGATCATGGTCATGGCCGGGATCATGCGCCCGCTGCCAAAGACAAAGAACAGAGCCGTGACCGTTAAGACCAGTGCCATTGGGATAACGGGCATATTGGTAATGGCCAAGATCGGGATCAGATAAAGCAACATGAAAAACCGGAAAGATTTGAAATGACCAAAGCGGTCGGCCAGTTTCCCCATGAGTGGGGAAGCAAAAATGGTCAATGCTCCCCCGATCAGGTACACGTAGGTCAACTTGTCCTCGGGAAAACCAACATTGGCCACCAAATAGGGACTGATGAAGGGGATGACCGTAAAATTGCCCAGCATGAGCAACATCATGAACAGCAAGGCCCGGAGTTGGTTGGGGTTGCTGGTCACATTAGTGATTATTTCCAGGGGCCGTTGGCGCGGTTGGTCGGCGTGCAAGTGGCGGTTCACCAGCGGGATGAACGCCCAAATGCACCCTGCCACGCCCAAACTGGCCACGCCCAAGAACAGAAAAGGGGCATTCCAACCAGCCTTGGTGGCCAAGAACAGCCCGAAGGGCACCCCAAATACCGAGGCAGCCGAAAAGCCTGAAGTAACAATGCCCATTGCCGAGGCGCGTCGCTCAAGAGGGATGACATCGGCCACGATGGCCAAGATGATAGCGCCGAGCATCCCGCCCGAAGCACCAGTCAAACTCCGAGTGATAAGCAGAATGGGATAATTAGGGGCAAACGCACAGGCCAAGGTACCCAAGGCAAAACAGCCGAACATCGCCATTAGGGCGTATTTGCGATCGAACCGGTCAATGACAAACGCTCCAGCAAAACCAAAAATCCCCGCAGTAATAGTGTAGGAAGACACCAAGAGGCTAAATTGTTGGGGATTGACACGGAACAAGCGCATGAGCTGTGGACCAAGGGGCATCAGGATCATAAAATCCATGATGTGCGCAAACTGAACCAAGGCTAGGGTCAGTAGCAGCAATCGCTCATTTTTCATTGGGCAAAATTACTCACTAATCTTGGATGAACCCTAGGGCTTGGCAAAAGAAACGCATTGGGGAACCTAAGCCTTTCGATGGTGATTGTTTTGTTCGTTGGGGCCCAACTTCTTGCGCATCAGCCAGTAAGCACTTACTACGGTCAGGCCGAAGCACAGAAGATAGAAAGCCCCGGTCGATTCTTCACTGGTAGGCGGCTGGACTTTGGCTGGCTCCAGTGACTGTTTCGGACTGACCAGTGCCCCATTCTCGGTCGGGACGGTGGCTGGGTTGGACTGGTCGGGTTGCTCCGTGGCAGTGCTTTCGCCTTGCCTTGACCCAGTGGGCATGGTAACTTGTTTGGCCACTTTTTCTCCCCGCCGCACTGTGCCTTTTTGCTTGATCGTTGGTGCACTGTTGGTGCTTTTGCCAAAAATATCAAAATTGATGTGGGCCATGTCCAACAATGCCTGGCTTTGGGCCAACACTTCGCGATCTTCTCCCAAGTCCTTGATCGTGGCTTGGTCACTGAGTGCCCAGACCGCGTATTGACCAGCCTTGTTTTGTGCCCCGGTAGCCTCGATCACTTGGGCAAGGCGAACCATGGGCGGATCGGCCATTTGACCCACTTCATAATTGACATAAATATCGGGGGCATTGCGGTGTAGTTCGCCGCAAAGCGCAAAGAGCAGCTTGCGCATCTTTTGTTTGGGTTGCAGGATATAGACAATGGCCTTGGTAACGATCATGTCCTGTACACTGCTGTCCTGAGAGATCAAAATGGTGCCAGCGGGCATCTTGACATAAAGCACTGAATCAGTGTTGTTCTTCATCCGAAAGTCAATACACTCGCCCATGTTGGGGCTGACCAGTGGTTTGGGCTTGTTGGGGTTGTAGGCGCCCCGGATACTCAAAAACAACTTGCCGCTTTGTTTGGCTGCCAAAAAAGACAAGGTGTCCCGACCTGAAAGCGGTGAGCCACAGACCAAAACCGGCGGCATTGCTGCGGCAAGCAGAAAGATGACAAACCTGGATAGATGCTTCATAGGTCAATACAACAACTTGGAAAATGGTTTTACTAGTTGCTTTTTCGTTTCTTCCCGCTTTTATTACTTAGCTGGCTTTTTACTAAAAATAGTTGGCAAATTAAAATTGGCTTAATTTTTGACTTAACCACCAATCGGGCTTTTCGCTTCTTCTTTTTTCAACGGAGCATCCCCCCGAACATTGATCACTCCCAGTAATTATTCGCTGATTTCATAGCTGAGTTGGTGTCTTGGGGGGTTTGCGGTTCTCATTTTGGTTTTCTATTGTTCAAAGTTAGGCAAATTTTATGATTTCCCGATCCCGACTGATTGGGGGGAGCCTCCCGTGAATTATCATGACGTAAGTTTTCCCCCTGTTTGTGCAAAATTGCGAACTCACTTCAAAAACCTTACCTTTGCCTTCGTTCTTTTGTGGTAGCTAGATGTACGCAATTCTAAAAAAAATCAGTTGGTTGGCCTTTGCCAGTGGCCTCGTTTGTTTTGTCCTTTGGGTCGTGGCGGTAAGTTACGACTGGGGTGGTTATTTTGGGGGGATGCCCGACTTGACCAAGCTGGAAAACCCCAAGACCGAACTGGCTTCGGAACTGTGGTCGAGCGATGGGGTGTTGCTCGGCAAATATTTCCGGGAAAACCGCACCCCGGTCAAATACGAGGAACTTTCGCCCAATTTGCTCAATGCCTTGTACGCCACCGAGGACATCCGGTTTGACAGCCACTCGGGCATTGATTTCAAAGGCAACTTGAGCATCTTGTATTACTTGCTCCAAGGCAAAAAGCGGGGTGCGAGCACCATTACCCAGCAGTTGGCCAAAGTGCTGTTCAGCACCCGCCGCGAATTGACCGGCCAATGGGGCGAAGTACCCGGGCTGAATACGCTCATTGCCAAAACCAAAGAATGGATGTTGGCCGTGCAATTGGAACGCTCCTACACCAAAAAGGAGATTATAACCATGTACCTCAACGAAGTGGAACTGGGCAGCAATGCCTTCGGGATCAAATCGGCCGCCAAGACTTATTTCAACACTACCCCCGACAAACTATCCGTTCCCCAAGCCGCCATGTTGGTGGGAATGCTGAAAAGCCCCACCCGCTACCATCCCATCTTGCGCGAAGAAAGCGCCCTGTTTCGCCGCAATACGGTGCTCGATCAAATGGAGAGCTACCAATACTTGACCAGTAGTGAGGCCAGTACCTTTCGCCAAGCCCCCATCGGGGCCAAGGACGAATACAATGTGGAAGGACACAACACGGGGGTGGCTACCTATTTTCGCACGGTAATGCGCAATTGGCTGGTCGATTGGTGCGCCAAAAATGGGCAAGACCTGTTTTCGGGCGGGCTCAAAATTTACACCACCATTGATTCCCGGATGCAGCGCTATGCCGAACAGGCCGTGCAAGCCCACATGAAGGAATTGCAGGGCAAGTTTTTTGCCCATTGGCGCGGCCGCAACCCGTGGGTGGACGAGAACAACCGCGAGATTCCCAACTTTCTGGAACGGGTGGTGCGCGAGAGCGAGCACTACCGGGCGCTCAAGGACATGTATGGTGACGATAGTGTAAGCATTTTCCGTACGCTGCGCACCCCGGTCAAGATGCGGGTGTTTACTTGGGAAAACGACAAACAAGAGAAAGATACTACCCTTAGCCCCTTGGATTCGGTGCGCTATTACCTGCATTTTTTGCAATCGGGCCTGATGAGCATGGATCCCCACACGGGCGGCATCAAGGCTTGGGTAGGGGGCATCAGCCACAAATATTTCAAGTATGACCACGTAAAGCAAGGCGCCCGGCAGCCCGGTTCAGCTTTCAAGCCCATCGTTTATGCCACCGCCGTGGCCGAACGGAAGTTTTCGCCCTGCTTTATGATCGACGATGTGCCCCGCACTTTCACATTGTCGGGCGGAAGGACTTGGACTGCCAAGAATTTCGGTGGGTATTCCTACCGCTCTTATCCGCTCCGCACCGCGCTGGCACTTTCGCTCAATACCGCTGCGGCCTACCTCATGCAAGAAATGCGGCCCGATATGGTGGTGGATTATGCCCGGCGTTTTGGCATTACCACGCCGCTGGAGGCTGTGCCTTCCTTGGCTTTGGGCGGCGGTGGCGATGTCTCGGTCTTTGACCTGACCGGAGCTTATGCCACTTTTGCCAACAAGGGCCGCTGGATCGAGCCAGTTTTTATCACCGAGATCAAAGACAAAAGCGGCAAAACGCTATATCGCCATATTCCCAAACAAAAAGAAGTATTGAGCGAAGAAGATGCCTACATCATGACTTATATGATGCGCGGAGCCTCTGAAATTGCGGGCGGTACGGCGGCTGGCCTGTGGAAATACGAATTCCGCAAGGGCAACCAGATTGCTTGCAAAACGGGCACTACCCAAAATTATTCCGACGGTTGGTTTATGGGGTTCACCAAAGACTTGGTGGCGGGCGTTTGGGTCGGGGCCGACAAGCGGAGCATCCACTTCCGCGATGGGAGTTTTGGCCAGGGTTCGCGCATGGCCATGCCCGCTTTTGCCGTTTTTATGGAAAAAGTTTATGCCGATTCCAGTTTGGGCTATACCAAGGGCGAATTTATCAAACCGGCGGGTGAACTGAGTGTTGAACTCGATTGCTCCAAGTACCAGCAATCGCGCCCCACTCGTGACTCGGCCACGTACGTGATGCCCACGGCCGGAAACCCGTTGAAAAACTGATCGCGATTTGGGTCATCTCCTCGTTTTATTCATCCCATGAGCCTTGCTGAAGAAAGGCCACAAGTGGCCGAAACCCTCCGCAACTTGCCCCAAACACCGGGGATATACAAGTATTTCAACGCCGAGGGCCAAATTATTTATGTCGGCAAGGCCAAAAGCCTAAAAAGCCGCGTGGGCAGCTATTTTGTCAAGTCTAGCGACAAAAGCCGCAAGACCCGTCAACTGGTGCGGGAGATCCAAAAGATTGAGTATACGCTGGTCAACACTGAGTTTGATGCCCTGTTGTTGGAAAACAACCTGATCAAACAATTGCAACCGCGCTACAATATTTTGCTGCGCGATGACAAAACCTACCCCTACATCTGCGTGACCAAAGAGCGCTTCCCGCGCATCATTGCCACGCGTAAGATCCGTCCCGGGCACGGTACCTACTTTGGGCCGTATGCCAGCGTGAAAGCCATGCACAGCTTGCTCGAGCTGGTGCGCAAGCTCTACACGATCCGCAACTGTAAACTGGCCCTCACCGCCGATAACATTGCCAAAAAGAAGTTCAAGGTTTGCCTAGAGTACCACATCAAAAACTGCAAAGGCCCCTGTGAAGGCTTGCAGCCCGAAGCTGAATACCTGGCCGATATTGAGTTGGTGGTCAATATCTTGAAAGGCAAATTGGGGGTGGTCAAGCATTACTTTCGGGATCGGATGCTGGAGGCGGCCGAATTGCTGGCCTTCGAGAAAGCCCATTATTTCAAAGAGCGCATGGAACTGGTGGACAAGTTCCAATCCAAGTCAATGGTGGCCAATCCCAACATCT
>Ga0105045_10001013_pt1 | contig 22287 bp, 21 predicted proteins | sample MAT02_FD_78089 | JGI IMG/M metagenome (GOLD analysis project Ga0105045, IMG submission 78089) | Freshwater microbial communities from Lake Fryxell liftoff mats and glacier meltwater in Antarctica - MAT-02 (megahit assembly) | ecosystem: Environmental > Aquatic > Freshwater > Ice > Liftoff... | reverse complement strand
TGGCCCAATGCGGCAAGTGCGCCAGCCAGACCAATGGAGACACGCTCGGACCCACCGCCGCGGGGATTCGGAAGGAGGGTTGGAGTCAGCATGCCTCTGCACAACTTTTGAGATTCAATAACAACATGCCAAGTTATCCCGGTAATTCCGTCTTCACATGCGTGCATCAGTAAGCTGCGATTTCACGCGACAGTAGTGCCTTCCCCCACTCCAACGCTCGACCGGCTGAAGACCGACAACTGAGTCATTCCTTTAACGCATGGTGCGACTAGATAGCGAATGACGCTTGATGCTGCGCAGGCGCGCGACGAGAACCGGCGCTAACCCGGTAAAACTGACTGCAAAGTAGACGCGCTCAAGGATGGGAGCAGTAGATGGATATTTCAGGCAAATCCGAAGCGCCATGACAAGCCGACTTACGAAGCCAAGAGGCTTTGAAATCGGCAATACGAACAAAGGGAATGTCCTGATCGTTTTCAGATGCTTGCGCTCAAGAATCTGCTTTGTCCTTGAATCAAGGTTTGGAAAGCTCGCCACATCCTGCAGCAGATTCAGCGCGCATATCGTTCTGCTGCGCATATGGCGGTTCCATTTTGAAGGATTACTTGCAGTAAAGCCCCGCCCACTACTATCGTGCCCAACCCTCTGCAATATCAAATAGCTGTCAATGGGGACGACGGGGCCTTCCAGGAAGCACCGCTGAACCAGAACACCGTCTTCGATCACACTACCGCCGATAAGCGGCGGAAACTTAATGAATACGTTTCTTGAATATGCGCATGTGGGAGAAATAAACGGTAGCCCTCTATGACGCAGGTACCATCTCATATCAAGGACCTCACTACAGCCCGGCCGGAAGCCAGCTCTTCTGGTCTCGCTCTTCGTTATCGGATCAATTTCGATGGCGAGCCCATGAAGCACGGAAGCTGTTCGTCCGGAGGTTATCCATGCATTCACTGTTTCTGATACACGACGCGGCAGCGAAATGTCGTCGCCCGCCGCAACAATGACTAGCTCACCGTCGGCTTTCTCCGACACCGCTTGGACATGAGCAGAAGTTCCAAGATTTATCTCGCTCTTTCGAAGAATTATCTCATGGGGGCCGTCATACTCCCACGCAAACGTTTCCATTATCGAGTATGTAGAATCCGTTGAGCCGTCATCCGATAGAATTATCTGCAGTGGCTGGTAATCCTGGCTTAGTGCACCAACTACCGCATCAGCGACAAACTGCTCCTGGTTGTAAGCGAACAGTGCAAATGTCACCAGCGGTTTTTCGGTGTCATTCATTTCCACACCTTCAATCCTTCAACCAACTTGTTGCCGCCCGCGATCACGCGGCCCAATCGCCCTTCCGGCCCAATCATGCTGCCCAGCCGGGTCAAGCCGTGAATTCCGAAGACCACCGTTGCTGCGAGTCCAACGGCAACACCCACCCATTCCCGCCAGTGCGCCAGCAGGCAGACTGCAAGCGCGGTGAACACCAGCAGCAACGCCAACCGCGCTACCCCGCCCGTCCACACAAACCGCGTTCTGCGCCGCGCAAGCCAGTACACCAGCGGCAGATAGCAAACGTACATGCCCACAAAGGCCAAGCCGGTCGCCTGCACACCCAGCAATGGCAAGCCCAGCCACACCAGCAGCACGAAGACGGCGATGGCCAGCGTCTCACTGAACATGAAAGCCTTGCCCGCGCCTGACGCCAACAAGATGAAGCCCAGCGGCCAGCTGGCGATCTTCAAGACATCTCCCAACAACTGCCAGCGCAGGATGCTGGCAGCCTCGGCGAATTCAGCCGTGTACAGCAGCCGGATCACCCACGGCGCCAGGGCCAGCATGGCCAGCAGCACCGGGCCGGCCAGCAGCAGCGCCACTTCGGTCTGCTCATTGACCAGCCGATTGGTCGCCGCATGGTCGTGGATGGAGGCGGTGAGGCGCGGGTAGTAGTCTGTGCCCATGGCCCCCAGCACGAAGCCGAGGTAGGTCATGGAAATGGCCCACGCCGCCTGGAAGTGGCCCAACGCCTCCAGCCCCAGCTCACGCTGCACGAGGGTGCGCACCAGCAGGTACCCCAGGGACCCCATCACCCCGGCGACCATGAACGCCGAGCCCAGCCGCACCATCACCCGCCACTGCCCGAACAGCTGCGGCAGCGGCGTGCGCGCCAGCGGCACCTTTGGCAAGCGCGCGACATACCAGTGCCCGCACAGGAAACTTGCCAGCGGCACCGCCACCACGAACACAATCAAACCCTGCGTGCCCCACAGCCACAGCGCACCCAGGCCCAGCACCGTGGACAGCACCGCTGACACCACACTGAGCCGGGCAATATCGCCAATGCGGCGCATGCCGGTGAGCAAGGCAGCCTGCGAACCGGCCGCAACGGTCAGGCCCACGCCCACCGCCAGCCAGCCGACCTCGTCGGCTAGCCCGGCATCGCCCAGCACATGCACCGCAACGGAGTCGCGCAGCAGCCAGAACACCACCGCACCCACCAGCGCCAACACCAGCGTGCCCCAGAACAGCGCACGCCGCGCCGCCGCCACGGCCGGCGCATCGTCCTGGCCCACGGCTTCCGCGATCTGCCGCGTGCCCACCGTGCCAAACCCCAGGGCCGAGGCCGTGGCAGCCGTGGCGATGAGGTTCTGGAACAACCCCACCAGGCCCACGCCTGCCGGCCCCAGCACCACCGCCACCACCTTGATGCGCAGCAGGCTGATCAGGACATTGATCACCGACGCGCCGCCGATGATGGACGACGAACGCAGGATCTGGTGGTAGGAGGTGCGCTCGGTCACGCTAACGCCGTAATTCCCGCAATGACTCTCTCAGCTTGTTCGATTGACAGCTGCGGACCCATCGGCAAACTCAACACTTCGTCCGCCATCCGCGACGCCAGCGGAAATGCATCGTCCGCGAAGTTCATACCCGCATAGGCCTGCTGCCGGTGCGGCGGGATGGGGTAATGGATCAGGCTGCCGATGCCGGCGCCGGTCAGCCGCTGTTGCAGAGCATCGCGCTGGGGATCACGAACCACGAACAGGTGCCAAGCTGGGTCAGCCCAGTCCGGCACCTGCGGCAGGACCAGGCGGGTCCCCTGCAAGCCATCCAGATACTGCTTGGCAATGCGCGCGCGGCGTGCGTTCCATGCATCCAGGTGCTGCAGCTTGACCCGCAGCACGGCGGCCTGGATCGGGTCCAGGCGGCTGTTGTAACCCTGCACCTCGTTGACATACTTCACCCGCGAACCGTAGTTGCGCAGCACGCGGATGCGGTCGGCCAGTTCCGCATCATCGGTGGTGATGGCACCGCCATCGCCCAGGGCGCCCAGGTTCTTGCCGGGATAGAAGCTCCACGCCACCACATCGCCATGCGCACCAACGCGCCTGCCCTTGTAGCGTGCACCATGTGCCTGCGCCGCATCTTCCAGCACGCGCAGGCCATGCTTGCGGGCAATGGCGAGGATCGGATCCATATCGGCGGGCTGGCCGTACAGATGCACGGGCAGGATCACCTTGGTGCGCGGGGTGATGGCGGCCTCGATCAGGGACGGATCGATGTTGTAGGTGCCTTCCACCGGCTCCACCGGCAACGGCGTCGCGCCGCACTGGCTGACGGCCAGCCAGGTGGCGATGTAGGTATTCGAGGGAACGATGACTTCATCACCGGGACCAACCTCCATGGCCCGCATCGCCAGGTGCAGGGCGTCCAGGCCATTGGCCAGGCTGACGCAGTGCGCGGCTTTGCAGTAGCTGGCGAATTCCGACTCGAAGGCCTCGACTTCGGGGCCGAGAATGTACCAGCCCGAAGAAACCACGCGATCAACTGCAGCGTCGATCTCGCCACGCAACTCGACCTGCGGCGCTTTCAGATCTAGGAAGGGGATCACGTTGCCGCACCCGCAAGCGCCAGGAACTCATCGTAATCGCGGATGTAGTCGGCAGCGTCGTAGTAGTGGGATGCGAAAACCAGCAGCACGGCATCTGGAGAATAGTCGTGCTGGCCACCCCAATTCATCGGTGGCATGTAGAAGCCCATGTCTGGGCGATCCAGTATGAACTCTTCGCGGCGTAGTCCGCTGTCGCCCATCACGGTTATACGGCCGCGCACACAAATCAGAAATTGATGACAATCGCGGTGGGCATGCTCTCCGCGCATTTCTACCAAAGGTACTTGATAGACCAAGAAGTACCGCTTTGGTTCAAAGGGTATATGACGGCCGAATTCACCGACCGAAAGATTTCCGCGTGGATCGCAGATATTCGGCAGATCAATCAGCCGGCAAGTATCCAATGAAAACCCTTCCTTTATCCACATCATTCAGGTTTCCGAAACTGTTACGCCGGAAGCAAGGAAATTGGAATAGGTCAGACGCGCAACCTGAATTTCTTCAAGGCTGATGTTGTATAAATAATCTTGCTCCGTCTCATCGACACGGCGCGCACCAAAGCGTTCATGGAACTTCAACACGCGCTCGTTTCCTTTTCGGACATCAAAGTGACAAGCCGTGAATCCAAGATGATCGACCGCATAGGCATACACCATCAGGGCGGACTCCATAGCAGCCTGCCGTGGTCGCCCATCCTTGAGCGTCCATGAACCCCAACAAAAACTCGCGCATTGGGCGTCATACAAACGCACAGTTCCGATCGCTTCATCGTTGAATTCGATGATGAAATACGCCTGCCCTTCACTGATTGCATAGCGTTCAAGCCACGCACGCTGGGCATCAAGATCGTTATCGGTCGCGCTGAGATAGCGCGATTTCACTTCATCCGTTCGCAACGAAAGAATGAACTCGGCATCGCCAACTGCGGCATTGCGGAATACAAGCGTTTCGCCACGAACCAAAGCTGCTGTGCGAATCGAAGGATTCTCACCCATGCGCATCATCCTGTCCCGCGTATTGGTCCCGATACCACTGCACGAAGTTGGCCATCCCTTCCGCCAACGACACCGCCGGCCGAGACACCACGTTCACAATCAACGCCAAAGCATCCGCCACATCAATGTAGCGCAGCAGCCCCACCGGCTGCTCGTTACTGATGTTGTAAATGCGGTAGGGCGCCACGCCGCCGGTGCCCGGATCAGGCGCATGGTCGCCCCAGCGAGCGTTCTTGCCGGCCACGTTGTCCAGCGTGCAAGTCGAACCTTCAGTGATGTCATCGACGGATGTAAGCGGCCACATGCCTAATAGCGTGGTCTGCTGGGGCGTCTCTCGCAGGTCGGCTGCAAACGGTGTCACGATTCGCACGCCATCGACTCAGCCGCCGCGCTTTATTACACGAACCACGGCAGCCTTGTGGTGCCCGTCAAAGCGCACGGGACCAGCAAACCTGACCTCGGCACCAAGCTCACCGAGCCACCGTGCGACGGTCGCAATCCGTTGCGGGTTGTCGTAGGCCGGTGAGAACATATCGAACGTATCCAGTATGCACCATTCGAGCAACTTGTCTCGGCTGAGTCCGGCAGGCAATGTTCCGTCGATATCGCAGATCGGCAGGAATCGTGTCAACACGCCGAGCCCGACGGACTTCAAAACCCTGTATGCGGCGATCAGCGACGGCATTGCCTTGGTCAACATCCACAGTAGCCGCTCTGACGGCATCCGCTTGAGGATCGGCCTGAAGATGTACTTAGCATTGATCTTGGTCCACCAGCCGTTGATCGGGTAGAAGTCGACGACCAGCTCGCCACCGGGGCGGACCTTGTCCAGCAGGCACTTCAGCGACTCGCGGAAGTCCGGGGTGTGCTGCAGGACGCCCAGGCAGAAAACCTTGTCGAAATTGCCATTCCGATAGGGGAGTTCATAGATGCTGGCCTGCGCGAGCGCCAGCCTGCCCTGCTCGACGTAGTTGCGGTTGTTTGCGTAGTTCGCCTGCACTGCCTCCGAGTAGTCGACGCTGGCAAGTTGTGCGTCGGAAGCCGAAAGGAATACCCTGGTGAATCTGCCGGCCCCCGAACCAACTTCCAATACTTCCTGGCCTTTCAGGCTGTGCGGGCTCCAACCCGTTTCCGTCCACAGCCGGGTGCCGGATTGCTTCAACATTCCGTCATCGATCTGGGTCTGTGCGAACTTGTTCCACTGGAACGAGAAACTATCGGTATAGCCTGCGGAGTCCACGAATCTCGGGATGCCCGCAACGATTGGAAACACAACATTGTTCGCGTTGACGTACCCAGCGGCCGTCAAGTGCAGTGCGCCCCCCGTACTGGGGCAAACATAGCCGGGAAATTCAGTGTGCATGCGCATTGCCACTCTTCTCAATCACGAAGGGTTCGGCACGCTGGGTGGAGGAAAGCTTGCTGGAGTACTTCCCGTGGCCAACGTTCGCGGACCTACTCGTGTGATGTGGATAGTGCTTCTCGAAGAACATTCTAGCCCCCGCCAATATCGATGCGTTTCCAACGCACTGCCACTTGACATGGTCGACTTCACAAAGCTCCGCTTCCCCGTGACAACCCAGGTGCACGCATTGCTTGCGCATAAACGCTTTCATGCGGCCACTCCCCGATGATACCCAACGTACCATTCAACGAACGCCGCAACTCCCTCTTCGACAGATACCACCGGCTGATAACCCACGCTAGCAATCAACTCCGATACATCCGCCTCGGTATCCGGCACATCTCCCGCCTGCAGCGGCAGCATCTCCATCGTCGCCTTCCGCCCGAGGCACTGCTCCAGCACCTCGATGTAGCGCAGCAGCTCAACCGGCTGTTCGTTGCCAATGTTGTAGATGCGGTACGGCGCCACCCCGCTGGTGCCAGGATCAGGCGCATGGCCGTCCCAGTCCACCGCCTTGCCCGGCACCTGGTCCAGCGTGCGGATTACGCCTTCCACGATGTCATCCACATAGGTAAAGCTGCGCTTGTGCTTGCCATGGTTGAACACCTTGATCGGCTCGCCGGCCAGGATCGCCTTGGTGAACAGGAACAGCGCCATGTCTGGCCGGCCCCAGGGGCCATAGACCGTGAAGAAACGCAGGCCAGTGATGGGAATGCCGTACAGGTGCGCGTAGCTGTGCGCCATCATCTCGTTGGCTTTCTTGCTGGCCGCGTACAGAGTCAGCGGGTGCTCGGTGGGCTGGTGCTCGCAGAACGGCATCGCCAGGTTGGCGCCATACACCGAGCTGGTGGACGCGAACACCAGATGCTCCACGCCGTGGTGGCGGCAGCCCTCCAGCACGTGCAGGAAGCCGGTTACGTTGCTGCTGATATACACGTGCGGATTCTCGGCCGCGTAGCGCACGCCCGCCTGCGCGGCCAGGTTCACCACCCGCTGCGGCCTGTACGTGGCGAACACCTGCCCCACCGTGTCGCGGTCGGCCAGGTCGGCGTGGATATGCGCATAGTTGGGATGGTCGGCGAACCGCGCCAGCCTGGCCTTCTTCAAGTTGACGTCGTAGTAGTCCGACATATTGTCGATGCCGACCACCTGGTCACCCCGTGCCAGCAGGCGCAGGACAAGGTGGGAGCCGATGAAGCCGGCGGTGCCGGTGACGAGGACTTTCATGGGGGTTATGTTCTCAGTTCGCTTGATGGTGACGCTGCGCGTGCCGGTCAGAGTCGCCGGTCCGCCGCATCCCGCGGAAGCACGTACTGGAGATGGTAGAGCACGCTCTCCGCCTTGCCGAGCGCGCGCATGTCGTGTGCTCCCAGCGCGCGTGACTGGCCGTAACCGTCGGAGACGATAACCGCCTCATGGCCAAGCTCGGACAGGTACTCGCCGCTGGCGAGTCCGACGTAGCACGTCCCGAACACCGTGACGTTCATTGTCCGCCTCTGTCACAGGAACCCCCGACTCCGGCTGGGACGAGGCACTGCTGCCCGAAGGTGACCTCCATTGATGGGAACGCATATCGCCACCTGCTGGAAGCGCCGCCAGTAGCACGGGGGCAACTCATTCGGTCCACGATCGGTCCACGATCACGGGCGCTGCCGCAACTTTCTGAACGCATGTTTCACGCCATTTACGACGATCTTGGGAATTCCGCGCCACGACTCCGTGTTGACATAGATAGTGTTGTGAGGCGCGACGGGCAGGATGTCGCTGCGCCCGCGGCTGTAGTAATAGATGCTCAGCGACTTGCGCGACTCGCCTTGGTCAACATTCACCGGCACTGGATGCCCATGGAATGACACTTCATTGGTCTCGAAGATCACGCAGCGATTGAAAACCGGTGAAATGTTCTCCAGGCGCTTCTTTTCACCCATGTCCCACAGCTCAAGATAGCCTCCGTTCGCTTCATTCCATCGCTTGTTGAAATAAACAATCATGTTCAGACGACGATCCAGACCTAGGTCATCGTGATGCTTATTGAAATCGACATGGACATTGAGAAATCCACCGGCAGTCGTCTGATGGTAACCCGCGCCAAGCAATGTAGGATCCTTGAGAATCTGCGGGACGCCTGTAATCGACTCAAGGAAACTGAGGAACTCCGGCGAATTGACCTCCAGGACGAATTTCGCGGCAACCCCCTTATCCACCACAGGACAAGTCCACTTGTTCTGTGTATGCAATCCGCGCGCATCCACCCAGTCTCGATTTACTGATGGAAATTCAGAAAAAATCGATTGTGCTGCATCCTCGCGGAGGAAGTTGTCGATGACGATGTACTTGAACGGCTCACGATCGAATTCGCGACGAAGCCGCTCCTGCTGCTGAAGAAGCAGATCCATGTTAACAACAGTCGCTTCGTACATATCCGTTCCAGTATCGAAAGTAAGGTGTGCGATGGGCGGGCGAAACTAGTGTGGTCAGAGTCGGCCGTCCACCGCATCGCGCGGCAGCACGTACTTGACATCGTAGAGCACGCTTCCCGCCTTGCCGAACGCGCGGATGCCGTCGGCGCCCAGCGCGTGAAATTCGTCATGGCCGACGGCGACGATGACCGCGTCATAGCGGGCCGGTTCCGGCGCGTCGATGAGGTCCAGCGCATATTCATGGCGCGCTTCCTCCGCATCCACCCAGGGGTCATGTATATCCACCCGTGCGTTATAGCCCTGCAGGGCATGGATGATGTCCACTACCCGGGTGTTGCGCAGGTCCGGGCAGTTTTCCTTGAACGCCAGGCCCAGCACCAGGATGCGTGCACCCACGGGGTTGATGCCCTTGCGCACCATCAGCTTGATCACCTGCTCCGCAACGTGTGCGCCCATGCCGTCGTTGGTGCGGCGGCCGGCGAGGATCACGTCGGGATGGTGGCCGACTTCCTGTGCCTTGTGGGTCAGGTAGTACGGATCGACGCTGATGCAGTGGCCGCCGACCAGCCCCGGGCGGAACGGCAGGAAGTTCCACTTGGTGCCGGCGGCTTCCAGCACTTCGAGGGTGTCTATGCCGAGCTTGTTGAACAGGATGGCGAGGTCGTTGACCAGGGCGATGTTGAGGTCGCGCTGGGTGTTTTCGATGACCTTGGCGGCCTCGGCCACCTTGATGCAGCTGGCCTTGTGGGTGCCGGCGGTGATGATGCTCGCGTACAAGCCGTCGACGAAGTCGGCGGCCTTGGGCGTGGAGCCCGAGGTGACCTTGAGGATGTTGGTGACCCGGTGCTGCTTGTCGCCCGGATTGATCCGCTCGGGGCTGTAGCCGGCGAAGAAATCTTTGTTGAACGTAAGGCCGGAGATCTTCTCGAGGATCGGGATGCAGACTTCCTCGGTGCAGCCCGGATACACGGTGGACTCGTAGACCACGGTGTCGCCGCGCTTGAGCGCCTTGCCCACCGACTCGCTCGCCGTGATCAGCGGGGTCAGGTCCGGGCGCTTGGCCGCGTCGATCGGCGTGGGCACGGTGACGATGAATACGTTGCAGTGGCGGATGTCGTCGAGCTGGTCGGTGAACTTCAGGCGCGTGGCGGAGCGCAGCAGCTCCGGCTCCACTTCCAGGGTGCTGTCGTGGCCGCTGCGCAGTTCCTGGATGCGACCTGCATGGATGTCGAAACCCACCGTGTCGTACTGCTTGCCGAATTCAACCGCCAGCGGCAGGCCCACGTAGCCCAGCCCGACGATCCCTATGCGCGCCCGGTCCAGGGCGAGGCCTGCTTCAATACTCAAGGGAGTTCCGTAGTGGTAACGGCATGGTGCTCGCCAGGGAGCCGCGCATTATAGGGCCTCCCGTCTGCCCGCCCCTTCTGTTGCGGCCTGCCCTGTGCGCGCTGGGCGATGGCGATGCCGGCCAGCAGGGCGGCCACGCTCATCAGCGCCGGGGCGCGCAAGGGATAGTCGACCAGCGAATGCAGCAGCACCAGCACGCAGCCCAGCCAGGCCGCCACCGCTACCCCGCGATCTCCTGCCCTGCCAGCGCGCAACGGATAGGAGGCCGCAAGCAAGGCCAACACTGCAAGGGCTGACAGCACGCCCAGCACCCCGCTCTCCAGCCACCACTGTGCATATTCGTTGTGCGCGTGGTTGAAGTACTCCGACTGCACCAGTGGTGCCGGCGCGGACTGATCGAACCAGGGCACGAAGCTACCCACGCCGGCGCCCCACGGCGCATGCGCCGCGCCCATGGCGACGGTGACCTTGGCGACCGTAGCGCGTACTTCCTCGACCAGGTCGAAACGCAGCCAGCCGATGGCGGCCACCACCACGCTCACCGCAACGGCCGCCAGCACCAGTCGTACGATCCAGAATCGGGCGGCGAGCCACCCCTCGCGGCGGCGACCGCTGCGCAGCAGCAGTGGCACGGCCACCAGGCCCAGCACCGCCAACAGGAACATCGCCCGCGAGCCAGTCAACAGCAGCGAGGCGAAAAGCAGTACGCCCAGCCCGCCCAGCCCAAACCGGATCCAGCGCGGCAGCAGTGGCTCCGCACGTCCAAGGTCGTTGAGGAGCAGGGCCGCAATGGCAACCAGCGCGATCCCCAGCGAAGTAGCCTGGTGGTTGGGATTGGCGAAGAACCCGTTCAGCGACGGCGCCCACTGCGGAAACGGATTGAGCAGGCTGTCCTGCGGTGCGCCCAGCTGCAGGTAGCCCAGCACCAGACTGGTCGTGGCCAGCGCCACCACCAGCAGCAGCAAGCGTGGCTGCCGTTCCGGCGGCATGGCCAGCGCGCCCACGAACACCGCCAGCGCGGGAAGCATCGACCACAGCCCCATCTCGGTGGCCATGGGCGACAGCGACCAGCGCTGGCGCGGCTCGGTCACCCCTGCTGCCTGCAGGTCGGCGCTCAGGGCCAAGCGCGCCGCAGGGCCGCTGGACCAGGCTTCGGGCAGCGCCAGCAACTGCAAGGCGACCGTGAGAACGACCAGGGCGGCCACTCCGACGGCTGACCATTGCAGGCGACTGCCGCCGGACCCATAAAGCGCAAGCGCCGCCCACACCAGCAGCGGCAAGGCCAGCAGCTGGGTCAAAGCATCGCCAATCCCATGATCAGAGGCGCCGCCGCCGGTGACGAATGCCAGCATCAGCAGCCCCCCCACGACCAGCCACCCCCAGCGCTCGAAGCTCGATAGCGAACCGGCAGCTGGCTGGGTCATGCATCTAGTCCGGTGGGGGGTAGAAGGTCATTGCAGGAGTCGCCATCCCTGGCCGACTGTCTTGCAGGCGATAAGCGGGAGGGCGGCGGCGACAGGACCCGGCTGGCGGACTCCAACGAAAACGGGACAGGCTGCAAAGGCTGTCCCGTTTCGGATGACGTGACCGGCTGACGCAAGGCGCCGGGCGGTGTTTCGCCTGTTACTGGCTCACTGGCTGCGGCGGCGGGCCGCCGGACTCTTCCATGTTGGCCAGGATCGCAGCACCCACACCCACGCCGAGGGCAATCTTGCCGGCGCTGACCCAGTCGGTGCCAACCCGGGCCACGCCAGGCTCGCAGACGCGCTGGATCGTGTACACGCCAGGCGAGGTGTACTGGCGCTGGCAGGTGGCACTGAAGATCACGGTGGCGGCCGAGTTCTCGGCGACCATCAGCCGGTTGCCGGTAGCCACAACTTGGCCGCTCTGCGCAGTGGCGAACTCGCCGCCCTGGCTGGTCATCACATTGCCGTTCTCCACGCGAAGGGTGGCGTTGACGGCTTCCTGCGCGGAAGCCGTGACCGGGGCGGCCATTGCCAGGGAGACGGCTACGAAAAGCGAAGCAAACTTGATCATTGGGTACATCCTTGTGAGCGCATAGGGATTCTCAGTGCAGGCCCGGAACCCTTGGCTCGGAGGAGGAGGAGGATACCGTAGGTACTGAAGCTACTCAACGGAGACGTCCCGAGAATACTGAATGGTCACATCGTCGAACCAGAGGTCCCCCGACACCTGCTGGATGGAACCGCCAGGCACCGGATTGCGCAAGCGCAGCCATTGTCCCACGCACTGCGTGATGGGCACGTCGATATCCATCTCGATGCTGCGCCAGCCAAAACTGCCCTGTACCGGCTCGCTGACCGCGATGGGCTGGGTCTGGTCCAGGCAGGTCACGGTCCATTCCAGCCCACGCTCGCTGCGCAGGGCATCAGCGCGCATGCGCGCACTGAATCGATGGCGCCCCGGCCCCAGCAGCAACGGCTGCTCCAGGTTGACCTGGGCCACCGGACGGCCACGAAACGAGGCATGCGCGGCCCGCCCCCGGGCGCTGCGGTCGGGGACGAACTCCACCGACACCCCCGGCACGCGGGTCAGGCGCCAGTCGAAGCCGCGGCTGCTGACCGGTTTTTCGAAGTTGCCGTTGTACACCAGCGGCAGCGACCCGTCAGCCAGTCCCAGAGTGCCCACCCAGCGTCCGTAGGCCTCGCCCCAGCGGCCCTGGCGCATCAGGTAAGCCAACCATTGCTCGTACTCCTGGTCGCTCAATCCGCCTTCGCTGCGCAGCGCCGACAGCACCGTATCGGCCGCACGCGGATCCTCGGCCCGCTGCAGGGTAGCCAGCAAGCCCGCACGCCACGGCGGTCGCCGTTCCAGCACCCGCGCCAACTCGGCGGCGAAATCCGGATCGGCCGCAAGCTGGGCCAGCAACGGCATCAACGTGGCACCGTACCTGGGGGAGGTCCGCAGCAGGCTGTCCATGTGCTGCAGCGCCTGGGCAAAGTCGCCGGCTGTCAATGCGTGGTCGGTCAGCCACGCGCGGGCCTGCACGTCGCGCGGGCTGCGGCGCACCGCGATCCGGTACAGGGCCAGGGCCTCGGCCTCGTCCCCACGCGCCGCAGCGGCCTGCCCCAGGATACTGAAGGCACGCCCCTGCAGCGGCTCCACCGCCAGCAGGCGTCGGGCGCTGGCGCTGGCCTGGTCCCAATGGCCGGCGTCCAGCTGGCTTTCTGCCAGAGTAAGCAGGGCCTGCGGATGATCCGGCACCCACCCCAATGCGCGCACCGGGTCCGACGCCGCCCAACGCTCGGCCTGCGTGAGCGCGATGACCCGCCACGCGGCGAACAGGGCCAGGGCAATGAGCAACGCGGCCAGCAGCCAGGCGCCGGCGCGGGCCCTGCGGTGCATGGCACCGGTCACAGTCCCTCGGCCTCGACATGTTCGACCAGCCACATGCCGTCTCGCCAGACCAGGTCTACCTGCAGCATGCCGCCCTCGGCGCGGCTGCCACGCCTGATGGCCGCCGTCATGCGCGCGTTCTCGCCGCCAATCCGCCACTGGGCATCATCGAAACGGACCCTGCGCAATAGACGCGAGCGGCCGTCATCCAGGCGCTCGCGAAGTTCGGTGGCTTCATCCAGCGCGGCAACGCTGTGCCAGATCGGCGGCGCCTGGTCGGTCGGGTTGCCCAGGTAACGGGTCACCTCCTGGCCTCGACGCTGGGCCAGTCGCAAGCGCTCAGGCGAGGGTGTGGCGACTGGCGTGGACGCGTTGCGAGTGGATTCGACAGCGGCCGCCTTGGTCGGGCTGGGCGGCAGCGCGGTGTCGGTGGCCGCAGCTTCGCCCCTGCTGACTTCACTGTTCTCCGGCTTCTGCGGCGGCGGTGGTCGAGGCCGGTCTTTCGATGGAAGGGCCGGACTTGCGGCACCGGGTTCAAGCCCTGCCTGCTGCGTGGCCGTCTGCGGCACGGGGCCCGCTAGCGGCACGGCATCCGCCAGCGCTGCGACCGGGGTGGGCGACGGCTCCTTGGCAGTCCTCACGTCAGTAGCTGCACTCAGGCGCGCCTGCAGCTTCTCCACGGCCGCATCGGCCGTCGTCGCCAGCGTCTGCGCTTGCGCTTCGGTGGAACGCTCCGCTTGCACGTCCCATTCCGGCGCCGGCGCCTGGCCCTCGAATAGGAGCAGCAGCACCAGGCCTGCGCAGCCGGCGATTACGGCTGCAGGCAGCCTCCATACGCGCTGCGGGGGATCGTCCCCAGGCACCGGATGCCACTCACCCACGACCACCCGTTGCGGCGCCTCGTCCACTTCCGGCGCAGCCGCCCGGGCTTGGCGCGCGTCATAGGCGGCGCGGCGGGCCGGCGAGCGCAGCTCCCCCCACGCCTGGTTGATGCGCGTGGCGAAAACCGATTCCCACCCATCGCCGCGACGATCCGGATGCAGCCAGTGCTGCAGTCGCCAATAGTGCAACTTGATCTGCGCGGCGCTTGCAGTCTCTGAGACGCCCAGTATGCGATAGGCGTCGGCGCCGGGAAACAGCAGCACTTCGCGGACATAGAAGCGCGCCGCTTCCCGCACCTGGTCTGGCGGCTCGCCACTGATCACGGAAGCCTCGGCAACGCGCCTGGGCACGTCCGCCGCCAACTCGATCAGCTCACCTACGTCTTCAGGCAGGGGTCTTAGCCGCAGCGTGCCACGCATGGCCGGCATCCGCACCAGGCCCAGGGCAACCTCGAGTGCGTTGCCGTCCACGCGGGCGCTAGCGCTTGGTCAACTGTGGAGACCCGCCATACGCGTAGTAACCCTCGTAGTTGTAGCCGTAACCGGCCGCCTTCGCATCGTACTTGGTCAACAGGCTGCCGATGACATGGGCGCGCGCCGAATGCAGGCGCTTGACTGCGGCCTGCGCGGTGGTGATGCGGGTATGGGCCGAGTGCACCACCAGGATGGTGCCGTCCGCCGCATTGGCCAGGATCGGGGCATCGGCGATGCCCATCACCGGCGGACCATCGATGATCACCTGGTCGTAGTGGGCCGAGGCGATGCTCAGCAACGACACCAGCCGGGAGCCGGACAGCAGTTCGGCCGGGTTGGGCGGCAGCGGCCCGGCCAGGATCACCTCGAGCCGCTCCTGGTTCGTCTGCAGCACCACCTCGGGGATGGTGAGGGCGCCGGACAGCAGGTTGCTCAGGCCGGACTCGGTGCGGATGCCCAGGCTCTTGTGCAGCGAAGGGTTGCGCAGGTCGGCTTCGATCAGCAGCACGCGCTTGCCCATCTGGGCGAAGTTGCGCGCCAGCGCCATCGCGGTGGTGGTCTTGCCCTCGCCGGGGCTGGCGCTGGAGACCAGCAACACCCTGGGTACGCCATGGTCGGTGGAGAACTGCAGCGCGGTGCGTACCGAGCGGTAGGACTCGGAGAAGGCCGAACGCAGGTCCTTGAACGCCTCTTCCGGTGACTGCTTGACCAGTTTGGGGATGATGCCCAGCACCGCCAGCTTGAGGCGCTGCTCGACGTCCTCGGGGGACTTCAGGGTGTCGTCGAGGAAGTCCAGCACGAAGGCGATCAGCACCCCCAGCAACAGGCCCAGCAGCAGGCCGATGGCGAGATTGCGCGGCAGGCTGGGGCTGAAGCGGCTGCCGGGCACTTCGGCGCGGTCGATGATCGAGATGTTGTTGGAGCGTACGTCCCCGGCCACCCCGACTTCCTTGTAGCGCTGCAGCAGGCCGTCGTAGAGCTGGCGGTTGGTGTCGACCTCGCGCTTGATGATGTTGTAGTCGATGCTGCGGTCGTCCACGTCCAGGGATGCGGTGCGCAGTGCAGCCAGCTGGTCCTGCAGCAGCCGCTCCTGCGCAATGGCCGAGTCGAACTCGGCCTTGACCGAGGCGCGGATGTTGCGCAGCTCGGCGCTGATCTGCTCTTCCAGGTCGTTCATCTGCCCCTTGAGCTGGAGCATCTGCGGGTAATCGGCCTTGAAAACCTGCAGTTGCTGCTGGTAGGTGCCCTGCAGCTGCGCGCGCTGCTGCTGCAGGGTCCGGATGATCGAATCGGACAGCATGTCGGCTGGCAGGGCAGCGCCCCTGGCGGCCTGCGCCTGGCTCCAGCGGGCCTGGGCGCGGATGCGCTGTTCCTGGGCGGTGGCCAGGGCCGAGTTGAGGTCCGACAGGTTCTGCCCGGCCAGTGACTGGCCCTCACCCGAGCTCACCAGGTTTTCCTTCTGCGCGAAGGCCACCAGCTGGCGTTCGGAATCCTCCAGGCGGGCCCGCGTGGTCTTCAGCTGGTCCTCCAGGTAGGTCGAGGCATAGGAGTTGGCGCCGAAGCGGCGCTCCAGGCCCGAGGCGATGAAGGCTTCGGCCACGCCATTGGCCACCCGCGCCGCAAACGTGGGCACCGCGCTGTCAAAGCTGATCCGCACCAGGCGCGAATTGCGCACCGGCTCGATGGTCAGGCCGCTGCGGATGACCTGGGTGGCGGCGCCCACGACCCTCGTGGCATCGCTCTCCGCCACCGTGGCAGTGGCTGCCGGCGTGGGGTCCGGGCGCACCAGGCCCTTGACCCGATCCAGCCAGCCGGGGGCATCCAGACGTTGCAGCGCGGCCGCGTCCAGGTCCAGGTCGTCGGCGACGCGCTGAGCCAGGCTGCGGCTTTGCAGCAGTTCGTACTGGGTCTGCAGGAACTGGGGGTCGGTGCCCTGGGCGGTGACGCCGCCCATCATCACCACGTTCTGTTCGTCGTTCTCGATCTGCATCACCACGGTGGCGCGGTAGATGGGCGTGGCCATCAGGGTCACCAGCACGCTGATCGCAGCCCCCGTGGCCAACACGCCCAGCACCAGCCAGCGGCGCTTGACCAGGATGCGCCAGTAGGCGAGCAGGTCGATCTCGTCGCGATCGGCGCTGCGTTCGTCGGCCAGCATGTCCACCGACAGCGTGCCGGGCCGGTGCGCGGGAACCAGTGCGGCATCGCGGCGGACCGGCAGTCGTGCCTCGTCGCCGGTCGGGCCGACCGGCAGCTTGTTGTCATCCATGGGGTGTAAGTTTCCTGCTGGAGCGGGTTGGCAGGTTCAAGGGGGCGCGATCTAAAGCGCCATGAACAGGCCGAAGGCCGGGATGGACTGGAGGAACTGGCGCATGACGGACTTGCTGCCCGATTGCTCGACCACCACGATGTCGTCGCCGTACAGCTGCGGATCCTCGCTGCGCCCGCTGCGCAGGTCGCGCATGTTGTAGGCGGCCGCCATCTTCTTGCCGTCGATCTGGCGGAACACCACGATGCCATTGAGATCGGCCAGCGGATCGAGCCCGCCGGCCACCGCCACGGCCTGCAGCAGCGAGGTCCTGCCGGTGAGCGGGTAGATGCCGGGCTTCACCACCGCTCCCTCCATGGTGATGCGCTGGCTGGCGAACTCTTTCACGAAAATGGTGACCTGGGGGCGCTGCAGGTACCCGTCGGCATAGCGCTTGGCCAGCTCCGCCTCCAGTTCGGGAATGGAGCGGCCGCCGGCCATCACCGCGCCCACCAGCGGCAGCGAGATCTGTCCGTTGGAGTTCACCCGCACGGTCTTGCTCAGCTCCTCGACGCCGAACACGCTGACCTCGATCAGGTCCTGCGCGCCCAACCGGTAGTCCGAAGCGCCTTCGTAGGCACCAGAGGCATTGGTGGTGTCCGGGGCCGGCAGGGGCTGGCCGAAGGTCACGTGCCGCGCGCCGCCGGAAGCGCAGCCGGCCAGCAGCGCGGCCAGCAGCAACGCGCCGATCATTTGCAGGAGTTTTCTGGACATGGGTTGATCCCCTCGGTTCACGGCGGTGGATTATGCCTGTCTGGCCAATCGGCGCCAAAACGACGGTGTGACGGCCGGAGCCGCAGCCTGCACCGGCAACGCCGGAAGCGACTGCGGCTCGCGGTTGTCGACGATGCCCTGCGGCCGGGTGCACACCATGTGATTGGCCTCCTGCTCGCCGACCCGGCGGGCCGCGACCTCGCGGCCTTCGGCCAGCAACGGCGGGCGCCGGCGCGGGTGGTGGGCGTCGGTGGCCAGGATATGGACCAGCCGTTCATCCAGCATTCGCTCGGCCCAGTACCTGGGGCGCTTGCCGAAGCGGCCGGTGAGGCTGCCGGCAGTGAGCTGCATCCAGACCCCGCCCTTCACCAGGCGCTCGAACACAGGGTACTGGCCTTCGATCCAGCTCAGCCGCTCGGGATGGGTAATGACCGGCACGTAGCCCGCCACCATCAGCTGAAACACCGATTCCTCGAAACGCGGCGGGGCCACGTGATGCGGCGGCTCCAGCAACAGGTAGCGGGAATTGGCCAGGGTGGGCACGCGGCCTGCGCGGAGGCCGGCCACCAGGTCCAGGTCCAGGTGGACATCGGCGCCTTCGACCAGCTGCAGGTGGATGTCGCGACTGGCCAGCTCGGCCTGCAGGGAGGCGATTGCCGCGCGGATGCCGTCGCGGTCGTTGTCGTACATGCCTGGGTAGATATGCGGGGTGCAGGCGACAGTGCCGATGCCATCGGCCACGGCCATGCGCGCCATTTCCAGCGCCATGTCGAGATCGAGGGCGCCATCATCAATACCGGGCAGGAGGTGGCAGTGGAGGTCTAGCATCAGGATCCAGTAGCTCGCCAGGGTAGTTTAGACCCCAAAGGTGAACGCTCCGGATGAACCCAAAAAAAAGCCCCGCCGACCAGGGGGGGGTCAGCGGGGCCGGGAACCAGGCCTGGGGAGAGGCCTTGGTTCCAGATCTGCTCCAGGGGATGGGAGAGATCTCGTGACAGACCTTGCATCTGTCACGGGCTATATGACCACTTGGGGCATGGATGGTTCGTGAAGAAACCCGTTAAAAATCCGGTGGATTTAGGGTCGATTCAGATTTACTGAACCGGCCAGTACTCATTTTCTGTGACCGCTGTCCCAGTTGACTCGCCCAAGTGACGGATTGAAAAGGCTTTCGTGCCCGCCCGCGCTCAATGCGCCTGGTCCCAGTTGTCGCCGACCCCGCTGTCTACCACCAGTGGGACGCTCAATTGCGCTGCCGAGCACATGAGCCCGGTCACCTGCTCCAGCAACGGTTCGACGAAGTCCTGGTCCACCTCGAACACCAGTTCGTCGTGCACCTGCAGGATCATCAGCGCGCGGCCGGCGTGCGCCTGCAGCCACGTATCCACTGAAACCATTGCACGCTTGATGATGTCCGCCGCGGTGCCCTGCATCGGCGCGTTGATCGCCGCACGCTCGGCGCCGGCGCGCTGGCCCTGGTTGCCCTTGAGGATGAAGTCCAGGTACAGGCGGCGGCCGAACACGGTTTCAACGAAGCCCTGCTCGCGCGCCTGCTGGCGCGTGCGCTCCATGAAGTCGCGCACGCCCGGATAGCGGCTGAAGTACAGGGCGATGTAGTCCTGCGCCTCGCCGCGACCGATGCCCAACTGGCGCGCCAACCCGAACGCGCTCATGCCGTACATCAGGCCGAAATTGATCGCCTTGGCGGCGCGGCGCTCGTTGCCGGTGACTTGCTCGAGTGTGCGGCCGAACACTTCGGCCGCGGTGGCGCGGTGTACGTCCACGCCCGATGCGAACGCGCCGACCAGTCCCGGGTCTTCGGACAGGTGGGCCATGATCCGGAGTTCGATCTGCGAGTAGTCGCAAGCCACCAGCTTGCGCCCGGGCGGGGCCACGAAGGCCTGGCGGATGCGTCGCCCGTCATCGGTGCGGATAGGGATGTTCTGCAGGTTGGGATCGGAGGAGGACAAGCGCCCGGTGGCGGCGCCTGCCTGGTGGTAGCTGGTGTGCACGCGCCCGGTGTCGCGGTTGATCATCTCCGGCAGCTTGTCGGTGTAGGTGCTGCGCAGCTTGGCCAGGCCGCGGTACTCCAGGATCACCGCCGGCAGCGCGTGCTGGTCGACCAGCGCGGCCAGCGCCTCCTCGTTGGTGGATGGCTGGCCCGATGGCGTCTTCACCAGCACCGGCAGCTTGAGTTCTTCGAACAGCAGTGCGCACAGCTGCTTGGGCGAATCCAGGTTGAAGCTGCGCCCGGCCAGCTCGGTGGCCTGCTGCTGCGCGGCCAGCATGCGCCGGCCCAGGTCGACCGACTGCCGGCGCAATTCGTCGGCATCGATGCGAACGCCGTTGGCCTCGATCCGTTCCAGCACCGGTACCAGCGGCATCTCGATCTCGCGGTATACGCGTTGCAATGCCGGTTCAGCGGCGAGCCTGGGCGCCAGCACCCGATGCAGACGCAGGGTGATGTCGGCATCCTCGGCGGCGTAGCGGGTGGCATCGTCCAGCGCCACCTGCGAGAACAGGATCTGCCTGGCACCCTTGCCGGCGACGTCCTCGTAGCGCACGGTGTCGTAGCCGAGGAAGCGCTTGGCCAGGCTGTCCATGTCGTGGCGGTTGCTGCCCGAGTTCAGCACGAAGCTCTCGAGCATGGTGTCCTCCGCGTAGCCTTGCACGTGTACGCCGTGGCGGCGCAGCACGTGCAGGTCGTACTTGCCGTGCTGGCCGATCTTCGACTTGGCCGGGTCGGACAGCAACGGTGCCAGGGTGGCCAGCACGTGGGCGCGACCGAGTTGCGCCGGCGCGCCCGGGTACTCGTGCGTCAGCGGGATGTACGCGGCCACGCCCGGTTGCACGCACAGGCTCAGTCCCACCAGGTTGGCCTGCATCGGGTCCAGGCTGTCGGTCTCGCAATCGAAAGCGAACGCTTCGGCGCCTTGCAGCGTCGCCACCCAGGCCTGCAGGCGTTCTTCGGTCAGCACCGTCTCGTACACGCCAGCGGCCGCAAGCGCAGGATCCAGGCCGGGATCGGGTGCGGCCGGTGCGGAGACGAAGCCGGTGCCACGCGCGCGACCCGGCTCGGTGGAGACCACGCCGCCGTTGCCACCGCCGCCGCCATCCAGATCCTTGAGCGCCTGGCTGAATCCATACCGCTCATACAGGACGCGCAGGCTGTCGGTGTCGCGCTCGCGCAGGCCCAGGCTCTGCGCGTCGCCTTCCAGGGCCACGTCGGTCTTGATGGTCACCAGCTCGCGATTGAGCGGCAGGCGCGGCAAAGCGGCGCGCAGGTTCTCGCCGATCTTGCCCTTGATGCCGTCTGCATGCGCGATCACCGCATCCAGGTTGCCATGTTCGCCGAGCCACTTGGCCGCGGTCTTGGGCCCGCACTTTTCCACCCCGGGCACGTTGTCCACCGCATCGCCCATCAGCGCCAGCAGGTCGACGATCTGCCCGGGCAGCACCCCGAACTTGTCGACCACGGCCTGGTCCGAATCCAGCCGGCTGCCGCTCATGGTGTTGACCAGCGATATGCCGGGACGCACCAGTTGGGCGAAGTCCTTGTCGCCGGTGGAGATGGTGACGTCGATGCCGTCCCTGCACGCCTGCAGCGCCAGCGTGCCGATCACGTCATCGGCCTCCACGCCCTCCACGCGCAGGATCGGCATGCCCAGCGCGGTCACGATCTCGCACATCGGCTGCACCTGCGAGCGCAGCTCGTCGGGCATGGGCGGGCGATTGGCCTTGTACAGCGGATACATCTCGTCGCGGAACGTCCTGCCGGGCGCGTCGACCACGAAAGCCAGGTACTCGGGGTTTTCCTTGAGCGTGGCGCGCAGCATGTTGACCACGCCGAACAGCGCGCCGGTTGCCTCGCCGCGTGCATTGGTCAGTGGCGGAAGCGCATGGAAGGCGCGGTACAGGTAGCTGGAACCGTCGATCAGTACGAGTCTTGGCATGCGCCGATTCTACGCCGCCGCCGTCACGCCCGCTTGATCGTGGCGGCGCATAATCAGCACTCCCCAAGCTAGCAGGGAACACCCATGAAGACGCACTTGAAGTTGCTTGCCTGCGCGCTGGCGGTGGCCCTGGCCGGCTGCGCGAGCACCGATGCGATGCCGGGCGATCCGGGCTTCGACCTGGCTGCGGCCGACGTCGCCGTTCGCACCGAAGCCAACGGCGATGTGATCGAGGAATATCGCATGGGCGGCCAGATCAGGATGGTCAAGGTCACCCCCTTCCGCGGTGCCCCGTACTACCTGATGGACCGCACAGGCAGCGGCAAGCTGCAACCGGAGGGCCGCGAGGTGTCACCGGTTTACTGGGAACTCTACCGCTGGTGATGCCGGATGCGCCACGCGCGCTCCAGACAAAGGTCCGGTCGCGCTGCGTCAGGGACCAACCGATCACGCAGTGGACAGGTTGGCATAGGCGAGTACCGCGCCTCGATCGCAATTGGCCGCCCGCCTGTCGAACGCGGCGCACCGCGTCAGGGACCAACCG